>Ga0209701_10000237_pt1 | contig 30120 bp, 21 predicted proteins | sample CZO8metaG_4_FD_188356 | JGI IMG/M metagenome (GOLD analysis project Ga0209701, IMG submission 188356) | Vadose zone soil microbial communities from the Eel River Critical Zone Observatory, Northern California, USA - CZOApr15con2H3.8 metaG... | ecosystem: Environmental > Terrestrial > Soil >... | reverse complement strand
GTACGCTGTGAATCGTGTCAGCGTCAATAGTGAGCGAACATGAGTCGTCTCCTGGTTTATTGAGATTGTACCCCGATTCTTCCGATAGATGCAAGGAGTATGCTCGCCCTGCGGCGGCAGGACTTCATAAATAGATAGAAAAGAGCCAAAGCAGGCTTCTTAAAAAGAGGCCTGAAACCCTGATGAGGCACCAAGAATCTGCAACAGCCACAGCAGATTACTGGATACAAAAAGCCAAAATGGAATAGCTATGGTAACAGCATTTTGATCGTTACTCCTAAGCAAATCGAGGCGCGTTAATCATGACCAGGACTTTGCTTGTCCGCAATAAGCAACCACAACACTCGCTGCCGGGTATAGCACATAAACAAACGAGCAGCGCCGAAAAAATACGGCGCAAACGCGCCACAGTTGCGTCCTATTCGATGCTCTATCGATTTTTATGTAATGCTCTGCAACGAGCAAGCCAAAAAATAAAAAAATACGGCGCAAACGCGCCACAGTTGCACCATATCTCCTTTGCGCCAGCCTGGGGAGCCGTCCCCGGTCAGGGAGCGAAAGGAAAAAATAAAAAAATACGGCGCAAACGCGCCACAGTTGCACCATATTCTCGGAAGAATAGCCCTGGCAACAGGTTGTCAACCCGCTGGGCACGTGCGATAATGAAAAAACTGGAGCTATAGCAATTGAGGAGACATGAGCAAGATTAGCATTCCGCCGGAGTTGGAACGCCGCACAGAAGACTACGCGTTGATTACCGGCCGCGCTCACTACGTAGATGACCTGAGACCACCCACCGGGCGACCCCCTGCGCTCCACCTGGCCGTTGTGCGCAGCCCCTATGCGCATGCCACAATCAAGCGCATCAACCTCGACGCGGCGCGAGCGCTGCCGGGTGTCGCAGCCGCCTTCGCAGGGGCAGAACTGGTAAGCGGTATGCCCACCTTTGACAGTTTCCCGGTAGCGGGCCTTAAAAATCCTGAACGGCGACCGCTGGCCGTGGGACGGGCGCGCTACGTGGGCGATCCCGTGGCGGTCGTGCTTGCCGAAAACCGCTATCTCGCCGAGGATGCTCGCGACCAGGTCGAGGTAGACTACGAGCCTCTGCCCGCCGTGGTCGATCCCGAAGCAGCCGCCGCCCCGGGTGCCCCGCTGCTCTACGACGAGCCTGGCTCAAACGTTGCATTCCACGCCCAGACAGGCGGAGGCGATATCCAGGCTGCATTCGCCCATGCTGACCACGTTGTCCGGCTGCGCCTGGTCAATCAGCGGCTGGCGCCCAGCTCCATCGAACCGCGTGCCTGCATGTTCGACTTTGATCCGGCCAGCAGCCAGCTCTCGGCCTGGTTATCTTCCCAGGGAATCTACTCTGCACGCGATACCCTGGCGCGTTACCTGGGACTCGCCCCTGGCCAGATCCGTGTGCATAATGCCGAGGTCGGCGGCGCCTTTGGCGCCAAGGCCAGGTTCTTAGGCGAAGAGATCATAGCCGCCGCTTTAGCCATGCGCTACGGGCGACCCGTGAAATGGATCGAGAGCCGGAACGAGAATTTGCAGGCCCAGACGCAGGGGCGCGGCCAGGTCAACTACATCGAGGCCGCCTTCCAGCACGATGGGCGGCTGCTTGGCATCAAGGTACGCACGTTTGCCGACCTCGGTGCCTATCTCGTCGATGCGTCAGCGATGGTGCCTCACCGCATGCAATCTTTTCTCTGCGGGCCATACCAGGTACAGGCGGTCGATAGCCAGGTGGTCGGCACCCTCACCAACAAGGCGCCAACCGCTCCTTACCGTGGTGCAGGTCGCCCCGAGGCCGCCTACATCCTGGAACGCACGATGGACCGCATTGCGCACGAGCTGGAACTCGACCCGGCAGAGCTGCGCCGCCGCAACTTTATCTCACCCGGCGCCTTCCCCTACAAGACCGTGACAGGCGTCCAGTATGATAGCGGCAACTACGAGGCCGCGCTCGACCGCGCGCTCGAGTTGGCTGGCTATAGTGATTGGCGCGCGCAACAACGCGAGCGCCGCGCGGCCAACAGCCCCGAGTTGCTAGGCATCGGCCTTTCATCTTTCATCGAGTTATCGGGTGATGCCTTCACCCGGCCCGGTGCGCCGCGGGATGCCGCCACCGTGCGCGTTCGCCGGGATGGCTCTATCCTGGTGCAGAGCGGGGTCTCCCATACCGGCCAGGGGCACTTCACCGCTTTTGCCCAGATTGCAGCCGCGACCTTTCACCTGCCCGCTTCTCAAGTAGAAGTACAGATGAATGACACCACTTTACCGGGATATAGTTTCGGCACCTTCGGCAGCCGTGTCACGCAGGTATCAGGCTCCGCCGTACTGCTGGCCGCTGAAGCCGCTCGCGAGAAAGCCCTGAAGGTGGCGTCCCAGGTATTGGAAGCTGCCCCAGACGACCTTGTAATAGAGGATGGTCAGGTACAGGTGCAGGGCGTCTCGACGCGGGCAATCGCATTGGGCGAGCTGGCCCGCCTCGTAGAAGAGCAGCCTGAATTGATTGAGCATGAACCGTCCAACCCGGCCAACGGCGTACCCATCGAAGGCCTGGCCGCATGGCGCGATTTTACGCCAACCGGCGCGTCATATGCCTCTGGCACTCACCTGGCCGTAGTCGAGGTCGATAGCGAAACCGGCGGCGTGCATGTGCTAAAATACGTGGTTGTGGACGACTGCGGGCGCGTACTCAATCACTACCTGGCCGAAGCCCAGGTACATGGCAGCCTGGCCCAGGGCATCGGCCAGGCTCTCTACGAAGAAGTCATCTACGACCAGGAGGGGCAACTGCTTACCAACACCTTGCTGGATTACGCGCTGCCAATTGCCGAGCAAGTGCCAGTTTTTACCACTGACATCGTCGAGACTCCTTCACCCACCAACCCGCTGGGTGCCAAGGGTGTCGGCGAATCGGGCTGTATTGGCGCGCCGCCTGCTATTGTCAACGCTGTGCTGGATGCTCTTGCGCCGCTGGGGATCAACACCATTGATATGCCGCTCAAGTCGGACAAAATCTGGGCGCTGGTGCAGGCGGCCCGCAGTGGTACGCTCAAAGAGCCTGACCCCACTCCGCCGCCGATTTTTTCTAGTATGTAAGTGATAGCAGACAGGGTCTGTAAGTGATCCTGGCACCCGCGAAATGTAGTGACACCCCTTGCGGGTGCCAGGTATAGCAGACAGGGTCTGTAAGTGATCCTGGCACCCGCGAAATGTAGTGACACCCCTTGCGGGTGCCAGGTATAGAAGCAGGGTCTGTAAGTGATCCTGGCACCCGCGAAATGTAGTGGAGCACCCTCCGGGGGAGGATTAGTGCCCCCTTGCGGGTGCCAGGTGAAGGGAGCATTCTCGTGCATACAATCTCCACATCCGACTGGCCTTTTCGCAAGGTACTGATCGCCAATCGCGGTGAAATTGCGCTGCGCGTCATTCGCGCCTGTCGTGAACTCGGGCTAAGCAGCGTCGCCGTGTACAGCGACGTTGACCGTAATGCGCTTCACGTTCGTATGGCCGATGAGGCCTATCACATCGGCCCGCCCCAGGCGTCGAAGAGCTATCTACACATCCCTACCATCATCGAGGTCGCTAAACGCTCGGGAGCGCAGGCCATTCATCCTGGCTATGGCTTCCTATCGGAGAACGCAGCTTTTGTGGATGCCTGTGTTGACGCGGGCTTGATTTTTGTGGGACCTCCGGCAGAGGTTCAACGCGCCGTGGGTGAGAAGACCGCCGCCCGCAATACTGCCAGGGCTTCCGGGGTGCCGATTGTGCCAGGGGCATTGATTGATAACGCCAGTGCTGCGGAGATCGAGGAGATTGCTGCAAGGATTGGCTACCCACTGCTCTTGAAGGCTGCCGCCGGTGGCGGCGGCAAGGGCATTCGCTTCGTGCGCGACCCCAAAGACCTCTCTTCCTCCTTACGCACAGCACGCAGCGAGGCCAGGAGCGCCTTCGGTGATGATCGGGTCTACTTTGAGAAAGCCATCCACCCCGCTCGTCATATCGAGGTGCAGTTCATTGCAGATACGCATAGCAACGTGGTGCACCTCGGCGAGCGCGAGTGCAGCATCCAGCGCCGTCACCAGAAGCTCATCGAAGAATCTCCTTCCCCGGCCATCGATGAAGAGCTGCGCGAACGCATGACGAAGGCAACGATTAAGCTGATTCGCGCCATCTCCTATGTCAATGCCGGCACCGCCGAGTTCTTGCTTGGCCCGGACCGCAGTTTCTACTTCCTCGAGGTTAACGCGCGTATTCAAGTGGAGCATCCCGTGACGGAGTGGTGCACCGGCATCGATCTCGTACAGGAGCAGTTCCGCGTTGCCGCTGGCCTGCCGCTTTCCTTCAGCCAGCAGCAGGTACAGTTCCATGGCGCAGCTATCGAGTGCCGCATCTCGGCTGAAGACCCGGAGAACCGCTTTTTGCCCGCGTCGGGTACCGTGCAGACGCTGCAAGAGCCGTCAGGTCCCGGCGTGCGTGTTGATAGCGGTATGTACGCCGGCCTGCAGGTGCCGCTCTTCTACGATCCCCTGCTATCAAAGCTGATTGTCTGGGCTAATGACCGGCCCCATGCCATCGCTCGTATGCGCCGTGCCCTGGCAGAATACCAGGTGATAGGTGTGCGCACGACTTTGCCCTTTGCCCGCTGGCTGATGGAGCATCCCCGCTACCTCGCCGGTGACATGTCCACCGACTTTATTGCCGAAGAGTGGGACACCCGCGATGTAGGGGCACAATTCATCGCGTCCGCAGAAACCGTCGAGAACAAAGAAGAGGTACCCACTTCCTCTCAAATTGCTGCAATCGTTGGCGGCCTGTTAATGAATGAGCAGGTAGAAGCCGAGAAACTGCGGCGACGGCCCCTCAGTGAAAATGGCGCTGAGACCAGCCGCTGGCGCGATGCCGGACGCAGAGGGGCCTTACGCAGTATGTAGCGGTCAGTCGCTCTTTATGTTTTGCTGAAAAGCGGGTAGAATTGAAGCACACCGAGGTACTTATGCACGTTGACACATTACTCCGGCCACCCGTAGGGGCCGATAATGAAGTTTAACAACCAAGATCGGGAATGGTTTGTCACCCTGAGCGGAGCGAAGGGTCTGTCTCGATGGGCAAAGAGATGCTTCGCTGCGCTCAGCATGACAGTACCGACTTTGATCGTTAAACCTCATTATCGGCCTTTGCTGTTCCGCTATCCTGAATAACAGGTTAAAAAGCACTAACAGGCTTTACACTACAGAGGAGGCTCACTTGGACATCATTGATTTCTACCGCCTGGAGCAGAAACGCGTACACGATTGGACGCGCCGGGGCATCAGCGACCTTACCCCTGAGGAGTGGCACTATACCATTGAGGGGAACGGCAACAATATTGCCTTTCTGGTCTGGCACTGCGTGCGTACGGAGGACAATATCCTGCGCTTTATTTTGCAGAAGCGTCCAACGATCTGGATGGATGGAAACTGGCATGAACGCCTGGACCTTCCACCCAGAGTGCAGGGTACGGGCATGCCAACAGAGGAAGCACGGGCTTTGCGGATTGCCGATCCCGCGCTCTTCGTGGAGTATGTCGAGGAGGTGTGGCGAGAATTTGAGGCGTATCTTGCCGCTATTACCGATGGTGGAGCGGAACTTTCGGAGCGCGTGGTTACGGTGAAACCAATGGGAGATATGCCTGCTATCCGGGCTATTGGACAGGTGTGCATTTCACACAACTTCATTCATTACGGAGAGATTGCTTTGTTGCGCGGGGCGATGGGGAAACGAGGACTGCCGCTGTAATCTTCGCGCAATAAGGTGGTTGTGTTTTATTCCTGCGAGGGCGGTGAAATGTATTCCTGTGGCGGCGGTGTATATCCCTGCGGGGGCGGTGCGATATACTCCCGTGATGGACCATATCCCTGCGGAGAGGGAGTAAAATAACCCTGTGGCGACGGTGGAGCATACTCCTGCGGAGGGTACAGAGAAGGTGGCATATACATTGATCCCTGGTACTGCGATGGAGGTACCTGCGCGCGCCCCTTGCCTATGGCTCCACCAATAGCACCTACGCCCAACGCCACTAAACAGCCTACTATTGTCACGATGACCATGACGATAATTACACTTCCAATGACCAGTCCATTGGTATACGTGATACCCTGATTCAGAGCGTCCGCTCTTTGTTGTAGATTCTGGAGCACCAAATTCATATTCGCAAGCACAAAGATGACAGTTGCAACGGACAGAATCACAAAACTCATCAGGCCGCTCAGGAAGCCTGCCAGTACAGCACTGCTAACTCTACCCGTACGAGCCGAGACAGCATGACCCAGGAAGCCAACAATGAACAGAAACAGAAGGAAAGCGATAAGAAGACCCAATCCACGAAGCGCTATATAGAAAAGGATCCCGATAATTGCAGTGATAGCACCAGAACTCAATCCATATAACAGAGCAGGATGGCCTGAACGAGGCTGCATAATCTCCTCCTAAACACTCTATTGATCAACACCTGTCAGCATAGACAATCTCTGTGCATAATACCCCCATAGTTGAGAAAAAACAACAGTCACTCCAGGCATGTAGACATGTGGAGAGAAGGCTTCCCGTGAGCGGACTGGAGCGGTGTCCTGGCTGTCATCCTGAGCGCAGCGAAGGATCTCTTCGTCCGGTGAGCCAGACCCTTCGCTGCGCTCAGGGTGACAGGCCTTATCTCCAAATGTCTACCAGGCATGATTACTCGACGATGCGCCCATCCTGGATGTTGAGGACGCGGTCGGAGGCTTCGACGAGGGTGGCATCATGGGTAGCGACGAGCAGGCCGATTTGCGATTGATGAGCGGTTTCGCGCAGCAGGGCTGCGATGTCGCGGCTCGTTACCGAGTCGAGATTACCGGTCGGTTCATCTGCGACGATGAAGCGCGGAGAGTGCACCAGCGCGCGTGCGAGGGCTACACGCTGCTGCTCACCGCCTGACAACTCCAGGCCGCGATGCTGGATGCGCGCAGTAAGCCCGACACGTCTCAATGCCTCGCGGGCCAGCTTCGTGCGCTGATCCGGGTCCATGCGCGCGAGCCGCAAGGGTATCTCGACATTCTCCTGGGCAGTGAGCGAGGGGAAGAGATGGGCGTTCTGAAACATCATGCCGATGCTCTCGCGGCGCAGGCGTGCGCGTTCCGTCTCGCTCAGCGTTGCCAGGTCCCGCTCCAGGACGAATACCCGTCCCTGTGTAGGGTCATCCAGGCCGATCAGGATGTTGAGCAGCGTTGTCTTGCCCGATCCTGAGCGCCCGCGCAGGGCGACGATCTCTCCAGGTTGTAGCTGTAGATCTATCCCGCGCAAAGCATGGACGGTACCACCGCCGCTGCGAAAATCGCGTGTCACCCCACGTGCTTCGGCAATAGTCATGACTGCAGTTTGCTTCATTATTTTACCTCTTCCTGCGAAGTTGGATCATCCGCTGGCTCTGCTCCATTCAAAGATCCGCCGTTCATTTCGCCGCCGCTGCCAGGAGGCCATAACTCCACGTGGTCACTGACGATACGCACCTCCGCTCGCCCGTTGAAAGGGAAGCCTTCAAGCGCTTCTTTTGGGAGTTGGAGGCGACCAACGCGGTCAATGAGGACCGATTCGCGATGGGTCTCGCTTGGCAGGCCAATGATAGCGCTGGCCGCGAGTGTATGTTCGCTGACAGCCTCCAGCGGCGCTTCGCGGCGTACGGTCTCTGTGCTGGTACGGCCATCGCGAATGGCAATCGTGCGATCCACGACCGAAGCAATCGCCACATCATGGGTGACGAGAATGATGGTCAGCCCGAGCTGGCGGTTCAGCGAGCGCAACAGGGCCAGGATTTCGCCGGCGGTGGCAGAGTCTAGTTCGCCGGTGGGTTCATCTCCCAGCAGCAGTTTCGGCTGGTTGGCAAGCGCGACGGCGATAGCAGCACGCTGCTGTTCACCACCAGAAAGCTGGTCAGGCCGCTTCTGGCCCATGCCCGCTAAGCCCACCAGTTCAAGCAATTCGCGGGCACGCCTGGCACGGAGCGCCGATTCAACGCCACCGAGTACCTGGGGCAATTCGACATTGGCCTGTATGCTGAGTTCCGGGAGCAGGTTGCGGCCGCTCTGCTGCCAGACATGACCAACTGTGAAGCGCTCGTAGTTGATGCGCTGGGCCTGGCTCAAACGAGTGAGATCATTCCCATCCACAAGACACTTGCCAGCGCTGGGTAAATCCAGTCCACTGAGTATATTGAGCAGCGTGGTTTTACCTGAGCCTGACACACCAACTATAGCGATCATCTCTCCCGGGTTCACCTCAAGGTCCAACCCCTGCAGGGCGACGACTTCCAGATCGGCCACTTTATAGATTTTGACCAGGTTATCACAGATTACGAGCGGTTCCGGCATTTCAACACCTAATCCTCATTGAGTCGAAGCGTCTGGCTAATCGACGGCTTCGAGACGACACGGACCATCATTCCGAGAGCAATGACGCAGATTACGATCAGCGCGCTAAGAATGATAAACAACGTACCGGGGATGACGATAGTTATAGGTGGGACATTCTGTACAACGTAAAATGTCCCACTCGATGTGTCGCTGCTGGACGAAGGGACACTGGTAAAGACCATGACCGGCAGCGCCAGGAAAGAAAAGAGCGCACCGAAGAGCAGGCCGAGCGCCAGGGCTGTGGTATAGATGATGCCCTGTTCCCAGGTCAGGATACTGGCAATCTGGCGCGGCGTGGCGCCAAGGGCGCGCAGCACTGCGAAGTTGGTGAGGCGGCGGCGCGCGCTTAGCCAGGAGGCGATCAGGTTACCCGCCAGTGCCAGAAGCATGGCGGTGGTGGCTCCGATGCCCAGCACGCCCAGTAGATCAAGGTAGAGCGGATCATTTTGCAGGCTGGCGGTCAGTGCGCGCCTATCGTTGAGCTGGTTAAGCACCATGCAGCAGCCGGTACTCAGCGCTTTGCGCACGCTCCCGAGGGAAGCGGCATCATCACCCGTGCGCAGCCAGGTATAATTGATGGGCAGGTCGACCCCAAATTGGGCGAAGTTGTTGATGTAGACGGGAGCAAAGGTCTGGTAGTCTACCAGCACACCCCCGGAGGGAACCGTATCGTCTGCACTATTGCCTGCTGAGCTATCGGTGATAGTGGGGATATGCTGCACCTCGGCGAGAGCGGTGAACGTCAAGGGGCCATAGGGGAAGAAATTCAGCGTGAAGGTCGCTCCAGGGGACAGGTGCAGCGCATCCCAGGTCGAGGCATCGACAATAGCGGGCACCGTGTTCCGCGCGACCGCTGCCTTCCGTTGCCTGGTAAGTTGAGCCATGAGTGAGGAGAGCGACTGTGTCGAATCTTGCGGCGGCCAGATGGCAGTCTGTGCAAAGTTGTCACTATCTACAGCCATCAGCGCTATGGAGATGGCCAGGATATTGCCTCCGCCAATTGCTGTTGTCTTGTACCCGAGCGTAGCAGAAGTGACACCGTTGATGCCCTGGTAGGCTTGCGTTTCGTCTTTCAAAGCAATCGCTGTCAGGTTGGGGTTTTCAGGTACGCCGCTAAAGTCCGCTCCAGATTGATAGGCAGCCACCTCGGGGATACGCTGGGCTTGCGAGGCGCTGTAGACCAGGGTGAAGATGACAAAAGCAGCAGCCAGCGCGAAGAGCAGGGTCATGCGTACCGATTGGCGTGGAGCGCGCGCCATCTGTGCCAGGGCCAGCATGGGCGCAGCGCCCTGGCTGCGAGCTGCCAGCCATGCACCCAGGCGCAGGAGGAGTTGGAAGAGGCGCAAAAAGACCAGCAGAGCGGCGATCAATAAGAAGACGATGCCCAGCAGGGTCAGCGGCGACAGGAGCAGCAGGCGCAGTTGGGCGTCGAGCACACCAGAATTGGTCAGGTAGAACGTGATAGCGAAGCCGGTGAGGGTGATGATCACCGCTACGATGTCCAGGTAGATGCGCTGCCAGAGGGGTCTGCTGGTCGAGCGGGCGGCTTCACGGCGCATGGCGAGCACGTCCAGTTGCATGGCGCGATAGATAGCGATCACCATGGCGATGACGCAGGCCACGGCGGCGACCAGCGCATAGCCAGCGAGGCTGAGGGCCGTGCCCCAGGGATCGCCCGCAATGAGCGAAAGCGAGCGCTGGTCGGCGGCAGGCACAATGAAGAAGACGGCTGCCGCGGCCAGCAGCGGCCCAATCACCAGAGCAATCAGGCCCAGGGCAAGACTCTGCACGGTGAACGAGCCGAAGATTTGCGAGCGGCTGGCGCCGCGACTGCGTAGGATCGAGATCGAATCCGATTGGCGGTCGACCAGGAAGTCGGCCATCATGCTGACGAAGAAGAGCACCAGGCCGAGCACAAAGACCAGCAGGCTGGTCACAGGAATACGTGCCACGGCGGCACGGTCGTGGAAAAGGTGCAAGATGTTGCTGGGAAGGAGGGCGGTGGTCTGCGTCAGATACGGTGCTCGATTCAAATCCGGGTTATTGGCGATATCGACCTGTACGGAATTCACGCCCGCCAGGACGTCATCCAGGTTATTGATGCCGATACGTGCAGGGTTAAGGGGATAATACCAGAATAAGGTGAAGGGACCATCAAGGGTTGTCCCGCTTATATCGGGATCATTAGCGGTGCGGTTGAAAACAGCGATCAAGTTCTCATTGGAGGCGAGGGCTGTATAGATAAAACCGGGTGCTCTGCCTTTTGAGAGGCTTATGTAGTCGTTCCCGTGCCAGTAGGGATCGCCAGCCCTGGCAAGTTCGATGATGCCAACGACCTGCAGTGTATAGGTGCGTACCACGTGCCTCACAGGTATCTCGCTGAAGGCTACCGCTGTTGTGAGCAATGAGCCGACGGTGACATGCAGGCGATTTGCACTCTCGGGCGTCAGGGCGATCTCGATATCATCGCTACTGGTCAGAGGAAGTCGTCCTGCCACTAACTTGACACGAGCAGCGGCTTGATCCATCGAGGCGGAGATGAAGCGGATCTCATCGGGAGCCTTTGCAAGTGCTTTGCTAGAGCTCGTTTGACCCACGACAAGTTGTTCTACCGGCGTCTCGATAGAGAATTCGAGCGGAGAGAGATAGGGACCGAGTTTTTGCTGAAACTCGCTATTGATGCTGTGCGTTGCCTGGCTGATAATCTGCGCAGAAATCTGTGCGGAAGAACCCTGTACGATGATATCTGAGGTTTGAAATGAGGTGGAGAGCGCGCTGCGCAATCCGGCGCTCATCGACACGTCTGAGTAGAGCGGCACTGCGCAGACGAGCATGACCGCTGCTATAATGCCAGCGCCTGTCACCAGCAGCAGGCGCCAGGTCTGGCGCACGCGCCAGGCGGCCAGGGTTACTACCGGGGGAATCAGCATCCTGCCGCCACGACGCGACGCCTGCGAAGAACCGGCAGGTATCGTTACGAGATTATCAGAACGGCCCATGGGGCCGCCTGCTTCTTTCGTCGAGAGGGGCATAGCGTCCTCATTCCCAGGAAATTGTTGAGAGCAGCTTTGCATAGTGTAGCGGCATCGTAGAATACGCCAACTGTTACTTACTTGATAAGACGTAGAGAAGCTAAAAGTATTGCAAACATAGAACCTCATAAGGGCGATGCAAGCATCCCCGCCCCACATCCACACCGCCCCCGCCCCTACGCGGATAGGCAGTACGTTTGGTTAGCCTACTAATCCCTGGCGAACGGCATAGGCAACGGCAGCGGCCCTACCTGGTACATCGAGTTTGACAAAAATGTTACTCAGGTGGCGGTTGACTGTGCGCGGGCTAATGACGAGCGCCTCCGCAACCTCGCGATCGGTTTGCCCCTCTGCAACGAGGCGCAGGACCTCTAACTCTCGCCTGGTGAGATGAAGGTCGAGATGATAGCCTGCGATGTGTTCTTGAACGATTTGTGCTGAAGCCTCTTCACGCTCATGGCGCTCTAGCTGGCTCACACCTTCTTGCAGCGTGTTGACAAGGTCAGCAGCTCTCTGCATATTATAGCGTAGAAATAGCTCGCGCGCTCTATCACACACCTGATGCACGTCCTCTAACGAGCGATGACTACGTTCAGAAGGCTCTGCGCTGCTGCGTATCAATGCTGCTCTAGCCTGCTCATAGAGAATGGCCGCTTCTTCAGGCTGGTTATTGACGCGCCGGCAGAGCGCCAGGCCGTCTTCAAAAGCCTGCTCTGCCCTGTGCCAATCTCCCTCCAGCAGCGCCACCTCGCCCAGGATGCGATCAACTGAGACGCCGTAGTACATAAAACCGCGCAGAGCCTGGATACGCTGAATGTAAATGGAGGTTTGTTCATTTGCCCCCAGGTGCAGATAGCCTTCAGCAAGAAATGGGATATAGAAATGACCGGCGTACCCTACCGGCTCAGGTAGGGCGACAGCCTTTTCCAGTTGCGCCTGCGCTGCCGACCTGCGCCCTGTTACCGCCAGGAAGTGCCCATAGAGGGCCATTGTGCTTGGATACCATTCGGTGTTGATGGACGCCTGTATAGCTGCCTGGAAAAGTCGTTCCGCTTCTTGCCAATCACCCCGGCGGAAATACAATTCTGCCTGTGCCTGCATCACCACTGCCTTGAGCCGTTTATTGCCGGTCGCCTCGGCCTCCTGCATAGACTGATTGAAGTGTGATTCGCTGCCGGTCCAGTCGCCCTGGAAGAGCGCCATCACGGCCTGGTTCCAGTGCAGCCAGCCAAGTACATGGCGAACGCCGTAGCGGCGCGCCTGCTCAAAACCGCGCAGATTATGGAGGCGTGCCTTCTCCATCTCTCCCAATGACTGGTAGATGATACCTAATCCCTGGTCTCCCAGCGCAGCGCGGAAAGGGTCGCCGATTGCCACGTAAAGCTCATGCGCCTGTTCCTGCAGGCGCAGGGCTTCATTGATGTATTCACCCCAGCCACGTATCCAACCGACCAGGTGCAGTGCAAATGCCTGGCTGCCCCGGTCACCTATCTCTGTCGCCAACTGGTGCGACTGCCATAGCTTTGCCTCGGCTTCCTGTGCCCGGTTGAAGAGCATATCGAGCGTGGCCTGCGCCTGTAGCAACAGGATATGTTCGGTAGTGTTCACCTGCCGCGAGCTAGATACCGTGCCTGAGTAGCTGCGGGTTGACATCCATGACACGTGAGCTGAATGGACAATGGGGGCGTTTGTTTCCTGGTGTGCAGGCATGTCCACGTGTAGCGCATTTTGTGCGGCCTGAAGATGAGCCAGTGTGAGTTCGTACTTGCCTTGCATGCGATAGACATCTGCGATTAACCGGTTGGCCTGCGCCGAGAGCAGGGAGAAGCTCTCGGGCTGGTGTTCAAACGCATCTTTCTCGCGTTGTAACTGCTCTAATGCTTGCTGGAATGCGCTCATTGCCTGTTCAAGTTCACCCAGCTTGAACCAGCTCTCGCCAATCAGGATGTGAAGCCGCGCGTTTGAAGGGGGAAGTTCTCCATTGGAGCGCGTACCCTGCGCTTCCATCAATTTGAGCACCATGCGAAAATGGCCAATGGCTTCGCGATGAGCTTGCTGGCGGGCTGCCTCTTCACCGGCCAGCAGGCTCCAACGCAGGGCCGCCTCTTTCTCACCGCTCAGCACGTAATGGCGTGCCAGTTCGGCTGCATGCGCCTGGGCAGAGCCGCTATAGTTTTTTTCCAGGGCCTCGCCAATTGCACCATGCAGCGTTCTTGCCCGGTGCGCTGGTACTTCATTGCTCAATGCTTCTTGCACGATGCCCTGGCAGAACATGTACCCCGGAGGGGCGAGGTGAGAGGTAGATATATGCTCATCTTCAGCAGCGAGTTCATCCCACAGCGTGCTCATGAGAGGCGCCGTGGCGATTACCGCTGCCTGGACTGCCTCATCGATCCATGCCTGGACTGTGTCTTCGGGCGCATCCATGATCGTTACCAGGGGCTGCAGTGGAAATGTGCGTCCAAAGAGCGAGGCCACGCGCAAGAGTTCCCGGCATGAGAGGCTCAATCCTTGCAAGCGCTGCCCAACTGCCAGGGTAATACTCTCCGGCAGTTCTGGCCCGATGACCCGTGTTGCTCGCCATACGCCATCACGCAGGATAAGCTGACCGCTGAGAGTAAGCATGCGCACCAGCTCTTCCAGGAAGAACGGATTGCCTTCGGCACGCGAGAGCAGGGACTTTGCCAGGCCCTCGGAAAGCGTGCCTGGAAGGAGTACCTGTAAGTATTGCTCAGCAGCATCCGCGCTGAGTGGACCAGGTAGGAGCAGCAGCAGCAGGCCCTGGCGCATTAGATCGGCTAACACTCGTGACGCGGCGAGGCTCATGCTTGAGGACGAAACACTATCACCATACTCACTAAAGGCGCGGGGAGGGCGTGTGGCCCCGGCTAGCGCTACATGACTGCTATGCAGGCGCACCGTGAGGTACAGTGTGAGTTCCAGGCTGGCGCTATCAGCCCATTGCAGGTTATCGATGCTTAACAGGAGAGGCCGTTCCGTTGCCATACGTTCCAGTAGAGTCGCCACAGCGTCGAAGAGCCGGAATTTCTCCTGGTCAGGCGAAAGCACTTCCTGCGTAATGGTTGTGCGCAGTATCTGGGGAAGTTCGGGAAAGAGGCGAGCCAGCGCTGTGACGAGTGGGGCACCGGTTAACGAGATGGGATCACTTGTACGTTCAGCGAAGGTGAACTCAGAGGCGCGTGTTTCAGTGCTTTCTTGCTCGCCATCAAGCCCTACATAACGGTGCAGTTGTGCTGCAGGCGATGAACGCAGTGCAGGGCGCAATGTTTCGATAAAGGGCAGGTAGGGGAACATACCTCCTGATTCGTAGGTGCGTCCTTCCAGGACGCGAAAGCTGCGTGCCCTGGCTTGCGTGCACATCTCGGCAAGCAACCGGGACTTGCCTACACCCATATCGCCGCTAATCATCAGAGCACGCGCTCCTACTGGCTTATCGAGCGCAACGGTGTCCAGCAGCGCACTAATGACCTGCATCTCGGTGTCGCGCCCTACCAGGGGTAGGGTTTTAGCCAGTAGTTCTAGCCCTGAAAGCGGGTCGGCGAATGGTGCCTGCATAGTGACTCCAAGCTAAGCGAAGAGAACCTTCCCCTGGGCGACCGCAAGTAAATCTGGCCCCAGGGCGACCGCAAGTAAATCTGTCCCAGGGCGACCGCAAGTAAATCTCCCCCAGGGCGACCGCAAGGGTCCCCACCCCACTCCACACCTCTCCCGCCCCTACTATGATTACGAAAATCTGGTTATCGAATTTTGTCGCACTTGTAACACTTGTCGCACTTGTAACACTTGTAACGGTTGTAACGCTAAAAAAAGGATTACGAATTACTGTTGCCGGTCATCCAGTATCATCGTGTTCTGTTCTGCAGCCTGCTTTGAAAAGCGCGGTGCAATATCATGATAGACGAACAGGGCGTAGTAGACAAGCAGGAATGGTACGTCGAACAGGAAGTAGAGCCAGAAAACCGGCTGAGCCTTCAACCACAATAAATGGTAAAGCAGGGCGCCCGCGACGAGCGTGCCATAGACGGTCGCCACAAGAGCCAGCGGGCGTACACGTGCCCATTCCCGTTCTGTTGCGAGCCAGAAAGCTCCGACGCTATTACCGAGAATGATGGCCCCAATGAAACGATCCAACAGGGGAGGGATGCTTGTGGGCCAGAGTGGAAGATGCAGTTCGGGCAAAAAGAAAAAGCCCAAACCCACGACCAGGTTGACAATTCCTGCCAGCAATGCGAGTACGCGCTCTGCCGGGCTAAAAGTGAGATGATTCATGGCTCGTTGCTCCCTTGTTCATCAGGTAACGCAACGATTATACAACAGATGGGCAAGAAAAGAATGAGTAGTCCCTTGAAATGCGAGCCTGCAACGACGCTGCGCGTCTACTGACTCCGTCAGTCAGCAGGCTCGAAAGGTAGTATTCTTTTCTCTGCCAGAAATGGGTAATCTTACGCACGACTTTTGGGTTACCTATAATTTATACTTTCGTTACTATAGCTTATAATTTCAAAGAATCAGTAATACGCCATACTATGCAGGGAGATCGACAATGACAGGGAATGCACCTTACGAGAGATTGATCGGGACGACGTTGGGGAGCTATCGCCTGGAGCAAATAGTTGAGCAGGGCGAAGCGGGCTGTGTCTTCGTGGCGCGTAATAATGGAGCGGGAGCATTGTTTCGCCTGCGCATTCTGGCTGTAGCGCCCGACCTTACAGCGGAAGACCGTATCGTTTTCCTGGGGCGCTTCCAGCAGGAGGCAAACCAGGTTGCTTCTTTGCAACATAAGGGCATCCTTCCGCTTGTTGATTACGGGACGCACAGCGCTGCCGGCGAAAGCAAGGCGATATCCTGGCCTTACCTGGTATGGCCACAGCTCCCCATGCGATCGCTTAGTGCACAGCTAACGCAGAAAGGGCCAATGGACGCGCTGCTGGTCAGTCGCTACCTGGACCAGGTCGCTGCTGCGCTGGAGTATGCTCACCAGCAAGCGATCGTGCATCGTAGCCTCACGACGGACTGCATCTTTATAAAGCAGGATGGTAACCTGCTCGTAGCGGACTTCGGAGTGACGCGCATGCTTGAGATTGGGGCAGGATACAGTAAGCTCGCAGCCGGGAAGGGTGCATATGGCATGGGCGTGAACAGTGTGCCGGCGCCGGAGCAGATTCTCGGGCAACCCGTTGATACATATACCGATGCGTACGCGCTTGGAGCTGTGCTCTATCGCATGCTTACGGGCCACCGGGTGTTTAGAGGCAAAAGTCGCGAAGAGATCATCCAGCAGCATTTACAGGCTCCCGTTCCATCTCTCGCCACGTGGCGCAGCGATCTTCCCAGGGAACTGGACGATGTGATTGCCAGGGCGATGGCAAAGGACCCGGCGCGGCGATTCCGCCAGCCTGGAGCACTGGCTAATGCCTACCACAGCGTCGTTGCCCCTACTGATAAGCAACGCGTACCGTTTTTCACAGGTGCAATGCCCGCAGGGGCAAATGCGCAGGCATCGGTAGAAAGGAGCGCAAGAATTGATACGCGTTTCACTGAGCACCCATACGTAAGGAGCGCCCAATCCATGCCAGCGCGTATCTCGCGCCGGCGCGCCCTTACCTTCATAGCGGCCGGCGGGGGCGCTGCGGCGGCAATTGCTGCCGTGGCGATATTTGGCAGCCGCTACCTGGCGGGAAATACGTCCCCCAGTAATACTTCTGTAACTAACACAAGCGCCGCTGGCGCGACAGCGTCGTCATCAAGCGGGCAGGGAAAAACAATCCTGGCACGCACCTCAGATATCCCCTCGAACAGTGCTAAAACATTTCCTCTTTCCGGCAAGAACAACTCTGGCGTGCTGATTCACCTGCCTGATGGGCGTTTTGTGGCTTTCGATTCCACCTGCACGCATGCTGGGTGCACTGTCCTGTATAGCACGCAAGATAAATTATTGGAGTGCCCCTGCCATGGCGCGATCTTTAATCCTGCTAAAAACGCGGCTGTCGTGCAAGGGCCAGCGCAGACACCACTGGCCCCGATAGCAATCAAAGTGAATGCGGACGGTACGATCACGCAGGGCTGATATACATGGAGGTTTGATTATGCCTCAAGATAAAATAAATCTGACCCCTACCTACGTGGTTATCGGCAATGGCATCGCGGGCGTTACGGCTGCGGAGATCTTGCGCAGCGAGGACTCGGCGGCAGATATCACTGTGATTGCGGATGATCCATTTCCGGTCTATTATCGCCCGGCCTTGAAGGACTACCTGGCGGGGCGTGTACACGAGGATAAACTTTGGGCGCGCCCCAACAGTTTTTACCAGGATCACCGCATTCGCTTCTTAGCTGACCGCGTGGTAGGCATACAGGCAGGTCAGCACGCCGTTCAACTCCAGAGTGGCCGCCAGGTCGGCTATGATCGCCTGCTGCTCGCTAACGGTGCGCGGGCCGCTCGCCTTACCTGCCCGGGCGTCGAGCTGGCGGGCGTCACTACTCTACGTACCGTCGCAGATTACCAGGCAGTTGTGAGCCGCCTGGGCACGGCACGGCGCATCGTGGTGAGTGGCAGCGGCACGCTGGCCCTGGAAACCATCGAAACGCTGCGCCATCGCGGCTACCAGGTAACCCATTTATTACGCCGCCGCACGCTGTGGTCGGAAGTGCTGGATACGACGGCCTCTGACCTGGTGCTCCAGCAGGAACGGCGCGACGGCGTCGATGTGCGCGTCGAGGAAGAGATTGCCGGGGTGACAGGCAAACATGGGCAGGTCACCGGGGTGGTGACCACGAGTGGAGCGCGCATCTCCTGCGAGCTGGTGATTATCGCAATTGGAGTTGAACCGAATATCGACTTCATCAAAAGCAGCGGCATACCCTGTGGGCGCGGCGTCAGGGTTGATAGTGGGATGCGTACCAGCGCTCCTGACATTTATGCCGCGGGCGATGTGCTTGAAACAACGGATACGACGACGGGGCGCACACGTGTTATCGGGCAATGGTACCCGGCCATACAGCAGGCTCGCGCCGCTGCTTATAGCATGCTCGACCTGCTCGATAGCAGCCAGCCATTTCGCTTCAGTACTTTTTATAACGCCACGTTCCTGTATGGGCTGGATTTTGCTGCGGCGGGACTGACACAGGTACCTGAAGATGGGCGGGGTCACCAGGAGATTGTGGCCGATCCACTGCCGCGCGCGTATCGCAAGGTGGTGCTTAAAGATGGTGCGCCCATTGGTATGCTTGCGCTTGGCGACCGCAGGAGCGCGCTGGCTTTCAAACGCGCTATCGATCACAAAGTGAACCTGCTGCCAGTGGCTTCACAACTGTTCGCCGGAGATTTCAACCTCAACGACTGGCTCGACCGGCAGGGGGTGCCCCCCGCTGTACTGGGAGTGACCAGGCAGGGGGCCGCGGCCGTTCGACAGGCGACCTACTCGGGAGGAACAGCATCGTCCTCTGTGCTGAAGCCGCAGCCGGTCATGGAAGCGGTGCTTGTGCGCGCACCTCAAGAACAGAGAATGCCCTTTTCAACAGAAGAAACGCTGCTGAGCCAGACCAAAGTCATGGCTATAGGCCGGCAGCCAGGGGCATACCTGTTGATCGACAATGATTCTGTTTCACGCCGCCATGCCGAGATTAGCTATGCAAATGGGCAATACGTACTGCGAGACGTGGGAAGCGCTAATGGTACATTTGTGAATGATGTACGCCTGGAACCGGGCAGTGTACATATTCTTAAGCCAGATGACCAGTTACGTTTCGGAAAAGTGAAGTTCGTCTTTAAGCTGCGTGGAGCCGGGGGCGCAGGAGTGCCTTCTGCGGGTACCTTGACGCGCCTGCGGAGCAACACCTCTCTGACAAAATTACAGGAGATGACCACCGGCTTCTTTGACCCGTTGGCAGCAGGGCGCGATCAATCTGGTCTCGACAGCCCGGCAGGGGGTCAACCGGTTCTCAACGCTGATGGCTCACTGCTGCTTCCAGGGGCGACAACCGCCCTACCTGCTACCGTCGTTGCTACCTTCAAGGAATCACCCACGCTCGTAGTTGTTGCGCGAGGGACACCACGAGTTGTCTACCTGAAACGAGGAAACGTAATTTCACTTGGGCGAGACAAGGCGAATGATGTGCCGCTTGCAGATGTCGCCGCTTCGCGCAAACATGCCGAGATACTCCACGGTTCCGGCGGCTTCTCTATTCGCGACCTGGCAAGCGCTAATGGCGTGGTCGTCAACTCGACGAAGATCGATAATCCGTATCTGCTCGTGCACGGCGACCGCATTATCGTTGGCAGCACCGCGATCTTCTTTATCGATGTAGGACAAGAGAGCCTGGTGAGCGCCAGCGCAGGCGAAAGGCAGGGTGATGGCTATACCTGTGGCAATTGTGGCGCGTCGAATTTGCGCATGGCGCGTTTCTGCGCAACCTGTGGCACGCCGCTGGAAAACCCGGACGTGCCGTTCAAAGGATAGGGAGGACTACTATGGGCGGCGAGGAAACTGGCTTCTCATCTGAGATTGAAACTTCGAAGAAAGTGGTGGGTATTGAGCATCGCACCGGCTTGCGACCTCTTACCGAAGAGGAGATACGCTTCGAAATCGATATGTGTATCGGTTGTGATCGCTGCATGCGGGCCTGCCCGGTTCCCATGTCCTCCCTGGTTAACATTGCCGATCTCAACCGCGCTACCATTTCCGACGATATCGCCCCACATGTTGCGCGTTTTACCGACGAATGCGTGATGTGCGGCTCGTGTGTGCCCGTCTGCCCGGTCGATAACCACCGCGACCTGCTGATGCTTTCGCTCAAACAACGCCTGGGCGTCTCCTGGGATGGGACGGTGGATATGAGCCGCGTGCTTAATTTCCTGCCACCCGGCTGGAATCAGTCCTTATTACTCAGCCGGCTGCGCGAGCAGCCTATGTTCAGTGACGCACAACTGGTGCCGGAGAACTACCTGCTGCACATGGTTGCAACTTCGAAAATATTGACGCTGCTGCCTGGAGCAACCTTGATACACGAAGGTGAGTTTGGGCGGGAGATGTACTGTATCCTGGAAGGACGCTTTGCACTCTCTTCAAAAGGCTCCGATGGCGAGGATCTGCCGGTTGCCATCCTGCGGCGAGGAGAGTACATGGGTGAGCATGGCATGCTCACGGGACAGCAGCGCAACGCAACCGCACGCGCTCAAACGGCAGCGGTCGTACTGGAAGTGCCCGAACAGGTGATGCAGCGCTTGATGGAGATCGTGCCCGCCGTGCGTCGTTTCTTCGAGCAGTTGAACAATGCGCGTTCTATCGAAGCGGTCCTCAAGCGTATGGCGCTCTTCCAGGGCGTTTCGGCTGCTGACATACGGCAGATTGCCCAGCAGACGGAGGTGAAGACGTATGAGCGCGATGAGCGCCTCTTCAGCGAAATTGGCCCGGGAGGGCCAGCACGGGAATCGCTGCATATCCTGTTAGAGGGATTTGTAAAAGTAGCCCGGCGCACTACTCCAGGGACAGGACGCGATAAAAGCGACGAGCGCATCCTCGCTTATCGCCAGGGGGGAGACTACTTTGCCGGGGGGCTTGACCTGCTCGGTGATGGGCTTGCAGTTACGGTAACAGCCATCACGCGTACCAGGGCAGCAGAAGTGCCACGCCAGGTCTTGCTGAGCACTTTTGCGCGCTATCCCGAAGTTAGCCAGCGCTTTAGCTTGCGCCTGCAGCAGTATCGGGATGCCGCTGCCGCCGCGCAAACCGGCTTTTTTGATCCACTGGCACATACACGCACAGAAACGGCCAACCCGCTCTCAGATGCCGAAGCTCGCGCCGGGCTGCGGGCACTGGTCGGCGGCGGAGTGATCGAGGGAACCGAGGTGCTGGTGATCGACCTGGACAAGTGCATCCACTGCAACGAATGCGAGGAGGCGTGCGCTCGCCGTCACGGGCATTCACGTATGAATCGCAAGGGCATGGTCGTTGGCAATATTAGCATTGCGACCGCGTGTCGTCAGTGCCAGGACCCCGTGTGCATGCTGTGCAGCCGCGCTGGAATCGCGCGCCTGCCCAGCGGCGAGGTCTACATCACCGAAAGTTGCATAGGCTGTGGCATCTGCGCCGAACGCTGCCCCTACGATAACATTTCGATTATGACACTGGAAGATGAGGTCGAGTCGCGCAATACCTGGAACCAGTTCAGCAACTTTTTCAAGAAAGGCGCGGGCAAGGAGCGCGGGCGCAAAGCGCTCCCAATGCTGCAAAGCGCTGCCGCGCCCGGGCCTCTGAATGTCCATCAACCAGTAGATGCCTTTGGTGAGATGCGCAAGAAACTGGCAATCAAGTGCGACCTGTGCGCGGGCTACGACAACCAGGCCTGCGTGCAGGCCTGCCCGACGGGGGCAGCGATCCGGGTCCAGCCGGCGACATTCTTCGGCTCGACCGAAGAGATTCTGCGGCGGCGAGCACGCTAGAAGGAGAAAGTTATGGCTCTTGCATCAAAATCGTCGCGGCGAGTCTGGAAAGCGCCCCTCACTAAAGCCTGGTGGGCCTGGCTCGCGGCCTCGCTTCTGCTCTACGCGTGCGTTTACGCTATATACCTGGTTGCTGTCAAGACACAGGCATTTCCGGGGCCATTCAACGACCCGTTACGCAGTTTTGGCATACTTGCTTTTGTGCTGGTACTCGCGACGGCTACGTACTCGCTGCGTCGTCGCTTTGTGCGCGGCCTACCGGGGATGGCGCGCGCCTGGCTCTGGATGCACACCTGGCTGGGTGTAACAGCTCTGCTGATCGCGCTGCTGCATGAAAACTATGCACATATTCTGCATGATTATTGCCAGAATGCAAGCTGCTTTACGAAGTCCTACTGGGGAACAAGCGCGCTCTTCGCACTGATCTTCCTGATTCTCAGTGGTATCATTGGCCGTCTACTGGATAGCTGGCAGGCACGCGTGATTGCCGGCGATGCAAGTGCTAACGGCGTTGGCATTGAGCAAGCCCTTGATGAAAGAATCCTGGAGCTGGAATATACTGTCGAAAGATTGAGCGCGGGCAAGTCGGAGCAATTCAAGGCATTTTGCCTGCAGGCGCTTGAGGGGGCAAGCGATATTCCCAATGTTGTACCAGCGCTTGCACAGGGCGAGCAGGCTGATTTTCAACACGCCTATGAGACGCTGAGGGATCATGCGAGGCTGGTACAATCGCTTAAGAAGCAGCAGCGAGCGCGTGTGATCATACGTGCCTGGCGTTTTGTACACATGGTCCTGGCATGCGTGGCACTACTGATTATACTCTTTCACGGGATAATGGAGCTGCTTGCCAACGTATTGCATATCATCATACCTGCATGAGCGGTTGCGAATGCATGCTGGAAGATGGGTAATTTTGCACACGCGACAACCGCATAAGCATGATATACTTCAGGATAAGAGCTATGCTTAAGGCATACAAACGAGGAGGGCATCCATGATACAATGTCCAAATTGCAATGCGCGACTAGATGATGATGCCGTGTTTTGTGGTAACTGTGGCAAACAGGTGGCTCCGCTGCAGGCGAGAGGGGCGACTGTTGGTTATAACAAGGAAGCGGGTATGAACGACGGTGCCACGATACAGAGCATTGAAAACTTGCCGCGTCCTGGGCCCAATGTCCAGGCGACGAAAGCGCGAAATTACGCAGCTGCTCCCGATACGCCTCAAGCCGGCACGCTGTCCTCGCCACCACCGGCAAACTCCCGGCGCGTCCCCACCGCGCGCATAGCAGTAATTGCTGCCCTGGTAATACTGGTTATTGCGGGCGGTACGATAGCCGCTGTAGCACTTTTGAAGAATAATAGCCCCGCAAAGAGTAACGGCCGGAATAATACTACAACTCTTGCTGCGACCGCGCTAGGAGTGGTTAACTTTAGCGACGATCAGAACGGTTCCGGGCACAGCAACGTAGTGAATATCAGCGTCAATAACCTGTCAGCCCCTCCGGCCGGTTCCCAGTATGATGCCTGGCTTGTCAATACAGTAAGCGAGCAGACAATAGGCCTGGGGGCACTTACGCTCAAGAGTGGATCATACACGCTAAAATTTGCTGACGGCAACACGAACCTGCTGGGGGCCGGAGATAAGTTAGAGGTGACGCTCGAAAACGGGACGGCCAATCTGCCCACGGGCCGGATTCTGCTTTCAGCCTCCTTTCCTCCTCACGCTTTTGTACACATCAAGCATTTGCTGTTCAGCTTCCCCAATACGCCGGGGAAGATCGGGCTAATCGTGGGGGTGGTAGACCAGGCACAGCAGTTGAGCGCTACCGCCCAGTTGTTAGAAAGCATAGCTCCCAGCCACAACGGCTGGGCTATCCAGTGCGCTGCTCAAAGTATCGTTGATATTGCCGAGGGTGCACAAGGGCCGCATTACCAGCCGCTGGGAAGCCAATGTGCATCGCAGAATATCACGCTAGTCGGCGATGGGTACGGCCTGCTGGGCAGCAACGGCTACATCGCCAATGGCGAGGCGCACGCATCGCTGGCGGCGACACAGTCCGATTCGACAGACAGTATTCGTGTGCACGCGAGACACGTGGCGATTTGCCTGGAAAATATGAAGGGATGGATCACAATTGTTGAGCAGGATGCGCTTGCGCTGCTCAATGACCCAACCAACACGACGAAAGTACAGGAGGTGGTGACGCTATCCAATCATACTTTAAATGGTGTCGATACGAACGGTGATGGGAGCATTGATCCTGTACCTGGAGAAGGCGGAGCCGCCACGGCTTACTATCATGCGCAGTTGATGGCAGCCCTGGTGCTGGCTCCTGGTTCGTAGAGAGAGGGAGATAGCTCGCCAGGGCGACCGCAAGAGTCCCCACCCTTACCAGGAAGACGAGGAAATAGCTCACCAGGGCGACCGCAAGGGTCCCCACCGCTCCACTACTCCACTCCCGCCCTTACTAGGAGGACGATACTTATGAGCGGGTGAGCGACTTTCGAGAGGAGGGAAAAACATGTCAGGCGAGAATAATACTGCTCCATTCAAGGTGGCTGCTGTGCAGGTATCACCTGTCTTTCTTGATCGCGACGCGACGATCGATAAGGCCTGCGAATTGATCGCCGAGGCAGGCCGTGAAGGGGCACGCCTGATTGTCTTTCCAGAAGCGTTCATCCCTGCCTATCCTGACTGGGTATGGAAGATTCCATCTGGCGAAGAGGAGGTGCTCAACGAGTTATATGCAGAGCTACTTGCCAACTCTGTGACTATACCGGGCGATGCGACAGAGAGGTTGTGCCGTGCGGCCAGGCTGGCTAATGCGTACGTGGCGATAGGGATGAGCGAACGCAACGCCGAAGCGAGCGGCGCAAGCCTGTATAATACGCTATTGTACATCGACGCGCAGGGCCAGATTCTGGGCAAGCACCGCAAGCTGGTGCCAACAGGTGGCGAGCGCCTGGTATGGGCACAGGGCGATGGGAGTACGCTGCAGGTCTACGATACTCCTTTAGGGAAACTCGGCGGATTGATCTGCTGGGAGAATTACATGCCGCTGGCACGCTATACCATGTATGCCTGGGGCACACAGATCTATGTTGCGGCAACATGGGATCGTGGCCAGCCCTGGCTCTCTACGCTGCGGCATATCGCCAAAGAGGGCAGGGTGTATGTGATAGGCTGCAGTATTGCGATGCGCAAGGATGATATCCCCGACCGTTATGCGATGAAACAGAAGTTTTACGCGGAAGCAGAGGAGTGGATCAATATTGGCGATAGTGCGATTGTCAACCCCGAGGGCCAATTTATCGCCGGGCCTGTGCGCAAGCAAGAAGAGATCCTCTACGCGGAGCTTGATCCGAAGATGATGCAAGGTCCAAAGTGGATGCTCGATGTGGCAGGGCATTATGCGAGGCCAGATGTGTTTCAGTTGACGGTGCACACGGATGCACGGCAGATGATCCGCATCGCTCAGGCGACCCAGTTTAACAGGGCCGAGGATGAGCAAGAATAGGCCGGGACACCCTCCTTGCGTATTGAGAGGGAGGAAATTCCATGTACTGTCGACTTCCAAAAATGGTTCTCTGACCGCTTGTCAGGGAACGGATATACAAAGTAGCAACTACAGGCCCCTCTAAACTACGCAGCTTTATAACGACGTACATCCACTTGTACACCTTCATTCACCGCTGTCTCTGCGATCTGAGAAAGGCGCTTGCCCGTTGCTGCATCCACATATTCCTCGCCACAGGTCGTGCAGATTTGGGCCGGGACATCACGAATAACAATGGTCGTCTCATCTCTGATAAGCGTAACCGTTGTGGTTCCTGGTTCAGTCTCTCCGTATTGACAGATGACGCACTTCATGAGTGTTTCCTCCTGGTCTTCCTATCCGGTTCCCACTTGTCGAGGGTGGGCTCATATGCTGTTATCACGATCACTTGCTGCTTACTGCTATTTTCTGCTGCTACCACATGAATCGCTCGCCCGTTATACCGACCCAGCAGACTATCCATGTTGATTTGATGGGTAGGAACCTGACACCCGCAAGGGATGTCACTACATTTCGTTGACCCTACTCATCAAATGGTGATGGACAGACCACTAGCAGCAACTTCGCGGGAAGCGGAAACGCATGTGGGTAGCCTTCTATCACTTCACCATTATGTGCGATATGCTCTCCGCACTCATCAGAGATAGTGCGCGTAAACATAGATTGGCGTGCATGAATGCGATAGATAAGGTCTCGATACTGCATCCGCGCTCACCCTCTGTACATTTTCCTGTACTATACCATAGAACAACGAAGTATCATAGCAGTCAAAAGGTGATACCAAATTAGCGTCTCCCAGGCGTTACGAAATATGACACAGCAATAAATACTATGGTACCAAGCCAGTGTACTGTGATACACTGATCTCTAGTAAGTTGTGCTTCAGCTAGGCGCTAGCTGATTGTATCCATCCAGGTTGCTCTTCATAGGAGGATTGTTACATGATCATTCAGATAGTGAAGTTCAAAAGCGCGTTATCGGAGGCTGAAATACGACAGGTCATGGAAGACCGTGCACCTCAGTTTCGTGCACTGCCAGGATTGCTGCAAAAATATTACATGAGAGAGACGCAGACCGGTGAGGTTGGTGCCGTGTACATTTGGGATTCAGAGGAATCAGTACGTGCGTACCGGCAGTCGGACCTTGCGCGAACAACTGCAAGCGCTTATAAGGCAGTGGAGCAGCCAAGGATTGAGCTATTTGAGACTATCTTTACCTTGCGCCCTGAAAAGTTACCCTAGAAAATCAGCCAGTAATCTATCCGCATGCCAAAACGAGAAGGCTCTCTTGAAAGCGATGCCATGCCCACATCTTTACACAACCATAGGCATGGCATCGAGAAGCGCGGAGTAGGGTTTGCCATTATTTGTTCAGCTACATTTGTGCAGTCCAGCTACCTTTTCTAGCATTGGTCTGCAGGGTACCCAGACCCTGGTTGCAGTCCACTGTAACATTGTCTGAACTGAGTGTGCCGCTGATGGTGTTTTGACTGGTGAATGTCCCTTCCAGGTGTTGGTAAACATAGGGCGTGTGTGCTACACAGGATACCCCATTGGAGAAATCTACCTTATCAGTGGTCGCTGTCTCAGTATAGGAGAGCTTGCCTCCCTTATAGGTACCACTGCATGACAAGACGACAGTCTCGTGATAGGTGACGCCGGTACTGGTACTCCCAAGGGAGGTGTGCGGCTGACCATTATCGACGGCCTGGCAAACCGTCCCACCGGATGGGTCGGGCTTCCCGGTAACCGTCAGGGTTTCTGTACCCGTCCCAAGCTGCTGCCCTGTTCCTGCGTCCTGGACTTGTACGTTCGCTTTGAGTGCAAAGTTCATATCGTCAGGGGGAGCTCCATTAGGGCCAGGGGTGTGAGCGTGACCCTGGGGCACAATGGCCACGGTTACGCCGGCTTTTGTGATGTAACCACCGGCATCTTTGGCAGTCAGCGTATGATTGCCCACCGTCCAGGCATTTGTGATCGCCAGGTCTGCTCTGACATTGCCATCAGCATTGCTTTGCACATTCTGGCTGCCTGGTACAGGCACGCTATCAAGCAGAAAGGTGATAGCAGAGGAGCCGGAGAAGCTGTGGCCGCTGACATGCAAGACTGTACTGGTCGAGCCAGTCGGGGTCGAGCCAACCCTGTAGCTAGTGGTGACGCTCATCACTGGCTGTGGCCTGGTGAGGAGGTAGGCGGTGATGCCACCGCCGCCCGCACCCAGGACAAGGATGGCTGCCAGGACGATGAGCAGGATCTTGAGCCGCTGGCTCGACTTCAGAGGCACAGGTAACGGCGTGTAGGGCTGCTGGAGAACAGGCATACCGTAGCCGGTATCTCCTCCCGGTGCCCAGGGCGGCATAGCTGATTGCTGCAACATCGATGTGAAAGGCGGAGGAGCAGGCTGCTGGTTAGCTCCTGTATTGATATCGAGTGAGTACGCATTCTGCGGGGGAGCAGGCTGCTGTTCTGGAGCATAGGAGGTATAAGGTATTGGTGGCTGATATCCCAGCTGTACGCCTTGACCACTTGTGATATGCCCAATTGCTCTCAACTGAATAGTAGGGTCATCTTCAGGGTTACTCTCTTCCACAAGAGGGCCGCGAAGGGCCGGGCGGCCTGCCTCGCACGTGAAAATCGTGTCACCGATGCGGATCCTGTCACCGCCTCGAAGAAGACGCGGAATATGGGGATCAAGTTTTTGTTCGTTGACAAAGGTGCCGTTCGTGCTCCCTAAGTCGGTGAGGCTGTAGCCCTGGACACCAGGGCGAATTTCGGCATGATGTGACGAGGCGGTGGGGTTGTTTACGACAAGCTGATTGTCCAATGCCCGTCCAATCGTCAATACACCGGGTCCCAGGACTGTTTGTCCCAATGGGCTTTGAAGGACTGCTTCCATAGGTATTCTCCTCCACATCTGAAGCATAAGGGATGAGGCTTGCAATGTGCACGCAACAGAATTTTTACAATTTTCTAAAGTCGTATGCTATGAAATCTTTTGCATTATTTTTGATAGCATATCCGTTTTAATACTATCAAGACGATGAGGTTACGAATTTTTAGGAGGCAGATTTCTCATGGCGATTTCCTTGTCCGGTGACCAGATTTGCCTGCTGCGCATGCGCGCTCAGCGGCTCACTCCGCAGCCGCCCGGTACGGTTGGTGGTGTCGCTCCTATTGTGAAGGACCTGTGTGGCATCCAGGCGCAGGATGCACGCGCCGCAACGCTGGGGGTACGTGCGCGTAGCGCTGGTCTGCTGGCTGCTGACGTTGAGTATGCGCGGGTGCAAGAGCGTACGATCATCCGTACGTGGGGCCAGCGTGGCACGCTGCACCTGCTGGCGACAGAGGACCTGGGCTGGCTCCTGCCGCTCTTCGGTCCCGTGTTTATTGCAGGCGACCGCCGGCGGCGTGAAGAACTGGGCCTGGACGAGGATACGTGCGCGAGAGCTATCAGCGTCATCCGCGATGTACTTGCGAGCCAGGGAGCGCTGACGCGGGCTGAACTCGTCGAGCAGTTGGCAGCCCGCGGTATCCGTCTCGAGGGGCAGGCCAGGCCGCACCTCCTGTGCCGGGCAGCGCTCGAAGGCATCATCTGTTTGGGGCCTGACCGTGGCGCAGAGCCGACCTACGTCCTCCTGAGTGACTGGGTAGAGCCAGGGCGCGCTACCCTCTCACCGGAAGCAGCGCTTGCAGAACTCGCACTCCGCTATCTCCAGGCTTATGGCCCTGCCACGCCAGAGGACCTGGCGGCGTGGTCGGGTATGCCCATAAGCAGGATACGGCCAGCATGGCCACGCATCGCTGATCAACTGCTTGAGGTAGAGGTCGCTGGCTCTCCAGCCTGGATGCTCAAGACATACGCAGCATGGCTGGACGAGCCGCCCACACCCGCCCCAATCGTTCGCCTGCTGCCCGGCTTTGATATCTACCTGCTCGGCTACCAGAATCGCGACCTGGCAGTGCCGCGCCAGCATACCAAACGCATTAACGCCGGTGGTGGGATGATACACCCGGTACTGCTGGTAGACGGTCGCGCGGTGGGGACCTGGAAGAGCAAGCGACAGAAGAATCACCTGGAGGTCGTGGTAGAGCCATTTGACCAGCTCGCCATCCAGGTACAGCAGGGACTGCAGGCCGAGGTCACCGATCTCGCGCGCTTCCTGGGAGTACAGGCCAGTTTGATGCTTGCTCCCGGCACATAGCAGCAAAGCCCGAAAGCCAAGTCTGGACCGGGTTGAATGCCGTCTCGTTGCATGGCATTACATAAAAATCGATAGAGCATCGAATAGGGCGCAACTGTGGCGCATTTGCGCCGTATTTTTTTGCTTTTTGGCTTGCTCGTTGCATGGCATTACACAAAAATCGATAGAGCATCGAATAGCGTGCAACTGTGGCGCATTTGCGCCGTATTTTTTTATTTTGGCTTGCTTCTGCCCTAAACCAAACGAGGAGCCTGGCTGACGCTCTTTAGCGACCAACAATGAGGTGCTCATGATCGATACTCCTGAATGACTCGATCTTATTCCGACCGGCAACGTACCTTGAAATGGGTCTTGCCAACGCGACTGCGTCGCTACGGACTGCGTCCGTCAGGCAAGACCAAAGGAAGTACTGCGTCCTTCTTGAAAG
>Ga0209701_10000235_pt1 | contig 30199 bp, 27 predicted proteins | sample CZO8metaG_4_FD_188356 | JGI IMG/M metagenome (GOLD analysis project Ga0209701, IMG submission 188356) | Vadose zone soil microbial communities from the Eel River Critical Zone Observatory, Northern California, USA - CZOApr15con2H3.8 metaG... | ecosystem: Environmental > Terrestrial > Soil >... | reverse complement strand
CGAGGCGACGTCGCGCGCGCTCATGATCTCCTTGCGCTGCTCGTAGACGACCTTGCGCTGGTCGTTCATCACGTCGTCGTATTTGAGCAGCTGCTTGCGGATCTCGTAGTTGCGCGCCTCGACCTTCTGCTGCGCCTTCTCGAGCGCCTTGTTGATCCAGCGGTGGATGATCGCCTCGCCCTCCTTGAGGCCGAGGCGCTGCAGCATGCCGTCCATGCGCTCCGACCCGAAGATGCGCATGAGGTCGTCCTCGAGCGAGACGAAGAATTTCGAGCCGCCGGGATCGCCCTGGCGGCCGGAGCGGCCGCGCAGCTGATTGTCGATGCGCCGGCTCTCGTGCCGCTCGCTGCCGATGACGAAAAGACCGCCGGCCTGGCGTACTTCCTCGCGCGCGGCCTCGATCTCCGCGCGGATCGCCGCGGCGCGTTCCTCGCGCTGCGCCGGATCGGGGTTCTGCGCCGCATCATGCTTCAGGCGCATGTCGAGGTTGCCGCCCAACTGGATGTCGGTGCCGCGGCCGGCCATGTTGGTGGCGATGGTGACGGCGCCGGGCCGCCCGGCTTGCGCGATGATGTAGGCTTCCTGCTCGTGGTAGCGCGCGTTCAGCACCTGATGCGGGATCTTGCGCTTCTTCAGCAGGCCCGACAGCGCCTCCGACTTCTCGATGCTGACCGTGCCGACCAGCACCGGCTGCTTGCGCTCGTGGCATTCGAGGATCTGCGTGATGATCGCCTCGTATTTCTCGCGCGCGGTGCGGTAGACCTCGTCGTCGTGGTCGGCGCGGATCACCGCCACGTTGGTCGGCACCTCGATGACGTCGAGCCTGTAGATGTCGCCGAACTCGGCGGCCTCGGTCATCGCCGTGCCCGTCATGCCCGCGAGCTTGGGATAGAGGCGGAAATAGTTCTGGAAGGTGATCGAGGCGAGCGTCTGGTTCTCGTTCTGGACGTCGACGCCCTCCTTGGCCTCGAGGGCTTGGTGCAGCCCCTCCGAGTAGCGCCGCCCTTCCATCATGCGGCCGGTGAACTCGTCGATGATGATGAGCTTGCCGTCCTTGACGATGTAATCGGTGTCGCGCGCGAAAAGCTTGTGCGCGCGCAGCGCCTGATTGACATGGTGGACGAGCGCCACATTGTGGATGTCGTAGAGCGTACCGGCGGTGATCAGATCGGCCTCGCGCAGCATCGCCTCGATCTTCTCGACGCCGCTCTCGGTGAGCGTCACCGCGCGCTGCTTCTCGTCCTTCTCGTAATCCTCGGCGGCGAGGCGGGGAATGAGCTCATTGACGCGGCGATAGAGCTCCGACGAATCCTCGGCGGGTCCGGAGATGATCAGCGGCGTGCGCGCCTCGTCGATGAGTATCGAGTCGACCTCGTCGACGATGGCATAGTTGAAGGGCCGCTGGACCATCTCCTCCAGGCGGAATTTCATGTTGTCGCGCAGATAGTCGAAGCCGAACTCGTTGTTCGTGCCGTAGGTCACGTCGGCGCCGTATTGGTTGCGGCGCTCGTCGTCCTCGACCCCGTGCACGATGCAGCCGACGCTCAGGCCGAGGAAGCGGTAGATCTGCCCCATCCATTCGCTGTCGCGTCGCGCCAGGTAGTCGTTGACGGTGACGACATGGACGCCCTTCCCGGCGAGCGCGTTCAGATAGACAGGCAGCGTCGCCACCAGGGTCTTGCCTTCGCCGGTCTTCATCTCGGCGATCGTGCCGCGGTGAAGCACGATGCCGCCCATGAGCTGGACGTCGAAATGGCGCTGGCCGAGCGTGCGCTTGGCCGCCTCGCGCACCGTGGCGAACGCGTCGGGCAGAATGTCGTCGACGGTCTCGCCCTGGCCGAGCCGCTGCTTGAGCGCCGCCGTGCGCGCGCGGAGGTCTTCGTCGGAGAGCGCGGCGAGCGCCGGCTCTGCCGCGTTGATCTCGTCGACCAGCGGCTGCAGGCTCTTGATGTAGCGATCGTTTGCGGAGCCGAACACTCGCCGGGCTAGGGCGCCGATCATCAATACCTCGAGATGTGGCGGGCGGACGGTCAATCGCCGCGATGACCGTGTGACAGATAGGGATATCGGCGGGCAGTGTCAATTCACCACCGCCCGGAACCGGGCGCCGCTCCGCGCCCGCCGCTTCCCTTGTTATCGGCAAAGCGATGTGCTTTATCAGCGCCCGGCGCTGCGGCCCAGGGCGGTGGCGCCGTTCGGCGTCTTGTCGCGCCGCTTGCTCAAAAGGAATTCCCATGACGTTTCGAGCGATACTCGGCCTGTCCCTTGCGCTGCTCGCGGCGCCCGCCTGGGCGCAGACAGCGGCGAAACCGGCGAAGCCGGCGGCGGCCGCGGCAAGCGACCCGGTGGTGGCCCGAGTCAACGGCAGCGAGCTGCATCGCTCCGACGTGGTCGAAGCAATCCGCGGCCTGCCGCCGCAAGTGCAGCAGCAGCCGATGGACCGGCTCTACCCGGCGCTGCTCGACCAGATGGTGGGCACGATGCTGGTGAGCCAGGCCGGCCGCAAGACCAAGCTGCAGGACGATCCCGAGGTGAAGAAGCGGCTGGCGCTGGTGCAGGACCAGATCATCGCCGACACCTATGTTCAGCGCCTGATCCAAAAGCAGGTGACCGACCAGAAGCTGCACGCGCGCTACGACAAATTCGTCAAGGATGCGCCGCCGCGCGAGGAGGTCCACGCCCGCCACATCCTGGTCGCCAGCGAGGACGAGGCCAAGGCGATCATCGTCGAACTCAAGAAGGGCGGCGACTTCAACAAGCTGGCGCAGGACAAGACCACCGACCCCAGCGGCAAGACCTCGGGCGGCGACCTCGGCTATTTCACCAAGGAGGACATGGTGCCGGAATTCGCCGACGCCGCCTTCAAGCTGAAGCCGGGCGAGTACACGGACGCGCCGGTCAAGACCCAGTTCGGCTGGCACGTCATCAAGCTCGAGGATCGCCGCACCGCCAAGCCGCCCACCTTCGAGCAGGTCAAGCCGCGGCTCAGCAACGAGCTGTCGCGCGAGCTCGTCGGCGACAAGGTCAAGGAGCTGCGCACCGCCGCCAAGATCGAGGTCTTCAATCTCGACGGCAGCAAGCCCGGGGCGGCCCCGCCGCCGGCGCTCGGCCCGGCTCCCGGCGCGCCGACGCTGGCACCGGAGACCGCGCCGGACAGCGCGCCGCCTACCTTGTCGCCGGAGACCAAGCCCAAGGAATGAGCGCGACGGCGCTTTCGCCGCGCGCATAACCATTGTCGCAGACCGGCATGCCCGCTCTTTCGCCGCTCGCCCCGGCCCGCTTCCCCGACCTGCCGCCGCTGGCCGGCGTCAAGCTCGCCACCGCTCATTGCGGCATCCGCTACCAGGGCCGGCGCGACCTGATGGTGGCGGTGCTCGATCCGGGAACGACGGTGGCGGGCGTCTTGACCCGCTCGCTCATGCCGGGCGCGCCGGTCGATTGGTGCCGCGCCTGCCTCAAACGCGGCAAGGCGCGGGCGATCGTGGTGAATTCCGGCAACTCCAACGTCTTCACCGGCCGCGCCGGTCGCGCCGTCGTCGAAGAGACGGCGAAGACCATGGCGAGGCTCGTCGGCTCCAACCCGCGCGAGGTCTATGTCGCCTCGACCGGCGTCATCGGCGACCCGCCGCCGGCCGACAAGATCATCGGCGCGTTGGCGCCCACCGCCGGCGCCGCTTCGCCGGCCGGCTGGGCCGAGGCGGCGCAAGCGATCATGACCACCGACACCTTCGCCAAGGGCGCGACGCGGCGTGCCGAGATCGATGGCGTCGCCGTCACCATCAACGGCTTCGCCAAGGGCTCGGGCATGATCGCGCCGGACATGGCGACGATGCTCGCTTTCGTCTTCACCGACGCCGCGCTTCCGGCCAAGGTGCTGCAGGCGCTGCTCAGCGCGGCGAACGAGCGCTCCTTCAACTCGATCACCGTCGACGGCGACACCTCGACCAGCGATACGGTGCTGCTCTGCGCCACCGGCCAGGCGAAGCACAGGCGCGTCGCGCGCGCCGGCGATGCGCGGCTCCGGTCGTTCCGCCGCGCGCTCGACGAGGTGATGGTCGACCTGGCGCAGCAGATCGTGCGCGACGGCGAGGGCGCGGAGAAATTCGTCACCATCGCGGTGACCGGCGCGGCAACCGCGCGCGCGGCGCGGCGCGTCGGCCTCGCGGTCGGGAATTCGCCGCTGGTCAAGACCGCGCTCGCCGCCGGCGACGCCAATTGGGGCCGCATCGTCATGGCCGTGGGCAAGGCGGGCGAGAAAGCCGAGCGCGACAAGCTCGCCATCACCGTCGGCGGCGTGAGGATCGCCGAGAAGGGCGGGCCGGTGCCCGGCTATGACGAGGCGCCGGTGGCGAAGCACATGGCCGGGCGCGAAGTCCACATCGCGCTCGATCTCGGCGTCGGCAAGGGCCGCGCGACGATCTGGACCTGCGACCTGACGCACCGCTACATCGACATCAATGGCAGCTACCGCAGCTGAGCCGCTTCCCATCGTCCTCGTCGTCGCCGTGGCGCTGGTCGATGGCGATGGGCGCGTGCTGCTGGCGCAGCGCCCCGCGGGCAAGATGATGGCGGGGTTGTGGGAATTCCCCGGCGGCAAGGTCCAGCCCGGCGAGGCGCCCGAGGCGGCGCTCATCCGCGAGCTCAAGGAAGAGCTCGGCATCGACGTCAGCGAGGCCTGCCTCGCGCCCTTGACCTTCGCCTCGCATCGCTACGAGCGCTTTCACCTGCTCATGCCGCTCTATGTCTGCCGCCGCTGGACCGGCGACGTCGCGGCGCGCGAAGGCCAGGCGCTCGCCTGGGTCCGGCCGTTGAAGCTCGACCAGTATGCGATGCCGCCAGCCGACAAGCCGCTCATCGCGATGCTGCAGGATCTGCTGTAGTGCCGCGAGATTCGCACGGCTCCACTAACGAGCGAACAATAAAGGAAGATCAGCCTAGCGGGCGCTCGCCTGCTATCGGCTATCGCTGGCGGCCTCCTTGGGCGGCGCGAGGATGAAATCGACCAGGGCGCCGTTCTCCTCGGTGCGAAAGGCGACGGTGATGCCGCGCTCGTCGAGCCAGACGAACTGCCGCTTGTCGCCGACGATCTCGTATTGATGCAGGCGCATGGTGTTGCCGTTCAACGCGACGGCTTCCTCCTTGCCGCCGCTGACGCGCACATGGATGAGCCGGCCGGTCTTGGTGGACATCATGTAATCCGTGCTCAGCACCATCGCCGACCACGGGTTCGACGGATGCACGTTGCCGGGCGCCACCACCGTGCCCGACGGCGTCGTGATCGCGAAGCCGTTGTCGCGCGCCTCGCCGTGCACTTCGAGCTTGTTGCCGTTGGTGACGGTGACGCTCTCGAACGAGACCAGCCGGTCGTTGCGCCAATGCTCGGCGCGGCGCGCCTCCTCGCGGTAGAGGACGATACCGATCGCCTTCACGGCGATCTTGAGCTCGGTCTGGACATTGGTGTCGTCGCCGGCGCGATCGACGACATTCGTGTAGGTGCCGATATCGCCATAGGTCGGGTGCACGACGCGGTAGGCATAGACCTCGCGCGCCGCGCGCGCGGGGCCCGCCACAAGGGCGGCGCCGAGCACGGCGCAGGCAAGGAGGATCGGTGCTCGTGCCATCACGGGTAAAATATCCGCCGCCGATAAGCCTGACTAGCGAAAACGCCCGGCATTTTCCCTGGATTATTTATGCTGGGTTATTTCAGTGAACGTCCGTACCCCGCTTCGAATTCCCTCCCGCCGGGCGCTCGACGGCGCCCAGCGCGTCGGCGAGGCGCGCCTTGGCGCTGCCGGGCCGCAGCGGCTTCGGCTGGCTCTCATGCGGCGCCCAGGCGGTCAGGGTGATGATCTCGAAGCTGGCGGGAATGCGGCCGTCGCTGCGACCGAAGCGATCGCCATAGAGCGCGGCGGCCCGCGCCAGCGTGGCGCGGCGGGTGAAGCTCCGGCGCCGCTCGACCGCGGCGTTGGTCTCGCCCATCGCCCGCAGGTCGCGCATCAAGGCGAGCGCGTCGGCGTATGTCACTTCGACCGTGTCGCTGTCCACCACCGGCAGCGCGAAGCCGGCACGCTGCAACAGCATGCCGATGTCGCGGATATCGGCCGAAGGCGAGACGCGCGGCCCGATCCCGCCCTCCTCGGCAAGCTCCGCCTCGATCAGCGCGCGGCTCAGCTCGGTCAGCGTCTCGCCGCCGAGCAGCGCCGCCAGCAGCAACCCGTCGGGCTTCAGCATGTGGCGCAGCTGCAGCAGCGCGCCCGGCAGATCGTTGGTCCAGTGCAGGTCGAGATTGCTGAGCACAAGATCGAAGGCGTGGCGCCGGAACGGCAGCGCCTCGGCCTCGGCGACGAGTCGCGGCGTCGCGGCCGGCACACGCTGCACATAGGCGAACACCGAATCGGCATGCACCAGGGTCTCGATGCCGCCGCGCCCGGCGAGCACGCGCGCCAGGGCGCCGTCGCGGCAGCCGAGATCGAGCGCCAGGGGAAAATGCCGCGTCACATCGTCGAGGCGATCGGCGAGCCGCTCCGCCGATTCGTTGACCAGGAAATCGGCGGCGGCGGGCGCGCGCGCCGCCCGCGCGCGGTGCAGGCGCACGGCGCGCCGGTCGAAGACGCGCAGCGGGTCGCGCGGAACGGTCGGCATCGCCGCCTATATGACACGGCGCAGCGGCGCGCGCCACCCGGCCCGCCCGCGCCAAGGCCGCCGTTGACAGCGGTGCCGCGCCGGGTTGTCATCGTCGAGCGATGCTGAGCCTTGCCCGACCGCCGGCGCTGCTCGATGGAGGCCGGAGTGGGAAATGGGAAAGAAAAAAGGATGACAATAACCACGGCGCGAATTCTGTCCGTCCTATTGATTGTGTGTGTGCTCCTCGCTGCTGGGTATCTGCCGTGGGTAGAGTATTTTTTCACGCCGGGCCACGTAGCGCCTTTTGTCATTCTTGTGATGATAGTGGGATTGGCGTTCGGGCTCTTGGTCACGAAAGCAACCATGGGACAATTCCTTCCCCCTCTGAAATCATGGCAAAAATTATCGACTCTGGCAGAAAGTTCTCAATTGGATATTTCTGCTCTTAAACGGGATGTTGCCGATCTTAAACAACAGATCGCCGCCCTCAAGAAGCCACCCGCGCAAAGCCAGTGACGTACTCTCCCTCATGTATCGAAATGGCTCGCCGCGCTGCCTCGGCTGCGGCGCCGCGGTGACGGCGGCCGGGACGCTCTGCGCGCCGTGCTGGCGCGGCATGACCTTTCTCGGCGCACCTGTTGCGGCGCGCCGTTCGATTTCGAGCCGGGCCGAGAGGCGCTGAGCGGCGCCTGCGCCCGCCTCCATCCGTCGTTCGCGCGCGCCCGCGCGCTACCAGCGCGCCGAGAGCAACGGCCGACAGGGCGATCGCGAGGACCACCAAGATCCGTGCGCCGCTGGCGCTTATATGACACGGCGCGGCGGTGCGCGCCACCCCGCCCGCCCGCGCCAAACCCGCCGTTGACAGCGGTGGCCGCGCCGGGTTGTCATCGGCGGGCGATGCTGAGCCTTGCCCGACCGCCGGCGCTGCGCCGCCTTGGCACGGCGCTGCTTGATCTGCTGCTGCCGCCGCGCTGCCTCGGCTGCGGCGCGGCGGTGACGGCGGCCGGCACGCTGTGCGCGCCATGCTGGCGCGGCATGACCTTTCTCGGCGCGCCCTGTTGCGCCTGTTGCGGCGCGCCGTTCGATTTCGAGCCGGGCCGCGAGGCGCTGTGCGGCGCCTGCGCCCGCCTCCATCCGCCGTTCGCGCGCGCCCGCGCGGCGCTGCGCTATGACGAAGCGAGCCGGCGACTGATCCTCGGCTTCAAGCATGGCGACCGCCTGCATCTCGCGCCGGCGCTCGGGACCTGGATGCGGCGCGCCGGGGCCGAGCTCGTCGCCGAGGCCGACCTTCTCGTGCCCGTTCCGCTGCATTGGACCAGGCTCTTCGCCCGCCGCTACAACCAGGCCGCCGTGCTCGCCCATGCCATCCATGCGGCGGGCGGGCCGCCGGTCGGCGCCGACTGCCTGGTGCGGCGCCGGCGCACCCCGTCGCAAGGCAAGCGCAACGCCGCGGCGCGCGAGCGCAATGTCCGGGGCGCCTTCGCGGTGAAGCCCGGCCGCGCGGTCAAGGGCCGCCGCATCCTCCTCATCGACGACGTCTTCACCACCGGCGCCACGGTCGGCGAGTGCGCGCGAATCCTGCGCCGCGCCGGCGCGCGGCAGGTCGACGTGCTGACCCTGGCGCGCACGGTGAGACAGGCCTGATGGCCCCGCCGGCGCCGGGCGAAGGCCTTGATCCGCGGGCGGTTTTGACTAGATGTTGACGGAGTTTTAGTGGCAGGTGAGAGCATGGTCCGGGTGGAGGTCTATTCGACGCTGTTCTGCCCCTATTGCGCGCGGGCGAAGAGCCTGCTGGAGAAGAAGGGCGTGGACTACGTCAACATCGACGTCATCGAGGACACGTCGAAGCGCGACGAGATGGTCGAGCGCTCGGGCGGGCGGCAGACCGTGCCGCAGATCTTCATCGATGGCGAGCCGATCGGCGGCTACAACGAGCTCTATGCCCTCGACCGCGCCGGCACGCTCGACGCCAAGCTCGGGATATCCCGCGCGTGAGCAGCACCTTCACCGCCGCCTGCCTCCAGCTCTCCTCGGCGCGCGAGCCCGAGCCCAACATCGCCGCCGCCGGCGACCTCATCCGCCGCGCGCGCGACGCCGGCGCCGCGCTCATCATGACGCCCGAGGTGAGCGACATGATGGAGCCGAAGCGGCCGTTGCGAATCAAAAAAGCGCAAAACGAAGCCAATCACCCCATGCTCGCCGCCTGCCGCGATCTCGCGCGCGAGACCGGCGCGTGGCTGCTGCTGGGATCGGCGGTGGTGCGGCGCGACGATGGCGACGAGCGGCTCGCCAACCGATCCTTCCTCATCGCGCCCGACGGCGCGGTCGCGCAGCGCTACGACAAGATCCACATGTTCGATGTCGAGCTCGCCGGCGGCGAAAGCTACCGCGAATCGAACGCGTTCCGGCCCGGCGAGGCGGCGGCGCTGGCGACGCTGCCCTGGGGCATGCTCGGCATGACCGTGTGCTACGATTTGCGCTTCCCGCAGCTCTATCGCGCCTTGGCGCAGGCCGGCGCCGATTTCCTGTCGATCCCGTCCGCTTTCACCGTGCCGACCGGCCGCGCCCATTGGCACGTGCTGATGCGCGCGCGCGCCATCGAGAATGGCTGCTTCGTCTTCGCGCCGGCGCAATGGGGCGAGCATGCCGAGGGCCGCAAGACCTATGGCCACTCGCTCATCGTCGCGCCCTGGGGCGAGGTCCTCGCCGAGGCCGAGGACGGCGTCGGCTTCGTCACCGCCGCGATCGATCCGGCCAAGATCGCCGAGGCGCGCCGCGCCGTGCCGTCGCTCACCCACGACCGCGGCTTCGCGCCGCCGCGCAAAAGCGGCGCGCTGGCGGCGGAGTAGCTAGGCCGGCGGCAACGGCCCCGCCTCGCCTTTCACGGCGGCGATGCGCTGGATGACCGCCGGGCGCGGCGCGGCGACGCTGCCCTGCTCGAAGGCGACGATGGTCAGGCGATCGCTGAAGGCGGCCAGCAGCTCGCCCGGCCGCAGCAGGAAAGCCGGGTTCGCCGGCCGGCCGAAGCGCTCGTTGCCGACCATGAAGGTCTCGTAGATCAGCGCCCCGCCGGGAGCGAGCGCCGCCGCCAGCACGGGCAGCAGCGGCCGGTGCAGGTAATTGGCGACGATGATCCCGTCATAGCCCTGGCCGAGGCGCCAAGGGCCGCCATCCTCGAGGTCCGTCTCGATGATCGAGGCGCCGGCGTCGCCGGCAAGCGTGGCGCGCAGGGCGGCCACATCGCGATCGACCGCAACCACTTGGTAACCATTGGCGCGCAACAGTCGAGCGTGCCGCCCCTGGCCCGCCGCGAGGTCGAGCACCCGGCCGCCTGCCGGGATCAGCGGCAGGAAGCGCCGGACCCAGGGCGATGGAACCGGGGCATCGGGCACAGGCGTTGATTGCATTGGCACTCTCGCGCGAAATTGCCAAACCGTCTCGCGACATGTTAGAAGGGCGAAAGATCCGGCAGGGCGATGATCCTTTTCAAGCTCAAATGCGGCGCCGAACATGAATTCGAGGGCTGGTTCCGCGACGGCGCGACCTATGAGCGGCAGGCCAAGCGCGGCCTGATCGCCTGCCCGAGCTGCGGCGACACCGCGATCGAAAAGGCGCCGATGGCGCCGCGGCTCGGGCGCTCCGCACCGCAGGAAAAAGCGCCGCCTTCGCCCGAGCAGCTGCGCCGCATGCTGCAACAGCTGCGCCGGCATGTCGAGACGACCTGCGACTATGTCGGCGAGCACTTTGCCGAAGAGGCACGCCGCATTCACCACGGCGACGCCGATGCGCGCGGCATCTACGGCGAGACCAGCGACGCAGAAACGCGCGCGCTCGCCGACGAGGGCATCGAAGTCGCGCGCCTGCCGTGGGTGCCCGCGAGCGACGCCTGAAGCCGGCGCTCAGCCCGGCTTGCGGAACGTCATCACCTTGGAGAAATAGGCGATTCGGCTCTCCTCGAGCGTCAGCCCGGCGGCCGCGAAGAGCGCTGGCAAGTCCTCGCGCGCATATTGCGCGTAATAGGGCTCGTGGAAGGCATGCGGGAAATATTCGACGAGCGCGTCATACTCCGGCACGTCGCCGAGCTGGATAGAATCGATGAAGATCGCGGCCCCGCCCGGGCGCAGCACGCGCGCCATCTCCGCGACCACCTGGCGCCGTGTCTTCGCCGGCAGCTCGTGGAAGAGGAAGATGCAGGTGACGACGTCGAAGCTGGCGTCGGGCGCCGGCACGGCTTCGGCCGGCGCCTCGAGAAACGTGGTGCCCGACCACGGCGCCAGCGCCTCGCGCGCCAGCTCGAGATAATGCGGGCTGAGATCGAGCGCGCTGACCGCGAGCTTCGGGTAATTGCTCTTGACCTCGCGCAGGAAGCGCCCGGTGCCGCAGGCGAGATCGAGCAGCGCCGCGCCGCGCACGCCGCGCCCGGCGAGCACGCGTCCGAGCGGCACCAGCGCCTGCCGCCGCATGGCATCGGCGCCGCCGCCGAACAGCACTTCCACCTGGTGGTCGTAGAGTTCGGCCGAGCGCCGGCTCAGCCAGCCGTCGGTCTGATAATGGAAGTTCTGCAGGTAATAGCGCGGATAGCGGCCGGGCGGCGTCGAACGGAAGACCTCGTCATTGGCGTCGGCGCGGCGCCGCGCATCGACCTGGCGCAGATCGGCGAAATAGCGTCCCGCCTTGCGCAGCGCTGCGAGCGGATCGGCAACGACGCCCTCCGGCAGGTGGTAGAGCCCTTGCTCGATGTTGCGCCAGTCCTGATCGAGGAGCGCGCGCAGATCGGTGAGGATGCGCGCCCGATCGGGCATGCGCTCCTTGAGCTCGGGCGGCGCGGGCACGGCGTCGGTGAGCCGGGCGCTCAGCCATTTCTGGCCGAAATACCAGGAGACGCGCAGGCGCTGCGCGGCGCGGTAGGCGATCCATTCGAACGTGCTCGGCATGGTGCCTAAACCTATCCGCCGCGCGCATCTTGGCAAGAGGCTCGGGCTCCGCCGGCGTTAGCCCACCGTCAAATTGACGCGCCGCCCGGGTGTTCGCTAGGACCAGCGGCCGGCGTCTCCTCTCAGCGGTGGGATCCCGATGGCGAAATTCCGCACCCTCGACGATGTCGATCCCAAGGGAAAACGCGTGCTGCTGCGCGCCGACCTGAACGTGCCGGTGAAGGACGGCAAGGTCGGCGACGCCACCCGCATCGAGCGGCTCGCGCCGACCATCCGCGAGCTCGCCGAGCGCGGCGCGCGCGTGGTGGTGATGTCGCATTTCGGCCGGCCCAAGGGCAAGCCCGAGGCAGCCTATTCGCTGCGCCCGCTGGTGGCGCCGCTGGCGCAGGCGATCGGGCGACCGGTCGCCTTCGCCGAGGACTGCGTCGGGCCGGCGGCCGAGCGCGTCATCGCGGCGCTAAAGCCCGGCGAAGTGGCGCTGCTGGAAAACCTGCGCTTCCATCCGCAGGAGGAAAAGAACGATCCAAGCTTCGCCAAGCGGCTCGCCGCGCTCGGCGATCTCTATGTCAACGACGCCTTCTCCGCCGCGCACCGCGCCCATGCCTCGACCGAAGCGCTGGCGCATTTGCTGCCCGCGGCGGCGGGACGGCTGATGCAGGCGGAGCTCGACGCGCTCAGCGCCGCGCTCGAGACGCCGAAGCGGCCGGTGGCGGCCCTCATCGGCGGCGCCAAGGTGTCGACCAAGCTCGACCTCCTCACCTTCATCACCGCCAAGGTCGATGTGCTCATCATCGGCGGCGCCATGGCCAACACGCTGCTATCAGCGCAAGGCGTCGCGGTCGGCAAATCGCTGTGCGAGCGCGACATGGCCGACACCGCACGCCGCATCATCGACCAGGCGAAGCAGGCCGGCTGCGCCCTCATGCTGCCGGTCGACGGCGTGGTCGCGCGCGAGTTCAAGGCGGGTGGCCCGAGCGAGACCGTCGCCATCGACCGCGTGCCGCAGGATGCCATGATCCTCGATATCGGCGCCAAGACCGTGCGGGCGATCTCGGAGCGCCTGGCCGAGTGCCGCACCCTGGTGTGGAACGGCCCCGTGGGCGCGTTCGAGATGCCGCCCTTCGATGCCGGTACGACGGCCTTGGCCAAGCGGGTCGCCGAGCTGACCAGGCAGGGCAAGCTGCTCAGCGTCGCCGGCGGCGGTGACACGGTAGCAGCACTCGCCCAGGCCGGTGTGGTCGACGATCTCAGTTATGTCTCGACTGCCGGCGGCGCCTTCCTCGAATGGCTCGAGGGCCGCGAGCTGCCGGGAGTGGCGGCGCTCAGCCGCGGCTAACCATGTTGGCGGCCCTGCCTTGCTGCGGCGAGGACGCCGGTGATACTATTGGCGATTGGCTCGCAGGAGCATGCCACCGTGCAGATCTTGCCTGGATCCGGCTTCGCGCCGTTGGGGCCCAATGTAGCGCCGCCGGTGGTTATTGTTGCCGGTCCGGCGGCGCCGATCGAGCCGGCACGGCGCGTCACCGCCAACCGCCGCCGCGGCGGCGCCGGCGACCTCTTGCCGCGCCAAGCGCCGCGCAGCCGGCTGGTGCGCGGGCGGCTCGACGATCTCCTCGTCTGAGGCGCGGCTTGCCGAAGCGGCGGCGCGCGGCGCCCTCCTTCGGTTGAGGCCATGTCCGACGGTCCCGCCGCCCGCGGCCCCAGCGTTCTCACCGTCCCCGAAGGCGACAATCGCGAGCGCATGGTCTGCCCCGATTGCGGCTTCATCAATTACGAGAACCCGAAGATCGTCGTCGGCGCCGTGTGCCTGTGGCAGGAGCAATTCCTGCTCTGCCGCCGCGCCATCAATCCCCGCCGCGGCTACTGGACCTTGCCGGCGGGGTATCTCGAGCTCAACGAATCGACGCTCGCCGGGGCGATGCGCGAGGCCTGGGAAGAGGCGCAGGCGCGCATCACCATCGACGGCCTCCTCGCCGTCTACGACATTCCCCGCATCAGCCAGGTGCAGATCATCTACCGCGCCCATCTGAGCGTGCCGGAATTCGCCGCCGGCGCCGAGAGCCTCGAGGTCAAGCTCTTCGCCTGGGACGAGATCCCCTGGGACGAGATCGCCTTCCCCTCGGTGCGCTGGGCCCTCGACCATTATCGCGAGAGCGCCGCCAGCGGCAACTTCACCGCGCGCGGCACGCCGGGTTAGCGACGCGGCATCGACGAGCGTGCCGTCGCCGCGCTACCGTGACTCAAGCGAACAAAGCCCCAGGGAGAGCCGCCATGCCCGAGAAAAACACGCAGGTCCTGCTCGCCAGCCGCCCGACCGGTTGGGTGAAGGAGAGCGATTTCCGCATCGTCGAGACGCCGGTGCCGGCGCCCAAGGACGGGCAGGTGCTCGTGCGCAACCGCTTTCTCTCGCTCGATCCCTACATGCGCGGGCGGATGAACGGGGGCCGCTCCTACGCCGCCAAGGCGGAGATCGGTGACGTCATGACCGGCGAGACCGTGGGCGAGATCACCGAGTCCAAAAACGCGAAATTCAAGCCGGGCGACACTGTCGTCGGCCATGTCGGCTGGCAGCAATACGCGCTCTCCGACGGCGGCAATTTGCGCAAGGTCGATCCGAGCCTCACGCCCTTGTCGGCCTATCTCGGCGTGGTCGGCATGCCCGGCGTCACCGCCTGGATCGGCCTCCTCGATATCGGCCAACCCAAGCCCGGCGACACGGTCGTGGTGTCGGCGGCCTCGGGCGCGGTCGGTAGCGTCGTCGGCCAGCTCGCCAAGCTCGCGCGCTGCCGCGTCGTCGGCGTCGCCGGCGGCAAGGAGAAATGCGACTACGTGGTGAAGGAGCTGGGCTTCGACGCCTGCATCGATCATCGCGGCGACGATCTGAAGCGCGCGCTCGCCGAGGCGACGCCGCAGGGCGTCGACGTCTATTTCGAGAATGTCGGCGGGCCGATCCTCGATCTCGTGCTGGCGCGCTGCAATCCCTTCGCGCGCATCCCGCTCTGCGGCATGGTCTCGCAGTACAATGCGACCGACCCTTACGGCGTGAAGAACCTCATCGCCGCCGTCGGCATGCGCATCAAGCTGCAGGGCTTCATCGTCTCCGACCACATGAACCGCCGGCCCGAGGCGCTGCAGCGGCTCGGCCAATATGTGCGCGAGGGCAAGATCAAATACCGCGAGACCGTGACCGAAGGCCTCGAGAACGCGCCGCGCGCCTTCATCGGCCTGCTCAAAGGCGAGAATTTCGGCAAGCAGGTGGTGAAGGTCGGCTGATCTCGAACTTTCGCCCGAAAATCCGTTGGCAAAGCGGATAGTTGAGTGAGCGCATGATTGCTCAGGCCGGTTGCGTGTCGCTATAGTGCGGGAGAATCGCGAAGCCGCCCGCCGAACGGGCCGGCAGGGAGGGAACAATGAGCATGGCGAAGAGAACCGCGGCCTTCGCGCTGGGGGCGGCGCTGGCCTTGGCACCGGCGCTGCCGGCGGCGGCGCAAGCCGTCAAGATCGGCGTCATCCTGACCTATTCGGGACCGGCCGCCTCGCTCGGAGACCAGATTGACAAGGGCTTGAGCCTCTACGCCAAGGAGCATGCGAAGGATCTGCCGGCCGGCGTGACGGTGGAGCTCGTCCGTCGCGACGACACCGGCCCCAACCCCGAGACGGCCAAGCGCCTCGCGCAGGAGCTGGTGACGCGCGAGCATGTGAGCTTCCTGACCGGGGTGGTGTGGTCGCCCAACGCCGCCGCCATGGCGCCGATCGCCACCGAGGCCAAGGTGCCCTTCGTCATCAGCAACGCGGCGGGCGCCGGCATCGTGCGCGCTTCGCCCTATCTCGCGCGCGTCTCCTTCACGCTGTGGCAGGAGAGCCTGCCGCTCGGCAAATGGGCCGCCGAGAAGGGCGGGCTGAAGAAGGTGTTCATCGCCGTCAGCGATTTCGCGCCCGGCCACGACGCCGAGGCGGCCTTCAGCAAGGGCTTCAAGGATTCCGGCGGCCAGATCGTCGACACCGTCCAGTTTCCCGTGAAGGATCCGGACTTCGTCCCGTTCATGCAGCGCGTCAAGGATGCGAAGCCCGACGCCGTCTTCGTCTTCGTGCCCTCGGGCAAGCAGGCGACGGCGGTGATGAAGGCCTATAACGACCTCAACATGAAGGCCGATGGCGTCAAGATCATCGGCCCGCAGGACATCGTCCCCGACGAGGAGCTGCCGAGCATGGGCCAGGAGCCGCTGGGCGTGATCACCTCCGGCACCTATTCGAACGCCGCCAACCGGCCCGCCAACCAGGCCTATGTCGCCGCCTGGAAGCGCGAATACGGCGACAAGACGCCGCCCGGCTTCATGTCGGTCGGCGGCTGGGACAGCATGGCCGCGATCTTCTCGGTCATCAAGGAGACCAAGGGCAAAGCGGATGGCGACCAGGCGATGAAGATCCTCGCGGGGTGGAAGAACCCGGACAGCCCGCGCGGGCCCATCATGATCGATCCGCAGACGCGCGACGTGGTGCAAGACATCTACATCCGCCGCGTCGAGAAGCAGGGCGATCACCTCGCCAATATCGAGTTCGAGACCATTCACCAGGTCAAGGATCCCTGGAAGGAGCTCAACCCGCCCAAGTAGGATCGGGTCTGGACACGGTTCGATGATGATCCAGCGGTGCTGCCGGCGTGATGCGCCGGCGGCATCGCCCACATCTAACGGATCGAATCTAGCAGTGGGTACCCATGCTTTCGCTGTCATTGCGAGCGAAGCGACGCAATCTCCCGCAAGCAATGGCGCGATTGCCGGCGGCAGATTGCTTCGTCGCGCTGTTGCGCTCCTCGCAATGACGCCTTGGGCCGGAGAAGCGACGTGCTAACTCGTGCCGCCAGCGCGGGACGGACCCGGTGAGCGCCGCCGTCTCCGCCTTCATCAGCATCGCCTTCCACGGCCTCGCCTTCGCGATGGTGCTCTACCTCGTCTCGGTCGGGCTCTCTGTCACGATGGGGTTGATGGGCTTCGTCAACTTGGCGCATGGCGTGTTCGCCGCCGCCGGCGGCTATGTCATGACCCGCCTCATCAACGCGTATGACGTCCCCTTCCCGCTCGCGGTCGTCGCCGCCTTCATCCTCGTCGCCGCCGGCAGCGTGGTGCTGGAGCGCCTTCTTTATCGCCGGCTCTACGGCGCCGACGAGCTGTCGCAGGTGCTGATGACGGTCGGCCTCATCCTGATGTCGGTGGCGATCTTCAAGTTCTTCTGGGGACCGCTGGCGCAGCCGATGCGGCCGCCGGCTTACCTGAGCGGGCAGCTTGATCTGGGATTCCGCTCCTTCCCCACCTATCGCAGCTTCCTCATCGTCGCCGGCGCGGTGCTCGTCACCCTGCTTTGGCTCGGGCTCGAGCGCACGCGTTTCGGCGCGCGCATCCGCGCCGCCGTCGACAACCGCCGCATGGCGCAGTCGGTCGGCATCGACACCGACCGGCTCTTCACCCTCGCCTTCGCGCTGGGCAGCGGCTTGGCCGCGCTGGGGGGCGCACTCGGCGCCGAGATCCTGGCGATCGATCCCGGCTACGCCCAGGAGCATCTCATCTACTTCCTGATCGTCGTCGCCGTCGGCGGGCTCGGCAGCATCAAGGGCCCGTTCTTCGCCGCGCTGCTGCTCGGCATCACCGACACCGCCTTCAAATACAAGCTGCCGGAATTCGGCGCCTTCTTCATTTATGCCATGACGCTCGCCCTGCTGCTGTGGCGGCCGCAGGGCCTGTTCGGCCGCTCGTCATGAGCGACGCGCTCGCCGGCCGCGCCGCGCCCGCCGTCGAGGCGCTGCTGCGCGGCCATCGCTTGCGCCCATGGGAAGCGCTGCCCTGGCTCGCCGCCGCCGCCGCCTTCTTCGCCTTTCCCGATTATCTGGCGCTCGGCTCGCAGATCCTGATCAACATCCTCTTCGCCCTGTCGCTCGATCTGATCCTGGGATATGCCGGCATCGTCACGCTCGGCCACGCCGCCTTCTTCGGCGTCGGCGCCTACACCGCGGGCCTTCTCGCCGCGCATGGCTGGGGCGAGCCCTTGAGCGGGCTCGTCATCGCCGGGCTGGTCGCCGGGCTGGTCGGTCTGGTGAGCGGCGCCATCATCCTGCGCACACGCGGCCTCACCTTGCTGATGCTGACCTTGGTGATCGCGGTGATGCTGCAGGAAGCCGCCAACAAGGCGGGCAGCATCACCGGCGGCGCGGATGGGCTGCAGAGCATGCAGGTCGCGCCGGTGCTCGACCTCTTCCGCTTCGACCTCTACGGGCGCACCGCTTACCTCTATTGCCTGGCGCTGCTGTTCCTGGGCTGGCTCGCCGCGCGCCGCATCGTCCATTCGCCGTTCGGCCGCTCGCTCACCGGCATCCGCGAGAACGAGGCGCGCATGCACGCCATCGGCTCGCCGGTGTTCCGCCGCCGCCTGACGATCTACGCCATCGCCGCGGCGCTTGCCGGAGTGGCCGGCGCGCTGCTGGCGCAGACCACGCAGTTCGTGGCTCTCGAGGTGCTGAGCTTCGAGCGCTCGGGCGCGGTGCTGATCATGCTGATCCTGGGCGGCGTCGGACGGCTCTACGGCGCCTTCATCGGCGTGCCGCTCTATATGATCCTGCAGGACCGCTTCGCCCAGGCCGATCCGGTCTATTGGGATTTCTGGATCGGGTTGCTGCTGATCATCGTCGTCGTCTTCGCGCGCGGCGGCGTGCTGGGCCTCGCCGAGCGCATCGCGCGGCGCCTGAGCGGCCGGCGATGAGCGCGGCGCTCGAGACGCAAGGCCTGTGCAAGAGCTTCGGCGCGCTCGCCGTGGCCAGCGATATCGAGTTCCGGCTCGAGCAGGGCGCGCGGCATGCGCTGATCGGGCCGAACGGCGCCGGCAAGACCACCTTCGTCAATCTGGTGACGGGCGTCCTTACGCCGAGCGCCGGCCGCATCCTGCTCGACGGCGACGACGTCACCGCGCTGCCGCAGGCGCAGCGCGTCAAGCGCGGCCTCGCCCGCACCTTCCAGATCAACACGCTGTTCCGCGGCCTGAGCGTGCTCGAGAATGTCTGCCTCGCCATCGGCGAGCGGCTCGGCGTCGCCGGCGACCTCTACCGCCCGGCGGGATCGCGGCGCGACGTCGTCGACGAGGCCTATGCCGCGCTCGAGCGCCTTGGCCTCGCCGGCGACGCCAAGCGCCTCGTGCGCGAACTCTCCTACGGCCGCCAGCGCCTCGTCGAGCTCGCCGTGGCGCTCGGGCTCAAGCCCCAAGTCCTGCTGCTCGACGAGCCGGCGGCCGGCGTTCCCTCCTCGGAGAGCGGCATCATCGTCGACATCATCGAGAGCCTGCCGGCAGAGATCGCGCTGCTCATCATCGAGCATGACATGGATCTGGTGTTCCGCCTGGCGCGGCGCATCACCGTGCTGGTGCAGGGGGCTGTCCTCGTCGAGGGCGCGCCGCAGGAGATCGCCGCCGATCCGCGCGTGCGCGAGGTCTATCTCGGCGAGCGCGAGCCGGCATGAGCGACGCACCGGGCATCGTGCTCGAGGGCGTGCGCGCGGGGTACGGCGAGACGGTGGTGCTCGAGGGCGTGTCGCTGATCTTGCCGCCGCGCGGCACGCTCGCCGTGCTCGGCCGGAACGGCGTCGGCAAGACGACGCTGCTGGCGACGATCATGGGGCACACGACGCTGCATGGCGGCGCCATCCGCCTCGGTCCGCGCGAGGTGAGCCGCATGGCGCCCCATCGACGCGCGCGCGCCGGCATCGGCTGGGTGCCGCAGGAGCGCGAGATCTTCCGCTCGCTCACGGTGGAAGAGAACCTTGCCGTGGCGGCGCGGCAGGACACCGGGATCTCTCATACGGCCGGATTTTCCTCGGTCATGGCCGGGCTTGTCCCGGCCATCCACGTCTTCCGGCGACCAAAAAAAGACGTGGATGCCCGGCACAAGGCCGGGCATGACGACGAGAAGCAGTCGTTCATAGAGGTGCGACCCGAACGCACCCGGCGCTGGAACGCCGAACGCGTCTACGATCTCTTCCCGTCGCTGGCGACGCGGCGGCGCAATTACGGCAACCAGCTCTCCGGCGGCGAGCAGCAGATGCTGGCGATCGGCCGCGCCCTCATGGGCAACCCCGCCGTGCTGCTGATGGACGAGCCGCTCGAGGGCCTGGCGCCGGTGATCGTCGACGCGGTGCTCAAGGGTATCGAACGGCTGAAGCGCGAGGATTCGCTGGCCATCGTGCTGGTCGAGCAGCATGCGCGCCAGGCGCTCGCCGCCACCGAGCGGGTCATCGTGCTGGAGCGCGGCAAGATCGTGCATGAAGGCGACAGCCTCGCCCTCCTCGCCGCGCCCGAGCGCATCGCCCAGCTCATGGGCGTCGAGCGGCGCCCGATCGCGCGCGGCCATTGATCGCTCGAGCATGAGCGGTCTCAGCGCGCTCCCCTCGCTCCTCCCTCGAGAGGACCCGCTGAGCGCTACTCGGCGCGAAAGAAAACCCGCCAGCCTTGCGGCTGGCGGGTCCGAAGCGAGGCGTAACGAAGAGCTTAGAACTTGAACACCGACTCCACCTCGACGCGGTGCAAGTTGCCATGCAAGCTCGACTGAACCCGGCGCTGGGCGTAGTCGTACTCGACACCGAGATCGACCTGCGGCACCGGGCTCCAGATCAGGTTGGCGCGCCCACCCATTTGCCACTTGTCCGCGGCGGTCTGAGCGGCCGCCGAGGCCAAGATGGTCGTGCTGTTCTGGTTCTTCCCGTAGCCCGCATCGAGCGACGAGCGCAGCGCCGCCGTCCACCAATGCGTATAGCCCGCATTGATGGTATAGGCGTAAGGAGCGTGGACGGCGCCGGTGGCGGTGTTGAACTGTAGCCCGTCGGCACCGGAGTCACGGCCCAGGGCGGTCAGGTAATGGCCGGGGGCCTTGCCCGCGGCGACCGTCCATTTGAACGCGTCCTTGCCGAACGTGTTGAGATGGCCGCTGAGCTGTCCGGCATAGGATGCTTTGCTCGCGCGCGCCACACCTGGCGCCACGATCTTCAGTTCGCGCCACATGCCGCTCAACGCGATATGGCCCCAGGCCTGGTCGAGTCGGGCGCGGGCGAGGAAGTCCGGATAGCGGTCGATGCCGCCCAGGCTGCTGGTGGTGAAGGCGCCGCCCGTTTGGGTGATGCCATCCGCCTCCGGGTTCTCGATCGACACCGCGGCGCTGAAGCCGCCCGGCGCCGCGAAGGTGTAGCGGAACTGCGGCTGGCGATTGTCGAGGCCGTCCATGGCGCCGATGAAGCCGGTCGGGTCCACGCTCTCGGGGATCGCGTCAGTGTCAGCGAACAGCGACACCCACTGGCCCGCGAGGAATGGGCCCAAGGTGCCGTAGGCATAGACCAGACGCGCGTTCTGCGTATTTGACTGGTGCTCTGCCTGCGACGTGTTCTGGCCGAAGAAGTCGAGCAGGACGAAGGTCGTCAGGTCGCCATAGGCGGTCGGCGTGCGCGTGTCCACGTTGATGTTGCTCTGCCGCGCATGGATGCGCGTTGCGCCGTGCAGCCCGTGCGCCGCGCTGCCGGGCATCGGAATGGTGTCGGTGGCGATGGTGTCGCCGTTGCGCGCGTCAAGGTCGTAGATGCCGACGATCTTGACGAAGCCGCCGATCTTGATCGAGGTGTTGGTGCCCGGGACCAGGAACGAGCCTGGGAACGAGCCGCCGCCGGCCTGCGCCGGCTGCGCGCCGGCGTCAGGCGCGCCCGCGAGCAGCGCCACGGCAGCCGTGAGGCTCCCCAGCGCCGTCAGCGCGCTCATTTTGCGAGACTTTGTCATTTTTACCCCCACAGGTGAGTTCAACGTATGGGAAGGGAAGCGCCTTCCTGTGCGCTAAATTCCGCTGGATCGCCTCGAAATGACAAGAGCCGTGGGGCAAACGGGGGAAGGATTGATGATCTGTGTGTCCGCGAAGCAACAGTTTCGCACCCCGTTCTCAGGCGATCGAAACCTTTCGGTAACTCTTTGGCAGCGCAGCCGTATCGGCAACTCGGCGACCGCGCTGCGGCGGACGATAGCCGTGGCGGCGCGGGGGCAATTTCGTTAGGGTCGCGTCCGTCCCCGTCGCGGCACCATCCTCGCCATGACCTCGAGCGTGCCCCCACCTCCAGCGGCCGGTCGCCTCGCCGAGATCGAAGCGGCACTGCGGCGCGCCACCAAGCAGCGGCCGCGCGACGCCGAGGCGCATTTCCGCCTGGGCATGGTTCAGCACCAGCAGGGTCGCCTCGCCGAGGCGGAGCGCTGCTATCGCACCGCGCTCCGACTGAGCCCGGACAACACCGACGCGCTCAACAATCTGAGCCTGGTGCTGGAGCAGAGCGGGCAGTTGCCGGAAGCCGAGGCGCTGCTGCGCCGCGCGCTCGGCGTGCAGCCGCAGAAGGGGCTGCTGCAATGCAATCTGGCGCGGCTGCTGCTGGGGCAAGGCCGCCTCGAGGATGCGGCGGCTATCTTTGCTCGCGCCGCCGACTTGCCCGAGGTCGCGGCGGCCGCACAATATGGGCTCGCCACCATCCGCCAGCGCCAGCAGCGCCCCGCCGAAGCCGAGACGCATTACCGCGCCGCGCTGGCGCGCGACCCGCGCTTGGTCGATGCGCTCAACGATCTGGGTATCCTGCTGCGCCACACCCAACGCGATGCCGAGGCGGAGGAGTCGTTCCGCCGCGCCATCCGGCTGCGCCCGGATTTCGCGCCCGCCCATCTCAATCTCGGCGTGCTGCTGCTCGACCGCGAGCGGCTCGACGAGGCCGCTGCCGCGTTCGAGCGTGCCCACCGCCTGCAGCCCGACGCGGCCGACACCCATTACTATCTCGGTGCGGTCGCCCGCGAGCGCTACCAGCGCGAGGCGGCGGAAGCGGCCTTCACCCGCGCCGTCGCCCTCGACCCGCGCCATGCGGCGGCGCTGAGCATGCTCGGCATCATGGAGCAAGAGGCGGGACGTCTGGCCGAAGCGGAGCAGATGTTCCGGCGCGCGGTCGCCGCCGACCCCGCCTATATCGAGGCGCGCATCAATCTCGGCACCGTTCTGTCGCGGCAGCGCCGCGACGCCGAGGCGCTCGCGATCGCCGAGGAGACACTGGCGCTGGCGCCCGACTCGGCCGACGCCGTGAACAACCGCGGCACGCTGTGGGAGATCGAGGCCGATTTCGACCAGGCGCTTGCCTGGTACGAGCGCGCCCTCGCCCTCGATCCGCGGCATCCCGACGCCAATTTCAACCACGGCCGCCTGCTGCTGCATCTCGACCGCTGGGCGGAAGGCTGGGAAGGCTACGAGTGGCGGCTCAAGAACAAGCGGCAGAAGCGCGCCTTCTTCCGCTCGGTGATGTGGGACGGCAGCCCGCTTGAGGGCAAGACGCTCGTGCTCCATGCCGAGCAGGGCCTCGGCGACACCATCCAGTTCTGCCGCTACGCGCCGCTCATGGCCGAGCGCGGCGGACGTGTGGTGCTGGCGGTGCAGCCGCCGCTGCGCCGCCTGCTCGGCGACCTCCCGGGCGTGGCGAGCTGCCACGATGTCGGCGGCGCGGTGCCGCCCTTCGACTTCCTCATGCCGCTCGCAAGCCTGCCGCGGCTTTACCAGACGACGCGCGCGACCATCCCGGCGACGCAAGGCTATCTTCGCGCGCCCGAGGATGCCGTGGCGCGCTGGCACGCCCGGATCGCCCCGCCCGGCGCCGGGCTGCGCGTCGGCCTGGCCTGGGGCGGCAATCCCGAGCAGTCCAACGACCGCAACCGCTCGGCGACCCTCGCCGCCTTCCTGCCGCTGCTCGAGCTGCCCGGCATCCGTTTCTACAATCTGCAGGTCGGCCCGCGCGTGGCCGAAATCGCCGAGCTCGGCCTCGGCGACCGCCTCGTCGATCTCAGCCCGCATTTGACCGATTTCGCCGAGACGGCGGCGGCGATGACCGTGCTCGACCTGATGATCACGGTGGACACCTCGGTCGCACATCTGGCCGGCGCGCTCGGCCGCCCGAGCTGGGTGGCGCTGACCTTCCTGCCGGACTGGCGCTACCATCGCTCCGGCACCGACAATCCCTGGTATGCCAGCCAACGCCTCTTCCGCCAGCCCAGGCGCGGCGACTGGGCGAGCGTGGTGGCCGAGATCGGCGCGGCGCTGCGCCGGGCGGCGGCTCGCCAGGAAACTGCCTGAATCTTTCCCCGCCATCGCCACGCGCTCGTCATAGGGCGCCATAGTCGCGGCCTCTAATAGCAACCCGTCCGCTCTGGGCACGGGCAAGGAGGACGCGATGAGCCTGATACGGAAAAGGGTGGCCGGCGCGGCGCTGCTCGTGCTGGCCGGCTGCGCGGGCGGCAGCGACGGCAATGGCGGCGCCCAAGGCGCCAGCCGAAACGGCTCTGGTCCGAATGCCGGGGTCGACCGCATTGCCGCGGATGGCGGCAAGGTGACGCTCGCGGCCGCGGGCATCAGCGACACCGTCTATTTCGATTACGACAAGACGACGCTGCGGCCCGACGCGTTGCCGCCGCTGCTGCGCATGGCCGAGTGGATGCAGCGCTATCCCAAAGCGCAGATCCGCATCGCCGGCCACGCCGACGAGCGTGGCACGCGCGAGTACAACCTCGCACTGGGCGACCGGCGCGCGGCAGCGGTGCGCGCCTATCTCGTCTCTGTCGGCATTGCCGCGCAGCGGCTGGAGACGGTGAGCTACGGCAAGGAGCGGCCGGTCGCGGTCGGCTCCAGCGAGGAGTCCTGGGCGAAGAACCGACGCGCCGTCGCCGAGGTCGAATAAGGCGCCGGAGCGCCGCCGCCTCCCGGCGCTTCCGGCTTGCCGCGGCGGCCGAGCGGGCTATGCTGCCCGCTCGGCCCCGTTCTTCGCGAGCAGCGTCCCATGAAGCCGCGCGACCGCGCCGCCTATTCCGCCATCGTCGACCGCCCGCCGCTGACGCTGCCCAACGGCCTGCGCCTCATCGTCTGGCCGATCGTCAATCTCGAGGAATGGGAGATCGAGCGCGCCATGGCGCGCCAGGTGCTGCCGGCCCCGACCGGCGTGCCGCTCATCCCCGACATGCCCAATTGGAGCTGGCACGAATACGGCATGCGCGTCGGCGTTTGGCGTTTTTTCGCCGCGCTCGACCGCTTCAACATCAAGGCGACGCTGTCGATCAACGCCAAGGTGGTCGAGAGCTATCCGCGCGTCGCGGCGGCGGCGCGCGAGCGCCAGTGGGAGTTCATGGGCCACAGCTACGTGCAGGGCCCGATCCACAAGCTCGAGGACCAGCGCGCCACCATCCACCAGTCGCTCGACCTGCTGCAGAAATTCACCGGCAAGCGGCCGGTCGGGTGGCTCGGGCCCGGCCTCACGCAGACCTACGAGACGCCGGAGCTGTTGGCCGAGGCGGGCGTCCAATACATCGGCGACTGGGTCTATGACGACGAGCCGACGGAGATCCGCACCGCGCATGGGCCGCTGGTGACGCTGCCCTACACGGTCGAGCTCAACGACATCCCCATGATGATCGTGCAGCATCATCGCGCCGACGAGCTGCTGCGCCGCTCGGTCGACCAATTCGACCGGCTCTACACGGAAGGCGCCACGCGCGCCAAGTTCCTGTCGATCGCCATCCACCCCTACATCAGCGGTGTGCCGCACCGGATCAAGTATCTGGAGGCGTTCTTGGAATATGCGAGCCGGCATCCCGGCGTCGCGTTCTGGACCGGCGAGGAGATCCTCGCCTGGTATCGGTCTGTGACAGCGGGCGGCTAGTACCCCGGCATCGATGCTTCGGGTGCGAGCGGGTCTCAGCGCACCGCCGCCGCCTGGCGCTCGCCCGGCTGGTCGGCCGCGGCGCGGAGGCGCCGGCGCGCGGTCGGGAGGCGAATGGTCACGGTAGTGCCCAGATGCACATGGCTCTTGATCTCGAGGACGCCGCCATGCAGCTCGACCAGCCCCTTGCTGAGCGGCAGGCCCAGCCCGGTGCCCTGGTATTTGCGGTCGAGGCGATTGTCGATCTGGCGGAAGGGCGCCAGTGCCAGCGGAATGCTCTCGGCGGCCATGCCGATGCCGTTGTCGGCGATCTCGATGACGAGCCCGCCGCTCGCGTCATTCGCTCCGAGATCGCGCGCGGTGATGGCGACGCGGCCGCCCGCACGCGTGAACTTCACCGCGTTGGACAGCAGGTTGAGGATGATCTGCCGCAGCTTGAGCTCGTCGGCCCAGAGGCCCGGCAGATCCGGCGGCAGTTGCGGCTCGATCAGCACGCGACCGCTTTCTGCGCGGTGGGCCATCAGGCGCTGGCAGCGCTTGATGACGAGCGCGATGTCGCACAGGCTCTCCGACAGCGTCGCCTTGCCCGCGTCGAGCTTCGACATGTCGAGGATGTCGCTGATGATCTGCAGGAGATGCTGGCCGCTGTCCTTGATGTCCTTGAGGTATTCCTGGTAGCGCGGCTGCAGCGGCCCGAACAACCCGTCGTGCATCACCTCGGAAAAGCCGATGATGGCGTTCAAGGGCGTGCGCAGCTCGTGGCTCATCATCGCCAGGAATTCCGACTTGGCGCGGTTCGCGCCCTCGGCTTCGTCCTTGGCGCGGCGCAGCGCGGCCTCGTGCTGCATGAGATCGGTGATGTCGGTTTCGACGCGCACGAGATTGCCCGACGCGGTGCGCGATTCGCGGATCTGCAGCCAGCGCCCGTCGGGCCCCTGGGCGATCTCGGCATGGCCGGGATCGCGCTGCCGGCGCTGCGCCGCGTTGCTGAGGATGAGGCGGCCGCGCGGATCGTAAAGGCTGACGCCCTCGCGCAGGCTCTCGACCGCGTCGGCGAGGTGCTCATAGGCGCGCTGCTCGATCTCGACGCGCTTGCGGCGATAGTTCAGCAGCATGAGCTGGAAGGCGATGAGGCAGCTCGCCAGCAGCACCGCCGTGGCGGTGATGATGGCATAGCGGCTTTCCTCGAGGATTCCGGCCATCGCCGACTGGTACGAGACATAGCAGAGAACGGCCGCCGGCAGCGCCGCCAGGCTGCAGAAGACGAAGGAGATGATCCCTTCGCGCGAGCGGGCAAAGCCGCAAGGCAGCTTGAAGCGCCCCCACAGGGATAGGGCGGGGGTCGCAACCGGCTCGGCACTGGCGTCGATGTTCGCCATGCCGCAATCTTGCCACAGGGAAGTTAACCGGCAGTTTAGCCAATTCCCGCGGCCTGCACCCGGAGCGGGCCGATTGCGGGCGCGTTCTACGCTCTGTTGATCGCCTAGAACGGGTGTCGGCCCATACTATTTCTTCTGGCCGCCCAGCAGCCCCTTGAGGACCTCGTCGACCTTGGGCTGACCCTTGAGCGCATCGCCCAGCCCCTTGGTGCCGCCCTGCAGCAGCTTCGAGGGATCGCCGACCATGCCGGCGAGGTCGGGCTGATAGCTGAGATTGTCCCACGGCCCCTTGATCACCACCGGCACGGCGATGGCGCCGGCGATCTTGGGCGTGACCTTGTAATCGACGGTGCGCTGCGGCAGGTCGACGATGCCGGCGCCGGTCATGGGTACTTCCGCCGATTTGAGCTGCAGATCGTTGTTGCGCAGGATGCCGTTGGTGATGGTGTAGGTGCCGGTCAGCGCGCTGAAATCAGTCTGGTCGGCGCCGCGTTGCGCCCCCTGGAAGGACGCAGCGACGTTCTTCACCATGGCCACCAAATTCAGCCCCTTGATGACGCCGTTGGCGAGGTTGAGATCGCCCTTGCCGTTGAGCGCGCCGATGATCTCGCGCTGGCTCCTGCCGTGCCCATTGACCGCGGTGGTGAAGCCGCCCACGCCGGAGATGCGGTCGAGATCGGCCGCGTCATGCAGCAGCGGCTGGATCTGCACGCCGCTCAGGTTGAAATCGGCCTCGATGCCCGGCACCGCGCCGCTGCCATCGAGAACGACCTTGCCCTTGCCGGCGCCCTTGTAGAGCGCGAGCTCGGTCAGGTCGGCCTCGAAGCGCCCGTTGTTGAGCTTGAGCGCGAGCACGCTCTTGCCGACCTGGATCTTGCGATACTGCAGGCCGCCGGCGCTCAGCGCGAAATCGACATCGGCGGATTTGAGCGGGGCGAGATCGAGCGGCTCGTCGCTCCAGCCGGACTTCGCCGCCTCGCCGCCCGCCCCGCCTGCCGCCCCGCTGCCGCTGGGCGCCGCCTTTGCCTGCGTCTCCGGCGGCAAATACGGGTTGGCGTCGAGCTTGTCGACGTCGAGCCGACCCTTGAGCGCCGGACGCGCGCCGCCGCTGTCGAGGGCGAGCTCGCCCTTGGCCTTCATGTTGTCGAGGGCGAGGCTGGCATCGCTGAACGCGATCTTGCTGCCGGCCATGTTGACCTTGCCGGAAATGGCGAGCGGCCCGAAGCCGGTGCCCGGCAGCTTGAGCGGCGTGCCTGCCCAGCTCGCCAGGCCGCGCACCGAAGGCACCTGAAGCTCGACGGCGCCGTCGAGCTTCAGCGGCGTCGAGCCCGCCCCCTCGCCCTTGAAGTCGAAGCTGATCGGCTTGGCCGCCAGCTTCACGGCGGCGGCGCTCATCTTGCCGTCCATGAAGGCGCGCGGCTTGGCCAGGGAGGCGTTGAGCGTCATCTTCTCGTTGCGCCAGGTCGCCGCGCCGTCGGCGGCGAAGGGGCCGTCGAGGCTGGGCAGCGACAAGGTCATGCCGATTTCGCTGAGCTCCTGCTTCTCGCCGCTGCGCTGGTCGAGGTAGGTGACGCGGCCGTTGACCAGGCGCACATCGTCGAGCCGCAGCTCGGACAGGCTGCTGCCGCCGGTCGTGGGCGGCGCCTTGTCCGGCTGCTTGGCCGGCGTCGGCGGCGCCGTCGCCGCCGAGAACTGCCAGTTCGGCCGCCCCTGCTTGTCGATTTCGAGATCGATCACCGGGTCGACCAGCACCAGGCGCTTGATCTCGATGTCGCGATGCAGCAGCGGCAGGACCTGGAGCGCCACCTGGAGCTTGCCGAGCTTGGCCATGTCCTTGCTGGCGGCGCCCGGCGGGTTCGAGAACGAGACGTTGTTGGCTTCGAGGCCCACCACAGGGAAGAGCGAGAACGACATCTTCCCGTCAACGCGCAGGTCGCGCCCGGTGGCGTCCTTGACGCGGGCGATCAGCTGCTGCTTGTAGGTGTCGGTCGGAATAACGAAGGGGATGATGAGGGCGGCGGCGATCACCAGCACGACAACGACCGCAATCGCGATCAGTAGCTTCTTCATGAGCCGCCTCCTCACCCGCGTTCCGCGCTATCGCCGCACGATATCTTAGCGCATGGAGAACGCCGGATTTCCGGCGTTTGCGCCCGAAATTGGGTTCGTTTCGCAATTTTAATGTTCACCGCCGTTGCCACCCGGCCGCCAGAACGCTCGATGCGTACAGCCCGTCTCTATGTGGTCGCGGCAATTTCGGCAGTCAAGGAGAGCGATGGCCTGCGCGATGGCGCCGGCGGATGAGGTGCCCGCGCCGTTGACACGCCTCCCGGACGTGCCTAGGAGTGGCCAAGGCCGCTTCGGCGCCAGGGGAGGACGGATTGAGCGAACCCGGCAGAACCGCGCGCCTCGGCGTCGACATCGGCGGCACCTTCACGGACGTCGCGCTCGAAGCGGGCGGCCGGCGCTGGACGGCCAAGATCCTGACGACATCCGCCGCGCCGGAGCGTGGCGTGCTCGAGGCGATGCAGGCGGTGCTGGCCGCGGCAAGCATCGCGCCGGCGCAGGTCGCGCTCGTCATTCACGGCACCACGCTCGCCACCAACGCGCTCATCGAGCGCAAGGGCGCCAAGACCGCGCTCGTCACCACCGAAGGCTTCCGCGACACCATTGAGATCCGGCACGAGAACCGCTTCGAGCAGTACGACGTCAATATCGACCTGCCGCCGCCGCTGGTGCCGCGCCGCCTGCGCTTTCCCGTCCGCGAGCGCATCGACGCCAAGGGCAAGGTGCTGATGCCGCTCGATGAGCGCGACGTCCTCGGCGTCGCCGACCGGATCGCGGCCGCGGACGTGCAGGCCGTCGCGGTCGGCTTCCTGCACAGCTTCACCAACCCGGCGCATGAGCGCCGGGTCGGTGCGCTGCTGGCCGAGCGCCTGCCGCACCTTGCGGTCACGCTCTCCTGCGACGTGTCGCCGGAGATGCGCGAATACGAGCGCTTCTCCACCGCCTGCGCCAACGCCTATGTCCAGCCGCTGATGGGGCGCTATCTCGCCAATCTCGAGCGCGACCTCGGCGCGGCGGGCTTCGCCTGCCCGCTGTTCCTGATGCTGTCGGGCGGCGGCGTCGCCACCATCGAGACGGCGGTCCGCTTCCCGGTGCGGCTGGTCGAATCCGGACCGGCCGGCGGCGCGATTTTCTCGAGCCACATCGCGCGGCAATGCGGCCTCGCGCAGGTGCTGTCCTTCGACATGGGCGGTACGACCGCCAAGATCTGTTTGATCGACGACGCCAAGCCGCAGACCAGCCGCGTCTTCGAGGTGGCGCGCATCTATCGCTTCAAGAAGGGCAGCGGCCTGCCGTTGCGCATCCCCGTCATCGAGATGGTCGAGATCGGCGCCGGCGGCGGCTCGATCGCGCGCATCGACGCGCTGGGCCGCATCAGCGTCGGCCCGGACAGCGCCGGTTCCGAGCCCGGGCCGGTCTGCTACGGGCGCGGCGGCAGCGAGCCCACCGTCACCGACGC
>Ga0209701_10000234_pt1 | contig 30214 bp, 23 predicted proteins | sample CZO8metaG_4_FD_188356 | JGI IMG/M metagenome (GOLD analysis project Ga0209701, IMG submission 188356) | Vadose zone soil microbial communities from the Eel River Critical Zone Observatory, Northern California, USA - CZOApr15con2H3.8 metaG... | ecosystem: Environmental > Terrestrial > Soil >... | reverse complement strand
TCTCTTGCAGGAAGCGCAGGATCTTGGCCTGCATTTCCAGCGGGAGTTCGCCGACTTCATCGAGGAAGATGGTGCCCGTGTCGGCCGATTGCAGCAGTCCCTGCTTGGAACGCAATGCGCCTGTGAATGCGCCCTTTTCGTAACCGAACAATTCGCTCTCGATCAGGGTGGGAACGAGCGATCCGCAATCAACGGCTACGAAGGGACGCTTGGCGAGCGTGCCGCGATAATGCAGAGCGCGGGCCACCAGTTCTTTTCCGGTTCCGCTCTCGCCCGAAATCAGCACCGGCGTACGCGTATCTTTGAGTCGCGAAATGAGGCGCAACACATGCTGGATGCCGACGGAATTCCCGATGATGCCGTGCACCGCGGTCTCGGTTTCCGACCGCTCGCGAAGATACTGGTTCTCTTCTTCCAGACGCACTTTGTCGGCCATGCGGCGCAGGAAAAGGCGCAACTCATCCAGGGGCGCAAAAGGTTTGGAGATGTAGTCATAGGCGCCCAGCTTCATGGCCTGGACGGCGGTTTCGATCGAGCCGTGCCCCGTCATCAGGGCGACTTCGGCGCGCGGGAGAAGACGTTTCACCTGCTCGAGAAACTCCAGGCCGGACATGCGTGGCATGACCATGTCGGTCAGCACCATGTGGGCAGGCTGCTCTTCGAGCAGAGTCAGAGCAGCTTCGCCACTCTCGGCTTCGAAACAAACAAAGCCCAGCGACTCGCCGACTGTCATGCAGAGCTTGCGGATGCTCTGCTCATCGTCCACCACCAGCAGCCGGATTCGGAACTCCTCACTCATGACGCTCGACCCATGGTCTGCTCGACCACTGAAATAAACTGCTGCACGCGAAACGGCTTTTCGACGCAAGGCGCGCCCGTCTTTCGTAGCGTGGCAGCGGTTTCTTCGTTGGCAATATCGCCGGTAATAAACACCACTTTCGACGCCAGTTCAGGACGGTGATCGGCGATCCAGGCGTGGACCTGCGCCCCGTCCACGCCGCCGGGAGTGCGCATGTCAGACACTATGCCCTGAAAATTGCCGCCCGCCAGCATGCGCAACGCTTCGGCGCCGGACTCGGCGGTGACCACGTGGTAGCCATTGCGCTCCAGCGCGGCCCGAACGTAGGCCATCACTGCCGGTTCGTCTTCGATGAGAAGCACCGGCGCGGAAGCAGATCTGGTTCCTGTCTGCGTCATTTTGGATAATCTCCCGCTACGGCTCCGAACGAGGCTTCCGACGCCGCCGGCAGGCGCACGATGAAAGTTGCTCCCTCAGAGTCCAGGTTGTTGTGACACACAATTTCGCCGCCATGTTCGCGGACAATTCCATAACAGATACTCAGGCCCAGGCCGGTTCCCTTCCCCACTTCCTTGGTGGTGAAGAAAGGATCGAAAATGCGGTCGGGATGCGTGATACCTGGGCCGTTGTCGCGGAACGAGACTTCCACCAGCAATCCGTTGCGGGCGCTCATGATCTCGATACGCGCCGGGCGCCCCGTTTCGCGGACCGCGTCATGGGCGTTGTTGAGAATATTGAGGAAGACCTGCTGCAACTGGTGCGAGTCGCCGATGACCTCCGGCAGCGATTCGTCCAGACGCTCGAGGATCTCGACATCGTGCGAATGGAAATCATAGGCGCGCAGCTGCACGGTGCGGCGCAGGATGGCGTTCAACTGCACGAGCCGGCGTTGCGCCGGCATTTGACGGGCAAAGCTGAGCAGGTTCTGCACGATCTGCTTGGTGCGCTGGGCTTCCTGCAAAATCACCCGCAGGTCGCGGCGCGCACTATCGGGGATATCGGGACTCTCCACCAGCAGATCGGTGAAGCCGAGAATCGCCGTCAGGGGATTGTTGACTTCGTGAGCCACGCCTGAAACCAGTTGTCCGACTGCCGCCATCTTTTCGGTATGGATCAGCTTGGCTTGGAGCATGGCGGAGTCGGTGACGTCGGTCATGACCACGACGATGCTGCTAACCCGGCCGTCGTCCCCGCTGATCGGGCTGAGATTGGCGGAAAATTGGCCAGTCTGGCCATCCCCCCGCAGCAGTTGCATATCGAAGTTGTCCACCTGCTGCCCGCTGGCGACCGAAGCTAGCGCATCGCGCAGTGCAGCTTGGCGCGCAGCAGTGGTCAACTCTGCAAAGGAACGCCCCAGAAGGTGGCTCTGTTCGAAGCCCAGTCCTGCCCAGCGTCGATTGGCATAGCTGATGATGCCCACGGTATCGGTAACCAGGATCAGGCTCTGGGTGTGACTCAGGATCTTGCTGGAGAAGTCGCGCTCGCGCTGCAACTCGGTTTGGGAATGGCGGAGACCACTGACGTCCAGCAGCAGTCCTCGATATTGCAAAACGCCCCCCTGCGGATCGCGCAATGCGAAACCATTGATGAGCACGTGAACGGGCGATCCATCTTTGCGGCGCAGCACTGCTTCGTGATTGCGCAGCCCTCCCTGCCGTTCGATCTTGCCAGCCAATTCCTGCCGCTGCTCCGGCGCGAAGTAGATCGTACTGGGAATGTCCACTTGCAGCAATTCGTCGCGATTGTCATAGCCCAGAATGCGCACCAGGGCATCGTTCACTTCGATAAAGCGCCCGTGCGGCGTAGAGAAGAAGATGCCTTCCTGGATGTTGTCGAACAGTTCGCGATAGCGCTGCTCGGCTTCGCGCCGGTCGGTGATGTCTTTCAAAACGTGCACGGTTTGCATCTGGGCGCTGGCGGCGGCGTGAATGCGCGAAGTCGAAATCAGGTAGGTGCGTTCCAGGATGTTATTCACGTATTCATCCAGACCGTCGCCCGTCCGGCAGAAGGGGCAGGCGTGCGGAGATGCGCCCGCGGAGAGTCCTTCGAGCGCGCGCATGTTGACGCCGATTAGTTGTTCCGGCGCAATGCCGACAAAGTCGGCCAGTGAGCGGTTGACGCGCAGGATGTTTTGCACTTCATCGTGAACAACGATGAAGTCGCTGATGGCGTCGAAGACTTCGACCCAGTGGCGGTTTGCCTGCTCCATGCGCGTGAACAGGCAGGCGTTTTCCAAAGCGATGCTGGCGTGGCTGGCGACGGCGCGCAGCAATTGCTGATCATCGGCCGCAGGCGCAACGCCGCGATCGGCAAGACACAGCACTCCGATAAGTTCTCCGGACGATCCCGCCAGTCGCACCAGTGTGCAGTCGGTCCATCCCAGGCTGGAAGCGAGCGCGGGACCCAGCAGATCGCCAGCGGGCCCGAAGGCGACATCCGCTTCATGTTTCGAAAGCGCTGCGCCGAGTGCCAGGTTAAAGCGGCGGAGCAGCGGTTTGTCCTCAACCTCGGAGGCGCCCTGTAGCAGAACAGTCTCCTGAGTCGCCCCCTGAAACAAGCTCAATGCAACCGCGCGTCCGCCCAGAAGATCGACGGCGCGGAGAGCAAAACTGCGCGTGAACTCGGGCAGATGCAGGACCGTGTTCAACTCCAGCGCGAGCGCAACCAGGGCCTCGGCGCGGTGGCGATGCTGCTCGGACTGATGCAGATTTGCAGTCAACTCGAAGGCAATCGCAGCCTGGGCGGCGAGCGCCCGCGCCCGGCGAACATCCTCATCCAGGATAGGACCGGGTGGTACGCGGTCGAGCATGCCAAACATACCAAGCACCTCGCCGGTCGAACCCAGCAAGGGAACAGCCAGGAGCTGGCGAATGTTGAAGGTCTTGACGAACTCTATGTTCGCGCCAGAAACAGTGGCAGCATCCTCGGTGAGAAAGACCTGTTTCTGTTTGAGCATGCGGACGGCGACGTTATCGGGCAGCGATATCTCGATGGGGCGGGTACGGCTGTCCTCGACTCCCCAGCGAATGCGGAAGACATCCCCTTCCAGCAGTCCGATGAAGCAACGCCGAAATCCTAGAAAACTCGAGGCCCGTACTACGAAGGTCTGCATGAACTGGTCGAGCTTCCGCGCCGAGCCCAGTTCCGTTGAGATTTCCAGAATTTCGTGCAGTTCCTGCGCCTGCGCCCGGGCCATACCGTAAAGCTCGGCGTTGGCGATAGCCACCGCACTGAATCCCGCGAGCGCGGACACCAGCGTCTTCTCCTCGTCGGTAAATTGAGAATCTTGCCGCGGGTAAACCAGGATGGCTCCGTGCGAGCGCGAAGTGCGAAATGGGGAAGCGATGAGAGCTCCCGCCGGCGCCTCCTCTCCCAAATGAGACGCCCCGTCAATGCTGACCGTAATCCGCTCCCCAGCAACTACCGCCCGAGTTGCGATCTCGAGCGCGGAACGCAGGTTGTTCTCCTGGTCGCGGGCTCGGATCGACTGTGCCAGTCCGGGAGTGTCCGCTGACACTGCCTGCAGCCGGAAGGAGTCTGCTTCGTGCACAAAGACCAGCACAACGGGAGAATTCAGCAGGACACGCAAACGGTCGGCAACACCCTCCATCACAGCCGAGGTATCCGGCAGTCCGTGAAGCGCTGTGGCGATCTCCGCCAAAATCATGGCGCGGCGGCGCTCTTCCTGAGAAACCAGGCTCAGGCGAAGGGCTTCCAGTGCGGTGCCGAGTTGCGCGGTGAGAATCGTGGCCTTGGCGGCCGCATCTTCGTCAAAGCGGGCATCGGGAGCGTCGTGGAGAAACGCAACTGCGCCGATCACTTCTCCCGAAACCAGCAGGGGCGCCGCCATCACGGACTGGGCGCGGTATTCGGCGAGCCGGGGATAACGCGCCATATCAACATCGTTAACGAAGACAGTGCGTCGATTTTGCACTGCTTCCAGCGCAACGGATGTATCAGCGGGTTGCAAGCGCAAACCTCGAAAGCGCTCCGCCTCAAAACCATCGGCCTCCGCTCCCACCAGTCCGCCCTCAGAAGTGCCGCTCCAAAAGTAGACGCCGCTGGCATGAAAAAACTCGCGGGCCAAACGGCAGAAGGACTGAATGACCTGGCTGGCATCGCTGCTCTGAAAAGCGGCACGGGACAGTTCCAAAAGGAGCTTCTGAAAAACCTCGTCAGAATGAGATGTCATCCCGCGCGACAGAGTCGAATTTCTAAGGTGACTGGTCAGTTAGCACCCTCCGCCAGCTAAGCAATTGAAAACAATTGGATTACTTATTAGAAGCTACGCTGGATTCTCAAATTGAGTCAAGGGAATATGATGAGACGGGTGTCAAAGTGTGAAACGTCCGTCACGGCAGTCGCCGGTGCGTCTCATTCTGCAATTGCAGAATTTCGGTTCGCGTCATTAGCGATCAGGTAGCGCTTGCCTTTAGCATTGCTCGTGTGGAGGAACTAAGCACAACCTCCGGAACAGAATTTACAGCCATCACCAAAGTAATCTTTTCAAAAGAATTCTTGGGCTCTCGCTGGAACTCCCCGTGCAAAACTCAGGGCTTGACACAAAGGACTACGGGAGGAACTGTGTCTTTCCGAAACCCGACAAGTTGGCTGGTCTTGGGTCTGCTACTAATCGGCGCATGCGCCGCCCCAGGCGCCCCGGTTGCATGGGGACAGGAGAAGATCAATCGTAATGTGAAGAGCCAGGTGGCACCCGTCTATCCAGATCTGGCGCGGCGCATGAGAATCACAGGGACGGTAAAGGTGAAGGTTGCAATCGCCCCGAACGGAACGGTCAAAGACGTCACCCTCGTCGGGGGGCACCCACTGCTGGCCAACGCCGCCCTGGACGCAATGCGGAAGTGGCGCTACGAGGCGGGTCCCGAAGAGACAACGGGAGTGGTGGAATTCCATTTCGACCTGCACCAGTGAGAGGCTCCGTCCCCGCCCGGCTCGCCCGGTGGAGGAAGGCAACGTTAAGAGAACGAATCTCCGCAAAAAGCTCTACAGCAACAGGTGGCGCTTGACTTAGAGCATTGGCGCTCCAGTGCGGAAGATAAGCATCCCTCCTTGAGCAACTTACAGCCGTCACCAAAGTAATCATTTCAAAGAACTTTTGGGTTCTCTCGGGTACGGTCCGTGCAAAACTTGGAATTCGTTGGGAGAAGTCACGGGAGGAACTGTGTCTTTACGAGCCCTAACTCATTGGGTAGCGGTGGGTCTGCTGATCGCGGGATGCGCCGCTACAGGTGCTCCGGTTGCCTGGGGACAGGGACAGGAACAGGCGCCAGAACAGATCACACGCAAGTTGAAAAGCAAAGTCGCACCCATTTACCCCGAACTAGCGCGGCGCATGAACATCACCGGGGTGGTCAAGGTCCAGATCACGGTGGAAAAGAACGGCGCGATCAAGAACACCAAACTGGTCGGTGGGCACCCGATTCTGGCGGGCGCCGCCATTGACGCAGTCAAAAAATGGCGCTACGAATCGGGTTCGGAAGAGACGACCGGAGTTGTGGAGTTTCATTTCGACCCGGTGCAATAAAGAGCCAATCCCTGACCGGCAATGCCGGCAGAGGAAGGTAAGCATATGAACATCGGAAAAAAACTTTACCTGAGTTTTGGCGGCATCCTGGGGACGGTCGTACTTCTGGCAGCCGTGATTCTGTTTGCAGTGTATCGAGAACACGAGACCAAGGCTGCGGCCCAGCGGTCCATGGACATGACTCAGGCCACCTCGATGGTTCGGTTCGAGCTGATGCAGAACCGCCTCCACCTGCAAAACTACCTGCTGAGCGGCGACACGCGCGACGTGGAGAAGATGAATGACGGAGTGCGTCGTTTGGCGGATGCGCTGCAACGCGCCCAAGGACTGGCCAACAACGATCAGCAACGCGCCAGCCTGGAAAAAGTGCAGCAGTTCGAGCAAAGCTGGGGCGTGGAATTCGCCAACCCTCTGGCGGAAAAACGTCGCCAGGTGGACAGCGGTAATGCCACCGTGGCCGAGCTCCAGATCTTCTATCTGCAGAAGGACCCGAATTCCTGGGTGTCGCGTTCCAGCGACGTGCTGGACCAAGTGGACCAACTGAATCTCAAGCTGCTCGAAGAGCGTCGCCGTTCCGACGAAGTGGCCACTACCTTCACCGTCGCGGTCACGCTCATCATTTCCTTGCTCGCGCTGGGCGTGGGAATGGTTATCGCTTATCGCACCTCCAAAGGCATCACCGAACCGCTGAACCGGTTGATCCACGTGGCCCAGCAGATCGGCGACTCGGGCGATCTGGATCACACCATAGACGTCAAGGGACAGGACGAAATCGGACAATTGGCGCGGACTTTCGATGCCATGGTGAAGTACTTGAAGGAGATGGCCGCAGTGTCGGAAGCCATCGCCGGCGGCAACCTGACCGTCGACGTGCAGCCGCGCTCGGCCAACGACACGCTCGGCAACGCTTTCATGCGCATGGTCGATGGCCTCCGCGGACTGGTGCGCAACGTCCGCGACGCCGCCTCGCAGGTGGCCAGTGCGTCTAGCCAGGTAGCGGGCGCTTCCGACGAGTCGGCCAAGAACAGTCTGCAGACCTCTTCCGCCATTGATGAAGTCACCAGCACCATGCACGAAATGAGCGTCAACGTGCAGAACATGGTCAAGAGCACGCAGACCCAGGCCTCGAGCGTTAGCGAGACTTCCGCTTCGATTGATCAGATGGTGACCTCGATCCAGCGTGTGGCCGACACCGCCAAGGTGCTGCTCGACATTTCGAACCGTTCCCGGGAAGAAGTGCACAGCGGCATCGGGACCATGGAAAAGGCGACCGACGGTCTGAATCGGATCAATACCACTATCCACTCTTCGGGCGAGATCATTGACGCGCTCGGGTCGCGGGCGGACAACATCGGCAAGATTATCGAAGTCATTGACGACTTGGCCGAACAAACCAATCTGCTTGCGCTCAACGCCGCGATCGAAGCGGCGCGCGCGGGCGAGCATGGACTGGGCTTCGCAGTGGTCGCGGATGAAGTCCGCAAGCTGGCGGAAAAGTCTGCCCAGTCCACGAAAGAAATATCCGAGCTGATCCAGAGTATCCAGAAAGAAGCTCGGCGCGCGGTTGAGAACATGGAAAAGAGCACCTCGATCGTAAATGAGGGCCTGAACCTGGGACAGGATCTGAACGCCGCGCTGCGCAAGATCTCGAACGTGGTCACCGAAGTTTACAAGTTCGCTCAGGAAATCGGCGCGGCCACTAACGAGCAGTCGCATGGCTCGTCGCAGATTGCCCGTGCCACCACCCGTCTGAACGAACTCACGCACGAAATCAACTCCGCGGTTGAGGAGCAGGCTTCGGGAGCGCAAGCCGTCGTCAAGGCCATGGAGCGCATGCGCGAACTGGTGCAGAACTCGACCTCGGGTTCGACCGAACTGGCCGCTTCCGCGGAACAGATGTCGAAGATGTCGCGGGATCTGCTCGGAAGCATGGACAACTTTTCGCTGCGACAGGGCGATGGCGCGCCAACTTCCCGCGGCACCGCCCGCCAGGCGGCGGCCGGAGGACGCTAGGAACCGCTATGAGCCGGGAAACACAGGTCGTGGGCTTCCAGGTTGGACGCGAGACGTACGGTGTGCCGATCGCATCGCTGCATGAAATCGTGCGCGTGCCCGAGATCACGGCGGTGCCGGATGCGCCCGAGTATATGGAGGGCGTCATTAACCTGCGCGGCAAAATCGTCTCCGTGCTGGACCTACGCAAGCGTTTCGGAAAGACAGCAGGCCCCCTTCAACGCCGCAGCAGGATTCTGGTGGTCGAGCACAAGGGCCGGCTGGCCGGCATGATCGTGGACGCTGCCTCCGAAGTTCTGAAGATTCCCGAGAGCGATATTGAACCTGCGCCCGGCATGATGCTCGAGGGCGGACTGGACTGCGTCACTGGCCTCGGCAAGTACAAGGGCCGGCTCATCATTCTGCTCGATGTAGGAAAAGTGTTGGAGTTCCGGAAGAGCACGAATCCGGAAACCGCAACCGAGCCTTCGGCGACGAGCAACGGCAAGGCGGCGGCGCAGAGCGCATCTGCCGGTAAGAAATAACAGCAATATCTGAACGACCATGAATACAAGCGAAGCGCCCTTGCTGACCGACGCGGAACTGAAGCTGTTGCAGGCGCTGATCTATCAGGAGTGCGGCATGCACTTCGACGAGCGCCGCACGCACTTTCTCCAGGACCGGCTGCAGCGGCGCCTTAAGGAATGCCAGCTGGATTCGTTCTACAGCTACTACCGGCTGCTCCTCAGCCAGCAGGGAAAAAACGAACTGGCGAAGCTCCTGGAGAACCTGACCGTCAACGAGACCAGTTTCTTCCGCAACAAGCCGCAGCTGGAACTGTTCCAGCGGGATGCGCTGGAAGACATTGTGCGTCGCAAGCACGAACGCCGCGACTATAGCCTGCGCATCTGGAGCGCGGGATGCTCCACCGGACAGGAACCGTACACCCTGGTGATGCTGGTCGCCGACGCGCTCGCGTACTACCAGTTGCGTAACCCCATACCTCACGAGTCTCCGCTTCCGAAGCCGCTGATTCCGGCGCCCTGGCGACTGGAAATCCTGGCCAGCGACATCAGCTATTCGGTCTTGCGCGCGGCCCAGGAAGGTTTCTACAACGAGCACCAGATGTCGACCGTCGACTACGGCTGCCGTCTACGCTACTTCGACAAGGTGGGCGACCGCTACGCGGCCAAGAGGGCGGTCAAGGAATTGATCCACTTCGACTTTCACAATCTCAAGACGGAATACCTGCCCCAGCGCAACGACGTGATTTTCTGCCGCAACGTCATGATGTATTTCGATGAGGCCGAACAAAAACGGCTGGTCGAGAAGTTCTATCGCTGCCTGAACCCGCGGGGGTATCTCTTTGTCGGCCACGCCGAGAGTCTTCTGGGTCTGACCGCCAAATTCCAGATGGTGCATCATAACAGCGGCACGGCCTACCAGCGAGTGGAGGCGAAAGCGTGACCTCTCCCCCCGATGACCGCACGACCGAGCTTCGCGAGCTGTTCTTCGAAACCGCCGCAGAGCTTGTGCAGAGCCTGAACGAGCAGGCGATGAGCCTGGAAAAGTCGCCGGGCGACGGCGAGACCGTTCGCCGCCTGCGGCGCACTGTCCACACCCTGAAGGGAGACGCCGCGGCGTGCGGGTTCCGGGAACTGAGCGAACTGGCGCATGAATTTGAAGATGTGCTGACGCTCGAAAATCCCGCGACCGCGCCTCTCGTTCCCGACGTTGCCCTGCGCGCCGCCGATGTGTTTACGGCGCTGCTGGAGGGATATCGCCGCAAAAAGAAACTTCCCAACATCGAGCCTCTGCGCGTAGAAATCGCGCGGCTGGCTCGTCCCGGCACGGACAGCATAGTCGAAAAGAAGCCCGGCAAGCGCACTCTGCCGGTGGCCCATTGGTCCGAATATGAGCAGATCGCGATTGCGAAGGCAGTCGAGGCGGGCAAGCGCGTGTATCACGTGCGCGTGCAACTGGACCCGCAATGCGCCATGCCCATCGCCGCCCGCCAGATGATCAAGGTCGCGCTTTCAGCTCTCGGTGAAGTGCTGGCCGTCTACCCGGGCGACGACGCGCCTGTGAACCGGGTGGAAATCGCTCTCGCGTCAGAAAAGTCCGCAGAGCAAATTCGAACCAGGTGCCGGATTCCGACTGTGGCCCAGAGCGCCCGGGTCTCACTATGGCAAGGTAAAACATCAGCGGGAACGACGACCGCACCGGCCTCTTCTGCTGAGTCCGGGCAGAGTGCCGTCGCCGCAGCTCCGGACCGCCAGGGAACCGCCAGCGCGATTCCGGAAGAAGCGCCGGCGCCCATCGCCTCCCCCGCTTCGGATAACACTCTGCGGGTAGACGCGGAAAAGATCGATAACGTACTCAATCTCGTAGGCGAACTGATTCTGGCAAAGTCCATGTGGCAGCAGATGCTGCACGAGTTTGCGCGGCGCTTTCCCAAAGACGATCTGCATGGCAAGTTCTCCGATGTGATGGCCTTCCAGGCGCGTGCTCTCAACGACCTGCAGCGGTCCGTGATGAAGATCCGTATGGTGCCGGTCGAGCAGCTCTTTCGCCGCTTCCCGCGCGTAGTGCGGGATGTCGCCCGCCAGTCCGGCAAAGACATCGCACTGGTCGTCAAGGGTGTGGATACCGATCTCGACAAGCGCATTCTGGATGCCCTCGCCGAACCCCTCACACACCTGGTGCGGAACGCCATCGGCCACGGTATCGAGTCCGCTGAGGAGCGCGTCCAAGCCGGCAAGCGCGCCCAAGGCACGCTGCGCTTGAACGCTTATCACCAGGGAAATCAGGTCGTGATCGAGGTTTCCGACGATGGCCACGGCATTGCCGTGGAAAAAGTCCGGCAGCGCGCGCTCTCTCAGGGTCTGCTTTCGACTGAGGAGGCCGAGTTGCTCACCGATGCCGAAACCCTCGATATGATCTTTCGTCCCGGATTCAGCACCGCCGCCGAGATCACCGAACTCTCCGGAAGAGGTGTCGGGCTCGACGTGGTGCAGAGCGTCATCGAGCGTCTGAAAGGAACCGTACAGATCGACACCGAGGCGGGGCGTGGCACCACCTTCCGCATTCGCCTGCCCCTGACTCTGGCCATTATCAAGGCGCTGCTGTTTGGCGTGGAGCATCGGCTTTATGCCATTCCCCTAAACTCGGTTGCCGAGATTGCACGCACCGTCGAGGACGAAGTTCATCGGGTCGAAAACTATGAAGTACTGCAACTGCGTAACCAGGTGCTGCCTCTTTTGCGCCTCGGAGCGCCGCCCCCGCCCGGTGTGGAATCTGCGGGGCGCAAGATCTTTGTGCTGGTCACCAGCAGCGGCGAGCGGAAGTTCGGCTTGATCGTAGATACGCTGGTCGGCGAGGAAGAACTGGTCATCAAGGCACTCGATGACCAGTCCATTTCCACCGAACTGGTGAGCGGCGCCTCCATCCTGGGCGATGGACGAGTGGTTCTGATTCTCAACCTGCTGGCGTTGGTGGAGCGCTTCACCAAAGCGCGAGGCAACGCGGCGGATAGCCGGTTAGCCGGTGTACTGCGGGCTGGCACCGAACTCGCGCCACGGGCACGCACCATCGCGGGAGGCCAGGCATGACCAAACCTGTGCGGGTCCTGGTGGTCGATGACTCCGCCCTGATGCGGAAGCTGATTCCGAAAATCCTCGAGCGGGACGATTCCATCGAGGTGGTGGGCACGGCAATGGACGGCAATTTTGGCCTCAAGAAAATTGAAGAGCTGGCGCCACAAGTCATAACTCTAGATCTGGAAATGCCCGGGCTGAATGGGATCGACACGCTGAAAGAGATCATGCGGCGATGGAAGTTGCCCGTGATCGTGGTCAGTTCCCACAGTACGGCCGGCGCGGCCATAACGCTGAAAGCGCTTGGACTGGGTGCGTTCGACTTCGTGGCCAAGCCCGCCGACGTCTCGGCGCGCATGCCCGAGATTGCAGCGGAATTGATCGGCAAGATCAAGGCCGCGGCGCAGAGCAAGGGCTTTCGCCCACAGTTGATGCCGGAAGGCGCCACCGTCGTGAAAACGCGCAAGCAGGGGACCGCCGCCCCGACGCGCGTGGTCGCCATTGGCATTTCCACCGGCGGGCCGAATGCTCTGCAGTACCTGCTTCCGCAACTCCCGCCCGAGTTTCCGGGCTGCATCCTGGTGGTGCAGCACATGCCGGAGGGTTTCACCGAAATGTTTGCTAAGCGGCTCGATGAAATTTGCGCGGTTCGGGTAAAAGAAGCGCAGTCCGGCGACCTGTTGCTGGGAGGAAGGGTCCTGATCTGTCCCGGGAATCGACACCTTAAAGTCAAGAAACTGCCTCTCGGAAACGTGGCGGTGCTGGCCGATGAAGCCGCCGTCCATGGCCACCGTCCTTCGGTCGATGTGCTGTTTCGGAGTGTGGCTGAGGAGTTCGGACCGCAGTCCATGGCCGTGATCATGACCGGGATGGGAGACGACGGCGCCTCGGGTATGGGGGCCGTCCGGGCAGCCGGGGGGATGACCATCGCGCAGAGCGAGGAGTCCTGCGTGGTCTTTGGCATGCCCAAGGCGGCCATTGACCGCGGCTACGTGACTCGGGTCGTCCATTTGGAGGACTTGCCCAACACTTTGCAGGCGCAGTGTGCGCCCGAACGCACCGGGGGAAACCCAGGCAGCGGCCGGGCCACTAGTGCCGGAAGTAACTAGGGTTATCTACCGAAAGGTGGGTGGCCCGTGGTATTGCTTAGGAGGGGAGGAGTGTCATGGAACAGTTTGCGCCCGTAAAACGGAGCGAAGACGGCCAACCCGTGCGCTACCTGATCGTGGACGACTCTGTTTTCGCTCGCAAAAACCTCGCCCGGATGGTGGAGTCGTTCGGCGGGCAGGTGGCTGGCGAAGCCGGAGACGGAATTACCGCGATCAGCGAATACGACCGGGTCTCGCCCGACATCGTTCTCATGGATATCACCATGCCGCAGATGGAAGGCATCGAAGCGGCGGAGAAGATCGTGCGCGAGCATCCCAATGCTCGCATCGTGATGGTTTCCTCGGTCGGATATCAGGAAAACATTGTGGCCGCATTGCAGCGCGGCGCCCGGCATTTCGTACAGAAGCCGGTCAAGCCGGAAGTCCTTTACGAAGTCATCAAGTACGTGATGCGGGATGATGGAGCGTCGGCGCGCAGCGCCGGAGCCGGAGCCTAAGCCTAATGCGCATGGAGTTGATTCAGCCGTTCATCAACTCGGCGGATGCGGTCTTGGCCCAGGGGCTACAGGGGCCGACTTCCGTCGAAAACTTGAGCATGGAAGAAGAGGCCTACCGGCGGAGAGGCATCGCCGCCGAAGTCTGCCTCACCGGCGAGATCGAAGGACGCATCATTTTCGATCTCGACCCGCAAACAGCTGTGAAAGTCGCCAGTCGCATGGCCGGCGCCGAACTGCCCCAATCTGACGATCTGGTCCGGGAAACGGTCTGCGAACTCGCCAACCAGATCATCGGCAACGCCGTCACCACTCTGAACGACCAAGGATTCCACTTCCGGGTTCATCCTCCCAGCCTGCACACCTCCGAACACGGCACCAAAACCAGCGAAGACACCGAAGCCCTCGTCATGTGCTTCAACACCGCCAGCGGAACCGTCTTCATGAACGTGGCCCTGCGCTATCACCCCACGGGAGTGGCCGAACACGCGGTCGCGGGATAAGAGTCAGTCGCTAGTCATTGGTCGCTGGTCGTTAGTCGCCGTGGGTCAACCGCTGGCCACCGGAACTGCATCAACTCACAAATGGGTTTGGGAAGGGCACGGCTTCAGCCGTGCCGTAAGGTTGCCTGGAACTGGGCTTCAGCCCCTGAGGTCCCGCCTTTTCCTCACGGACCGGCAATCATAAACACTGGATTCTGCGGCGGCGGCTGATTGCCGTTGACGGGCGGGCGGCCGCTCGCCGGAGCCGGCAAGTGCAGCAGATAGGTATCGTTCGCAGTATCGATAAAGTTGACGTTCCCTCCATCGCAGCTACCCAGGTAAACACGCGAGCTGTCGCCTCCTGCGGCCATGTTGAAGCGAAGGCGGGTGGTGGTGCAGACCGGAACGAAAAATGGACCCGCAATGGTCGCATCCGGAAAACCGGGAATGCCAACGGTAGTCTTGAGAGTGTTTCCTGATGTGTTGATCACGGTCACCTGGGGGCAGAGATTCCCTGCCCCATCGGAGTAAAACGATCCGACGTAGAATCGGCTTCCGTCCGGCAAAGCGGCGACCGCAACGGCGGTGACCGTCGGCGGGTTCGGATCGTGGGCGCCAAAACAAACGTCTTGTGCACTGCGGTTTTCGCGCGGAAACGTGTCGATCGGAAGCGGGTTGCCACCCGTGCCGAGCATCTGCGGCGGGTCCCGCGAGACGTCTACGATGGCCACCTGGCTGCCGGAGGGCACGTAAATCCGGTTCAAATGCCCGTCATACAACATGTAACCACCATCGCCGACGTTCGGCAGCTTGGCAATCACTTTATCGGTTGTGCCTGCCGTGGAAGTCGTGTCCAGCGTGACCAAGGAACCGTCTCCGTTCAGCACATACACGCGCTGATTGTCGGAGCGAGCAATCACCCAATGAGGCGAGCTGAAGGGATTCGGAAAAAGGGTGGCGTCGAACGGCCTCGGAGAACGGTCACTGGTATTGAAGGCGCTGATTGAGTTGTCGTCCTGGTTGGCGACGTAGAGTTTGCTTTTGTCAGGGGTCACGGCCATTGCAGACGGGTTGTTTCCGACGGGAATAGTCGTCAGCAACGAGTTGCCGCCCGTACTCACAACTCCCACCGATGGCACGATTGCATTTTGGACCGGGTCAAAGTATTTCGGCAGCGTCACGTAAGCGAGCGTATCCGATGGAGCAACTGCCACAAAGTTCGGAGCTGAATCCGGAGGCAGGCTGATGGTCGTCACCCCGCTGATGGTGGTGCCGGAGAAAGACACCTTCGACAACGAATCGCCCAACACGCCGGGAACGGAATGGTTCACGACCAGGACTTGACTGGCTGTCTGCTGCACGGCATGCACCGGAGCAATCCCGATACAAGGAGAGCCCTCTTGGCAATCGGCCTCGCTCACATCGCTGTCGCCGGTGACATCGACGACCAGGGCGCTTCCCGGGAGCGTTCCGTTGTCACTGATCGTGACCACAGTATGCGCCGCCCGCGGGTCAGGAAACTTCGGAGGATTCGGGATGATCACCGGGCGAAAAGTGTCGCCACATCCCGTGCAAATCAGAAACAAAAACACAATGACGAACAGCCACAGAAACCGCTTCATTCGCACTCCGATAAACAAGGGTCGCTTATAGACGGAACGGATATTGTAGCGGGAAGGGCGGCGGAAGGGGAAATTCGTGCGATTTCACCAACTACGGATCAATGAGCGTAATGGGGATTTTTCGACAGTCAGCAAGGATGGCCTCACTTTCGCCATGAACCAGTGGGACAATTAATTGAGAATCATCAGTCTAAAACGGTACTTACGTGGTGCCGCTGATTCGCGTTGCCTCACTAATTGCTTGGAGTTGGGTTCGCGGCGTTTGCGGTAGCGGTCGGGTTGACGACTCCTCCGGAGCGCGTAAGCCGGGGGAAAAATGGCGTCACTTCCAGCGGCATCTTGCCGCGCGCCGAGGTGATGGGCACCGGCGTGGTCTTGATCAATTCCACATGGTCATCCCAGGGGTTGAGCTTGACGCGTCCGCCCAGAGGCAGGGCTGCGATCTGGTCCAGTTGGTTGGGATCGAGGGCCGGAGCAGAGTTCATCAACACCACCATACGATCCATGGCGCCCTTACGGTCGGTGAAGCCAGTGCCCAAGTGGGGAGTCAGCAGCGCGGAAAGCGCCGGGCCCCGCGCCGCCACCTCGCGCAGGAACAGTCCTGGTGCATTCAGCTTCTGGGCGTACGGTGAATTCTTCAGCAGCTCGAGAGCTTTCTTGTCGGCTGCAGCTTCCTCCTCGGGAACGTGCCGGAAGCCCAGGTTCTGGTAGGTAGCTTCATCGGAGAACAACATGCGATCGGAGAAGGCGTACTTGCTGGCCAAGTTGTGTCCCAGGACGATGTGGGCCAGTTCGCGCGAAAGCACCATGGCCAGGCTGGCTTCATCCGGGAGTACGTCCACCAGGCCGCGGCTTACCACGATGGTGTTGCCCGCGCTGAACGTCTCCAGTGGCAAAGTCAGCATCACACGGGTGCGCACCGGGCCCGGCAGTTCGATGTTGTTGGTGGTCAGCAAATTGTTGACCACGGTCTCCAGCACCTTGTCCACTTCACCCTCGGGAGCGAGCAGGCCGGCTTTCTGTAGCCGCTCGATCACGTTGTCTCCCGCCTGCTGCTGCCATTGCCACTGCGCTTGCAGCGGAGAAGCATCGTGCGCCGCCGGGCTTTCGTCCTTCACCGTGGAGTCCACCAGCACCTGGGTGAATTCGCTGTCCTGAGCGCCCTTCTGCAGGTCATAACCCCAGAGCCGGGTCTGCGCCTTGAAGGCCATCTTGTCTTTCGAACCGTAGTCTTTCGAATCGCGGCTGAAATCGCCTTCCTCGCTGTAGATGTAAGCCGGTACCCAATAGCCCGGGATCAGGTTCAAGCGCCAGCTATCCATGTGGAAGAAGTAAGCATTGCGGGGGCGCGGCTCATAAAAGCCATTCAGGCGCACAATGTTGTAATCCTGGTCTTCTACCCAAATTCGTCCGCGGAAGCGGCCATTGCCGGTGCCCTTTTTGGCGGACACGTCGAAGACGATACAGCGGACATCACCCAGAAACTCGCGGTGCACGTACTTGAAGTCGTAAGTTTTGCGATTGAAGTCGTCGCGGTCGGCGTAGATCATCCATGAGAAACCCATGGGTTTGTATTCGAACTTGAACAACTTGGTGAAGCCGCCCAACAGGTGGCTCTCAAAGCTGGTGTCTTTGGAGAGATAGTCCCGGCGGTCCACGCTTTCGCCCAGATCCATGCGGCCGAGGAAGTAATGGTCTTGCACCGGCGCCGGGCCCACTTGCGGGTCGAACTTCAGATTTTGCAGATAGGTCTCAACGAACGGGGTGCGGGTCTTCAGCATTTTCATCAGCGCGTGCTCCCCCTCGATCGCGCGGTCCACCACCTGGTCCATCGTGGTAGACGACGCCGAGGTGGGCGCGATGCTCGCGGATGCTGCTACCGGCTGCCGTGCAACGTTCGGTGGCTGCGGCTCAAGCTCCCCGCGCGACGCAGCCGGGCTAGGCGGGCCGGCCGAAGCTGGCGTGTGCTCCGTCGCCAGGGGCGAAGACGGGTTCGCCAACTGCTGCGCGTTCGCGCTCAGCATGAGTAGCAGGAAAGCGGAAATCACCCAGTGCCAAATACGCATAACTCAACCGAGATTTCGTTTTTGCCTTTGTCCAGCACTTCGAAAACAGCGGTTCAGTGGCGGTCGTGGTCGTCGTCACCCGCCGGTTGCTTGCTTGGGGCGCGCTCAAGTCAGCAGCCGGTGGGTGTTTGTACTCTCGTTAGCCTGGAATGGTGCATGCCTAGTGCCAATGTCGAGCGGCGAGTAAAAATCTCTTTAATTGCATTATTTCTTAGCGAGTTAAGACAGACGTAGCAGCTCGGACAGTCGGCGATTCGCAAGTTTCCGGTGGCTGGGTTTCACCAGGGTGGTGCTTTTCAGCCACGGGTTGGAAATCAGCGAAGGATCGTCACGACTCCGTTGGTGAGATTGATTCCATGACAATGTCGGCCCCTGCGATTATCAAGTGTCTGTCCAGCCACACAGTTCCCCCACGCATGCGAAGTTCTACACAACGGTCAGGGCGACGCCGATCTCACTGCCGCACTTTTGATGGTGCTGACCTACAATCCTTCATGACTGGCGAAATCAGGCGTTTTACGCCACCTGAGAATTAACGGGGGAGTTGGGGGACGGCGTTTAATAATACTTCTCAACGGGCTTCAGCCGCCGAGGTCAGTACGCAGCAAGGGCCACCTCCTCAGCATCATCTCGGTCCACCGCTGAGCACGAGCGACCTGCCACCGATGCCGGTCTCTATCCCCGTCCGCGACGGGACTTCGCTTGCGCCTGTAGCTCGACTTTTTCTGAGGCCGACGGCTTCTTCGTCTGAGCTAGGCTCTCTTTCAACGCCGCCATCAGATCAATAACTGGCGCCAGTTTCTTCGGCTTTTCGACCTCTTGAATCTCGCCGCCTTCGAGCTTGGTTTCGATCAGCTTTTTCAAATTCTCCTGAAACGTGTCGTGATATTTGTCCGGATCCCATTCGTCCGCGAGTGCCTCGATAAGCTGATGGGCGACTTTGAGCTCTGCCTCTTTGATCTCCACATCGGGGGCGCCAAACGATTCGACTTCTTTCACTTCTTCTTTGTAGTACATGGTGTGGAGCATCATCCCGCCCTTGTGCGGGCGCAGGAACACGGTGTACTCACGGTTGTGCATCGTGAGCTTGGCGATGGCGACGTACTCACTCTCTTCGAGCGCCTTCGTTAGCAACGCGTACGGACGCCGGCCAGCCTCTTCCGGCATCATGTAATAAGAAGACTCGAAGTACACCGGGTCCACGTCGCTCGACTTGACGAATTCCAGGATCTCCATCGTCTTGGCGGTCCTGGGCTCGATCTTCTTGATCTCGTCCGGTTCAATGATGACGTACTCGTCTTTGCGATACTCGTAGCCCTTGACGATTTCGCTACGATCCAGCACCTGATTGTCGAGCGGACAGATGAGCTGCTGCTTGACTCGATGGTGGTCGGTGCGGTGAAGCTGGTTGAAGGAAATGCCATTACTGCGCGCGCCCGAAAACAGACGCACGGGCATGGAGATCAATCCGAACGTAAGATAACCAGACCAGACCGAGGCCGCCATTGTTTAGCTCCCAAGAAGCAGTGTAGAGACGAGGCGTGCCTCGTCTCTCTCTTTCTCATGGAGACGCGGCGAGCCGGGTCTCCACCACGCACATTCTCCAGACGCAGCAGGGCGTCTCCACCAAAACAAAATTCCGCCAAGCGTACAGAAGTGTAGCCTACTGTCGGGGAGCGACTACCGCCAGATTACGGGGCGAATCCAGAGGACAAGCCCTACAGGAAGCGGTGTGCCTCACCCAGGCCCGAAATATAGTATGGCGGAGGTGCGGAAACCGCAACTCCGGGCAAAATCGGATTTTAGATGCTGAACTTGTTGCTCACGTACGGATGGGCCTCGTCTCCGGGCCGGTTGGCCATCGCCGGAGCGGTGACGCTCGGCTTCGCTCTGCTGGCGCGCGTCCTGCGGGGCGTCGACCGGTCCGGGATGTTCGCCGGCGGCGCGGCATGTTTCCTGCTTTTTGCCGGCGCGGGACCGTCGGCTTTCGCTGTGCTGGCATCATTGTTTCTGTTGACCTGGGTTGCCACTCGCTTCGGATATCGCCGAAAGCAGGACCTAGGCGTCGCCGAGCGCGGTGACGGACGAGATGCCTGGCAGGTGCTGGCAAATCTCGCCGTGGCTTCGCTTGGCTCGGTGGCTTTCGGTGTGACAGGAAATCACGCCTGGCTGTTTGCGGCGGCGGCGGCGCTGGCGGAGGCTGCCACCGACACCGTCGCCAGCGAAATCGGGCAAACCCGCGGCCATACCGCCGTTCTCATTACCACTTGGAAACCGGTGGCAGCCGGCACCGACGGCGGGATCACGATTGCGGGCACAATCGCCGGACTCGCTGCGGGTGTGCTGATTGCACTCGTCGCGGCGGGGGGTGGAATCATTTCCCGCGCCCAGTTCTGGATTCCAACCGCCGCGGGCTTCGTCGGAATGCTGTTGGACAGCGTGCTTGGAGCCACTCTTCAACGTGGGGGACGCATGAATAACGAAGCAGTCAATTTTTTCGGAACGCTCGCCGCCGCAGCGCTGGCATACGGAATCAGCAGTTAGCATTTAGCAGTTAGCACTTAGCTAAATCTTTCGTGCGAAGCTGCTTTGGCTAAGTGCTAAGTGCTAATTGCTAACTACATCAGGTCCGCTGCTTGAGGCGATCCAGCAGCGCGTACAGCAGCACTCCCAGTAACGCGTTCGCTACTGCCGATCCCAGTTCGTGCTGCCAACTCCATTCCAGATGCAGGCTGACCAGCCCGCGGGCGATCGTGAAGTAGACCACCTCGTGCACTCCGTAGAAAAACAGCGTGAGCAACAGGCGCGCTCCGGCATTTTCCGCGTCCAGCTTGATCCCGAGTGAAGAAGCGCCGAATCCGACGACGGTTTTCGAAATCCCGTACAGTCCAATCGGCTGGTGGGTGAGCGCGTCCTGAAACACGCCGATCAGAGCTCCCGTGAAGATACCGGCCACCTGGCTGCGCCTCGCAATCGCGAAGCTGATCGTGACCAGCAGCGGGAGATCGAAGATCGAGAAGAAATGTAGCCGCAGCGGCAAAAACGCCTGCAGGAAAACAGCGGTCAGCGGAATGAGGATGGTCGCAGCAATACCGAAGCGGTAAACCTCGACTTGCTCACCGGATGTGTACGTGATAGCCACGCTATTGTGGATTGTCCTGAGCCGGAGGTTGAGGTTGAGACTCGACCGCCGGAGGTTGGGGTTTAGGTTCGACCGGGGCCTTCACCGATTTCTGCGGTGTCTTCACCGCAGTACCGGGAGTCGTCGCGGCCGTCGCGGCAGAAGGCGCAGCAGTGGCCACCTTACGAGCGACCGGAGCGGTACCGGAGCCGTCGCCAGCAGGCGCAGGAGCCTTTGGCTTGGGCTGAACTGGCTTGTTTTCCAATCCCGTTCCAGGCTGCGGGGCAGCTCCGGCTGCAGCCGCGCCAGTGGGCTCGGCAGGCTTCGGCGGCACAGTTGGCAGACGCTCAGCCAGCACATCAGCGGCGCGCGCGGGCCCTGCCTGGTCGGGCGCGATTTGCCGCTCGTCAACCTTGGTCACCACCAGCACTTCTTCCAGCTTGCTCAGATTGGCCGCGGGCTTCACGCGAACGTTGAGAAAGAGATCGCTCCCGGTCGAGACCTTCGTCACTCTTCCGATAGGCAGACCCTTGGGAAAAATGCGGTCTCCGCCGCTGGTAAGAACCAGTTCTCCCGCGGGCACCTGCTCGTCGGTCATTATCCTCTCGAGCGCAATTTCGCCCGACGGCATGCCGCGAAGAATGCCCTGCAGTCGCGACTTGTCGAGGATGGCCCCCACGCCGCTGGTCTGGTCGCTGATCAGCAACACCAGCGAAGTGGAGCGGTACACGTGCAGCACCTTTCCGACGATGCCATCGGCGGTGATGACCGCCATGTCGGGCTTGATTCCGTCCTTCTCGCCCTTGTCGATGTAGATTGCGCGGGACTGCTCACTGCCGGTTGACCCGATGACTTGCGCCGCCCGCGTCTGCGAAATGAATTGTTCCTTGAAGGCCAGCAGGGCCTGCAACCGGCGCGCCTGGTCGGCGTCCTGGCTCATGCGCACCTGCTCGATGCGCATCTGTTCAATCTGCTGTTTGAGTTCGCGATTTTCGGCACGCACGCCGCGCAGGTAGAAGTAGTTGTGCCAGAGATTGCCGGTCGAGGTCTGCGCCCAGACCAGGGCCTTTTCCAGAGGAGAAACCGCACCCACCGCCCACACCCGGATCAGACGTGAAGATTCGATATCGGTGGTCCGCTTGACCTGCACGGCCAATCCCAGCACCTGGGCGAACAGCACACCCACCAGCACAATCAGGTTGCGGTAGCGGCCGAGCACAGTTTCCATAAAAACAAGGTCGCAGGTCTTAGGTGCCAGGTCTCAGGAAAAGCCGTCATCGCGCGACCGGCGTTTCCCCATGCAACTGTCATCCTGAGCCGTCCGGAGGCGAAGCCGAGGACGAGCGAAGGACCTGCTGTTTGCTCGCCGGGGCGATGCTCCTGGCTACTCGATCGAAATCTTCCGCAGCAGCTTGAAGTCCGAGAGCATCTTGCCCGTCCCCAGCACCACGCTGCACAACGGATCGTCGGCGATCGAAACCGGCAGCCCGGTTTCTTCGCGGATGCGCTTGTCGAGGTTCTTGATCAGCGCGCCCCCGCCCGTCAGGACGATGCCGCGGTCGCTGATATCGGCCGAGAGTTCCGGAGGCGTACGTTCAAGAGCGACGCGCACCGCATTCATGATGGTCGAAATACATTCGCTAAGCGCCTCGCGAATCTCGCTGTCATCGACCGTGATCGTCTTGGGCACGCCTTCGATCAGGTTACGGCCCTTGATCTCCATGGTCAGTGGCTTGTCCAACGGATAGGCCGATCCAATTTCCATCTTGATCTGCTCGGCGGTGCGCTCGCCGACCAGCAGATTATATTTCCGCTTGAGGTAATTCATGATGGCTTCGTCCATCTGATTACCGGCCATCCGCACCGAACGCGAATAAACAATGCCGCTAAGAGAGATAACCGCAATGTCGGTGGTGCCGCCGCCGATGTCCACCACCATGTTGCCACTCGGCTCGGTAATAGGCAGGCCAGCCCCAATCGCCGCGACCATCGCCTGTTCCACGAGATACACTTCGCTCGCTTTCGCGCGATAGGCCGAGTCCATCACCGCGCGCTTTTCCACCTGCGTAATTTCCGACGGCACGCCAATCACGATGCGCGGATGCACTAGCATCTTGCGGTTGTGCGCCTTTTGGATGAAGTAGTTCAGCATCTTCTCGGTAACCTTGAAGTCGGCGATGACGCCATCTTTCATCGGCTTGATGGCCACGATGTTGCCGGGCGTGCGCCCCAGCATCTCCTTGGCCTCCTTGCCGACCGCCTCCACTTCATTGGTGTTCTTGTTCAGCGCGACGATGGAGGGCTCATTGACAACAATCCCTTTGCCGCGCGCATACACCAGCGTGTTCGCGGTGCCGAGGTCAATGGCCAGGTCGCTCGAAAACATGCTGAACAGCGAGCGCAGGTTGTGGAAGCGCGAGGCTCCGTTGTGAAATCCGTTCTTTGACATGGGAATACTTCTCTCTTTTGGGCTGTTCCCCTATTTTATTGGATGTTCAGGCGACCTGCGCACCCAATTGCCACTCGGTTGTACTGAACACCGTAACTCTACTGGATCACGACCTTCTCCTGGCGGGTATTTACACCGCCTTTGGAATTCTGCGCCGTCACCGTGATCATATTCTCGCCATTCGGCAATGGGGGCGTGAAATAGTGGAAGGTGCCATCGTCGGCCACGATCGGCACTTCCCGGCCGTTTACCATCACACGCGCTCCGTTCTCGGTCTTGCCCTGCACCTCGATCACATGCCCGTGTTGGATGAAGGGGTCGAGGTCGAGTGACAGCTCCACTTTCTCCTTCGCCCTCGGGATGATGGTGAAACGGTTTTTCTCGCTCTCGACTGATTCCTTTCCGCCGGCATCATAAGACTGGATCGCCCAGTAGTAGGCGCCCTGTCCCAGACCGGTGACGACCACGTTCGGGCTTTCGACCTTGCGGTCCAGCAGCAGCGAGGAAAAATACGGGTTGTGCGAAATGCGCAGCCGATATCCCACGGCATTGGCCATCGGTGTCCAGTTGAACTCGACGTCCTTCGATTTCTCGCCGGCGGTAATAAAGATGGGCATCATGTTCCCGGGAGCCATCGGCGTCGGCGGCCCCACTTCCTTGCCTTTCTCCATCGCCTTGGACTGGTTCTGGAAACTCACCTTCTCCCAGTTCGACAGGCGAACGACCTCGCCATTGCGCTCAATGGCGCCACTGCCCTTCTTCATCAGGATTTCATGCTGGTCGGCGCGCGGATCGTTGTGCACCATGGCCGCCGAGTCCGGAGCCAGAGACGCCTTGGCGCCCGCCACGATCACTTGCGATTTCGAACCCTGCACGTAGGTCGCGGTCGTGAGGTCCACCGTACCGGTCGTGACTGCAACCGCGACATTGGTCTGCTGCTGATCATTGGCCGAGTTTTCTTCAATCACGATCAGCGAATCCTGCTTCACGGTGTAGTTCGTGCCATCGTTGAAAACAACTTTCGCCATCCCCTCGGCGCCGGTCTGGACCACATCTCCTTTTTCCAGCGGCACGCTGTAATCGGCGTTGATCCAGCTGTTGCCATTCGCCTTGCGAACGCGAATTGTGCCATCGAGCGCCGTAAAGTGGGCCTGCTGCGAAACCGCCGCCGAGGTCTTCATCGGAGGCGCAAGGCCAGCAACTTTCTCGAGCATTTTGCTGGTAAAGTTTGCGACGGCTTTCACGCCTGAGTCAGTGAATTGGGGAAACGCCAGGTGCATGATGGCGGCAAAAATCAGACCTCCGGCCAGCAGCATCAGCATGACGCTGCGATACGTCACCGTCTTCCAGGCGACGTAAATCCCCGGCTTGGCTTTATTCGACACGAGCCCCGCGAACCTTGTTCAAAGTTCTGAGAATATGGGTAATTTTCAACTAATGACAATCATATCCCTGCTTGGACGGGTAATGAACTTGGGTCGGGGTGGGGCGGGGTTACGAAAGTGTCCTCGGCGGTGGGAGGGATCGAGGCAGTTGGGTTCGCGACGAACCATCGTGAGCCTCGCCTAGTCGTAGGATGTCCTAGAGAGATCTATGTGGACGAAGGCACGGTTGCGGACTTATCTGCTCGGAAATGCCTGGTACCACTGCGACAGGCTTGCAAGGACAAGGATCTTGACGGCGGTATGCACTTGCGTGCTAGCAGGGTCAATGAGCGTGGTAGCTCAATCCGCCCCCACGACAGCCTATCCCCAGCCCCCGGGAGCATACTCCCCGACCGCCAAATTGAAGCTTCGAGGTGTCCAGCAGTTTGGCCAGGTGACCCGCACGCTGTATCGGGGCGCGCAACCTACCAAAGAGGGCTTTGCAAACCTCCGCAAGCTCGGCATCAACATTGTGGTGGATCTGCGCGGCAACCGTTCGAGCGAACGCCGGATTGTGAACGCGCTCGGGATGAGGTATGTCCCGCTTCCCTGGCGTTGCTACAGCCCGCACGATGAGCATTTCGCGCGCTTTCTAACCTTGCTCCGCGAGAACCCTGACAAGAAGGTTTTCGTCCACTGCCGCGTAGGCGACGACCGCACCGGCATGGACATAGCCGCGTATCGCATGGCCGAACAGGGTTGGACCGCAGATGAGGCCAGAAAGGAAATGACGGTATTCGGGGTAAATTGGTTCCACAGCACTATTTGCCCGCGCTTGGGGTCGTACGAGAAACACTTTCCGGAAAGGTGGCAGACTAGCCCTGCCTTCCGAGACCTGCGTTCTCGTACCCACCCTGTCGAACCCAAGCGCTGAAGGGTCTGCCCAGAGCGGTCTAAACGCTGTTACCCCGGACTGGCGCAAAGAATCTTCTCGCCGCTACGCTGAGAGGTGCTATTTCAACTGGCGGGTGTACCAAATTGAACCTGGAGAGTCGTAGTTAAACCCTTCACCCCAGCAGCCTTGGGTACGTCCCAGATAGTCGATTGTCAGATCGAAATAATCGCCAAACGGAAACCTGAAACCGTCAGCAAAAATATAGTTGTATCCCGCCACATCGGTTGACAGTGTGGTCTCGCCGGACCAGGTCGTGCCACCGTCCTTGGAAGTACGATAGTAAACGTTCCAGTTCGGCTCGTTGCGCTGATCCATCCAGGTAATGCGGATATCGCCTGCTCCCCCGGCAGCAACTGCCGGAAAGGCATGGTCCACACCGAGCGGCGCAAGGGAGACATCCACTTTGGGTGACCAGTTGATACCATCGGCGGAGGTGGAATAGAAGATGCGCTCCGGTCCTTGCGCCACCGTGCCACTATTCCATAGCAGGAAAAGATTTCCAGCCGCATCGTTGGTCATTGCCGTACCTGGCCCCAGAAAGGCCCAGCCACAGAGGAAGGCGGAGCAGTCGGGGGGAGAGCCGGAGACGTCCAGTAAAGTTTCGCTCCAGGTGTTCCCGCCGTCGGTCGATTTGCTGACGTATATGTTTACCGGACCTTTGGCGCCGCCGTTCTGGGTGAAGCCCTCCCACGAATAGTAGACATTTCCGGCACCGTCGATCGCGGCTCCGCCGGTCAGAGACCATCCAAACTGCGCGTTGTGATTTACCTTGGCCGAAGTGAACGTCTGGCCACCATCGTGTGAAGACGAGACCCAGACAGTTTGCGCATGGTTGTAGCCAACGTAAACGTCGTTGCCCTTGACCACCAGAATGTCCTTGTCCGTTCCAGCCTTAGTGCTATTGGCGATCACCGTACTCCAGGTGACGCCGAAGTCGTTGGACTTCGCGACTTCAATAAGGCTTTTGCTGTTCTGCAGCCACGATGCGTACACGGTGCGACCATCTGAGGGGTCAACCTTGACTTGCACATCAACTTGTCCCGACCCGGGATCCGCAATCACGCGCGGGTCAGACCAAGTCGCGCCGTTGTCGTTGCTCACGATAAGGAACATGGTCGGACTCGGACAGCTCGGGCATCCTGGTATGGTGGGATAGGCGATAGTCTTATATTGGGGAAAGACAATGTAGACATGTCCGAATGCGTCGGCGGCGATAGCAGGTTCCCACTGATCACCAACTGTGAAGCCCACGCGGGTTTGGGGTTGGAAAACGGGTGCGGCGTTGGGTGCCGCAGGCGCGTTGACAGTCAACAACACGCATACCGCGGAAAAACACACTCTGAAAAGGATCTTTCTAGAAGGAGCGAGGGCCATCGTAAACCTCCTGTCCAGGCGAGCGGCGGTCATCAACGACGGGGGAGAGCAAACTTCCGAGGCGCGCAAGTATACACCCGCGAGGGAGCGGGGTGCACCACAGTCCGCGTCGTGCGTTACATCAGCGTCATGATCACCGGCGCGTAGGTTCCTCGCTTGCCCGTGTCCACCCCGGTTGTTAGCATGGAAGGTCTGCACTGTTTTCACGGAGGCTCTATGGCGACCGATACCATCACCGGCCCGGCAATATTGGGCGGCACCACCCGAACCCGGGTTTTCAAGAACTTCATTGACGGCGAATGGGTCGAGTCCCAGGGCGGACAGACTTTCGAAGACCGCAATCCGGCCGACAACCGCGAAGTAGTCGCGATCTTCCAGCGATCGAACAAAGCCGACGTTGATGCTGCTGTCGACGCCGCCAAGCGAGCGTTTGCCAAATGGCGTCTGGTGCCGGCCCCGCGGCGAGCCGAAATGGTATTCCGCGCCGCCGAGATTCTGATCGAACGCAAGGAAGATCACGCCCGCGACATGACCCGCGAAATGGGCAAGGTCCTGAAAGAAACTCGCGGCGATGTTCAGGAAGCGATCGACGCTGCCTACTACAACGCCGGAGAAGGCCGCCGCATGTTCGGTCCGACCGTGCCCTCGGAACTGCCCAACAAGTTTGCGATGGCCGTCCGGCAACCGATCGGCGTCTGCGGCATGATCACGCCCTGGAATTTTCCGATGGCGATCCCATCCTGGAAGCTGCTGCCCGCCGTAGTCTGCGGCAATGCCTGCGTGATCAAACCAGCCCAGGATACTCCGCTCTCGACTTTCAACCTGGTCCAGGCATTGACTGATGCCGGCGTCCCGAAAGGCGTCATCAACATCGTGACCGGCTTCGGCACCGAAGTCGGCACGCCGCTTACCGAGCATCCCACGGTCCGCGCTATCTCGTTGACGGGTTCGTCGGCCGTCGGAAAGATTGTCGGTACCACCGCCGCCAAGAGTTTCAAGCATTGCTCGTTAGAACTAGGCGGCAAGAATCCGATGATCGTGCTCGACGACGCCAATCTCGATCTCGCCATCGAAGGCGGCCTCTGGGGCGCCTTCGGCACCACCGGACAACGCTGCACCGCGACCAGCCGCATCATCGTGCAAAAAGGCGTGTACCGCGAGTTTGTGGACCGCTTCGTAGCCCGCGCCAAGAAGCTCAGGATCGGCAACGGGCTCGACGAAACGGTCGAGATGGGCCCGGCAGTCAACGAAAACCAGCTCAAGACCGATCTCAACTACATTGAAATCGCGAAGGCCGAAGGTGCCAAGATGGTCTGCGGCGGCAACCGTCTCGACCAAGGCGAGTACCAGTACGGCTGGTTCCTGGAGCCGACCGTATTCATCGACGTCGATCCCAAGATGCGCATCGCGCAGGAAGAAGTCTTTGGTCCGGTCGTTGCCATCATCCCGTGCGATGGCCTCGAAGATGCCATCGAGATCGCCAACAACATCGAGTATGGCCTGTCGTCAGCGTTGTACACGAAAGATGTAAACCGCGCATTCAGCGCCATCCGCGATTTGGACGCCGGCATCACCTACATCAACGCTCCCACCATCGGCGCGGAAGTGCATCTGCCTTTCGGAGGCGTGAAAGCCACCGGCAACGGCCATCGCGAAGGTGGCATCGGGGCGATCGATTTCTATACGGAATGGAAGTCCGTGTACGTGGATTATTCCGACACGCTGCAAAAAGCGCAGATCGATCGCCCAGAGTAGAGCAATCTACCGCCGAGATGCAGAGTGCGCCGAGATTTTTGAAGGAATTACCCTCGGCGTCTCGGCGGTGATTGGTTTCGTTTGAGTCGAACATGCCCACAACCCAATCCCGCGAAATCACCGCCGCCTCCCGCCTCGAGCAAGTCCGCTACGCCATCCGCGATCTCGCGTGCGTCGCCGATGAGGTCTCCAAGCAGGGTCATAAGATCCTCCCGCTGAATATCGGCGATCCGATCACCTTCGACTTTGAAACCCCCGCGCACTTGATCGAGGCCGTCCACCAAGCCATGCGTGAGGGCAAGAACGGCTACGCGCCATCGTCAGGAGTCAAAGAAGCGCTGGACGCGATTCGCGGCGAAGCCGCCCGCAAGGGCATCAACAGCGTTCAGGACGTTTTCGTCACCTCGGGCGTGAGCGAGACCGTCGACATCTGTCTTGCCGCGCTCCTCAACCCCGGCGACAACCTGCTGACGCCCTGCCCCGACTATCCGCTCTACTCGGCCGTTCTGGCGAAGCTCGGAGTCGGCCTCAACACTTATTACCTGAACGAAGACGACGGCTGGCAGCCCGATCTCGACGATCTGAAGAAGAAGATCACGCCCCGCACCCGCGGGATCGTCCTGATCAATCCCAACAATCCCACCGGCTCCGTCTGCACCGGGAAAATGCTGGAGCAGATTGCCAACCTGGCGCGCCAGCACAACCTCGTAATCTTCGCCGACGAAATCTACGACAAACTCATCATCGACGACGACCCGCATGTAGCCATGGCCGCGGTCGCGCCCGACGTTCCAGTCATCACTTTCGGAGGCCTGTCGAAAAACTACCTCGCACCCGGATGGCGCATCGGATGGGGCATTGCCAGCGGCGAAGCATCCGTAATCAAACCGTATCTGGAAGGCGTCAACAAACTTCTGCGCGCCCGCCTCTGCGCGAACCATCCCGAGCAGTATGCAATCAAGGCCGCACTGGAAGGCCCGCAGGACCACCTGCCCGAAGTGAAACGTAAGCTGCGCTCCCGGCGTGATCTAACGATGAAGTGGTGCAGCAACACCCCGCGCGTTCGTTGCGTGTCGCCGCGCGGCGCGTTCTACGCGTATCCCTCCCTCGACATCCCGGAGGGTGACGACATCTTCGTCGCCGAACTCATCCGTCAAAAGCATGTGATGGTGGTCCACGGCTCCGGCTTCGGCCAGCGTCCCGGAACGCAACACTTCCGTATCGTCTTCTTGCCGGATGAAAAAACGCTGACCAGCGCCTACGCGGCGATTGGCGATTTCCTGCGCGAACGATATCGGTAAGGGCAATAGTGCTCTGGCCACCCGGCCAAACCACGTGCCCTCGTCTTTCGACCCCAGCCACGGACCTTGGTAACTGCCCCAATCGCACCGCGCCTTCTTATACTTATCGTGGAGCATCCCCTATGCGTCGAACCATTTTGTCAGTCGTCATCCTTTTGACCAGCGCGCTCACCTTCGCCCAGAGCATCTC
>Ga0209701_10000231_pt1 | contig 30353 bp, 24 predicted proteins | sample CZO8metaG_4_FD_188356 | JGI IMG/M metagenome (GOLD analysis project Ga0209701, IMG submission 188356) | Vadose zone soil microbial communities from the Eel River Critical Zone Observatory, Northern California, USA - CZOApr15con2H3.8 metaG... | ecosystem: Environmental > Terrestrial > Soil >... | reverse complement strand
TGCAACGCCTGGGCAATGTAGCCGGCGTATTTCGCCTCTACTTCGGTATTGATGAGATCGCCGGCTCTGAGGGGCCGTGCCGTCACCGCTCTCTGGGCCCACGGCACCTCCGGTCCTCCCGCGCCAAACAGAAGCATGGTGATCGGCTCGCCGCCCTGCTTCACGATTTCCTTTAACATTTCCCCTACGAGATGACTTTCTGGAACAGCGGGCCGCGTCTTTTCCACCAGCGCTTCAATCGCAAGCCCGATGATCTCCGCCGCCTTTTCCATAAAAGCGATCTCTTCCCCGCTTTTGACCGAGCGCACTTCCTGCGTGAGATCGGTGGCATTCTCAAATTGGACCCGAGGAAGGGCGCTGCGGATCTTCTCGTAGACACCCCACGGGATAACTCCTTCGGGAGCGCGCACTAGCCCCTTGAGACCCACCACCCCGACTCGCTTGGCCTGGACTTCTTTGAGCCGTTGAACCACGGGTTCGCCGTAGGAGTGGCGCGAGGGGCGAATATCCTTCACCCATTCCTGCGCCAGTCCCCACCACTCTATCTCATTCGGCCCCCGCACGATTGCAGTCACTTCCGCTTCCAACGGAAAGACCACAGCCACTTCCGTCTGGAAGCCGCCGATTTGCGTCAGGTAGCGGGCGTCGACCCCGAATTGATCCCAGTGGCCCTGGTTCGGGAGGCAGATTAGGGCATCCAAATTCTCCTGCCGCATCTGCTCGCGCACAAGACCCCAGCGTCTTTCCTTCTCCTTCTGAGAAAAAGTTGGGATGATCGGCTTTTCCACGAAGCTTTAGATTTCCTTATGCTCCGATCTTTTTGCCGGCATCAAAACTGGAGATCCCTTTTCCCAGTTTCTTTCGGTTCTCGACGATCCGGCGCCACTTCTCCTCATCCGAAAGCATGTCCCAGTTCTCTTCTCCGTGAGCGGTGATCTGGAGATAATTGGTGTCGGGATCGAAAAAATAGAGGCTCCGCTCTCCGGGAGGGCGAAGACCGTCCTCAGAGCGGTGGTCTCCCAGGGAGCGTCCCTCCATTTCCGTGACGAGGGAAACCATGCGGTCGAAATCCTCCTGCGTCACGTTGAAGGCCACATGCACCGCCCGCCCGTGTTTCTTCGTTCGGTCCGAAAGAGCGGCTACCGCCTTAAGCCCCAGGATCTGGTGATTCCTGAAATTAAAGAGCACCTCGTCCCGCTCTCCGGCCACGGGTCTGAGTCCCAGGGCCTGCGAATAAAAGCGGGTTGAACGCGTTAGATCGGCCGTCTCCAAGATGACATGGCTCAAATAGATTCCGCCCGGTCCGTCGCGGCGCAGGCATATCTCCATATGATTGTCGTCCGGATCATCGAAGCAAAGGGATCTCTTAAAAGGAGATTCGGAGCCATATCCCTCGGTCTCTCCGCACCGGACACCGCTTTCTTGGATCTTTGCAACCGTAGCCCGAAACCCTTCTTCGGAATCCGCAGCGATGCCATAGCGCGGCGCGCCGCTCGGAGACGGGGGCACCGAAACACCGGGAAGATTCAACCCGATGATGTTTTCGCCCGCCAGCACATAGGTGTGCCGGGGAGAGCCGTCGGCATTTTTCCGTCGAGTGAAAATCGGCAGGCCGAGGACCTCGACGTAGAAATTTTCCGCCCGTTCCAAATCCCGCACCGGAATGCCGACATGATCCAGGGTTTCAGCGCCAAACATAGTTCGTCCTCCTCGAATTCATGCCTTTCTCTTAAGCAGGAACTCATCGAAGATCTTAAGTCCTTCTCTGTTGTACTTGGGAGCCTCTTCAACGGTGTTGAGATGAACCCTCGATGTTCCGAGCAGGCCGCGCAGCTCCTTCATGCGCGGATAAATCGGCTCGATATCGGGATTGGCAACCACCCTTCCCTCTTTCGCGATCATTTGCTGGCCGGCGTCGGAAAGGAGAAAATCATAAAACAGGGCGGCGGCGTGAGGATGGGGAGCATAACGGACCATCGTGAGCGGGTAAATAAGAGCCGGGATTAATTCCGGCGCAACCCAGTCGATGGGCGCTCCTATGGCGCGGAGACCTTCCACATTGTAAGCGTAAATGGTTACGGCCAAAAGGGCTTCACCGGCGATCAAGAGCTGGGCCGTGCTGTCCCGGCCGCGCCGGATCAGAAGTTTTTGATCCCCGAGTTTTCCTAGATAATCGATTGTCTTGTTCCGGCCCCAAACCGCCAGAAAGGTGACGACCTCTTCCAGAGAGGATTCGTCAAAGAGGATCTCTTGCCGCCAGCGGGGCTGCAGCAGCTCCTCCCAAGTTTTTGGAGCGGCTTCGCGCCGAATCTTCCTGGGATTGAATCCAAAGACGCGAAAGGCGTAGTTCATGTTGCTCCAGAGCGCGCCTTTGGCGTGAGGCGGATAGGAAGCGCGGATGGGTGATTCATAACGGCCGATGAGATTTCTCTCAATAGCCGCCGGGAGAAGGTCGGATGTGGTTTTGAAGACATCCGCATAATAGAGGCCGGCCCTCGACTCCGTGAGGAACTTCTCCGTTACGTCCCGGCTTTTCCCCCTCCAGAATTTGGCGTTGATGAACGGATAGGCCTTCTTGAAGGCCTGGATGTAATTGGCGGCGTTCTCCAGCCCCGTGTTGGCGTACCAGACCATCTCTCCCTCGGCCTTCGCCCCCTCGATCAACCTTTTCTGCCTCTCTTCCGGGGGAAGTTTTTCCAGCCTCATCCAAACCTCTTCGGCACTTTTGGTTACCGCGCCAGCGCTTATCCGCGGAAAGACTAAAAGCAGACAGGCAAGAACGAGGAGTTTCTTCGCAGCCAAAGATCTATTGACAGGAGATGTATATCTTAAGCACAGGCGAGCCATCATCGGCATATTTCATCTCCAAAAGTACCGTCTGTTGATCAACGGTTTCCCATCCATATCACATTTCGTCCACATGGGGGTAAGGCTTGTAAAGGGCCCTCATCCAATGGTCCATCCGACTTCTCTTGTGCCTCATATCTCAGGAAACCAACATCCTTAGGGCCAGAAGGCGCAGATCGCGCGTTTGAAAAGGGCCGGAGTCTCTACAGAGGTTTCTCAGCTCTCCCGCCTGCTGCATGATAAATTGGCCGTCATAGGCGGGAAAGGGGTGATTACCGGCTCTTACAATTGGACGCTTCCCGCCGAGAATCGCAGTCGCGAGAACTTAATTCTCCTGGAATGCCCCGCAGAGGCCGAGCTCTATGGAAAAGAGTGGGAGATGATTGAGATTAACAATTGAAGTGCAGCGGAGTCCCCAAAGACTTCGGATCTCAACGATTGATAGAAAGGCCGTTCGTCTACTCGCCAAAAAACTGCCCCGGGATGGGGACCGCCTCAACGTGCTTGTTCTCGGCTGAGTGCGAGGGAAGAGGGCGTCCGTTGGGGTTGATGCGGGTCCCCTCACCACCCTCAGGCCTCTTCCCAGACCCGACGCGCACGACCATCAGATTTCCCGGGCCTGTATTCAAGTAGCGATAGTAGGCCCCCTTCGGCAGCATGATTCCCTGGTAGGGCTTAAGCACGGTCTCTTTCCCTTCTTCATCGAAGAAGGTTACCTCACCCTCTAGCACGATGAAAGCGTGATCCTCGGCGGTATGGGTGTGCAATCCGTTCTCCCCGCCCTCGGCGTTCATCTTGGTGTGGATCCATAGATTGTCCGTCTCCGTCACAAGCGTGGTGATGCGCCCCTGGGAGAGGTACGGCGTCTTCAGGGAGAAGACTTCGGCCTTGGATTTGGTCTTCGTCTGCGGTTGCGTATTCGTCTGCATCGTCAGCTCCTTTACAGTTTGGTTATCTTCAAAACCTAAATGCTCACTCCAGGGATCTTCAAATCGTAGAGGCGCGCCACGTTGCCTCGCAGCACCTTTCGGAGCACCTCCCGGGGCAGATGGCCCAGCTCCCGCGCGATCACCTCGCGTGAGTGGGGCCAGGTCGAAGCCGGATGGGGATAGTCATTGGACCACATGCAGGTATCGGCGCCCCACCAGTCCAAAAGGCGCCCGCCCGTGGGGTCGCTGAAAAAAGTCGCGTAGACCTGCTGGTTCACGTACTCGCTGGGCAATTTTTTGAGGGAGATCGGATGTTGCGGGCTGTGACGGATATAATATTTGTCCCATTCATGCAGGTAAAAGGGGATCCATCCCATTTCATTCTCCACCAGCACGAACTTGAGCCGTGCAAAGCGCTCCAACACGCCCGAGAAGACGATGTCAAACAACGCATTGGCGACGTCGTTCAGCTTGATGTTGACGCTGCTCCGGTAGACCTCGATGCCTTTGCGTTCCTGCAGCTTGCGGCTGTAGTTGAAGCCGGTGAGGATATGGACGTTGACCGGCATGTTTAGCTCCTGGGCCGCCGTCCAGAAGGGGTCGTAGTAGTCCGTGGCGAAGGATAACTCCTGGGGCGGCACCTGCCAGACGAGCGCCCCGACCAACCCTTCTTTCTTGCAGCGCTCGAGCTCCTTGATGGCGTGATCGAGGTTGTACAGGGAGATCATCGGAATCCCCACCAGACGCCCCGGCGCCACCTGGCAGTATTCGATCAGCCAATCGTTGGAAATGCGAAAGGCGACTTCCTGCGCCTCCGCATCCTCCATGGCGAAGAGGCGCAGCCCTAAGGTGGGATACAAGACTTCGGCGCTGACGCCATCCACATCCATCTCCTCGAGGCGCGCCTTGGGATCATAGCCGCCCGGCTTCTGCCCGGGAGCCGTCCTGGGAGGAAACTTGGGCGCTCGCTCCTTAAGCGAAGCGGGAAACCGGCTCTCCCAGAGATCCGTCGGCTCCATTATATGAGAGTCTGCAGAGATAAGAATTTCTTTGGTCATCGTAGACTCCGCTTTACGCGCCAGTGCGGTTGTGCTCATTTTATGATTCCTCGCTTCCGCGCAGAGTTCCTTGACTGTCTAGGGCCGTTTTATGTCAAGTTGGCCTATTTGTCCAGCCGCACCGTAGCGAAGCGCGGATGCCCGGCGCGCACCTCGCCTAAAACAGCAGGAGGTAGTTCTGTTCCGAGACTTTACGGAGATGTTTTTAAACGTTGGCAGGCCCGAAAAATCCAAGACTGCTCTGAAAAGGAAAGAGGGCTGAAAAACTAAAAGTCACGGGATGAATGGGAAGCGTCTGACCGCCCGTATGCGGACGGTCAGACCAAGCACACGTTGGGAGTTAATCCTTGTTACGCAGATCTTCTCTCAGGTCACGTCGATCCTGCCGCAGATCGTTTCGGTCTTTATTGATATCCTTCAGGTCGCCGCGGATCTCTTGCCGGTCCTTGGCGATTTCGTCAGCGCTGGCTCCATTACGGATATCCCTCCTGAGCTCGCGTCTATCTTTGCTCAGCTCCCTATAATCGCCGCGCAAGTCCTTACGATCCTTATAGATGTCTTTCCGGTCGGCTCGGATGTCCTTGCGATCCTTATAGATGTCCTTCCGGTCTGCACGAATATCCTTGCGGGCTTTTCCGAAGTCACGCTTGTTATGATGGACGTTGCGCCTGTCATGACCGAAGTCGCGCTTCTCATGATGGATGTCACGCTTGTCATGACCGAAGTCACGCTTGTCATGATGGATGTCACGCTTGTCATGACCGAAGTCACGCTTGTCTTGATCGCCATCGCGCCATCGGTGAGGCTCCTTGCCTTCCCGCTCTTCTGCTCTGGCCGGAAATCCCGAAATTATTAGGGATCCCGCCACAAGACCTCCTAGAACTATAGCTTTGAATCTCTCCATAGAACCCTCCCTTTTTTATTAATCAGTCTCCAGGTCCCATGTTTTCGCAAAGCGCATGCCAGCGGGCACAGGCCCCAAATTGCGTTGATAATCCGTGAACTTTTTATACTCCAGTGGATTGAGTATCCTGTGAATGACCAGGCGAACCTGAACAAAAATGAACGAGGAAAAGGAAAATAGTAGCTAGACGGCAAGCGAGCGGCAAAGGGAACTGAAAAAAAGATCAGTAAGAAATAGGCTCGAAACTCCCAGAGCTGGGAGGCAACTAACTGTCACGGTGCGATGTTATAGCAGGGTTTGAAGAGCAATTCCTGCGGATCGCGCTTCATCCTTCATAATTCATCCCGCATCCCTTCCCCACTGCCTGCCACACATGAATTCACCTAGCGCCTTTCAGCTTACTCCAGACCAAGAAGCCTTAGGGCATTTTCGCTCATGATTTTTTTCTTGCCTTCCAGGCTGATGTCGCTCCTATCGAGGATGGCCTTGGGCGCACCCGGAAAGGTTGAATCCCAGTGGGGATAATCCGACGCGAAGAGAACTCGCTCCTCGCCCACTGCCCGGACTGTGGCCCCCAGATTTTCCTCGTCAGGCTCGCATGAGATGTAACATTGACGCCGGAAATATTCGCTGGGTTTCATTTTGAGCCAAGGGACCTGGAAAGGCAGTATTTCGTGATGCTCGTCCATGCGCCACAACCAGTAAGGAAGCCATCCGGCCCCGGATTCGAGAAAGACCACCTTTAACTGCGGAAACTTCTCCAGGACCCCCTTGCAGATGAGGCTCAAGCACGCAAGCATCTGCTCAAAAGGGTGGGAAATCGTGTGAGCGAAAAACCACTGGCCAGGGAACCGATCCGCGCCCGCCGTAGGAAGATAGGCCCCTGAACCTTCGTGGACCATAAGAGGTATTCCCAGCTCCTGAACGGCACTGTAGAAGGGATCGTAGTAAGGATCGTCCAAAGTTCGTCCCTTCACTGGGTTGGGTCGCACAAAAGCAGCTTTGAAGCCGAGCTCCAATACCACCCGGCGGGTTTCTTCTATGGCCGCTTTAATATCCTGGACTGGAATAACCCCCACTCCAAGAAGACGTCTGGGATTGGCGCGACAATAATCGAACAGCCAGTTGTTGTAGGCCCGGCAAAGAGCCGCAGCGTAGGGCTCGTCCTCCACCGACGGCAAATAAAGAGCCGCTGAGGGAAAGAGCATGCCGCACTCGATGCCCTCAAGGTCCATGTCCTTAAGTCGAGCGGCAGGGTCCATCCCACGCTCTCTGTGCGGATTGGCCGGAGAATAGTCGCGCTTCACTTCGAAGGGAGACTCGTCCGGTTTGCGATGGTAGCGGTTCCCTTCAAGAAGGAAGAGAAGCTGGCCATTCGGAACCCGTTGAACTTTTGGCGCCCGACCGCGAAAGCCAGGCTCCAAGTAGTGCTCCCAGAGGTCATCAGCCTCGCGCACGTGGCCATCGATATCAATGATCCTCATCGAGTTTTTCGCTCCTCCTCATTTAAGGACTTATCTCCGTCTGGATCTTCCGAGTCGAAGTTCCAATCCCTACCGTGGCCATCTCAAGAACATCCACGGCCGTTCCCAGGACATTAAAGCCCTGCCTCTTCGCCATAACAAACTGAGGCAGTGAGAGGCCTGTGGCATCGATGCTTCCGGCAAGGAGTGACTGATAGCGCGCATCGGATCCGGCCATGGAGATAAAGACGACGTCTGCGCGCGGGTCGAGCCCGCCCCGCCGCACCAGATACCGACATACGACGTCATCGGCGGCGCCGATAGTGACCGCGAGGATTTTTCCTTTCAGTTCCGGTATAGACTTGATGCTCGGCTTGGCGATAAGTGTGTGAAACGCAGATTTAAGCCCCAGGCTAACCAGTTTGACCGGCAATCCGGAAATGCTTGCTCGCAAAACGGTGCTGGCGCCAAAGCTGTAATCGATCTCCCCTGCCTGAAGCGCAGCGATGGCGAGAGGCGGGCGCATGACGATGACCTCGGGAGCGAGTCCATGCTTGCGGAAAAGACCTTTCTCGCTGGCTGCCCAGACATCCAAGAAGCCCAGGGACTTCGATGAGACGGCGATCCGCGCCCTCTCGTTCCCCTTTTCAGCTGCGAAGCCCTGGCTCGAAATAGCTAGGAGGACGCCGACGATTCCCCAAACTAATGCGTTTAGAAAAAACTTCACGCCTCTAACCTTCCATTCAAACACTGGGCAAAAAACCATTTGCCCTCCCGCCATACACTAACAGCAAATGATCTTTCCATGGCCCTTTTCCCTATACGCTCCTGCATCATCTTGCAACCATATCGACTCTACGCGCGCTGCTTCTCCACACTTTAGAAGTTTTTCGCTAACATTTCTGCCGACATCAACAGGTACTCATCTCCCATAAACGGGCCCACAAGCTGGACTCCCAGAGGCAGACCGTTGGAGGATTGTCCAGCAGGGACGGAGACGGTTGGTAGCCCAGCGTGAGTCCAGGGTAAGTTCATCGCTGGACTACCCGTCGAGTTCAACCCCTCCGGCGCGGGACCTGGAGCTGCAGGGCTAACCCATAGATTGAGAGCTTTCTCTGCCATAAGCTGTTGTAGATGGGCGCGCAGCTGTTGGCACGATGCACGCGATTCAACTATTTCCTCAGCCGCAACACTCTGTCCTCTTCGGATGATCGCGGCGGTCTGAGGTCGGTACAGGGGTTCGTACTCATTAAACCAGCGATCATGAGTCTGGGCCATTTCCATCGCAATCATCTTTTCGTGACGAGCGGCGATTTCCTCGATGTTGTCGAGAATCCGGACGCGTCGCAAAGAACACCCCGCCTTCTCTAAAACTTTCAGTTGCCGTTCAAATGCGTCCAACGCTTGCCGGGATGCCTGTTCGAGATAAGCGCCCGCAGGAACACCAAGAACCGGAAGCTTGCTGACCGGCGTGTCGCTCAGATCGGGCCGCCAATTCCCGCAAAGAAGCGAAGCGACCAGTCGCATTCCGGCTACATCCTGAGTGAAAAGGCCGACTACGTCGACTGTCGTGGAAAAAGAGATCACACCTTCAGTAGAGATGCGCCCCCGACTCGGGGTATATCCCACCACCCCGCAATAGGCGGCCGGACGAATCACCGAACCAATCGTCTGCGTGCCCAGCGCCAATGGGCAAAACCCTGCGGCGACCGCCGCCGCAGAGCCGCTGCTGGAGCCGCCCGGGGTGTGATCGAGTTTATGGGGGTTACGGGTAGGCCCAGGCTCGCGATAAGCAAACTCAGTGGATACGGTTTTCCCAAGGACGAGAGCGCCCATCGACCGCAATGCCGAAACTGAGGTTGCCTCTGGACCATCAAATAGCTCTGCCGGGAGCTGCGACCCGGCTCTGGTGGGAAAACCGTCGACGCGAAAAATATCTTTGACGCCGACAAGGAGACCATAAAGCGCAGGGCGACTTGCCGGCTGGGGGAAGCGTTGCTTGAGAGCGGCGGCCTCTCGGCTCAATCGAGCTCTCCGATCCGGCTCCGGCAGGAATGCTCGAATCTCGCCATCCAGAGTCTCCACTCGGCAACAAACCTCCTCAACATACGAAGAAAGATCTGTCAGATCTTTGCGTAATGAATCGAGGGTCTCGACAAGTGAGGCCGATGGACTCATTGACTCAAAATCGACCTCCGTATCCTAAAGGGGCTGCTTCGCCTTGGTTGTATTGCGGGGTCAGGAGATAGGATTCACGAATCACGATCACGCCCTCCGAGATGCGCATGGCGAATTCGAGTCTCAAGGCAGTGATGGCAGGATCTCTTTAGCCCAGATATCGATCAACTCCGTGATGTCGGGCCCGAGCGGCACGCCGATAAAAACCTGGGTGAATTCGTGCCTCGCTGCCAAGGAAAAAAGTTCAGCGATCCGCTCGATGCACTCTCCCGGCGTGCCGGCGATGACCAAACGATCGACCGCCTCGTCCGGGGTGAGCGACGCCGCAACATCAACGCCGCGATTCTGCGCGTAGGCCAGACGCACCGACTGAACGGCGCGGGGATCGATGCCTTTGCTTTCGAGAGTTTCATCCGGCCAGCCCGATATGATGTGGGAAACGAAGCGCTTGGCGTGTTCCCTGGCCGCTCGTCCGTCGCGAGAAACGGAGGCATTGAGGAGCATGACTTTCCGCAGCGGCTCTCGCAGAGCGGACTGCGAGCGAGCGAGCGCGAGACTTGAGAGCGTAGCCTCCATATCCGCGATGCCGTACAGAGATTGCAGGATCACCCCATCGAAGCGGCGCGCGATGAGATTCAAGACCGCGGGCTTGAGCAGACTGGGACCGTAATAAAGACGAATCGGCGACTGGGCCTTGAAGTGGAGCGTGTATTTTTCCGCATTCAAGTGAAAATAGGAAGCCAGGTTGGGGATCTCGTTGCGGCCAAGCTCCTCTCCGTCGAACAGCTTCCGAAGAGCGGTTGCCAACTCGGCCATCATGGTCATGGGCTTCACCCGCTCGACCTGATGGGTCAGGATCGACCTCGAGCCGGGTCCCAACCCAAGGGAAATCTCCTGCCCGTTCGTGAGTTCGGACAGGGTTGCGAAGGCCGCGGCAAGGTCGATGGGGTTGCGAAAATAGGGGACGGTGATGGCAGTCCCGAGCTTGACGGGAAGCCGCGCCACGAGCGCGGCCGAACTCACCAGAACGCTTCGATATTCCAGATTGTCATTGGTCCAAACCTGCTTGAAGCGGAACGGCCCAAGGGATTCCAGAGCGCGCTCGGCGCAACGGATCAGTTCGGGCAGAGAGTAGCGGTTGAGCACATGGAGCGGATAGTGGATTCCGATCTCGCCACCGAACCGTTCAGGCATAGGATTCGAGCGCTATCACAGCCACCCGAAATAAGTCAATAACTCAAGTGATGAAAGAAAAATGATTTGATCGATTCAGGCGCAGAATCCAAAAGAGGAGGGCGCGATATTATAGCGAGCCTTGGAAAGCAAATCCTGCGGGTCGAGACCAGAACAGCGAAAGACAACCAATTCTGGACATGTTCGTTCTTTCGGAATTACGACAACGTGAAAGTTGAAGTGATAGATGAAATTCAAGATTCCAGACCCGATCCGGAACCGCGTGCTTTACTCATCTAATCTCTCTGGTTGTTCTTTGATGAACTCCACCGAGGAGCAACGAAAGCAACCATGAACCGCGGAAAGGCCCGCTTGAGATACGAAAGGACCGCCGGCTGGTTTTCACGTTTGACCGTCAACCAAGTCAAGATAGCGGCGGCAGCGCCAAACAAAACTGCAATTACATAAAAGGCAACAACATAGGTGTCAGGCATGAGTTATTGAATATTGTTTTTTTCTTCTGTGGGGCCAGAAGAAGCATTCAACGGCTACTTCTCCTGTCATTACCGCTTCTCCAGTATCTCGTCGAGCTTCTTTCGTTCTTGGTCTGAGATCTTCTCTTGAGACGACTTCTGGGTTTGTTGGGGCGTGGTTTTCTGTCCTACATAGCTGACAAAGCGTTGGATGTCTTTCCAGAAAAGCCAAACCAGAAAGGCGCCGGCCCAAATCACGAAGACGATAAACAGGGCGATGAGGAAAGTTTTGAACCCACTTCGTTTCTTTTTCTTTGCCACTTTGAGTTGCCGTGAAAAATCTCAGTATTTCGGCTTGAAGTCGAAGTGGTGCGTCGCGTCGATGACGCGGATGGTGCGGGTCTTGGAGCGCATGACGACCGACTGCGTGGTTGCGCCGCCCGGGAAGAAGTGAACTCCTCTCAGATAGTCCCCGTCCGTGACGCCGGTGGCGGCGAACATCACATCTCCTCCGGCCAATTCTTCAATGGAAAATTTCTTTTTGATGTCCTTGATCCCCATGGCTTGAGCCCGCTCAATCTCCTGCGGGTTTCTGGGCTTCAAGCGCCCCTGCATCTCTCCATCCACGCAGCGCAGCGCCGCCGCCGCCAAGACGCCTTCGGGCGCTCCGCCGATGCCCATCAATATATCGATGCCGGTCTCGGGCTTGGTCGTCGCGATCGCCGCCGAAACATCGCCGTCGCTGATGAGTCTGATGCGCGCGCCGGTCTTTCGCACTTCTTGAATCAACGCCTCATGCCTGGGCCGATAGAGGATGATGACAGTTAGATTCTCGATTCTCTCGCCCTTGGCCTTAGCGAGCGCCTTGAGGTTTTCCGTCGGGCTTTTATCCAGATCCACGACGCCCTTTCCCATCGGACCGACGGCGATCTTATCCATATAGGTGTCCGGGCAGTGAAGAAAGTTACCCCGCTCCGCCATGGCGATAACGGACAAAGCATTAGGGCCTCCGTTGGCGCAGATGGTTGTTCCTTCCAAGGGATCTAAAGCGATATCCACTTGGGGACCCTCGCCACCACCAACTCGTTCCCCGATGTAGAGCATCGGTGCCTCATCCCTCTCTCCTTCCCCGATGACGACAGTGCCGTCGATGGCGAGTCCATTGAAGGCGCGGCGCATCGCATCCACCGCGGCCTGATCCGCCGCTTTCTCGTCTCCCCTGCCCATCAAACGGGCAGACGAGAGCGCGGCCGCCTCTGTCACCCGAACCACTTCTAATGCGAGGTTTCGATCCACGGTCTCCTCCCTTCTATGAGCGCCTCCATGAGCTGAAAGGCGTTTTGCGCGACAATGCCGCTCTTCTTGGCATCCGTTTCGTTAAATCCGAACGACTTGGGTTTATCTTTTTCCCCCGACGAAAAGAGCACAAAGGGCACCGGATCGGCAACATGCGTCTTCAGCGCGGTCGAGGTCGGATGGTCGGGAAGCAAAAGAATCTTCCATTCAGGCCAGCGATCCATCCCCCGGAGCATCGTCCCGACAACCTTCTCGTCGAAATCTTCTATCGCCTGAATCTTTTTCTCCGCATCGCCCATATGACCGGCCTCGTCCGGCGCTTCGACATGGACGAAGACAAGATCCTTTTGCTCCAGAGTCCGCAGCCCATATTCGCCTTTGCCCTTAAAATTGGTGTCGAGATAACCGGTGATGCCGGGAACGGGGATCCGCTCCAACCCCGCATAGACTCCAAGACCGTTGATGATATCGACCGCCGCGATCACCCCGCCGTCGATTCCAAACCGCGCCTTCAACGTCGGCAGCTTCGGCGCCCTGCCCTGCCCCCAGAGCCAGATCGTCGTCGCTCTTTTTTTTCCTTTCTTCTCCCGTCTGCGGTTGACAGGATGTTGAGCGAGCAGCGCTTCCGAGGATTTCATCAGCTTGCAGAGCCTGTCCGCTCCTTCGCCTTCAGGCAGGTAAGTAGCGACTTTCTGATCCGTGATATCGTGCGGCGGAGTGGTGTTCATCCCTTCCATGCCGCCGCGCCAGACCATCAGATTGCGATAACTCACGCCGGGATGAAATTCTATTCCGTTCTCTCCCAGCTGGCGGTTTAAATCCCGGATGATCTCCGACGCCTCCTCGCTCGGGATGTGGCCGGCGGTGAAATCCTCCATGATGGAATCGTCGCCCGCTTTTTTGAGCGTGACGAAATTGCAGCGAAAGGCGATATCTTTCAGCCCCAGAGTCACGCCCATGCTCGCGGCCTCGAGCGGAGAGCGGCCGGTGTGGTAAAGCGCCGGGTCGTAACCCAGAATGCTCATGTTCCCGACATCGCTCCCGGGAGGAAAACCTTCGGGGATCGTATGGGCCAGGCCGAACACGCCGTGCGAGGCGAGCCAATCCATATTCGGCGTCGCGGCAACTTCCAGCGGCGTCTTCCCTCCGAGTTGATCCAGAGGATAGTCCGCCATCCCGTCCCCTTGAAGGATGACGTACTTCACTTTTTTTGTTCCTCGCTGAACAGAGCGTCGAGCGCTTCGATCTGGGGGGCGATTCGAACCGGCTTCACGGACTGTTTGATTGCGATGTCCGGATCTTTGAGCCCGTGGCCCGTCAGCGTGCAGACTACGACGTCTCCCTTGCGGAAGAGATTCTCCTTCTGTTTCCTGATCACCCCTGCCACCGAGATCGCCGATGCTGGCTCGGCCAAAATCCCCTCCGAGTCCGCCAGAAGCTTGTAAGCGGCGATGATGTCGTCGTCGCTCTGCATATCGATCGTCCCTTTGGATTCATCGCGCGCCGCCAGGGCGCTTTTCCAACTTGCCGGGTTGCCGATTTTGATGGCGCTGGCAATGGTCTGGGGATTCTCGACGACCTTCCCCAACACGATGGGAGCGGCTCCGGCTGCTTGAAAGCCCATCATCCGGGGCAACGAGGACGCACGACCAATTTTAAGATATTCCTTATATCCCTTCCAATAGGCCGTAATATTACCGGCATTTCCCACGGGCAGAAAATGATAGTCCGGCGCCCGGCCGAGGCAATCGCAGATCTCGAATGCGGCCGTCTTCTGCCCTTCGATCCGGTACGGATTCAGCGAATTGACCAACGTAACCGGAAAGCGGCGCGTGGCATCCTTGACCAGGTTCAACGCCGTATCGAAGTTCCCATCGACTTCGATGACCTTGGCGCCGTGAATCATCGCTTGCGAAAGCTTTCCCAGCGAAACGCTGCCCTGAGGTATGAGCACGTAGGCCTTGAGGCCTGCGCGGGCCGCATAGGCTGCGGCTGAAGCGGAGGTATTTCCGGTGGAGGCGCAGATAACCGCCCGGCTCCCCTCCTCGACCGCTTTGCTCATCGCCAAGGTCATCCCTCGGTCCTTAAAGGAGCAGGTGGGGTTCATCCCTTCGAACTTAAGATAGAGTTGAATATGAGGATTGATTGCACGCTCAAGATTGCCGCAGCGCACAAGCGGCGTGTTGCCCTCGAGCAGGGTAACCACATTCTCCTGCTTCTTGAGAGGCAGAAAGTCCCAGTAGTAACGGATCACTCCGGGCCAGGCGGCACAAGTTTTTTTCCCCGCAGGCTTTCGTCCACTCTTCAATTTTTGTTCCATATGGGGAGCCAAACCGGATCTGCAAGGATATAACTTTTCCGGCAGATGATCTTCAGGGCCTCCTTGAGCTGCCCCACGGTAGCTTGGTCCAGAGTGATGACGAAGGGTAAGATCTCTCCCGCCTTCTCCGTAAGGCGATAGCTCCGCACCAAGGCGCGCAATTCGTCCTGAGTGTGAGTCAATTGCCAAATCTCCGAAATATTGATTCCCGCCCGACCCAACGCTTGACCGATATCACCGACGATTCCCGCTCGATCTTTCACCACGAAGCGGATATAGAAGCAGCCTTTAATCTCATCCTCAGGTTGAACTTGAACTTCCCCGGCTCTCACAAGACTCGGAGGTCCCACCCGCTGCCGCGCTCGGCCGCGCGCCAGCTCGCAGACATCGCCCAAGATGGCGATGGCCGTCGGCCCGCCTCCGGCCCCGGGACCGACGAAGACGTAATTCCAGTCCCTCCTATCGTTCGCGCTTTCCGTCCGGTTTCCCTCACTCCTGCCGCCTTTGAAGAAGATCGCGTTGGTCGAACCGTCGATCGCCGAGAGAAAATGGTCGTGCGGCACAAGCGCCGGCGACACAAATGCCTGGATGCCGTCTCCGTTCTGGCGCGCGACGGCTACATGCTTGATGGTGCAGGAGCCTTTTCGGTCGGCGTAAAGGAAGTCGATCGCGTTGATCTCTTCGATCCCCTTGCGCAACAGAACGCCAGGCTCTACGTGAAGGCCGAAGGTAACCGCGGCCAGGAGAATCAGCTTTGCTTCGGCATCCGAACCGCTCGTATCCGACTTGGGATTGGTCTCTGCGTAACCGCGCTCCTGCGCCTCTCGAAGGGCCTCTTCATACGATTTTCCGTTCTTCTTCATCTCCGAGAGCACGTAATTGCAGGTGCCGTTGATGATCCCATAGATCGCCTTGGGCTCCTCTCGCGCGAAGCTCTCGGTCAGAGAGCGAATGATCGGAATCCCTCCGCCGACGCAGGCTTCGAATCTTAGCTCCTGGCTATAGCGCTCGGCTGCGGACCCTATCTCCTTGCCGAACCTGGCCAGAACCGCCTTGTCCGAAGTCACCACCGCCTTTCCGTTTCGAAAAGAGCGAATGATGTAGTCCCTGAAAGTGCGTAGTTCCTTTTCTTGCTGTGATCCCAGCGCCTCGATAACGATATCCACCTCAGGATGATCCGTGACCTCTTCTGCCTTGGTCGTAAAGAGATTTCGCTGGCTGGAATACCACTTTTTCTTCTCCGGGTGGCGGGTGTAGATCTTGACGATCTCGAGTTCCGGATCGTTCTCGTCTCGCGCTTTTAGATCCTGGAAGACGAAATCCTGCACCGCCTCGCCGACGGTCCCCGATCCCAGAAGCCCGAGTTTAACTCTGTCTTTCTTTTTAGAGTTAGCCATCTCTCTTTGAGAATAAAAGCCATTCAGTCGAGAAATTTCCCAAGCGCCCGGCGGATGGTCCGGACCGCTTGTCGGGTGCGGTGCTCGTTCTCGATCAAGGCGAAACGGACAAAGGAGTCTCCGTATTGGCCAAAGCCGATCCCCGGAGAAACCGCCACCTTGGCCTCTTTCAGGAGAAATTTGGAAAACTCTACGGACCCCATCTCCTTGCAGGGCTCCGGAATCTCCGCCCAAACGAACATGGTAGCTTTAGGCTTCTTGATGCTCCAACCGACGCGCGACAAACCGTCAACCAGGGCATCGCGCCGGCTGCCATAAAGCTCCCGAATCTGCGCGACGCAATCCTGCGGTCCGTTCAAGGCCTGGATCGCAGCGATTTGCACCGGCTGGAAGATTCCGTAATCCAGGTAGCTCTTGATCCTGGCCAGGGCATGCACCATCTCTCGGCTGCCAACGGCGAATCCCACCCTCCATCCGGGCATATTGTAACTTTTCGAGAGAGAAAAAAATTCAATTCCTACTTCTTTCGCTCCAGGGACCTGAAGAAAGCTCGGCGGCTCATAACCGTCGAAGGTGATGTCCGCATAGGCCAGATCGTGGATAACAAGCAGTTCGTGCTCTTGGGCGAAGCGCACGATGCGCTCGAAAAAATCCAACTCTACAGTCTCGGTTGTCGGGTTATGCGGAAAGCTGACGATGAGGAGCTTGGGCTTGGGCCAAGTTTGCTTGATCGCTTCCTCCAAATGAGAAAGAAACTCCTCGCTCGAGTGCAAAGGAATGCTTCGTAGATCGCCCCCCGCGAGGACCACCGAGTATTGATGAATCGGATAGGTCGGACTGGGGCAGAAGACCACGTCACCCGGATCCACGATGGCCCACACCAAGTGACTCAAACCCTCTTTGGCTCCGATCGTGACGATCGCCTCGGCGTCCGGATCGATCTCGACCTGGAAGCGCCTTTTATACCAATCGGCGATCGCGAGCCGCAGCTTATAGATCCCGCGCGAGGCCGAGTAGCGGTGGTTGTGGGGTTTTTTGACCGCATCGATCAGCTTGTTGACGATATGCGGCGGAGTCGGCTGGTCCGGATTCCCCATGCCGAAATCGACGATATCTTCCCCTTTTCTCCGAGCCTCCTGCTTGAGGTCGTTGATGATATTAAAGACGTAAGGCGGAAGCCTCTTGATTCTCTGAAATTCCACGAAAGACTCCTAACTTATTTTATAAGCTATCCCCCTCATGGGTGCAAACGACGCTCAAGTAATGAGTTTTGAGTAGTGAGGAAGGAGGAAGAATTTTCATAGTCGTTGGGCGGCCCTCTATACCCTTTACTCGTTACTCGTTACTTATCCGATTCCCCCCAGCTCAAGCCTCACGCCCCAGCGGTATCTCAGGATCTCCCGCAGCGGTCGCGACTCCGGGCGCATGAGGGTCGGATCCTGCGTCAACCACTCGAGCGCCTCTTGGCGCGCTTCGAGAAGAAGCTGTGAGTCCCTGAGCAGATTAGCCAGGCGAAAATCCGCCAGTCCGGACTGCCGCGTCCCCAAAAGCTCCCCCGGCCCTCTCAGGGCGAGGTCCGCCTCAGCAATTCTAAAGCCGTCGTGTTCTTTCTCCATCACTCTCAGCCGCCGCAGCGCTTCCTGACTACCGGTGCCGTAATGAACCAAGAGACACAGAGATGGATCTCTGCCCCGTCCCACTCTCCCGCGAAGTTGATGCAGTTGGGAGAGCCCGAAGCGTTCGGCATGTTCCACTACCATTACGGTGGCGTTCGAAACATCGATTCCGACTTCAATGACCGTGGTCGCCACCAAAATTTGCACCGATCCTTCTTTGAAGCGCCGCATCACTTTATCCCGCTCATCAGCCGCCATCCTCCCGTGGATCAAACCCACAGAGAATTCCTTGAAGACAGTTTGGGAAAACTCTTCAAACATCCGAGTGGCGTCCCGCAGCTCCAGCCGCTCGGAGGGTTCGACCAACGGGTAAACAATGTAGGCCTGATGGCCTTTGCGCATCTCTTCCTGAACCACTCTGTAGAGCTCTGGGCGCTCCCTTTCACCGAATAGCCTAGTGTGCACCGGTGTCCGGCCCGGCGGCATCTCATCCAGCGATGAGATTTCCATATCTCCGTAGAGCACCATCGCCAGGCTGCGGGGAATGGGAGTCGCGCTCATCAGCAGGATGTCAGGCTGAGCGTGCGAAGGGAAAGAGGCCGATCGCCAGCTCGACAGCCGTTGCAGCGCCATCCGCTGAGCCACTCCGAACCGGTGCTGCTCATCGATGATCCCCAACCCCATTTTGGGCACACGAACTCCTTCCTGTATCAGTGCATGGGTGCCGACAACGAAGGCAATTGCTCCTTTGGCTATCTGTTCCGTCGTCTCCCTCTTCGCCTTTTCCGGAAGCGACCCTGTTAGAAGCGCAGACGGAACGCGGAGCCCGTCGGCGAAGCCTATGAGATTGCGAAAATGCTGCTCGGCCAAAAGTTCCGTCGGCGCCATCCATACCGCCTGATAGCCGTTTTCTATCGCCCTGAGCGCGGCGAACCAGCCCACCATTGTTTTGCCGGAGCCGACATCTCCCTGGAGGAGCCGCTGCATCGGACGCGGAGATCGCATATCTTCGTAGATCTCCGCCAAGACTCGCTCCTGCGCGCCGGTCAAATGGAACGGAAGCATCGCGCGCATGCGCTGCGTGAGTCCCGCCTTGTTGATATCCAAAGATATTCCTTCCTGAACGTTCCGTTGCTTTCTTCTCAGCCCAAGGCCAAGCTGCAGGTAGAAAAATTCGTCGAAGATGATCGATCGATGAGCGCGAGAGGCGAACTGGTTGAGAGAATCGATGTCCGCCGTCGCTTCAGGCTCATGGACTCGAGCCATTGCTGTTGCTAGATCCGTTAAGCCCTGCCGTCTGATGACAGCCACCGGCAGGAAGCTCGGGAGGAAGCGCCCGTATTGCTTCAAGGCTTCTCTCTGCCACCGCCGAATGGAACTCAGAGGGATGCCGCCGGGCTTAAAATAGATCGGAAGGATCCGCTCTCTCTCCCCTTGCTCCCCCGGCTCCATCGGCTCAAACGCCGGATGGACGATTCTCTTTTGCGGGCCGATGCCCCTCTCCACCTTGCCGTGAACCAGAAGCTCCTGCCCCTTGCGCAGCCTTTCCACGATGTAAGGCGGCGCATGGTACCAGACCAGTCCGAGATGACCGGTTCCATCGGCCAGCGTGCCCAGAAGAATCGATCTTCTTCTTTTGGGAATGAATTTCTTTTCCAGCGCCACTAATTGGCCGACAAAAGTCTCCTCTTTTCCTATGATGGCTTGGTAGATTTGCTTGATCTGGCGACGATCCTCGTAGCGGAACGGCAAGTGGTAGAGCAGGTCCTCCACCGTCTTGAGACCCAACCCTTCCAACTGGTCGGCTCTTTTCGGTCCGACGCCTTTCAAAAAGCGCAGCGGTGCTCGCAAGGCTCTGAGACAATCTGTGGTTGCGGTCGCGGTGAGTTCGTAGGCTTGCGTTGCAACAATCGGCTTTTCCAGCGGAGACATGAAGAGAATTATCGCGAGGGAAATCCATTCACCCCTGCCTGATATTCCTGAAGAGAGCGGACGTCCATCGGCCGCTGCTTTAGGATCTCTATCCCCTCCACGACTGCCTCAGCGCCGGCGATAGTCGTGTAATAAGGAACCTGATAATCCAGGGCATTGCGCCGAAGATAAAACGAGTCCGCGTGCGAGTAGGCATCCGTTGGAGTGTTGATGACAATGGCGATCTCGCCGTGTTTGATCGCTTCCGCGATATGCGGGCTTCCCTCTTGCACTTTGTTGATGACCTCTGTGGGAATATCGCGGTTCTGAAAATAGGCTGCCGTCCCGCGCGTGGCCACGATCTGAAATCCGATCCGGTGCAGTCTCTGTGCGAGGGCAGAGACCTTTTCTTTGTCGTCGTCCCGGACGCTGATGAAAACCTTTCCCTCGGCTGGCAAACGCATGCCGCCGCCGAGTTGGGCCTTGGCAAAGGCCAACCCAAAGGTCGCATCGATGCCCATGACTTCCCCTGTCGATTTCATCTCCGGCCCCAGAAGAGTATCCACGCCCGGAAATTTGTTAAAAGGGAAAACCGCCTCCTTCACCGAGATGTGACGGGGGAGAATCTCTGAGGTCACGCCGAGCTCCGCCAACTTCTTGCCCACCATGATGCGCGCCGCCACTTTAGCGAGCGGAACGCCGATCGCCTTGCTCACGAAAGGCACGGTCCGCGAAGCGCGGGGATTGACCTCTAGGACGTAGACATCCCGCCCTTTGACGGCGAATTGAACGTTCATGAGACCGCGCACCTGAAGAGCCAAGGCGAGGGAAACCGTTTGGCGGCGGATCTCCTCCTGGATTTCCGGGGCGAGCGATTTCGGCGGCAGGGCACAGGCGCTGTCACCGGAGTGGACCCCCGCCCTTTCGATATGCTCCATGATCCCGCCGATAACGACCTTCTCTCCATCCGCCAGCGCGTCGACGTCGACCTCAACCGCGTCGTCCAGAAACTTATCGATCAGCACGGGATGCTCCGGCGAAGCGGCCACCGCATGAGTGATGTAGTATTTCAGGGACTCCTGATCGTAGACGATCTCCATCGCCCGTCCGCCCAGGACATAAGAGGGACGGACCAGGACCGGGTAGCCTAGCCCGCCGGCTATCTCCAGGGCCTGCTCATAGGCGCGCGCTATGCCGCTGGGGGGCTGCCTGATCTCGAGGCGGTCGAGGAGCTGCTTGAACCTCTCGCGATCCTCCGCGAGATCGATGCTATCGGGCGAGGTGCCGATAATCTTTACGCCGGCTCGCTCCAGGGACAGCGCCAGCTTCAGAGGGGTCTGGCCGCCGAACTGAACGATCACTCCGTCGGGTTTTTCGCAATCGACGATATTGAGCACGTCCTCAAGAGTGAGAGGCTCGAAGTAGAGCTTGTCCGAGGTGTCGTAGTCGGTGCTGACGGTCTCCGGGTTGCAGTTCACCATGATGGTCTCGTACCCATCCTCTTTCAAGGCAAAGGCGGCATGGACGCAGCAATAGTCAAATTCGATTCCTTGTCCGATCCGATTCGGCCCGCCGCCCAAGATTATGATTTTTTTTCTCGGCGTTGCATTTGATTCATCTTCTCCCTCATAGGTTGAATACAGATAAGGCGTATAGGCGGCAAACTCGGCGCCGCAGGTGTCGACCGCCCTGAAGACCGCTCGGACACCGGCTTGCAGCCGGAGAGTGCGCACCTCCTCCTCCGCTCGCCCCAAAAGTGCTGCCAGTCGGCGGTCCGAAAAGCCCATCTGCTTGAACTCACGAAAGAATGCAGACGTGAGCGCCTCTTCCCTTCCCCGCTGTTCTTTTATCTCCTTTTCGGCCGAGACGATCTCACGAATGTGCGCCAGGAACCAAGGGTCGATTTTTGTCAGACCGTAGATCTCCTCGCTCGACATTCCGAGGCGAAAGGCATCACCCAGGTACCACAGACGCTGCGCATTCGGAGTCGTAAGCTTCTCCCGCACAAGCGTTAACTTCTCCTCCCGCCCGATCTCATCCACAATAATTTTTTCCTCGAAGCCATAGGAGCCGATTTCCAATGAGCGCATCGCCTTTTGCAGGGCCTCTTTAAAAGTGCGGCCGATCGCCATCGCCTCACCTACCGACTTCATCTGCGGAGTGAGGATATCCTGAGCTTTGGGAAATTTTTCAAAGGTAAAGCGCGGCACCTTGACCACCACATAGTCGATGGTCGGCTCGAAGCAGGCCGGGGTCTCGCGCGTGATGTCGTTCGGGATCTCGTCGAGCGTGTAACCAACTGCGAGCTTCGCCGCAATCTTGGCGATCGGAAAACCCGTCGCCTTGCTGGCGAGCGCCGAGCTCCGGGAGACCCGCGGATTCATTTCGATCACCACCATTCGCCCGTCCTCCGGGTTGATCGCAAACTGAATGTTGGATCCTCCGGTATCCACTCCGATCTCCCGGATCACTTTCATCGCAGCATCGCGCATGATCTGATATTCTTTGTCCGTGAGAGTCTGCGCCGGGGCAACCGTGATCGAATCGCCGGTGTGGATTCCCATAGGGTCGAAATTCTCGATGGGACAGACGATCACCACATTGTCTTTATGGTCCCGCATCACCTCGAGCTCGAACTCCTTCCAGCCCAGCACCGACTCCTCGATGAGCACCTCATGGACAGGCGAAATGTCCAAACCGCGCTGGACCACTTGCTTAAAATCGTCGGGCCCATAAGCGATGTTTCCGCCGCTTCCGCCCAAAGTCCGGGATGGGCGAATAATCAGAGGGAATTTGAGCCTGCGCTGGATCTTCAGCGCCTCGCGCATGCTCCGGGCGTAGCCGCTGCGGGGCAGCGCCAGTCCGGCCCGCTCCATCGCTTCCTTGAAGAGATCCCGGTCCTCAGCCTTCTTGATCGACTCGAGCTTGGCGCCGATCATCTCCACGCCGTAGCGCTCCAAGATCCCCTGCTCCGCCAGGTCGATGGAGATATTGAGGGCTGTCTGTCCGCCCAAAGTCGGCAGCAGGGCATCGGGCCGCTCCTTTTGGATAATCTTCTCGACGATTTCGACGGTGATCGGCTCGATGTAAGTCCGGTCGGCAAAATCCGGGTCGGTCATGATCGTGGCCGGATTGGAGTTGACCAGGATGACGCGGAAGCCCTCTTCCTTGAGGGCCTTGCAGGCCTGGGTCCCGGAATAGTCGAACTCGCACGCCTGGCCGATCACAATCGGGCCGGAGCCGATGAGCAGGATCGATTTGATATCGGTTCGCTTAGGCATGATTATAGAGAGTCCTTAGGCGGCATAAAGGATCTCCCCTTTCGTAACGATCTCCTCGATAAACTGATCTCCTATCGCCAGTCGCTCTTTTAGCTCTTCAGGCGTAAGCACTAGAGGCTCAAAGGGAATTGATCTTTTGGGATCTGAAACTATCTGTCGGACATGGATCCAGCGCTCGATAAATCGCTCAGACGTTTCTTTGATAATCAGAAGATCAAGATCGCTATCGGCATCTGGCTGTCCGTAAGCATAAGAGCCAAAGAGAATGATCTTCTCTGGCTGATAAGCTTCAACAACCCGTCTAATAATCTTCTTGATTTCAGTCCTTATGTCTTGAGACTTATTCATCTTGACGAATATATTCCTCATCGGTCGCATGGTTGGGTCGAGAAATGAACTTTTGGAGGATACTGAATGGTGGATGGGTCGGGACAGGAAGGGATAGAATTGAACTCAATTAGCTGGAGGCCAGTAGCTTGCTTCTCAATCAATGCGGATAGATTCTGTGCAGCCAGCCAATATAGAATTTTTTCAAGGGACTGTCCTCTTCTAATTGCTTCGAGCCCGGGGACTACAATTCGCACTGTAAGAGTATTTTCCCTAGCTTTTTCATCTGGACCTAAACTGCTGTAAGAGAAATGGAAATCAAATCGCCGAGTGTCACGATCCGCTTCCGGTGGCATCTCTTCTGCACTGTTAAACCTTACATTATTTAGACTTGACATATTGTTCCCCGTTGACTCACAAATCTGTTGATATTTAGCAAAAACTTTCTTCGGTAAGATGACTACCTGGATGGCTCTAGGATTGTGATACATGCACAATGATGGATCAGATTTTTCTATATCCAACACGGCAACAGCACCAAGATTGCAATACTTGTTTGTCGCAAAACAACCCATGCCCGGTTCGTATAAAGCTTTGCGCATGCCAATTGGATCGTCGCTTAATGATACCTTCAAGTCATCGACTAGAATGAGCAACGTCGGCTTGTCGCTGGGAAACTTGGGGTAAGCTTTCGCGACCGCATCACGCGCATAATCCGAGTTATCAAACCAGCCGTGGTCTCCCGGAAGGTGCTTGGGCTTTTTCAAGCGAGGAGAACTCGGTCCTTCGCTCTCTACAATTTCCCATTCCCAACCCGGGCTTTTTACTTCGCAGAATACGTCTGTACCCTCAGGCGTAAAACTAAATTCACCCAGCTTCCCATTATTCCCTGGAGGTTCCCAGGTAGTAATCGGGTATCCTGCGTATTTCTCAACGAAGTAAGCTGCGTATATCTCAGCCAAGGCCTCATCGCGCTTGGCAGGAACGTCCTTTAGTCGAGGAAGAAATCTTTCAAACTCATTTTTGCTATGAATGTACTCCAGCCACGTTATTACGTTGTCCCGCCTGATCTCGGATGGGAATTGATCTTTCCCCCGCCATCGGGTGCCTTCAGCAATCCTAGCTAAAAGTGGATGTTGAATCGTTAACCTTTCGGCATTCATTTATTCTTCTCCATCATCTCCACGAATCGCCGGAACAGATAGCTCGCGTCGTGCGGTCCCGGAGAAGATTCCGGATGGTATTGAACCGAAAAGATCGGCAGCTCGCGGTGCGCCAGCCCCTCGACGGTATGGTCATTCAGATTGACATGGGTGATCTCGGCTGCGCCCTTCAGAGAGTCCGGGTCAACGGCGAATCCGTGGTTCTGTGTCGTGATCTCCACCTTGCCGGTGGTCAGATCCTTGACCGGCTGATTCCCTCCGTGGTGGCCGAACTTCAGCTTGTAGGTTTTTCCTCCCAGCGCGAGTCCCATGATCTGGTGGCCCAGGCAGATGCCAAAGATCGGTTTTTTCCCTATCAGCTTCCGGACATTTTCTTTCGCGTAGGGCACGGCATCGGGATCTCCGGGACCGTTGGAGAGAAAGATGCCGTCCGGGTTCAAGGCCAATACCTCTTCCGCGGAGGTCCAGGCCGGAACGACTGTCACGCGGCAACCGGACTCGGCCAGATTTCTTAAAATGTTGAACTTGATTCCGTAATCGTAAGCCACAACAGAAAAAAGCGGATGGTTGAAACCGGCAGATTTGGCTCTCCTACCTTTCTTTAGCTCTCCGCTCCCGTTCCGTTTCTTGTATCCTATTCCCAGCTCCCACTTTCCCTCGCTCCACTCATAGGGTTCCGGACAAGAAACCCCTTTGACCAGATCTCGGCCGACCAACCCGGGTGAAGCCTTGGCTTTCGCCACCAACTCGTCGGACCGATCGATCAGTGTCGAGATGACTCCCTCTTGGGAGCCTCGATCCCGCAGATGGCGCACCAGAGAGCGGGTGTCAATCCCCTCGATTCCGACAATGCGGTGCTCCTTCATGTATTCGTGCAAAGGCTGAGTTGCGCGCCAGTTGCTGGCAACGCGAGAATACTCCTTGACGATAAATCCCTTCACATAGGGTTTGCGCGACTCGACATCGTCAGGATTGACTCCCACATTGCCGATTTCCGGATAGGTCATCGCAACCATCTGCCCCTCGTACGAGGGGTCGGTCAAAATCTCCTGATAGCCCGTCATGCTGGTGTTAAAGACGACCTCGCCTAGAGCTTCTCCTTCCGCGCCGAAGGAGCGTCCGATGTAGACCTGACCGTCTGCTAGTGCCAGTATAGCTTTGCTCATTTTAGATTTTGGATTTTCGATTTTGGATTTCAGCCATTGGCTCTCGGCCCTCAGCAATTGGCTATCAGCATAATTTAGGAGCTGGTGGCTGGTTGCTGCTGGCCGGAGTCCGGACTGATGATCGAATAAATAACCACCTTATCCTTCTCGTTTGGGTCCGCTTCCCGCAGCTTCACCCGAACCCTCTCTCGTTCGGAACTCGGGATGTGCTTTCCTACGTAGTTGGGTTTGACCGGGACCTCACGATGGCCCCGGTCGATCAAGACGGCCAGCCGCACGGAACGCGGCCGCCCCGATTTAAATATGACGCTCAAGGCATTCTCCACTGTCCTGCCCGTATAGATGACATCATCGACCAAGATGATCGGCCGATCTTTCACCTCGAGAAGATTCGGCTGAGCTTCCGAAGCGCCGAGGCTGCGGATATCGTCAACCGCGCCATAGATCTCAATCTCTCCCATTTCAATCTTGCGCTGACGCTTCTTCTCTAACTCCTCGGCAATACGTTTGGCGATCAAAGAGCCTTTGGTGCGGATTCCCAAGATGAGCAATCGGTCAGGCTCTTCACATTCCCTCAGGATCTCATCGGCGATCCGACGTATGGTCTCCTGTATCTCCTTTTCATTCATGAGGGTTCGCTGCGGCCCCATCTTATAAGGCTCGTACCCCAACTCTTCCGCCTGCTTAATGGAATCAAAGATGGCCAACTCTCCGCCCCCAAGCCATTGCTTTACCGTTTCTTCAATCGCCACATCGAACGGGCAATACCTTCTCGATACGGTGTGGCCCACATACGGGACCTTAAAGCGGTGTTCGCAATAGCAACAACTCAGAAGCAGTCCTGCTCCCGCGCCCCTGAAAACCACATCGAACTTCGCACGCGCGGAGATAGGCTCAGCGCGGGTCACGCAGTTCGAGTTGGCGCAGCGAGGGCCGATCGGCTCCGGACACTCGTATAAAGCGGAGTTTTTCTGTCGCGCCGTCGCCTTCTTCACCGCGAGCGCATCGAACATGAATTTAAGCAGCGCCATTCGAACCGGAACTCCATAAGCGGCCTGCTTAAAGTAGATTCCGCGGCGGTCCTTATCGACCACTTGGGAAAGTTCGTCTACGCGCGGCAACGGGTGCATCACCACCGCATCCTTAAAGCGCCTTTCTTTGAGAAAACTCTCTCCTATTCTGGGATAGTCGCCGTTGCCGGCCGCTTCGCCTTCCGAGATTCGCTCCTTCTGCTTCCGAGTGACATAAAAGGCATCGAACTTGAGTCCCGAAACCATCCTGTTCAATTGATCCTGAACCCCTACGTCGACCTGGGTAAAAAGAGCCAACTGATGGGGACGATTAGGAGTCAGATAGATGGCGTCCATTTCCGTCACCACGGCGCGCAGATTGTCCGAGGCTACAGGGACCAAATTGTAATGGTGTTCTCTCTCTAATCTCTCGATAACGTATTGCGGTAGCTGCATTCCCTTGGCTGCCAGGGTCACCACATTGGCCCCGAAACGGGCCAGCGCATAAACCAAAGAGTGAATAGTCCTCCCGTGTTTAAGGTCACCGCAAATCACTACCGTCAAACCCTTCAGCTCTCCCTTTTCCTTTTTTAAAGTGTAGAGGTCACAGAGAGTTTGAGTGGGGTGTTCGTGGCTGCCATCTCCCGCGTTGATGACCGGAACCTCCGAATACTCGGCCATCGCTCGCGCGGCCCCGTCCCAATAGTGGCGGATGACCAATATGTCCGCATAGTTCGAGACCACCCTCGCCGTATCCGCGAGGGTCTCCCCCTTGGCTGCCGAGGAGGCTCTCATGTCGGGAGAGCTAATCACCGACCCTCCCATGCGCTGCATCGCCGACTCAAAGGAAAGCCGAGTTCGCGTGCTCGGCTCGTAGAAGAGTGTCGCCATGATCTTTCCGGAACAGGGGCTGCGAGAGGCCTCTCGACTCGGATCGCTCATCCCGTCCGCTAGGTCGAAGATCTCCTCAATCTCTTGGTTGCTGAGATCCTCGATTGTTGTAAGATCTCTCTTCGGCAACATCATGTGTGCTTCCCACGCATCCGAAAAGGAGAAGGCTGTGTCGGCGTCACCGTCACCTGATCGATGCCGTCTGATTCTTCAAGCAGAACATTCACTCTTTCGGAGTCCCCCACTTCCACGTTTTTCCCGACAATGTCCGCCTTGATCGGCAATTCTCTCTGTCCGCGGTCCACCAAGATGGACACGAGAATCTTTTTGGGTTTACCCAGCTGCGCGACCAGATCTAAAGCCGCCCTTATAGTCCGGCCCGTGTAAATCACATCGTCCACGAGCACAACTGTTTTTTCGTCTACGGTTATCGGCATTTTTATATTGCCGGGGACCGTGGCTGTTTCTGCCTTTGCCACATCGTCACGGTAGGGTGTAACGTCGATGACTCCTACAGAAGGAGCACTGCCGGCAAGCGTCTCAATTTTCTTGGCTATCCTTCCAACCAAATGTGCCCCTCTGGAGCGAATCCCGATGAGCGCAACCTCATTTACGCCGCCGTTTCTTTCCAGAATCTCATGCGCCATCCGACTTAGGATTCGCTGGATCTCTTCGGCGTTGAGAATAATCTTTCCTTCTTTTTCCAAGCGATGAGCCCAAAAAAAAGGAACCCCCTCGGGTCTACCGAGGGGGTTCCTGAACTGAAAGACTAATTTGCCTTACGCTTTCCATAAAACCTTTCCCAGCCTCGCAGAACCGGGTTAAAAGGTCGACTTTTTGTATATGCGCTTGACCCAAAGAAGTCAAGAGCGGCAAAATTTTTCCCTTGTCCTAGAGTCAAAGCCATGATAACTACACGACTCGCCACAGGGGGTACGGCCATGACTCAAAGCAGAGCCTACGATCAAATCCTACGCGCCATAGGCCAAGTTCTGGAAGCGCAGGAGCTGAACACGTTCGAGCTGAGGCGTAACGGCGAGAACTATCTGATTCGCGGCGAGACACAAAAAACACTGAGTATGCTAAAGTCTTGGGTGCAGAAATGGCAGGGCCACAATCCCACGGAGGCTTCCGACTTCACTTACACTCCGCAGGATATCGAGCGCTTGGAGCGCGATGGAAGGGCTAGACGCCGCAATCCGCAGCGGTTACCCGACTTTCATAGTTTACCGAACATCCTGCGCACCGTCGGCGCCTACCTCGATATGAACGGCGCTAATTTGCTGAAACTCTACAAGAAAGAGCTGAGCATGATGATTCTGTATGAAACAAGCCGGGGGCACCCGGGAATAGAGCAGCGAGACATTGCTTCTTTCTACGACCTTTCTGTGCAGATGTATCAAAGAAGACAGAGAAGACCTTCGGCGTGACAGATCCCTCGCGGCACTTAGAGTGCCACAAGCACCAACCACGCAGCGATCGCCAACAGAATCGTGCAGCAGACGGCGGCAGAACCTAAATCCTTCGCCCTGGCTGCAAGCTCATGTCGCTCCGCACCGATGCGATCGATGATCGCTTCGATGGCTGAATTGATCAGCTCGACCACCAGGACCAATGACCAACTCCCGATCAGCAGCGCGCGCTCGGCGTTGTTCTTCCCCAGCCAGATGCCGGCCGGTATGACTAGGATCAGAATCGCAACCTCTTGGCGGAAGGCTTGCTCATGACGGAACGCAGCGCGCAAACCAGCGCAAGAAAAGGCGGTCGCCTTGGCTAACCGTTCCAGTGTGCGAATCATGGGACAGAATCACCTAAGTCAGCTGCGGCTTCCTGGATCCGGCTGCGCACGCCTCCGAGCGGACCGATCTCTACAGGAACGCCGCCGGTGTAGACAATAAACTGATTGGAATAGGGCGACACACGCTGGCCTGGAGTGAGAATCCCGACAAGGTTGAGCGGATCAGCCGAGGAGACAAGCAGCGTCTTGGCCTCTGAATGGGTTCGGCGTAACAGGCGCAGCAGATCTAGCGCTTCAGGCAAAGCATACTGCTCTCCGACAAATCCGTTCACGAATCTCCCGCCGCGGATCTCCCCTCGCGCTTCCAGCCTACGATATATCTGAAGCAGAGTTCGCCACGGCGGCATGCCCATCTCGCGCGCCAATAGCTCGCGCAATACCACGCCGTACCGGCGCAGAAGCTGACGGGCCAAAAACTCATCCCTGCCTTCTCTGTGGCTCTCTGATGGACGACTCTGGGACCGCCACAGCGACCAGCGGCCAACCGGCATTAGCCGTTCAGGCGCACGGCCACCGGCGAGCAGTCTGAGACGGCGCCTTCTCCCCCGCCGTTTGACTTCCGGCGTGAGCAAGACACGAAGACCGGCGATCCCATCTCCCGTCACAAACCCCCGCGCCACAAGCTCCCACAACGCTTCCTCTGCCTGACTCTTAAGAAGGCCGGTCCCCCGGGCGACGTCCGCGAGGAAAGAAGCGCCGTTTTCTTCCAGATAGCGCGCCACAGCAGAGGCGGAGACCGAAACAGTGCGACTGTCCCAAGGCCGATCTTGAGTTCCAACAAGAAAGTTTTCCATCTCATTGCGCAGCAGAAAGCTGATTGGAGCGAGGCGGGTGAAGGTGGCTCTTCTTTTTCTCCTTCTTCCAGCACCGGCGCGATCTGCAGAGCTTCCCGGCTTCTCCCCCGCATCGTCAAAAAATGGATCATCACTCCTGACTCTTCCCCATGCGACGGCGCCTGCGAGGCAGAGGCTTTCGAGATCGGCCGGATCGTACTCCGCGATCCGTGACGGCAGGATATGGCTTTCCCACGCGGGGGCAGGGAGCTCTAATCCCTGCAATTGGCCAGCCACCTCCAGGATGCCGTCGCGTCCGCGCAGCTGCGTCTTCGGATCCAGATGGTGCCAGCTAAAGAGAAATTTCATAAAGTCCGCC
>Ga0209701_10000226_pt1 | contig 30628 bp, 29 predicted proteins | sample CZO8metaG_4_FD_188356 | JGI IMG/M metagenome (GOLD analysis project Ga0209701, IMG submission 188356) | Vadose zone soil microbial communities from the Eel River Critical Zone Observatory, Northern California, USA - CZOApr15con2H3.8 metaG... | ecosystem: Environmental > Terrestrial > Soil >... | reverse complement strand
GGCCTGGTACATGCGATCCGCTTCGGTGCCCAGCCGCAACGCGATCGCTGCGCGGTCCGCGTCGGGCAGCACGTTGTAGAGCAGGTCGTAGGCGCACGAGACGCCGAGCAGGAAGTGGCCGATGTTGAGGTCCGGCGCGCCGAGGTCGGCGACCTCGCCGAAGCCCCAGTCCGTCCAGCCGAGGTACGTCTTCAGGCGAAGCTGCGCCTGCGCCGCATAGCGCGAGTCGCCGGTCAGCTGGTACCCGAACGCCCACGCGCAGACGTCCTGCCCGAAGAAGCGCGGGTCGTCGTAGTCGGTCGTCTTCGGCGCCGGGTCGCCCAAGTGCTGCGAGAGGATCGACGTCAGGTGCGACGCGATCTCCTTGTGCGTGCCTGCCGCCGCGGTGCGGAGCGCCGCGACGTCCCCCGCCTCGAAGAACAGGTGCGGGTGGGCGGCCCCGATCACGAGCGAAGCAGCCATCCATGCTGCAGCCAGCAAAGCGCCTCCAGCGGCGTCGCTTCCGCGCGGCTCCGGCCTCGTCGTGCGGGGCCCTTGGGGCCCTTCGAGCGCCTGGCGCCGCCCCCGGCAGCGCCACCCCATCCCAGCCAAGCGGCCCCTCCCGTGGATCGGGAGTGGCGCGCCGGTCGTGGGGAAACCCTACGAGGGGTCGCAGGCTTGGCTCAATGTAGGAAAATGACCACCCGGCAGGCCGGCACGCGGTCCCGGTCGTCGGTACGTGGACGGGTTACTCGGCCGCCATGCCGAGAAAGAACAGCGGTCCTTCGTAGAGCGCGCGCCGCGCGAGCGCCTCGGAGAGGCCGGCCTTGCGGAGCGCCTCGGCCGCGCGGGGCAGCGCGAGCAGGTCGGTCGCGCCCTCGCCGATGTCGCTCGTCAGCACCACTCCCTCGGCGCCGTTCCGCGAGAGCAGCTGCGCCGCGTCCGCCGGCTCGAGCAGGCCCGGCTGCAACGTCAGCCCGGCGAAGTGCCCGCAGCCGCGCACCAAGAGGAACGTCTCCTCGGTGACGTGATCGACCAGGACGCGGGTGGGCTCCAGGCGCGACTCGCGGAGCACCGCGAGCAGCCTGCGGGTCACCGCCAGCTTCCCCTGCCCCGGCGTGTGCACGATCACCGGCTTGCGCAGCGCGAGCGAGAGCTCCAGCTGGCGCGCGAGCAGCTCCTCCTCGCGCTCGCCGCCCTCGTGCAGGCCCAGCTCGCCGAGCGCGACCACTCGCGGGTCGTCGAAGTAGCGCGGCAGGCGGTGCAACAGATCGTCCACGCCATGCCACGGGATGCGCGCCGGGTGCACGGCCAGCGCGACCCAGGGGCGGATCCCGGCGGCCCGGAGCCGCTCCACCTGCACGGTGACGAGGCCGTCCCAGTGGCGCCGCAGCTCTTCCGCGCTGGAAGCGCCCGCGTCGTTCGCGCAGGTCACCGCGGCGCGGAGCCCGAACCAGGCCAGGGTGGTGAGGTCGGCGTCGCTGATTCCCTCGGCGTGGAGGTGCAGGTCGACGAATGGCGGCGGCTCCAGCGCCATGCGATGACGCTAGCATGGCATGCGTTTCGCACGCGGCATTTCGAACGCGTCCCAGCGGAGGCGCGGCGTGCAGCGGTTGACGCTGCCCGACGCGAGACCTACCAACAGGTGCCTGGCGGCCGCGCGGGCAGGCGGTTGGAAAGTGGACGGGAAGGAGCATCGATGGAGGCCATCGCAGCCGTAGTCCTCGCCGCCGGCAAAGGCACCCGGATGAAGAGCGACCGGGCCAAGGTGCTGCACCAGGTCTGCGGTCGCCCGCTGGCCTGGTTCCCCATCCGGGCCGCGTTCGCGCTCGACTGCGCTCCGGTGGTCGCGGTGGTAGGCCACCAGGCCGAGCTGGTCGAGAAGGAGCTGTCGCAGCTGTTCCCCGGCGCGCCGCTCGCGTACGCCCTGCAGAAGGAGCAGCTCGGCACCGGCCACGCCGTACTGTCCGCGCAGGCCGCGTTGAAGAAGGCCGGGTTCTCCGATCGGGGAAGCGTCCTGCTCCTGTGCGGCGACACCCCGCTCGTCACGGCCGAGACTCTGCAGCGGCTGGTCCGGGCGAAGCAGGACTCGGGCGCTCCGCTCGCCTTCATCGCCACCCGCCCGGCCGACCCGAAGGGGTACGGGCGCATCGTGCGCAACGAGAAGGGCTTTCCCGAGCGCATCGTCGAGGAGAAGGACGCTTCCGCCGCCGAGAAGAAGATCGGCGAGGTGAACGCGGGGATCTACCTGGCCGATGCGCCGTTCCTGTTCAAGGCGCTGGGCCAGGCGAACCGCAACAACGTGCAAAGGGAATACTACCTGACGGACATCGTCTCGGCGGCCGCGGCTGCGGCGCGCGAGGGACGGGCGCCGTGGCCCCCCACCATCGAGGCCAGCGAGGAGGAGGTGAGCGGCGTCAACGATCGCGCCCAGCTCGCCTGGAGCGCGGCGCGCTTGCGCGAGCGGCGGCTGTCCGCGCTGATGCGCGAGGGTGTCTCCGTCGTCGATCCCGCGGTCACCTACGTCGACGAGGGAGTGGAGATCGGTCCCGACAGCGTGCTGGAGCCGCTGGTGAGCCTCCGCGGGAAGACCCGCCTGGGCCAGGGCGTCGAGGTGGGCCAGGGGTGCGTGCTGATCGACGTGGAGGTCGAGGACGGCGCGCGCATCCTCCCGTACTGCCATCTGCACGGCGCCAGGCTCGGCAAGGGGGCGATCGTGGGGCCCTTTGCACGTCTGCGGCCCGGTGCGCAGGTTTCCGAGCAGGCGCACGTCGGCAACTTCGTGGAGCTGAAGAAGACAGTGCTGGGAAAGGGCAGCAAGGCGAACCACCTCACCTACCTGGGCGACGCGGTGATCGGCGAGGGCGTCAACGTCGGCGCGGGCACCATCACTTGCAACTACGACGGCAAGAAGAAGCACGTGACGGTCATCGAGGACGGCGCGTTCATCGGGTCGGACACCCAGTTCGTCGCCCCCGTGACCGTGCACAAGGGCGCGTACGTGGGCACCGGCACGACCGTGCGCGAAGACGTTCCGGCGGGGTCCCTGGCGGTGAGCGCGGGGAAGCAGCGCAACATCGAGGGGTGGGTGGAGAAGAAGGGCAAGAAGTGAGCGGTCCGGCGGTTGGGGCGTGGGGCGTGACGAGCTAGGTTGGAGCGGAGGCGGTAGAGCATGTGCGGGATCGTGGGATACGTGGGCGACGAGGAGTGCGCGAGCCTCCTGGTGGACGGGCTGCGCAAGCTCGAGTACCGCGGCTATGACTCGGCGGGCGTGGCGGTGCTGGGCAAGGAGGGCCTCTCGGTCGTCCGGGCCAAGGGGAAGCTCGCCAACCTCGAGAAGCGGCTCGGAGAGCAGATGCCGCGCGGGACGACCGGCATCGGGCATACCCGCTGGGCCACGCACGGCAAGCCGTCCGACGAGAACGCGCACCCGCACAAGTACGGCGGCGTCGCCGTGGTGCACAACGGAATCATCGAGAACCACCTCGAGCTGAAGGAGACGCTCTCCCATGCCGGGCACAGGTTCGCCTCGGAAACCGACACGGAGATCTTCGCGCACCTGATCGCCGACGAGGAGAAATCGGGGAAGGCGCTGCCCGACGCGGTCCGCGCGGCGCTGGCGAAGGTGAAGGGGACGTACGCGCTGGCGGTGATGAGCGAGCGATCGCCCGAGATGCTGGTGGTGGCGAAGAACGCCTCGCCGCTGGTGCTGGGGCTGGGCGACAAGTGCAACTTCGTGGCGAGCGACGTGCCGGCGATCCTGGCGCACACCCGCGACGTGATCTTTCTCGAGGAGGGGGACTTCGCGGTGATCACCAAGAAGGGCGTCGAGCTGACCGACCGCTCGGGCAACAAGCTCGCCCGCAGCGTCCGCCGCATCGACTGGACGCCGACCATGGCCGAGAAGAACGGCCACAAGCACTTCATGCACAAGGAGATCCACGAGCAGGCGCGCGCGCTGACCGACACCATCCGCGGCCGCGCCTCGGTGGAGGAAGGCGACGTCTACCTCGACGGGTGCAAGCTCGACGCGAAGACGGTCGCGGGCCTGAACAAGGTGCACGTGGTGGCGTGCGGCACCAGCTGGCACGCCTCGCTGACGGGCAAGATGATGATCGAGACGCTCGCGCGGCTCCCGGTCGAGGTCGACCTGGCGAGCGAGTTCCGCTACCGCGAGCCGCTGGTCGACTCCCGCACCCTGTGCGTCGCGGTCTCGCAGAGCGGCGAGACGGCGGACACGCTGGGCAGCTTCCGCGAGGCCAAGTCGCGCGGGGCGCGCGGGCTGGCCATCTGCAACGTGGTCGGCTCCGCCATCGCGCGCGAGGCCGACGACGTGCTCTACACGCACGCGGGGCCGGAGATCGGCGTCGCCTCCACCAAGGCCTTCACCACCCAGCTCGCCGCGTTCTTCCTCCTCGCCGTGCGGCTGGGCCGCCTGCGCGGCACGCTGGATGCGCCGGCCGCGCGCAAGCACCTCGAGGCCCTGCGCGAGCTGCCCATGCTGGTCGAGCGGACCCTCAAGTACGAGGGGGAGATCCAGCAGGCCGCGTACAAGTTCTCCGCCGCGCGCGACTTGCTCTTCCTTGGCCGGGGCCCGCAGTTCCCGGTCGCGCTGGAGGGGGCGCTCAAGCTGAAGGAGATCTCCTACATCCACGCAGAGGGGTACGCGGCGGGGGAGATGAAGCACGGGCCGATCGCGCTCATCGACGAGAACATGCCGGTGATGGTGCTGGCGCCGCGCGACTCGGAGACCAACCCGGGCGTGAACTACGAGAAGATCCTGGGCAACATCCAGGAGGTGAAGGCGCGCGGCGGGCGGGTGATCGCCATCTGCAGCGAGGGCGACACCATGGTGCCCCGGCTGGCGGAGTGCGCGATCGCCATCCCGCAGACCAACCCCCTGCTCCAGCCCATCATCTCCGTCATCCCCACCCAGCTCTTCAGCTACCACGTGGCCGACCACCGCGGGACCGACGTCGATCAGCCCCGCAACCTCGCCAAATCCGTCACCGTCGAGTGACCAAAAAGACGAACGCGGAGGCGCTGAGGCGCGGAGTCGATTGTTTTTAGAACAAATTCTCCGCGCCTCCGCGCCTCCGCGTTCTGCTTTTCGCCCAGATCGGTCCCCCTTTGGAAACTGGATCCCGGTTCGAGAGGTCGCGTAGGCTCGGAGGGTGGGGTTCCCACTCAAGCTGGCGGAAAGGCGGCCCAAGGCGCCGGAGGCGGCGCTCTTGGGGTTGTTGCGCGGCGTGCCGCTCCTGCCTGGCCTGGAGAAGAGCTGGCCGGAAGTCCTGGCGCTGGCCGAGGCGCACGGCGTCGGGCCGCTGCTGCACGCCGTTGCGCCGAAGCTGCCGGACGAAGCGCGGGAGGACCTGCGCAAGCTGCGGGCAGCCGCGCAGGTTGACCGGCGCTGGCAGCACGCCGCCCTGCTCCGCCTCGGCGGAGCGCTGGAGGGCGCCGGGGCGCTGGTGGTGCACGGCGCCGCCCACGCGGACGACCTGTACACCGCCCCCGAGCTGCGGCCGCTCCGCGAGCTGGAGATGCTCATCGCGCCGTCCCGCACCTTCGCGGCGCTCGAGCGCCTCTCGCGCCGGGGCTACCGCATCGAGGAGAGGCCGCAGAAGGGTTGGCTGGTGCTGCGGCTGCGCGATCCGCGCGAAGCGCGCGTGCCGATCCACCTGCGCCGCGGCTTTCCCCCTCCGGGCGGCGCTCCCGCGGCGCCGCGCGCCGGCGCGGGCCCGGAGCCCGAGGTCGAGAGCGCGCTGCCGGTCGGGGCGCTCTGCCTGCGCGCGCAGGGGACCCGGCTGCATCCCGACGACGCGATCCTGGTGCACGCGCTGGCGCTGGCCGAGCGTGGGCTCCGCGCTCCGCTCATCGAGGTCGTCGACCTCGCCCACCTCTTCCGGCGGTGCGATCCCGCCATGGCGGTGGCCCGCGCCAGGCAGGCGCGCCTCTTGCCCCAGCTCGGCGCCGCGCTGCTCCTGCTCGGGCGGTGCGCGGCGGCCGCGCGGCGGTTCGGCGGGGCTCAGGTCGACCCCGCGCGGATTCCCCGACTCGACCTGCCGGGCGAGGTGGAGCGCGCCGTGGATGGATTCGAGCTCGCCGCCGAGCCGGCCCGGCCAGGGGCCCTCTTGCAGGTCGCCCGGGCCCTGGGATTGGTTGCGGAGCAGGGGAGCGTCGAGTAGGTTCGCGCGCCTTTCACGGAGGAACTGAGGGCGCATGCGCATCGCAGTGGTGGGAACCGGCTACGTCGGCCTGGTCGCGGGCACCTGCTTCGCCGAGACCGGACATGTGGTGGTCTGCGTCGACGTCGACGAGGCGAAGGTGCAGACCCTCCGCAGGGGAGAGACGCCCATCTACGAGCCGGGCCTCGAGGAGCTGCTCGCGCGAAACCTCAAGGCCGAGCGCCTCTCCTTCACCACCGATCTTCCGGGCGCTGTGCGCGGCGCGGAGGTGGTGTTCATCGCGGTGGGGACCCCGCAAGGCGACGACGGCAACGCGGACCTGCGCACGGCCATGAAGGTGGCCCACGACATCGCCGACACCGCCGAGCGCTACACGGTGATCGTCAACAAGAGCACCGTGCCGGTGGGCACCGCCGCGCGCATGCAGGCCGAGGTGGCGGCCCGGACGAAGGTGCCCATCGAGGTGGTGTCCAACCCGGAGTTCCTCAAGGAAGGGGCCGCGATCGACGATTTCCAGCGCCCGGACCGCATCGTGATCGGCGCTTTCAGCGAGCGCGCCCGGGCCGTCGTCGCCGAGCTCTACGCGCCGTTCGTGCGGACCGAGAGCCCCATCTATTTCATGGACCCCGCCTCGGCGGAGCTGACCAAGTACGCCGCCAACGCCATGCTGGCGATGCGCATCAGCTTCATCAACGAGGTGGCGAACCTGTGCGAGCGCGTCGGCGCGGACGTGGACGCGGTCCGCAAGGCGCTGGGCGCGGACAAGCGGATCGGGCACCCCTTCCTCTTCCCCGGCGTGGGCTATGGCGGGTCCTGCTTCCCCAAGGACGTGAAGGCGCTGGTCGCCACGGCGCGGAGCCAGGGGCTCGATTTCGCGCTCCTCGCCGCGGTGGACGCCGTGAACGACCGGCAGAAGCGCCTCCTGGCGCAGAAGGCGCGCGCGCACTTCGGCCCGGCAGGCGGGGTGCGCGGCCGCAAGGTCGCGGTGTGGGGGCTCGCGTTCAAGCCGAAGACGGACGACATCCGCGCCGCGCCGGCCCTCGCGCTCATCGAGGAGCTGCTCGCCGACGGCGCGGTCGTCGCCGCCCACGATCCGGTCGCGATGGAGCCGGCGCGCAGGCAGCTGGGCGCCCGCGTCCAGTACGCCGCGAATCCGTACGCAGCCGTGGAAGGGGCGGAGGCGCTCTTCCTGGTGACCGAGTGGAACGAGTTCCGCCAGCCGGACTTCGCGCGGGTGAAGCAGCTGATGGCGAGGCCGGTGGTCTTCGACGGCCGGAACATCTGGAACCCGCAGCGCCTGGCCGAGTTGGGCTTCACCTACCACGGCGTCGGGCGGAACCGGACCTAGCCCGGCGGCAGGTGCGGCTCGAGCTCGCGCCACAAGCGCGGCAGGTCGCCGGTCAGCTCGTGTCCATCGTCCAGCAAGACCAGGCGCGCCTCGCGCCCGCGCTCGCGCATCCGCCGGACGAACTCCGGCGCGAGGTCGGGCGTGACCACGTCGTCGCGACTGCCCTGCAGCACCAGCGCAGGCGCGTCGGGGAGCGGAAACGGCTCGTGCCGGCCGGCGTCCTCCAGGAACCCGATCGAGAGGGGCTCCTTGCGGCCCCAGGCGTGGTGATCGACGAGCGACTCGCCCCGCTCCCGCCAGCGCCGCAGCTCGTCGGGCCCCGTGCGCCGCTTCCAGCGTTCGGCCAGATCGAACGCCGGCGCCAGCAGCACCAGGGCGCGGGCGCGCCCCGGGCGCAGCGCGGACCAGAGCGCCGCGGTGTACCCGCCCAGGCTGGACCCGAAGAGCACCGCCGGGTCGCCCTGGAGCAGTGCGTCGATCTGTCCCAGCATGCGAGTCACGCTGAGGTCCCGGAACGCTGGCTCGTTCAGGTCGGGGATCTCCAGCCGGGCGCCGCGCTCGGCGAGGCGCTCGCGCACGAACCGGCCCTTGCTGGACCCGGGCCCGCTGGCGAACCCGTGCAGCCACAGGTAGCGCATCCGTTCACGAAGCAGCGGATTCGGAGGTTCCGCAAGCGCAATCCGTGGTAGATCGCCGCCGCCATGACCTGCCGCGTTGTCAAGCTCTTGCCACTCCTCGTCTGCATGCTCACCCTGACGGCAGCCGCCGGCTGCGGGGACCCGTGCAGGGATCTGGCCAGCCAGGTCTGCGCGTGTTTCCCGGACGACGGCACGAGGGCGGTGTGCAACCAGAGGGCGAAGGACGCGGAATCGAGCTTCCCGGTCAGCCAGCAGGACAAGGAGTATTGCCAGCAGAAGCTGGACTCCCACTCTTGCGACTGCCGGAATCTCGCCACGCCGGACGGAAGGGCCGGCTGCGGCCTGACGTATCCGTGACCTGGGTTGGAGGGGGAGAATGGCGAAGGTCTGCGTCACCGGGGCGGCGGGTTTCATCGGCGGACATGTCGCGGAAGAGCTGCTGAGGCAGGGCCACGAGGTCGTCGGGCTCGACGATTTCTCCAGCGGAAAGCGCGAGACCGCGGCGCTGCTCGCCGGCCACCCGCGTTTCCAGCTGATCGAGGGGAGCATCGCGGATCCGCAAGCGGTCGCGCGGGCGGTGGCGGGCTCGAAGTGGGTCTTCCACCTGGCCGCGATCCCTTCCGTGCCGGTCTCGATGCAGGAGCCGGAGCGCACCACCGCGGTCAACGTCGGCGGGACGGTGAACGTCTTGCAGGCGGCGCTGCGCGCGCGCGTCGAGCGGGTGGTGCTCGCCTGCTCGTGCGCGGCCTACGGCGACGGGCCGGAGCAGCCCAAGCACGAATCGTTCCTCCCCCGGCCCGTGTCGCCGTACGCGGCGCAGAAGGTCGCCTGCGAGCTGTACGCGCAGACCTATGCGCGGGCCTTCGGGTTGCCCTGCGTCGGGCTCCGCTTCTTCAACGTCTACGGGCCGCGCCAGGACCCGAAGAGCGAGTACGCGGCGGCCATCCCGCGGTTCGTCACGCGCCTGTTGTCGGGACAGCGGCCCATCGTCTTCGGCGACGGGCTGCAGACGCGCGACTTCGTGCACGTCTCGGACGTGGTGCGGGCGAACCTGCTCGCGGCCACGGCAAAGGATGCGCCGGGCGAGATCGTCAACGTGGCCAGCGGCCGGAGCGCCTCGCTCCTGGAGTTGATCCGGCTGATCAAGCACGCGATCGGCCCCGCCGCCGCGCACCTGGAGCCGGAGCACCAGCCGGCGCGCGCCGGCGATCTCCGCGCCTCGTCCGCCGACCTGACCAACGCCCGCAGGGTGCTCGGGTACGAGCCCCGCGTCGGCCTGGCCGAAGGCCTCGCCGGACTGGTCGAGTCCTGGCGCGCCACCCTGGACCGCGCCGCGTAGCTCAGATCGGCTTCAGCGACGAGATGAGCTGCTGGAGATCGTCGGGGAGCGGGGACTCGAAGCGCATGCGCTCGCCCGTGACCGGGTGGGGGACCGTCAGCTCGGAGGCGTGCAGCGCCTGGCGGTGGTGGCGCAGAGCGCGGCGCTCCTCGGGCGTGATCAGGTCGTCGAACTCGCCTCGCGGGGCCGGGGCGCCTCCGCTCTCGGCCAGCCTGAGGAAGATGCCGTCGTCGGGTCCGTACAGCTTGTCTCCGACCAGCGGCGACGCCGCCGCGTGCAGGTGCGCGCGGATCTGGTGCTGGCGCCCGGTCCGCGGCTCGCAGCGCAGGAGCGCCAGCGGCTTCCCCTGCGCATCGCGGTAGCGCGCCAGCACCCGGAAGACGGTCACGGCGGCCATTCCCTCCGGGTCCGGACGCGCCTTCACCTTGATGCGCTCGCTGCCCACCGAGAGCGGCACGTCGACCTGGAACTCGTCCGCGCGGGGCTCGCCCTCGCACAGCGCCAGGTAGGCCTTCTCCACCTCCCGCGCCGCGAAGGCCGCCTTGAGCGCGCGCGTGTGCAAGGACCCGCGGCCGCACGCCACCAGGCCGCTCGTCTCGCGATCCAGGCGGTGCGCCGGGTCGGGTTTCTCGCCCGCCGCGTTCCGGTGCCGGGTCTCCAGCGCCCGCGTCAGCGTCGATACGTGGTAGCGGGCGGTCGGGTGCAGCGCGAGCCCGGCGGGCTTGTCCACCACCAGGAGCGCGTCGTCCTCGTAGACGACCGGGATGGCCGGGGGCTCGCCGTCGTCGCCGGGCGAGCGCTTGCGCAGCGAGAAGCGGAGCCCCGGCCACACGCGCGTCTCCGGGAGGAGCTCCCGCTCGCCGTGCACCAGCGTGCGCCCGCGCAGCATCCGGTCCAGGCGCGCCGGCGCCAGCGGGCGCTTCAGCTTCTCCGCGACGTACGCGGCCAGGGTCCAGCCCGCATAGTTCGGCTCCACCTCGAAATGGACCAGCGCGCGGGCGGCGTCGTCGATCATCCCACGCACAACGTAACCCGCCGCGGTTCCCGAGGCACCGTCGGACAGCGGACAGAACTTTGCAGGTGTGGCCCGGCGTGCCCACCTGACGGGGGTCATGAAATTCCTCCACGTCGTCGGGGCACGCCCCAACTTCATGAAGGTGGCGCCGGTCCTCGCCCAGCTGCGCAAGGACGCGCGGGTGCGGCAGGTGCTGGTGCACACCGGGCAGCACTACGACCCCAAGATGTCGGACGTCTTCTTCCAGGACCTGGGGATGCCCGCGCCCGACGCGCACCTGGGGGCGGGGGGCGGGTCGCACGCGCAGCAGACGGCGAAGATCATGGTCGAGGTCGAGCCGGTGATCCTGCGCGAGGAGCCCGACGTCGTCGTGGTGGCGGGCGACGTCAACTCGACCGTGGCGGTGGCGCTGGTGGCGGCGAAGCTCGGCGTCGCGGTCGCGCACATCGAGGCGGGGCTGCGGTCCTGGGACTGGCGCATGCCCGAGGAGGTCAACCGCGTCCTGACCGACCGGATGTCCGACCTCCTCTTCACTCCCTCCCGGGACGCCGACGAGAACCTCGCGAAGGAAGGCATCGACCCCGGCCGGGTGCGCTTCGTCGGGAACGTGATGATCGACAGCCTCCACGCCGCGCTGCCCCGGGCGCGGGAGAGCCGCATCCACCAGCAGCTGGGGGTGCGCAAGGGAGAGTACGCGCTGGCGACGCTGCACCGGCCGAGCAACGTGGACGAGCCCGCCGCCCTGGAGAGGCTGCTGGTCGCGCTGGCCGAGGTGTCGGGGCGCATCCCGGTGGTGTTCCCCGTCCATCCGCGCACGCGCGCGCGGCTGTCGGTGGACGCGTCCCTGCGAGCCAGGGCGGAGGGCGCGCGCGGGCTCAAGCTCGCGGACCCCATCGGTTATCTGGACTTCCTCGCCCTCACGGCGAATGCTCGCCTGGTGATGACGGACTCGGGGGGCATCCAGGAGGAGACCACCGCGCTGGGCGTGCCGTGCCTGACGGTGCGACACAACACCGAGCGCCCCGTGACGGTGGAGGTGGGCAGCAACACGCTGGTGGGGACGGACCCGGCGCAGGTGGTGCCCGCGGCGGTGGCGGTGCTGGAAGGACGTGGGAAGAAGGGCCGCGTGCCGGACCTCTGGGACGGGCGGGCGGCGGAGCGGATCGCGCGCATCCTGGTGCGATTCTGCGAGGAGCGGGGGAGATGAGAAGGAAATCGCGCCGGCGCCTGCTGCGCCTGCGGCGCTTGCGCGCGAAATTGTTCTAGCCGCCGCCCACACACCTCGCCGGGTGGACGCGCTACAAGGCTGCGCGTGTCCCTGTGGATGGCGCCGGCAGCGGCCCTCGCGGTCGCCTGGCTGTGGTTCCTCGCGCGCGGCAAGGCGCCGGGCGCGGTGAAGCGGCTCGCCTTCCGCGCTACGCTGCTCGCAGTGCTCGCGGGCCTGTTGGCGCTGGCCTTGGTGCGCGGGGTGTTCGCGCGGACGTCGGCTGGCTTCCAGATCGTGCTGCTCCTCGCGCTGGTCGGCGTCGAGCTGGGCTACCTGTACACGACCCGCTTCTGCCCCCGCTGCGGGCTCATGGTCCGCAACTTGAAGCCCGCGGCCTGCCCACGGTGCGGCGCGCCCCTCCCTCGGCACGGCATGACCTCCGAGCTCCGCCGGCCGCAGATCGATGCGCCGCGCCGGAAACCAGGTGCAGAATGAGCGCGATGGACGACGCCCGGCCGCCCGCCCTGGAGTTCTGGTTCGAGTTCGCCAGCACGTACTCCTACGTGGGGGCGATGCGGATCGAGGAGGAGTGCGCGCGCGCCGGGGTGGCGCTGCGCTGGAAGCCGTTCCTCCTGGGGCCCCTCTTCACCGAGCAGCTCGGGATCCAGGACTCGCCCTTCAACGTCCATCCGGTGCGCGGCAGGTACATGTGGCGCGACCTGGAGCGCCTGTGCGGGAAGCACGGCCTCCCCTGGCGGAAGCCCAGCGCGTTTCCGCGCAGGAGCATCCTCGCCGCCCGGGCCGCGTGCGCGCTGGAGGGCGATCCGCGCCAGGGGGAGTGCATCCGGAGCCTGTTCCGCGCAAACTTCGCCAGCGACCAGGACATCGACGATCCGGCGGTGGTGGGGTCGGCGGTCCGCGCCGGCGGAGGCGACGCCGATGCGGTGCTCGCTGGCGCGGCGTCGGCGGAAGCGAAGGCGGCGCTGCGCGCGAACACGGAGAGGGCGCGCGCCTCGGGGATCTTCGGCGCGCCCGACTGCCTGGTCGGATCCGAGCTGTTCTTCGGGCAGGACCGGATCGAGGACGCGATCGCCTGGGCTACTTCTTCACGCCCAGCGAGATGAGAGCGCCCGGCTCGGGCGCCAGGGCGTCGCGGTAGCGCCGGACGGCGTCCTCCAGCGCGGCGCGCCGATCCGGCGGCGCGTCCGGCAGCTCCGCCTCCGCGCGCGCCAGCGCGCCCCGGAGCATCCCCGCCGCCGAGCTCTCGTCTCCGGCCACGGCGGTCAGCGCGGCCGCGCGCAGCACGTCGATTGGAGCGGGCCCGCCCCCGGCCCCATCGCTCCGTGAATCGAGGTCGACCACCCGGCGGGCCTGGGCGGCCGCGCCTTCCACGTCTCCCGCGTCCTCCAGCGCGTCGCGGCGCAATGCCGCCGCGTCACGCGCTGGCAGCTGCCCGGCCTCTTCTGCCTCGCCGAGCGCCCGCGCCGCTTCCTCGGGGCGTCCCGAGAGCTGCCGCAGCTGCGTCCACAGCGTGTGGAAACGCACCCAGTCCTCTTGCGGATCCTCGTCCTCCTCGCGCAGCGCATCGAACAGGCGCTCCTGCGCCGCCCAGCGGAGGAGGTCCTCGTCGATGCGCTGGTCCGGATCGAGCCGCGCCCGATCCAGCGCGATCTCCAGCAAGGTCAGCACGACCTCCTCGGCGCCGGCGGGAAGCGGCTCCCCGGCCGCCGTCCGGTCGCGGAAGCCGGCCACGTCGCGGGACAGCCCTTCCGCGGCCCGCCCGAGCGCCTGCAGCTCGCCGCGCCGATCGCCCGCCTCGTGGAGGACGCGCGCGAGCCCCAGCTCGGCCGCGGGCAGGCCCGGGACCGCGTCCAGGACGGCGCGGAACTCGTGCTCGGCGCCGTCCAGGTCGCCGAACTCCTCCAGGTAGATCTCGCCCAGCGCGCCGCGGGCCAGCACTTCGGCGCCTCCACCGGCGGCGGCCGCGCGGCGCAGGAGGCGGACCGCCTCGTGCGGATCGGTCTGGCGGAGCTCGAACGCGGCGCGTCGGATGTCCGCCAGCACCTCGGGATCGACCTGGGGGTCGATGTGCGACATCCCCTCTTCTCTATGCCGTTGCGCGGCCGCTGCCCAGGGTTGCAGATTCGGCCGCCGCGGATTACAACGCGACGTGCGCCTCGCAGCACTCATCCCCGCGCGCTACTCGGCCCAGCGGCTGCCTGGAAAACCCCTCGCCGACCTCTGCGGCGCGCCGATGATCGTGCGCGTCTGCCAGCGCGCCGCGCGCGCCGAGGGGCTCGACGAGATCGCGGTGGCGACCGACGACGCCCGCATCGCGCACGCCGTCACCTCCGCGGGTTTCCGCGCGGTGATGACCGGACAGGCGCGCAACGGCACCGAGCGGATCGCGCAGGCCGCGCAGGTCGTCGCCGCCGACGCCTACCTCAACGTCCAGGGCGACGAGCCGCTCATCGATCCGCGCGCGATCACCGCCGTCTCGAACCTTTTGCGCCAGGGCGCGGAGATGGCCACCGCCGCGCGGCCGCTCGAGCCGGACGAGGCGGACCCGCCGAGCGTGGTCAAGGTGGTGCTCGATCACCGCGGGCGCGCCCTGTACTTCTCGCGCAGCCGGATCCCCTTTCCCCGGGTCGCCGGAGAGGTCGCTGCGCTCGCGCACCTCGGCATCTACGGCTTCTCGGCGTCTTTCCTCTACCGCTTCGCCAAGCTGCCCGAGACGGCGCTCGAGCGCGCCGAAGGCCTCGAGCAGCTCCGCGCGCTCTACCACGGGCATGCGATCGAGGTGGCGGTCGGTCCCTGGAGCTCGGCCGCCGTCGATACGCCGGAAGATCTCGAGCGCGTGAGGGCTTTGTACTCGGACGAGCAAAGGAGGCACGGATGAGCGCACTGCGAGGCAGCCGCATGGATGCGCCGCGCGGCAAGCGCACCAAGTTCATCTTCGTGACCGGCGGCGTGGTGTCGTCCCTGGGCAAGGGCCTCTCCAGCGCCTCGCTCGGGGCGCTGCTGGAGAACCGCGGTCTCAAGATCACCCACCTGAAGCTCGACCCGTACATCAACGTCGACCCGGGCACGATGAGCCCGTTCCAGCACGGCGAGGTGTACGTCACCGACGACGGGGGCGAGACCGACCTCGACCTGGGCCACTACGAGCGCTTCAGCTCGGCGAAGATGTCGCGGCACAACAACGCCACCACCGGCCGCATCTACCAGAACGTCATCAACAAGGAGCGGCACGGCGAGTACCTGGGGAAGACCGTGCAGGTGATTCCCCACATCACCGACGAGATCAAGCGCTTCATCCTGAACGCCGCCGACGGCAACGACATCGTCATCGTCGAGGTGGGCGGCACGGTCGGCGACATCGAGAGCCTGCCGTTCCTCGAGGCCATCCGGCAGATGAAGTACGACGTGGGCAGCGAGAACGCGATCTATGTGCACCTCACGCTGGTGCCGTACATCCAGACCGCGCACGAGGTGAAGACCAAACCCACGCAGCACAGCGTGATGAAGCTGCGCGAGATCGGGATCCAGCCGGACATCCTGCTCTGCCGCACCGACCGCGCCCTGTCCAAGGAGATCAAGGACAAGATCGCGCTGTTCTGCTCGGTCGAGCCGGGGAGCGTCTTCACCGCCGCTGACGTGTCCACCATCTACGAGCTGCCGCTCGCGCTCCACGGGGAGGGGCTCGACGACCGGGTCGCCGAGCTCTTGAACATCTGGAGCCGCGCGCCTCGCCTCGACAAGTGGGAGAAGATCGTCAAGGCGGTGAAGGAGCCCTCGCGCGAGGTGCGCATCGCCATCGTCGGCAAGTACGTCGACCAGACCGAGAGCTACAAGTCGCTCAACGAGGCGCTGGTGCACGGCGGGATCGCCAACGACTGCCGGGTCAGCCTGGAGTACGTCGATTCGTCCGACGTGGAGAAGCTGGGCGCCGAGACGCTGCTCTCGCACGTGGACGCCATCCTGGTTCCGGGCGGATTCGGCATGCGCGGCACCGAGGGCAAGATCGCGGCGGTGCGCTACGCGCGCGAGAAGAAGGTGCCGTTCTTCGGCATCTGCCTGGGCCTGCAGATGGCGGCCGTCGAGTTCGCGCGCAACGTGCTGGGCCTCGCCGGCGCCAACTCGCTCGAGTTCGACGAAGCGACGCCGCACCCGGTGGTCAGCCTGATGGCCGACCAGAAGTCGGTGGTGGCCAAGGGCGGCACCATGCGGTTGGGCGCGTACGACTGCACGCTCAAGGCGGGCAGCCTGGCGCAGAAGCTCTACGGGCGGCCGCTGATCTCCGAGCGGCACCGGCACCGGTACGAGGTGAACAACGCCTACCGGCCCCGCTTCGAGGAGCGCGGGTTCATCGCCTCCGGCGTGAACGAACAGCTCGGGCTGGTCGAGGTGATCGAGTTGGAGGGGCACCCGTACTTTCTCGGCTGCCAGTACCATCCCGAGTTCCAGTCCAAGCCGTTCCAGCCACATCCCCTCTTCTCCGGGTTCGTGCGGGCCGCGCTCGAGCAGCGCGCGCGGCAGGGGCGCGGGGAGAAGCCCGGCGAGCCGCCGCGGCCCACGCCGGACATCCAGTTCCCGGCGGGCGCGCCCAAGGCGCAGGCATGAAAGTCGGCCGCGCCGAGGTCGGGCCCGGCCACCCGCTGCTCCTCATCGCGGGACCGTGCGTGATCGAAGGCGAGGCCCAGACGCTCGCGGCGGCGCGGAAGGTGGCCGAGGTGGCGCAGCGGCACGGGCTGCCGGCGGTCTTCAAGTGCTCCTTCGACAAGGCGAACCGCACCAGCGGCAAGAGCTTCCGGGGCCCTGGCCTCACCCAAGGGCTGCGGGTGCTGGCGCGCGTGAAACAGGAGACCGGTCTCCCCGTGCTGACCGACGTGCACGAGGTGGCGCAGTGCGCAGCGGTTGCCGAGGTCGCGGACGTCCTGCAGATCCCCGCGTTCCTCTGCCGCCAGACCGACCTGCTCCTGGCGGCCGGCGCCACCGGCCGCGCGGTCAACGTGAAGAAGGGCCAGTTCCTCGCGCCCTCGGACATGAAGAACGTCGTGGCGAAGCTCCTCGAGGCCGGCTGCCGCGACGTGCTCCTCACCGAGCGGGGCGCGACCTTCGGCTACCACGACCTGGTGGTGGACTTCCGCGGGCTGATCGCCATGCGGAAGTTCGCGCCGGTGTGTTTCGACGCCACCCATTCCGTGCAGCAGCCCGGCGGCGAGGGGGATCGCACCGGGGGCGACCGGACGCTCGCCCCTCCGCTGGCCAGGGCGGCGGCGGCGGTGGGCATCGACGCGCTCTTCTGCGAGGTGCACGAGGACCCCGATCGCGCGCTTTCCGACGGGCCCAACTCGCTCACCTTCCCGCTCTGGGAGGAGACGGTCGCGGACGTGCAGCGGATCCGCACTGCTCTGATCGCGCGGTAGCTGCACGCGCTTACAGCGGTACTGGACGGCGCGCAGGTGGGAAATGGTAGGGTCCCGCCGGGTGCCCCCTCACCGGACAGCGCTGCTGCTCTGCGCGGCCCTCTGCGCGGCGTGCGGCGAGGGCGTGCCCATCCTCATGTACCACTCGGTGAGCGGCGGCGGAGAGCCGCTCACCGTGGCGCCGCACGAGTTGGACGCCCAGCTGGACTACCTCGGCTCGGCGGGCTTCGAGACGATCACGCTTCGCGAGCTCCTCGACGCGCAGGACGGCGCGGGGAAGCTCCCCCGCCATCCGGTGGTGCTCACCTTCGACGACGGCTTCGAGGACGCGGCGACGGAGGTGCTGCCGCGGCTCCTCGCTCGCGGGCAGAAGGCGACCTTCTTCATCGTCTCGGGGTTCTGCGCGCAGGACGCGGCCACCCGGGTCGCGCCGGGCCATCGCCGCTACCTCGTCTGGCCGGAGGTGCGCGCCCTGAAGGACGCCGGGATGGAGATCGGCTCGCATAGCGTCTCCCATCGCAAGCTGGTCGGCCTGCACAAGGCAGACTTGCGCGCCGAGATCGAGCAGAGCCGCGCCGCGCTCCAGGCCAACCTGGGTCAGCGCATCGAGTTCTTCGCGTATCCGTACAACGACCAGATGCAATGGGTCCGCCGCGCCGTGGAGAGGGCCGGCTACCGCGGGGCAGTGGTGGGCGCCCGCGGGAACAGCGACCCCTTCACGCTGCAGCGCCTGACCATGCACCGGGGCATCTCTGCCGCCGACCTGCGCTCGATGCTCTCGGAAACGTGGGAGACCGCGTACACGGGGGGCGGATGATCCCGGCCCTGCTCGCCGCGGCCGCCGCCGCGGTCGCAACGGCGTTCGAGCCGCCATCGGCCGAGGACCCGCTCCCGGCGGCGCTGGGTGCCTTGGGTCCGCAGCCCGCCGGCGTCACGGCGCTGACCGCGCGGGCGGGGCGGCCGTTCCATGGCGCGCGGCTCGATCACGGCGTGTCGGACGCGGTCGACGTGGGGGTGGGGCTCGACGTCTGGCCGGAGGGCTTCTACCGGCCGACGGCCCAGGCGCGGGTGCGCGCCTTCCGGTCGGGACCCGCCCAGCTGACCGTCCGGGGCACGCTGGGCCGCGTGGTCGGTGCCAGCCCCGGCCTGGTCCACACCACCGACGGCGAGCTGGCGCTGCAGCTGGGGTTCGCGCCGCTCGCCCGGCTGGGCGCGTTCGCCGAAGTGTCGCTGCTCGGCGCGACCGATTTCACGCGCGCGCACACCGCCGGGTTCACGCAGGTGCAGGGCGGCCTCGCCTTCGCCCCGCGCGGCCGCTTGTCGCTGCTCGCCTCCGCGGGCGTGCTGCAGGGGGCACGCGGCGCCCGCGCGGTGGGCTCGGGCGGCGCGGCCTTCCGGTTCTGATAGAAGCCCGAGCGTGCCGCCGCGATCCAGGAAGCCGCCGCGCGAGCTCTTGCGCCGCATCCGGCTGGTCGTGCTCGACGTCGACGGCACGCTCACCGACGGCCGCCTCTTCTATGGCAAGGAAGGCGAGGCGTTGAAGGCGTTCGACGTCCGCGACGGCCACGGGCTCCGCCTCTTGCAGCTCCACGGCGGCATCAAGGTCGCGGCGCTCACGGGACGGCGCGCGGACCTGGTGCAGCAGCGCTGCCGGGAGCTGTCCATCGAGCCGGTGGTGGGCTCGTCGCGCGCCAAGGGCCCCGCGCTGCAACAGATCTGCGACGAGGTGGGCCTCCCGCTCGCCGCCACCGCGTTCATGGGCGACGACGTGAACGACCTGCCGGCGCTGCGCCTCGCCGCGCTGTCCTGCGCGCCCGCGGACGCGGCGCTCGAGGTGCTGCGCGAGGTGCGCTGGGTGGCCCCGCACCGGGCGGGGCGCGGGGCGGTGCGCGCCCTGTGCGAGCTGCTCCTCGCCGCGACGGTGGGATGGCCGCCACCAGAGGACGCGCCGGCTCCGCGAGGATGAGCCCCGCCGCGCCCCAGACCGCCGCTCCGCCCGCGCCGCGCACGGTGCCCCTCGGCAAGCGCATGCGCCGCGAGCTGCGGGTGCGTGCGCTGCTCCTGCTGCTGCCGGTGCTCTCGCGGCTGCCTCGCCGGGTGGCGCTCGCGCTGGGCGCCGCCTGCGGATGGCTCGCTTGGTTCGTCGCTCCGCGACACCGGCGCGCCGCGCTCGAGCACCTGGCGATCGCTTTTCCCGATCGCGACCGCGGCTGGCGCGCTCGGATCGGGCGCGCCTCGTTCGCCAACCTGGGGCGCTCGGCGCTCGAGCTGGTGGCGATGCAGCGCTTCGATCTGGCCCGCGCCGTGCATTTCGATCCGGGTTCGCTCGAAACGATGATCGCCGCGCACGCCGAGGGGCGCGGCGTGGTGGCCATCTCCTGCCACCTCGACAACTGGGAGCTCCTCGCCCGGCGCGTCGCCGCGGAGGGCCTGCCCGTCGCGACGGTGGCGCGCGAGGCGCAGGATCCGCGGCTGACCGCGCTGCTGGAGCGGTCGCGCGCCTCGACCGGGATCGTCAGCCTGTGGCGCAACCGTCCCGGCGCAGCGCGCGGGTTCATCCGCCACCTGCGCAACGGCGGCGTGGTTGCGGCGCTCATCGACCAGGACACGGAAGTCGCCGGTCATTTCGTTTCGTTTTTCGGGAGGGAAGCATTCACTCCACGCGCGCCCGCGGACTTCGCGCTGCGAACGGGCGCGGCCGTCGTGTTCGCTCGAATCCTCCGGGTGGCCCCGGGCGTGCATCGGATCCGGATCTCGCGCCTCGTCGTGCCCGCCTCGGGGGACCGGGAGGCGGACTCGCGCGCGCTCACGGCGTCGGCGAGCGCGGCCATCGAGGAGGAGGTGCGCACCTGCCCGGATCAGTGGGTGTGGATGCATGAGCGCTGGCGCACACGACCGGGTTCAATCCGTTGAACTCTTGACGGATTTTATGCAAGTGGAGCGCGGCCTCGGACCTCGACACGGGCGGGTCTGGGTGCTAGTGTTCCTTGCAAATGTGGAGCCAGTTCGCCATCCCCGGTGCTGCAGCGCTCCTCCTGGGCTGCGGGGCACGGCCGGCTCCCTCGCAGGACCTGTCGGATCATTCCCCACCCCCGGGAGCTCCGGACCTCACCTTGCATGGGGTGGCGTTCGCCCGGCTATCCGACGGGCGGGTGGCCGCGCGAGGCACCGCACGCGAGGTGTCGTATCAACGGGCGGGCGGGCGGCTGGACGGCCGGGTCGCGGTGGCGAGCCTCTACCCCGAGGCGGGCACCGGCTACGCGATGTTCGGCGAGGTGCTGCTCACCGCGCCGCGGGTCGATGGCGACCTCGGAAACAAGCGCGGGAGCGCCTCGGGCGGCGTGACGTTCCGCGCCGCGCGCGGCGATCAGGGGACCACCGAGCGCCTCTTCTGGGACGGCCCCGCGGACCTGCTCAGCGGCGACCGCGCCGTCGACGCGCAGGGCCCCGGATACGCGGTCCGCTCGCAGGGTTTCTCCGCTCGCGCCGACGGCAGCGACGTCACCCTGACCGGCGGCGTGGTCGGCACGCTCCAGCCGACCGGCGATCCGACCGCGCAGTTCCCCGCGAGCCGGCAATCAGCGAGCCGCAAGCCGCGAACCGCAAGCCGCAAGCCGGCGGAGACCCGATGATCGCCCTCGCAGCCGCGCTCGCGGTGGCCGCCGCGCCGGCGGGTCCGGTGGACTTCACCGCGCAGACGATGCGGATGGAGCCCCGCGAGCGGCGCACGCTGCTGGACGGGTCGGTCCGCCTGTCGCGCGACGGGATGGTGGTGACCGGCGACCGCGCAGTGGTCGAGTTCGCCGCCGACGAGCAGCCCCCGCCGCAGCCGCAGCGCAAGGCGCGCCGGCGCGGCCGCGATGAGCCGGCGCTGCTCGGGCAGAAGCTGGAGAGGTTCACGGTCGACGGGAACGTCCACGTGCAGCGCGGCAAGCGCACCGCGGACGGCGCGCGCGGCGTGTTCGACGCCAAGGGCCAGACGTTGGTGCTCACCGGCGACGGCAAGGACGACCCGGTGCTGCGCGACGGCTCGGAGACGTTGACCGGCGACCGCATCGTCATGCGCCTCGACACCGAAGACGTCGACGTGCAAAAGCCCAGGCTCGTGCTGCGCCGCTCAGTGCCCGAGGCGGAGGACGCGCCGCAGCTCCCCACGCGGGTCGAGGCCTCCCGGCTGTCGCTGGACCGCTCGGAGCGCCTGGCCCGCTTCACCGACGACGTGGTGGTGCGCCGCGGCGACGTGGTCGTCCGCGGTCCGCGCATGGACGCGCACTACGACGCGTCGGGGCAGCTCACCCACCTCTACCTGCGCGGCGGAGTCGAGCTGCGGCAGGGCGATCGCCGCGCGGTGGCGCAGAACGCCGACTACGACGCGCGCACGCGCGAGGTGCTGCTGACGGGCGAGCCCCGCCTGTTCGACCGGGGCGACGTGCTGGTCGGCGAGCGGATCGCGCTGGCGCTGGACACGCACGAGGTCCGCGTCGAGCGCGCCCACGGCCGCCTGCGGCCCGAGGCGCACCAGGACGAGGCGCGGCCCGCACCCGGGGTGAAGCCGTGAACGCGCTGCACGCCCGCGGGCTGTCGAAGAGCTTCCGCGGCCGCAAGGTCGTGGACCGGGTCTCGTTCGACGTGAACCCCGGCGAGGTGGTCGGCCTTCTCGGCCCCAACGGCGCCGGCAAGACGACCAGCTTCCACTGCGTGGTGGGCCTGCTGCACCCCGACGAGGGCGAGGTGCACCTGGGCGGCCAGGACCTGTCCGGGCTGCCGCTCCACCGCCGCGCCCGGATGGGGCTCGGGTACCTGCCGCAGGAGCCGAGCATCTTCCGCAAGCTGACCGTCCGCCAGAACCTCCTGCTGGTCCTCGAGGGACACGGCGTCCTGGGGCAGGAAGCGCGCGACCGCACCGACGACGTGCTGCACGAGTTCGACCTGCTCCGCGTGGCGGACTCGCTCGGCGAGCAGCTCTCGGGCGGCGAGCGGCGGCGGACGGAGATCGCGCGGGCGCTCCTGGCCGAGCCGCGTTTCCTGCTCTTCGACGAGCCGTTCGCCGGCATCGACCCTATCGCCGTCCACGAGCTGCAGCGATTGATCGGCAAGTTGCGCGAGCGCGGCCTGGGCGTCTTGATCAGCGATCACGCGGTCCGCGAGACGCTGGGCATCTGCGACCGGGCCGTCCTGCTGGTGGAGGGGCGCCTGCTGGAAGCGGGGACGCCGCCGCAGATCGCGGCCTCGGAGCGCGCCCGCGCCGTGTACCTGGGCGAGCGGTTCAAGCTGGAGTGAAGGGGAGATCATAGAAATGGCTTTGGAGCTCAAGCAGAGTCTTCGCCTCAGCCAGCAGCTGGTGATGACGCCTCAGCTGCAGCAGGCGATCAAGCTGCTGCAGCTCTCGCGGCTCGAGCTCGTCGACCTCATTCGCACCGAGATGGAGCAGAACCCGCTCCTGGAGGAGCCCGCCGAGGGCGCCGAGGCGGAGCTGGACGAGGCCCCGGCCGAGCTGACCGCCACCCTGAACGAGTCGATCGAGGCCAGCGAGCTCTTGCCCGAGAAGCCGCCCGACCGCGAGAACGACGCCAAGCAGCAAGCCGACGGCGACGTGCAGCGGGCGGACATCGACTGGGAGCAGTACCTCGACAACTACCAGACGCAGCACACCGCGCCTTCGAGCGGCGGGATGTCGGCCGACGACCTGCCCAACTACCAGGACACGCTCACCCGCGCCGAGGGGCTCACCGAGCACCTGATGGAGCAGCTCCGCATGACGGGGCTGACGCCCGAAGAGGAGCGGCTCGGGGGGCTGATCATCGGCAACCTGAACCGCGACGGGTACCTGGTGATGGACCCGGACGCGGAGCCGACCGTGCCGGCGTTGCGCGAGGACGTGGAGGTCCCGGCCGTCCTGGCCACCAGCTCCGACGAGGACGCGGGCCAGACCGCGGAGAAGGCGCTCAAGGCGGCGGCGAAGGCGGCCGCGGCGGCGCGGGCGGCGCGCGGCGAGGCCGACCCGCTGGTGTCCTTGGCGCTGGAGGCGGGCGTTTCGGCGCCCTGCGCGGAGAAGGTGCTGCGGATCATCCAGCGGTTCGAGCCCATCGGCTGCGGCGCGCGCGACCTGCGCGAGTGCCTGCTGGTCCAGGCGCGCTGGTTCCTCTCCGAGGGCGAGGGCAAGGACGACCCGGACGCAGACCTGCTGCCTGCCGTCATCACCGGGCACCTCAAGAACGTGGAGACGAAGAAGTACCAGTCCATCGCCAAGGACCTGCACGTCCCGCTCGACGAGGTGGTGGCGGCGATCAAGCTGCTCTCGCGGCTGGACCCCAAGCCGGGGCGGCGCTACGCTCTCGATGAGCCGCAGTACATCACCCCCGACGTCTACATCCACAAGGTCGGTGATCAGTACGTGACGGTCCTCAACGACGACGGCTTGAGCAAGCTGCGCATCTCGGCGCACTATCGGCAGGCGCTCAAGAACGGGGCCAGCAACGGCAAGGCGAAGGAGTACATCCAGGACAAGCTGCGCTCGGCGGTGTGGCTCATCCGCTCCATCCACCAGCGGCAGCGGACGATCGTGAAGGTGGCCGACTCGATCATCAAGTTCCAGCGCGAGTTCCTGGACAAGGGCATCCAGTTCCTGAGGCCCTTGATCCTGCGCGACGTGGCCGAGGACATCGGGATGCACGAGAGCACCGTCTCGCGCGTCACCACCAACAAGTACGTGCACACGCCGCAGGGCATCTACGAGCTGAAGTTCTTCTTCAACTCCTCGATCGCGCGGGTGGGCGGCGAGGACATCGCCTCGGAGGCGGTGAAGAACCAGATCAAGCAGATCGTCGCCGCGGAGCCGGGCGACAAGCCGTACAGCGACCAGAAGATCGTCGAGGTCTTGCGGACGCAGAACGTGGACATCGCGCGGCGCACCGTCGCCAAATACAGGGAGGTGCTCGGCATCCTGCCGAGCAGCAAGCGAAAGCGGTTCTTCTAGCGGCGTCCGCAACGGGCGGCGCTACAGCCCGATCCTGCTTCCATCGAACCCGGAAGGGCTCGTCCCACCGGAGGTACCACGCATGCAGGTCAACATCACCTTCAGGAACATGTTCGCCACCGACGCCCTGCGGAACCACGTCACTGACAAGCTGAGCAAGGTGGTCGACAAGTACCTGGACAAGGTGACCGAGGCCCACGTCACGCTCTCGCTCGAGAGGTACCTGCATCATGCGGACATCAACCTGCACGCGGGGACGTTCCACGTGCGGGGCAAGGAGAAGTCGGAGGACATGTACGCCTCGATCGACCTGGCGTGCGACAAGATCGAGAGGCAGCTCAAGAAGTACAAGGACCGGCTGAAGAACCACCGGCCGGCACACGTGCACGCGCGCGAGCCGGTGCGGGTGCGCTACGAGATCTTCGCGGCCTCGCCGACCGAGGGCCTGCCCCCCGAGGTGGTGCGGTCGAACGAGTTCCTGGCCAAGCCGATGAGCGTGGAAGAGGCGCTCATGCAGATGGACCTGATGAACAACGACTTCCTCGTCTTCACGCGACCCGACTCGCGGGACGTGAACGTCGTCTACCGGCGCAAGGACGGGAACTTCGGTCTCATCCAGGCCGACGGGGAGATGACCACGGTCGCGGTCCCGCCGGCTGCGGGCGCCACCCCGGCGGTGGGCCAGCCTCCGATCTCGGCCGGCCTGGCGAAGTAGGACGGCTCGCCAGCTTCACCCACCGTACGCGCCGTTTCTGGCCGCGCGCACAGGTCCGGGTGTAGGCTCGATCGCGATGAAGATCGCCGAGTTCCTGCGCGAGGACTTGATCCTCCCTGACCTGCAGGCGACCGACAAGGCGGGCGTCTTGCGCGAGCTCTGCACCCCGCTGGCGCGCGCGTACGGCCTCGACCCGGGCCGGCTCACCGAGGTCCTGCTGGAGCGGGAGAAGCTCGGCTCCACCGGCGTCGGCGAGGGAGTGGCGATCCCGCACGGCAAGCTGCCCGGCGTGCCCAACCTGCTCGCGGCCTTCGGCCGGTCGAAGCGCGGCGTGGACTTCGCGGCGATCGACGGCAAGCCCACCTACCTCTTCTTCGTCCTGTTCGCCCCGGAGAACTCGGCGGGGATCCACCTCAAGGCGCTGGCGCGGATCTCGCGGCTGTTCAAGTCGCCGCCGTTTCGTCAATCGATCACGTCGGCGCAGTCTGGTTCCGAGATCGCCGGGTTGATCACCGGCGAAGATTCCAAATACTGATCGTCATCTCGGCGCCGTGAGCTCGCGGACCACGAACGCGTAATCGTACGCGACGTCCTTGAGGCGGTCGTAGCGGCCGGAGGCGCCGCCGTGGCCCGCCGGATCCATGTTGATCTTGAAGAGCAAGGGATTCGAGTCGGTTTTGAGCGAGCGGAGCTTCGCGACGTACTTGGCGGGCTCCCAATACATCACCTGGGAGTCGTTGTACGAGGAGCGGACCAGCATGGTCGGGTACGGCTTCGCGGTCACGTTGTCGTAGGGGCTGTACTGCTTCATGTAGCGGTACTCGTCGGGCTTCTTCGGGTTGCCCCATTCCTCGAATTCGCCGACGGTCAGCGGCAACGACTCGTCGAGCATGGTGTTCAGCACGTCGACGAAGGGGACGTAGGTCATGACCGCGTGGAAGAGGTCCGGGCGCAGGTTGGTGACCGCGCCCATCAAGAGGCCGCCGGCGCTGCCGCCCATGATGGCCAGGCGGTCCCTCGAGGTGTAGCCCTGCGCGACGAGGTGCTCGGCGGAGGAGATGAAGTCCGTGAAGGTATTCATCTTGTTCATCATCCGGCCCTGGTCGTGCCATTTCTTGCCCAGCTCGTCGCCGCCGCGGATGTGCGCCACGGCGTAGGTCACGCCGCGGTCCACCAGGGAAAACACGTTCGAGTTGAAGAAGTCCGGGATGCCGTACCCGTAGGAGCCATAGCCGTAGAGGAGCAGCGGGCTCTTGCCGTCGCGCGCGACGCCCTTCTTGTGCAGCACGGCGATCGGCACCTTGGTGCCGTCCGCCACGGGCGCCCAGATGCGCTCGACCTCGTAGCGTGAAGGATCGTAGTTCGGCACCGGCTGCCGCTTCACGACCTTCTGGCCGAGCGACGCCGCGTCCAAGTCCAGCCAGCTCTGCGGAGTCACGGGGCTCTGGTACACGACGCGAAACTCCTTCTGGTCGTACTCCGGGTTCTTGTCCGGCGAGACCGCGTAATTCGCCTCGGGGAACTGCACGCGGCGGCGGGCGCCGGTTTTGGGATCGAGAAAGGCGATCTGCGGCAGCCCGCCCTCGCGCTCGTGCAGCGCGACGAAGTCGCGGAAGACCTCCACGTCCCGCAGCATCACGTCGTCGCGGTGCGGGACCACCTCGGTCCAGTTCTCCTTGCGGGGAGCCCAGACCGGCGCGGTGACCAGGCGGAAGTTCCGGCCGCCGGAGTTGGTGCGGATGTAGAGGGTCCCGCCGCGCGCGTCGGCGTAGTACTCGTGCCCGGGCTCGCGGGGCTGCACCAGAACCAGCGCCGCGTTCGGGTCGCTGGCGCCGAAGAAGCGCACCTCGCTGGTCGTATGGCTCCCTGAGGTCAGGAAGATGAAGTCCTTCGAGCGCGACCGGTCGACCTCGAGGTTGAAGGCGTGGTCCTTCTCCTCGTAGACGAGGTCGTCCTTGCCGCCCTGTCCGACCACGTGCCGCCAGAGCTGGTACGGCCGCTTCTCCTGCTCGTCTTCCACCACGTAGAAGAGCACCTTGCCGTCGCGGCTCCAGGCGACGGAATCCACCCGCGCGATCTTCTCCGGACCGTCGGCGCCGCTGCGCAGGTCGCGCACGTGCAGGTCGAACTGCCGGAAGCCTGTCTCATCGGTCGTGAACGCGAGCCGGTTCCCGTCGTCGCTCACCTCCCACGCGCCCAGGCCGAGGAATTTCTTGCCCGCGGCCAGAGCGTTCAGGTCGAGGACGACCTGCTCCGCGGCGTCCGGCGCCGGTCTGCGGCACAGGATCGGGTACTGCCTCCCCTTCTCCGTCCGCTGGTAGTACCAGTGCGAGCCGATCCGCACCGGCGCGGTCGAGTCGTCCTCCTGGATCCGCGAGAGCATCTCGCCGTAGAGCTTCTTCTGCAGCTCCTCGGTCGGCTTCATCATGGCGTCCGCATACGCCGCCTCCGCGCGCAGGTACGACTCCACCTCCGGGGTCCCCTTGTTGCGCAGCCAGAAGTAGTCGTCGCGCAGCGTGTCGCCATTCACCTGGGTGACGTGCGGCTGCTTGCGCGCGACCGGCGGCTGGACCTGCGGCTGCGCGGCTTCGTTCGCGGGCCGGGAAGGCTGCGGGCCCGATGCGCAGGCGGCGACCACAAGTCCGAGGAGAAGAGAGCGGAATGTCGACACGGCGACCTCGTCAGAAAGGGGCGTTCAGAGGGGCGCTGTTATAGTCTGATTCTCGATGGACTCCATCAAGGTCGAGACGCTGCTCAAGGACCAGGATTTCGACCTCCGCCTCGAGCTGCTCGCCGGCGAAGGAGGTCTCGACCGGCGCGTGGTCAGCTCGCGCATCCAGAAGCCCGGGCTGGCGCTGAGCGGCTTCACCGAGCACATCCACAAGGACCGACTTCAAGTTTTCGGCAACACCGAGATGAGCTACCTGGCCACGCTCAAGCCGAGCGAGGCGCAGGCCCGCATGCGCGGCCTGTTCCGGTTGCCCGTCGCCTGCCTGGTGGTGACCAAGAACCTGCCCGTCGACGACATGATCAAGCGCGAGGCGAACGACGCCCGCGTGCCGCTCATGCGCACGAGCCACCTCTCCAGCACCTTCATCGACAACATCGAGCAGTTCCTGCAGGAGGCGCTCACCGCCAGCACCTCGGTGCACGGCGTCCTCATCGACGTGATCGGCGTCGGCGTCCTCATCCTGGGGAAGAGCGGCATCGGCAAGAGCGAGCTGGCGCTCGACCTGGTGACGCGCGGCCACCGCCTGGTCGCGGACGACATCGTCGACTTGAAGAAGAAGCAGGGCGGCTCGGTGTACGGGAGCGGCTCGGACATCATCAAGCACCACATGGAGATCCGCGGGATCGGCATCATCAACATCAAGGACCTGTTCGGCGTGTCGGCGGTGCGCGACCGCAAGAAGGTCGAGATGGTGGTGGAGCTGGTCGAATGGGACGACCGCGTCGAGTACGACCGCCTGGGCGTCGAGGAGCAGAAGTACAGCATGCTCGACACCGAGGTGCCGCTGCTCGTCGTGCCGGTGCGCCCCGGCCGCAACCTGACCACCATCGTCGAGGTCGCCGCCCGCAACCACCTGCTCAAGCTGCAGGGGCACCACTCGGCCAAGGACTTCCAGGAGAAGCTCTCGCGCGAGATCGCCCAGGCGACGGTGACGCGCGGCATCGGCGACGAGGTGGAGTGAGTTGGCGCCGCCGCTCCGCATCGTGCTGCTCACCGGCATGTCGGGCGGCGGCAAGTCGACCGCGATCAGGGCGCTGGAAGACGCCGGCTGGTTCTGCATCGACAACCTGCCGGTGCTGCTCGTGCCCAAGCTGCTCGAGCTGGTGGTGCACGGGGCGTCCGACGAGGTGCACCGGCTTGCGCTGGTCATCGATGCCCGCGAGGGCCGCTTCCTCGACCAGACGCCACAGGCGGTGGACGAGGTGCGGCGCGCGGGCCACCGGCTCGAGGTCGTCTTCCTCGACTCGGCGGACGAGACGCTGCTGCGGCGGTTCAGCGAGACCCGGCGCAGGCACCCGCTCTCGCTGGACGGCACGGTCGCGGACGGCATCGCGCTGGAACGCAAGCTGCTCGCCGCCTTGCGCGGCATCGCCGACGTGGTGATCGACACCACGCGCATGAACGTGCACGAGCTGCGCGACGTCATCACCGCCCGCTTCGGCGCCGCGAGCGACGCCGACGCGCTCAACGTGACGCTGGTCTCCTTCGGCTACCGCAACGGCATTCCGGCGAACAGCGACCTGGTGCTCGACGTGCGCTTCCTGCCGAACCCCTACTTCGTCGAGGGGCTCAAGCCGCACCCGGGCACCGACCCGAGGGTGTCGGAGTGGGTGCTGGGAAGGCCGCAGACGCAGGAGTTCCTCGAGCACCTCGAGTCGCTGCTCGCCTTCCTGCTCCCGCAATACAAGGCGGAAGGGAAGAGCTACCTCACGGTCTCCATCGGCTGCACCGGGGGACGCCACCGCAGCGTCGCCCTGGCCGAGGAGCTGTCGAAACGGCTCACCGACAAGCACCGCGCCCGGGTGAAGGTCACCCACCGGGACGTGGCGAAGGCCTGACGGTCAGCTCCGCTTGCGGCGCATCTCCTTGACCGTGAACGCGCCCTTCTCCACGCACAGCTCGGCGATGGCGCGCATCACCACCGCGGCCTTCTCCATGCTCTGGCGCAGGGCAGCGAGGCTCGCGAGATCGTCGTCGGTGAGGTCGTCCGTGTCGATCGGCCCCCCGTCGGTGGCAGCGAACAGGTCAGGCTCCGCCGGGGAGACCGGACCGGTGCCTTGCGCCGGCGTGTCCTTTCGCGTCGGCGGGGCGGGGGTCGGCGGCGGGATGCGGGGGGTCGCGCGAGGCGGCGTGGCGCGCGAGACCTGCGGCCGGTCATCCCCGCCGGGCACGTCGATCGGCTGCGGATGCCGTCCGCGCCTGGAGGGCAGGTCTTCCGGCACGGTGACGCCCAGCTCCGAGGCGATCTTCGCCAGCGGCGAGGCGGACTCGTCCTGCAGCCCGACCAGCTCCACCTCTTCGACCGAGGTGTCGTCCAGTTCGATGGCGGCGAGCTTGTCGGCGGGCGGCTGCTCCGGCTGCTGCTCCGCGCCCGCGCCCGGCGCCGCGTAGCACTGCCGCACCGCCCGGAGGATCTCGCTCGGTCCCGCCACCGCCGGCCGGACCCGCTTGTGCGTCCTGAGCCGCACCACCGCGATCGAGTCCTGGTCGGTGGGGTCCGCCATCGCCAGCCAGAGCAGGTCTCCGTTCTCGCGCAGCGCGATGGGGAGCAAGAACCGGTCCGCGCAGATGCGCGCGTCGAGCAGGTTGAGGGCCGCCGATTCGGGCGGCGTCATCTGCAGGTCGATGCGCGGCAGCCCCAGCTCCACCGAGATGGCGCGCGCGATCGCCCCTTCGGTGGCCAGGCCCAACTCCGCGACCTGCTGGACGATGTGTCCGCCGCTGCGGGACCGGGCCCGGCTGATCACCGCGTCGTGCGCGCGGTCGTCGATCAGCTGCACCTTCTGCAGCAGCTCGAGAATCGTCCCCACCAGTACATGATCCCACTCGATGAGGCGTTGTCCAGAATGATACTACCGCTCACGAGGGACGGCCGTCGGTTTCGACGGCGGAGTCAGCTGGACCAGGTACTCGCCGGTGAAGCAGGCGTCGCAGAAGGTTCGCGGCTCGGCGCGCACCGCCTCGTGCATCCCCTGCTCGGACAGGTAGCCGAGCGAGTCCGCGGTGACGTACTTGGCGATCTCCTCCACCGTGTGCGTGGCGGCGATCAGCTCCTTCCGCACCGGG
>Ga0209701_10000205_pt1 | contig 31406 bp, 25 predicted proteins | sample CZO8metaG_4_FD_188356 | JGI IMG/M metagenome (GOLD analysis project Ga0209701, IMG submission 188356) | Vadose zone soil microbial communities from the Eel River Critical Zone Observatory, Northern California, USA - CZOApr15con2H3.8 metaG... | ecosystem: Environmental > Terrestrial > Soil >... | reverse complement strand
ACTTTGATCGCATCGCCTGATGGCGATGTTTGGGTGAACCCCACCGGCAATCCCGGGATGGCGACGGGGGGCACGGGAGACGTGCTCACGGGGATGGTAGCTGGCCTGATCGCGCAACATCCTCGGCGCCTGATCGCGGCGACCGCACTCGCGGTATATCTGCATGGATTAGCCGGGGACGTGGCATGCGCGGAGTTGGGAGAGAATTCTCTGGTCGCGACCGACCTCGTGGCCTTCCTGCCGTTGGCTTTTTCACGGGCGCGGAAAGCGGCAACCGCGGAGACAGAAGTCCGAATTCGTGCCTGAGGATCCGGTACCAGCGGACTAGCGAGGAATATAGCGGTTAAGTTGCGGAACCAGCTGCGACCCTAAGCCCCACAAACGCGCCTGTGCGGCGTCAGCGGACTCCTGGCCGTGCATGGGAGTGATCAGGCGGACCAGCGCTCCATCGCTCCGATTCATGCGAATGGAATCCGCCACCAGGTAATACTTGGACCAGTATTCGCTGGCCACGACTCGGTCGTGGGCTTGAAACCAATAGATGACGAGTTCCCGCTCTCCCGCTTTGGGAGTCACCCAGACAGCGCGGTTCGCAGGGAAAGAAGTTCCGTCGGCACGCGGAAGTTGCACTACTTCCCGCCGGAGCGGGACCCATCCCGCACCCAGCAAGCAGTGGTTGGGAGTGTGGATAGTGTCCCCTGCCTTCTGGCTGGGGAAGTACGCGATGAGCAGGTCGACCCAGTTTTGCGGCTCGCCGGGTTTCGCGAAATTGCGGTTGAGGAACTCGCCCGCTCCCAGGATGTCGAGGGTTTGCTGATCGATGCTTATATCCTCTCCGACCCATTCGCCAAGCTGGGTGGGAAGCGAACTCAGAGGCGTGCGCGGCGGGAAGACCTCATTGTTTGGTCTCGCCCTCAGCAAAAGTGCAGTGGCTGCCAAGACGAAGACAACTACCATGAAACGAAGAGATGAAGCTTTCATGCGTGCCTCACTTCCCGGGGCGCTTTCCAGATGCGGGTGATCAGGCCGTGCACCGCGAAAAGCATAATCAGCGAGACGACAAAGATCAACCATCCCTCAAAGAGGTGAAAAAACCCTTCGGCTTTCTCCGGATCCCACAACGCGACAAGTCCTGTCCCAATAACGCGAAAGCTATTCGCCGCTAGGGCAATCGGAACAGCTGCCATCGTCAGCACTATGCGAACCCATTTTCGATCTTCCATGAGATAGCCATAGATGATCGCCAGCGTCAGCAACGAGAGGAGAGAACGAATTCCGCTACAGGCGCTGACGACCTGCAGGGGGTGCATGGTTGCCAGTTTGATCACATTTCCCTCGCGGTGAACGACGACGCCCAATAAGGGGAGCGCTGCGCTGGCCAGCTTGGATGCAAGAATCTGCAGCGGAAAGGTGACCTTTTGAAACACGATCACTGGAATTGGGATCATCAAGAAGAGGAACGCCCACGGGAACAAGACCGCACGAAACAACGGCCAGCCATGAAACAGGATAATCAAGCCTGCCAGCACAATCAGGAGCGACACACGCGAAAGAAATAGTTCGGCGCCGAAATCTCCCAGGATTAACAAGGCGAGTCCGGCGACGATCACCGGAAGTCCACCCCATGAGGGGTTGGCTTCAATGCTTTTCAATTCGTCCCGATTCTTCCAGAGAACGAACAGAGCGAAAGCGGGAACGAAAAACCCGTGCGACGCGTTCGGGTCGTTCATCCACTGCGTGCCCAGGCGGATAACAACGGAAGCGTAAAGCCAGACCATCAGGAGCAGAAGCACTGCTCCCTGCCATAATGGCAACCCCGAGAAAAATCTACTCTCTTTCCGGACCATCAGAGGGGCTACCTGCACTGAGTCAGCCATGGCGCGTTGGCTTCGAGAATATGCGAAAACCTCAGGCCGGTGCAAACCCCGGTCAATTTACAGGTTGCATCTTCAGTAACCGCCAGTTTTCCCAGTCTCCTCGACTGAGAGACGTGGCATGTTCGAGGGAAATGGGAAAACAGGGAAAACTACTTCCATACTTATGCACCGAAAAGGGGTTGGCTGAAAGGGAGCTATACAGATCTCCAGTCATTCCAATGGTTTAGGAACTTACGCCCTACACTTGGGGGAGACAATCGCTCCCGGTCTCTGGATAAAATGGGAAAAAAGTTTCCCATTTGTCCGCAACGTGGTAAGGTTGGTCGGCACTGTGGAAGCGCAAGCGCGTATCGCAAGTTATTGAAAAACAAGTAAGTATTGATTCTCCTGACTGTTGGTTCTGGTTTGCTCGGATGGCAGTAAGTGTGCACTGAGCTAAAGGCACGGCTTCTCCGAGACGCTACCCCCCTGTTCTCGGGACAGAACAAGCATGGCTATCAACAGCTCCGAAATACTAGCCACTACTCCAAGCTCGCACAACGGCACGGTTCGCCCGTGGCGGGAGAGCGTCAGCTCGGGCATGCGGACGGTGGAAGCCGTGATCCGCGAGCTGTCGCAGAACGACGTTCCCGTGCTGGTGGTGGCGGAGGCGGGATCGGGCAAGCAAGCCGCAGCGGCCCGCATCCATGCCTTGTCCGGCCGGACCTCGGAACCTTTCCACGTTTGTCATGGGAACGACGCTACTCGGGATCTTCTGGCAAGTTGGCAGGACGAAGGTGGAACGGTTTACTTGCAGGACGTTGGAGACCTGGATTCTTCGGCCCAGGCCGAGCTGGTTCGCCAGATCGCTTCCGGCGGTGAGGAAGTGCGGCGGGTACCTCGCTTCATCTGCGGAACCTCGCGCGAACTGGAAGCGGAAGTCAAGGCGGGAAAATTCCGCGAAGATCTTTACTACCGAATCAGCGGCGTGTGTCTGCGGTTGCCCCCGCTGCGCCAGAGGAAGGAAGACATTCCGGTTCTGCTGGACTGGTTTCTCTCGGCGGCCGCTCGCGATTTCTCTCGCGCCGTGCCCGTTCTGAGCTCCGAGACCCAAAGTTTCTTTTTGGAGTATCACTGGCCGGGAAACATTCGCGAATTGAAAGACGCGGCTCGGGCGATTGTCGCTCTGGGTGACGAATCGCTGGCCATGGGAGGGTTGCGGTCTTTACTGCGGCGGGTGGATCGCAGCAATGGAGAAAAAGTTTCGCTCAAAGAGACGGCCAAGGCTGCCTCCCGGGAAGCGGAAAAGGAATTGATCCTGCAAGTGCTGACGCGGACGCGCTGGAACCGGCGGCGGGCCGCGCAGGAACTGCAAATCAGCTACAAGGCGCTGCTCTACAAGCTCAAACAGATCGGATATCAAGAGTACGGCGCATAAGAGATTCGCATAAGAGATTAAAGAGAAAGGGTAGAGGAAAAGATATGAAGCGAACTTGGAGAGCAGCGGTGGTGGCACTGCTGGTAATCAACGGCCTGGCTTGGGCGCAGAATGCGGCGCCTGCTCAGCCCGCCGGCAGTTCCGCTTCCGATGCGACGGCTCCCGCGCCTTCCATGAGTGCGGCGGGGCCGGATTATGTGATCGGCCCTGAGGACGTGTTGCACGTCGCGGTATGGAAAGAGGCAGACCTGACGGCCACGCTGCCGGTGCGGCCCGATGGAAAGATTTCACTGCCCCTGCTCAACGATGTGGAGGCCGCTGGCCTGACGCCTATGCAGTTGGCTGATTCCCTGACCGAGAAGCTCAAAAAGTACGTCGCCAGCCCGCGCGTCACGGTGGTCGTGACCCAGATCAACAGCAAGCGGATCTTCATGGTTGGCGAAGTGGGGCACACCGGCGCGGTCCCCATGATGCCGAATATGACCGTTCTCCAAGCGCTGTCCAGTGCTGGAATGACGCAGTTCGCCAATACCAAGAAAATCTACGTAATGCGCATACAAAACGGCAAGCAGCAGAAGCTTCCTGTGAACTATCGCAAGCTGGTCAAGGGCGAGCAAATGGAACAGAACTACATTCTGCAACCGGGAGACACGATTGTTGTCCCGTAACAGATCCGTTGTCGCGGAGTCGATTTACGCTCAATGAACATGGCCACTAGACAGAAAATTCGGGTGCTGTTCATGGTTCTGGGAATCAGCCTGTTCGCTGCCGCCCAAAACGATCCATCTTCCGAACGTACCGGGCCAGCGCCCGCGCTCGGGCAGACGGCGCCGATCCTGGACCCGGACAATCCGCCGATCTCGGGATTGGACGAGGCCGGACTGGAGATGCGCAGCGCTTCGCGCAGCTTCGTTTCGTACGGTCTGTCTTTAAGTGAGACTGCCGATACCAACGCCAGCAACGAATTGGACCGACAGGGAATAAGTTCTGTGACCCACCTTCTGGGCGCTCTCGACTTGCAGCGCTTTTACGCGAAGACCGATCTTTTTGCCGAGTATGTCGGTGGCGGAGCTTTCTACTCCAACGCGACTCGCGATGTGAGCCAGCTGCACGCCTTGGGAGTCATGGGCGTGACGCGTTGGCGCACTGGACGTCTGACGCTGCGCGATTCTTTCAGCTACCTGCCGGAAGGCTCGTTCAGCGTGGGTGCTTTCGGAGGCAACCCTGGGCTCGGCATCGCCACTGGTGGCGGCGCGTCCGGTCTTGCAGGTGGAGGATTGCCGGGTAGTCACTTTTTCGGAAACGGGGAATTCGGTTCCGTCGGACTTACTCCCAGACTCTCGAACAGCGCTTTTGCGGATGTCGTGCAAAGCCTGACACCGCGCTCCGCGATCACTCTAGCTACCGGCTTTAGCAATGCCCATTTCTTCGATAACAAGGACCTCCTGATCAATAGCGACAAGCTCATGGTGGAAGCCGGATACAGTTACATGCTGGGCCGCCGGGATCAAGTGGCTGCGGTCTATGGGTTCCAGCAATTCCGGTTTCCCCAGGATGTGGGCGGCCAGCTTGACGCGCAGATCGCGAATTTTCGCTGGAGTCACACCATCAGCGGAAGGATGAGCTTGATTGGTGGGATCGGTCCGCAACACCTCCTGATTGAGATTCCGTTCCAGCCCGATATTTCCCGCTGGACAGTGAACGGCAGAGCCGTTCTCCGCTACCGATTTACGAGAACGTCGATTGCGGCAACTTACGAGAAATTCACGACCGCCGGTTCCGGTTTCTTTGCGGGCGCCGACACTCAGGCAGCGCGGCTCGGCGTGACCCGTCCGCTGGCGCGTACCTGGGAGGTTTACCTCGACTTCGGATACTCCCACAACACTCGTCTCCAACCCCAGGGCGTCGGTGGAGAGGGCGGGAACACTTTCAACCATGGGTTTGCGCGGGTGCTGCTGCGTAAGCATCTGGGGCGTGAATACTCCGCGTTCGCTGCCTATAGATTTAACGACCTGAGTTTCGACAGCTCGGGCTGCGACGTCTGCGGTCGAAGTTCGGAACGGCACATGGCTACGATTGGCGTGGAGTGGCATCCCCGGCCAAGTCGGCTTGACTAACTCTGGGCCGCTGAGCGGCCGGAATGGTGAACAGCATGATTGAGAATCGCGAATTGACGATGGACGACTATCTGGCGATGGTACGGCGCCGCCTGAAGGTCATTCTGATCCCGGCGCTACTGGCTCCGCTGGCCGGCTTCCTGGTGTCCTATGCCTTTCCCCCTAAGTATTCTTCACAGTCGCTGGTGCTGGTGGAAGGGCAGAAGGTTCCTGACAACTACGTGCAGCCCGTTATTACCTCGGATTTCACGCAGCGCCTGGCGACCATGCAACAGCAGGTGTTGGCCGGAAATCGCCTGCGACCGATGATCGAACGCCTGGGGATCGCCAAGCCGGACGAAGTATCGGCGCTCATCCAGGAAATCCGTGCGAATATGACAGTAGAACCCGTCATCACCGATATCTCGGCTGCCGCGGGCGCTTCTTCGTCGTCGGGATCTTCGAAGAAAACCAAAACCAAGAAACCGGCCAGTGGCGGCTCCGCGCTACCCGGGTTTTACGTCAACTTCAGTTCCAGCAGCCCACGCCGGGCACAGCAGATCTGTAACGAACTCACCGGATTGCTGGTGGAAGAGAACCTGAGGACACGGTCCCTGGTTGCGCAAGGCACGACTGATTTTCTGGGCCGTCAACTGGACGACGCCAAGCGCACCCTGGACGAACAGGATTCCAAGCTGGCTGCCTTCAAGAGACAGTACATGGGGCAACTCCCGGGCGATGCCGAGAACAACGGGCGCATCCTGATGTCCATGAACACGCAGCTCGATGCCACCACCCAGACTCTGAATCGTGCGCAGCAGGACAAGGCCTATACCGAGAGTTTGCTCGCGCAGCAGATATCTGCCTGGAAGAGTACGCAATCCAGCACCAACCCTCAGACCCTCGAGCAGCAGCTGAACATCCTGCAAGCGCAGCTGATGCAACTTCAGGCGCGCTACACCGAAGATCATCCGGACGTCATTAAGACCAAAGCCGACATTAAAGAAGTGAAGAAGAAACTGGCCGAAGTCAACGCTGCGGCCAGCGATGCGACCGACACAACCCAAAAGGCGAATGCTTCCGAGCCGCCTGAGATCCGGCAGCTCCGTCTCCAGATTCATCAGTACGAGAATGTGATTACACAAGCGACTGGTGATCAGAAGAGGCTTCAGAGCCAGATCCAGGTCTACCAGAACCGTACCGCGATGAGTCCCGGCATCGAAGAACAATACAAGCTGCTGACCCGCGATTACGATAACGCCCAGAACCTCTATCGCGATCTCTTGACCAAAAAGAGTTCCTCGGAACTGGCTGCAAATATGGAAAGCCAGCAGCAGGGCGAGCAAATGCACGTCCTGAATCCTGCCGGCTTGCCCGATTCTCCGAGCTTTCCCAACCGCCTGCTGTTTGCGGGCGGCGGCCTGGGCGCGGGTCTTGCCCTAGGCATTGCTATCGCAATCTGGCTGGAAATCCGGGACCGGTCGATCCGCACTGAAAAAGACGCAGCGGCGGCCATGGACCTCCCGCTGCTTGTCTCCGTTCCGTGGGTGTCGGAGGACGAGCCAGTTGTGGCCAACGCCAATGGACGGCGACATTTCTGGGGACGCGGGAACGGCGCCGCCAGAGATCGGGAGAAGATCGAGGTCTAAGGCAAACGTATGTATAAAGAGTTTTTTGGACTTCGGGCCAACCCATTCAACGTCAATCCGGATCCGCGTTACCTGTATCTGACGCGGCACACGGAAGAGGCGCTGGCGTGCCTGACTTACGGCATCCAGAGCCGCAAAGGATTCGTGCTGCTGACCGGCGAGGTGGGCACCGGCAAGACGACGTTGATCAACAAGCTGCTGGAGTGGCTGCGGTTGCAGCAGGTGGCGACCGCGTTCATCTTCAACTCCCGCCTGGACGTGCCTCAATTCCTGGACTTCATGATGGCGGATTTTGGCATCCCCTGCGATTCGAAATCCAAAAGCCAGGTGTTGCAGCGCCTTTATAACTCGCTGCTCGACCGCTACCGCGCCGGCGAAACCGCCGTGCTGATCGTGGACGAGGCGCAGAACCTGTCGGATGAAGTGCTGGAAGAAATCCGGATGCTGACCAACCTGGAGACCTTCACTGAGAAACTGCTGCAAATCGTCCTGGTGGGGCAGCCGGAACTGGAACAGCGCCTGAAGCAGCCCCAGTTGCGGCAGCTGCGTCAGCGGCTCACACTGCGCGCCAAGACGCACCCCTTCAATCTCGACGAAACCAAGTCCTACATCACGCAGCGCCTGCGCATCGCCGGCTCCAACGGCGAGTTGATCTTCGAGCCCGACGCGGTATCGGCACTCTATCGCTACTCAATCGGGGTCCCGCGCGTGATCAACCTGTTATGTGAACACTGCCTGGTGAGCGCGTTTGTAGACCAGAAAAAGACTGTCGCTGCCGAGATTGTGGACGCTGTCGCCAGGGATTTCGACCTGAGCGACGGCACAACTGCCGGAGCGGTCACGCCAGTTGTTCCTTTGACGTCACCGGAAAGGTTTGACTTAGTAGAAGCACTGCGTACGCTGGCGACACTAGCTGACAAGCTTCGCCAATCCGAACAAGATCTCCCCAAAGAGAGGAAACTATGAGCCGAATCCATGACGCTTTGAAACGAGCCGAACAGGAACGAGCAACTTCGCTGGGGGGACACGTTGAGCCTGCCTTGGAGCAGCCGGAACTACAGTCGGTGAGCATGCCCGAGCACGCACATACGCAGACCGCCGTAATGCCGGCCATGCAATCGTCGGCATTCAGTTACGAAACGCTGCTGGCGCGCTGTCCGGTGACGCGTTGGAGTCCTGACACGCGCACCATGCTGTTCTTCCATGAGGACGAGAATCGGAAGGGGGCGGAAGAATTTCGTACCCTGCGTTCCCGCCTTTATCAGATCCGGGAGAAGCTGCCTTTGAAGCGGCTGATGGTGACGAGCGCGCTGCCAAAGGAGGGCAAGTCGTTTGTCGCCGCCAACCTGGCGCAGGTCATTGTGCGTCAGCACGGACGCCGCGCTCTGGTGATCGATGCCGACCTGCGCAGTCCCGGCATGCACCGCCATCTGGGCGCGAGTCAGACGCCTGGACTGTCCGACTATCTGCTCGGAGAATGCGACGAGTTCGCAATCATGCAGCGCGGGCCTATGGAGAATCTCTTCTTCGTGCCTGCCGGACGCCAGGTCACGGGTGCCCCAGAACTGCTGGCCAACGGCCGGCTGAAGCTTTTCTTGCAGCGCGTCGAACCGTTGTTCGACTGGATCATCTTGGACACGCCGCCGGTGATTCCGGTAGCGGATTCCACGCTGCTGGCCAATTTCTGCGAGGGTGTGCTGATGGTTGTGCGTTCCAATGTGACGCCCTCGGATCTGGCCCGGCGGGCCCGGGAAGAGTTCCAGGACAAACTGCTGCTCGGGGTGGTGCTCAACGGTATTCCCGACGACCAGCTTCCGCAGTCGAAGTATTACTACGGCGAGGCAGTAAGCCTCGCGTAAGACGAACCGAGGGAATAGGTGATCCGGCTCTTCAAAGTCTATTACCCGGTTCGCACACTCATCCTGCTGGTGGGAGAGGCGCTCATCGTATGGACCTCGTTCCTGCTTGCGACAGTGCTCGAACTCCGGGAAGACAGTTACCTGGTACTGAACTACGAAGGTGGGTACGTCAAAATCCTCGTGGTTACAGTCCTGGTATTGCTATGTTCCTATTGGTTCGATCTCTACGATACCGCCCGCCTCAACACCAAGGGTGAACTTTACTTCCGCTTGTTGCTGGTGCCGGGGCTGCTGGCCTTTGTCCTGGCAGCCGTGAGCCTCATCCGGCCCAATTATCTGCTCGGGAGCGGATCCTCGGAGCTGGGTCTGCTGATTCTGACCGTCGCTCTGATTGGATGGCGCATGGGCTTCGCCTGGCTGGTGCAGTTGCCCATTCTGGTAGAGCGCATCTACGTACTGGGAACGGGCGAGAGAGCGCAACGTCTGGTGCAGGGCTTACGGCAGAATCCAGAACTGGGTGTCGAGGTTGCCAGCTGGACCGGCAAACTGGAAGGCGCAGTGACGCGCGAGTCGGTGGCCGCGCACTTGCTGGAAATCGTCAATCGACAGAGGGTGCACCGCGTGATCGTCGCCATGCCGGATCGACGTGGCACCATTCCCATGCGGGAGTTGCTCGACCTGCGCATGCGGGGAGTGAAGATCGAAGAGGCGACCTCCTGGCTGGAGAAGATGTCAGGGAAAATCGAGGTCGAGAATCTTTACCCGAGTTGGCTGATATTTGCTGAGGGTTTCCGCCGCAGCTCTACGTTTATCGTCCTTCGCCGCGCGTTGTCGATCGTGATCTCGATGTTCGTCCTCATCTTGACTGCGCCTTTGTGGCCCCTGGTAATGCTGGTCATCAAGCTCGATTCCGAGGGGCCCGTTTTCTACACGCAGCGGCGGGTGGGGAAGGGCGGACGCGTTTTCAAGGTCATAAAATTCCGAACCATGCGCCAGGATGCAGAGGCGGCGAACGGTCCGCAGTGGGCGGGCGTGCACGACCCCCGCATCACGCGCGTGGGTCGGTTTCTGCGTTCTTCCCGGCTGGATGAGATTCCGCAATTGTGGTGCGTCCTCAAGGGCGACATGGCATTCGTGGGACCGCGTCCCGAGCGTCCCGAGTTCGTGGAGTCGCTTTCGAAGGAGATTCCGTATTACGGCGTGCGGCACATGGTGCGTCCGGGTCTGACGGGATGGGCGCAGATTAGGTACAAGTATGGCAGCACGGTGCAAGATGCGCGCGAGAAACTCCAGTACGACCTGTTCTACATCAAGAACGCTTCGATTGGGCTGGACCTGCTGATCATGTTTCAGACCATCAAGACTGTCTTGCTGCGCCGGGGCGCGCAATGAAATGGGTGTTCTGGATTGCGGCTGCGACCATCGGTTACGCTTACGTAGGGTATGCGGGTTGGCTGTGGCTGCGCAGCCGATGGGCGCCGCGTCCGGTGCGGCGCGGAGCGGTGCAGCCGGCAGTATCGGCGGTCATGGTGGTTCGGAATGAAGAGGCAGTGATCGCCCGCAAGCTCGAAAACTTGCTGACGCTCGATTATCCCCCGGAGAAGATGCAAGTGGTGGTGGTCTCTGACGGATCAACTGATCGCACCACGGCAATACTCAAGGAATATGACGCAAAGTCTCGCGTGCGGACTCTTCTGAAACCGGAGTCACAGGGGAAAGCGTTGGGCTTAAATGATGCGATCAAGCTGGCTAGCGGAGAGATTCTGCTATTTACTGACGCGCGCCAGGCGATCGAACCCCCGGCGTTGCGGTTGCTGGTCGAGAATTTCGCCGATCCTGCGGTCGGCTGTGTGAGTGGCGAATTGATGCTGGGCGATCCAGCGAGCGGAGAGACGGAAAAGGGTATGGGCTTGTACTGGCGCGTTGAAAAGAGGATTCGCGAACTGGAGTCGGCTTCCGGGTCAGTCGCCGGCGCCACCGGGGCGCTCTACTGCGCGCGCCGGGACCTGCTCGAACCCTTGCCCGGCGGAACCATCCTCGATGATGTGTTGCTCCCGATGCAGGTTCTGCGAAAAGGAGCGCGCGTGGTGTTCGATTCCCGCGCCCGTGCTTGGGACTCGCCGGACTTGGGAGAAAGCCGCGAATTTTCCCGGAAAGTTCGTACTCTCAGTGGGAACTATCAGCTCTTGCAACTGGCCCCTTGGCTGCTGAGTTCCCAGAATCCGATTCGATTCGAGTTCGTCAGCCACAAGCTTTCCCGCTTGATCGTACCGTTCGCATTGGTGGCGCTGCTACTAGCGTCGCTCTTTTTGCCGCAACCGTGGTATCGCGCCGCACTCGTCGCACAGCTTGCATTCTATGGACTGAGCTTGCTAGCGATGGTCGGCGTTAAGATCGGGCCCTTGTCGCGAGTCGCGGATGCTGCGCGCACCTTTGTCGTGTTGAATTCGGCCGCCTTCGTGGCTTTTGTCAACTTTGTGACAGGGAGAAAGGCGGTCTGGGCCCGCTGAGCCGTCGTTATGCGAATCCTCTGGGTCAAAGCCGACAAGCTCCTGCCCGTCGAGAGCGGGGGCAACATCCGCACGTACCACATCCTGCGGCATCTGGCGTCGCGGCATGAGCTCACGTTCTACTCGTACTACGGCGGTAAGGCGGACAAGGGATACGAACGCGAGTTGCAGCAGCGCCTGCCTGGGTCAGTCGCAGTCTTTATCGGTAAGCGGGAACTCTCGGGAATTTCGCGCGGCTTGGACTATCTGGCCCATTTGAATTCGCAGCCGCCTTACGCGGTGAGCCGGTTTGCCAGCTTTGAGGTGCAGGACCAGTTGCGTGCCTGGTTCCGCGAGCAACGCTTTGATGTGGCGGTGTGCGACTTCTTGGATGCGGCTGTGAATTTTCCCGGGCGCCTGAACATCCCCTGCGTGCTGTTTCAGCACAATGTGGAGAGCGAGATCTGGCGGCGGCATGCCGCGACGGCCGGTAATCCGCTGAAGAAGATGATGTACGGGATGGAATTCCGTAAGATGCAGCGCTATGAACAGATCGAAGTGCGCAAGTTCCATCACGTAGTTGCGGTTTCCGAAAGAGATCGTGCACTCATGACTCAATGGGTGGATGGAGGGGAGGTCACGGTCGTGCCAACGGGAGTGGATCTGGGCGAATACTGTCCCGATCCGGCGGCGCCCGAGGCCGGCCCAGTGGTCACGTTTGTCGGTGCGATGGACTGGGAGCCCAACATAGACGGCGTGGAATACTTCGCCAGCGAGATTTGGCCGGCCATCAAGGCCGAAGTACGGGAGGCAAGGCTCCGGATCGTGGGACGGAATCCCGACCGGCGAGTGAAGAGATGGGCGTCAGAGTCGATTGAAGTTACAGGACGCGTACCCTCGGTGGTGGACCACCTGCGCGAGTCTGCAGTGGTGATCGTACCCTTGCGGATCGGCGGCGGAACTCGTTTGAAGATCTACGAAGCCATGGCGACGGCGAAAGCGGTCGTTTCGACAAACGTCGGCGCCGAAGGACTGGATGTTCATCATGGCCGTGACATCATGCTGGCCGACGATGCCCGCTCTTTCGCGCAGGCAGTCATCATGCTGCTCCGCGACCGCGAACTTCGACGGCGCTACGAGCGGGCAGCCGCGGAAACAGCTTCGCGGTGCGACTGGCCGGCGATCGGCGAGCGCTTCCAGGAAGTCTTGAGGTCGGCAGTGGAACGAAAGAATGGGAAGATGGGCGCAGTCCCTGCGCGCACGGCATAAAGAGAAAAGAGGGTTTGTGGCAATCGGCGACAACGGAACGGTAGTGGAGACGGACATCCTGGGCCGGCGAAAGATGGCCCCAGTCGTCGACGCCACCAAGGGCGCCTTCTTCTGGCTGGCAGCTTTCTTCTTCGTGTATTGCGCGCGGCCCGGGGACTGGATTCCCGGCTTTAAGTACGTCCCGCTTGCCAAGATTACGGCCATCTTGGCAATGTGGGGATTGTTCTCCAGTCTGGGGCGCACCAAGCGGACCTTCAAGGACTTGCCCAAAGAAGGAAAATATCTGCTGGCCATGATCGGCCTGCTGTATGTCAGCGGTTTTCTCTCTCCGATCTGGAAGGGTGGCGCGGTCTCCCGCACCATTGATATTTCGAAGGTGTTCGTTGCCTGGGCTCTGACGTTTCTGCTGATCACGACCTTTGATCGCCTGCGCCGGATTATCTTCATCCAGGCGGCTTCGGTGGTGGCCATTTGCATTATTTCTATCATCAAGGGCCACGATATGCCGCGCCTGGAAGGCGTTCTGGGCGGTATCTATTCCAACCCGAACGATCTGGCCTTCGCCATCGTGCTTTCACTGCCCTTCGCCCTGGCCTTTTTTGTCACCGCCAAGAATAATTTTGTGAAGCTCATTTGGCTGTTTGGCATGTTGTGGATGATGTCCGCCCTCTTCCTCACTGCCTCTCGCGCCGGGTTCATCGACCTGGTGATTTGTGGCTCCGTGACCTTGTGGCACTTCGGTATTCGAGGCAAGCGTCTTTATCTGATCGCGGGGACTGTGTTTTTGGGCATCGTGCTTATGGCCACGGTCGGCGGCAAACTCTATGACCGCTTTACAGCGCTTTCCGGCGACAGTTCCACCGAGCAGTCCGCCTACGGATCTTACGAGGACCGCAAATACCTCATGCTGCGGGCGCTCGACGGCATTGAGCACTATCCGATTCTGGGCCTTGGGGTGAACAACTTTGTGACCTATTCCGGGATCTGGCACGAAGTGCACATGACCTACCTCCAGATCTGCGTGGAGGGTGGTATCCCAGCGCTGATCCTGTACCTGATGTTTTTTGGGCGCGGGTTCAAGAATCTGAAAATTCTCCTCAAAACGAAAAATCTTGATACCGACATCGTCCTGTTTGTAGGAGCGCTGCACAGCTCACTCATCGGATTCATTGTGGGAGCGCTGTTCGCGCCCGAGGCGTATCAGTTCTTCCCCTATTTTGCCGTTGCGTTTACGGCGACGCTTTTGCAGATCGTGAAAGAGCGGGAACTCGAAGCACAACCCGGACCGGCGTCCCCTCCGCCAAAGAAGCCGCGTCATTTCCTGGAGACCTATGCCGATTACGGAAGAACAGGTGCAGTCACCCCTGTCCGCTGAACTGCAGGCGATTTTGCGTTGCCTGAGTTGCGGCTCGAAATTGGAGGGCGATAAGGCTGGCGGCTACCTCTGCCCGGCGTGCAAGCGCGCCTACCCATACGTGCAGGGCATTGCCCGTTTTGTCGACGCCCAACATTACGCTGCCAGTTTCGGTTTTCAATGGCATCGTTATCAGAAGACACAGCTCGACCACGATGAAGTGCGCGAGTCGGACCACCACTTCCGCATGAAGACCGCTCTGCGCCCCGAGGAACTGAAAGGCAAGCTGGTCCTCGACGTGGGCTGCGGCATGGGCCGGTTTGCCGAGGTGGCTACCCGCTGGGGAGCACGCGTGGTGGGGATCGACCTGAGCGCAGCAGCGGAGGTTGCAGCCAAGAACCTTGTCGATCGCGACTTCGTAGCGTTCCAGGCCGATGTATTTTCGCTGCCATTTGCCCCGGAGAGCTTTGACATCATTTACAGCGTGGGTGTTCTGCATCACACGCCCGATTGCGAAGCGGCCGTGAAGGCGCTGGACAAATATCTGAAGCCGGGTGGAATCCTCGCTGTCTGGCTCTATAGCGGATACAACAAGTGGTATCGCTTTAGCGATTTCTATCGGCGCTATACACATAAGATGAAGCCCGAAACGCTGCACGGCATCTTGAGAGTTGCCGTCCCATTCTTCTACCACCTTGAGCGGGGACTACGGCGCGTGCCGGTGGTAGGACGGTCCGCGGCGGGCGCTGTCCATCATGTGTTTCCGGTCAACCGGCAGAAAGATCCCGAAGCGCGCATGCTCGACACCTTTGACTGGTACTCTCCGCGATATCAGTCGAAGCACACTTACGAGCAGGTGTTCAGCTGGTATGAAGCGATGGGCATGGAGGACATGCACATCGGCGAGTATTCGATTGCAGTGCGAGGCCGCAAGCCTCTGCGGCGCGGATAAATTAGGCGTGCGTGCCTGAACGATGCTGGGGCGCGAAACTGAAGACGACGATGAGTCTCCTGAAGAAAATTGCCTACGCCAGCAAGGTCCTGCCTAGGGCGGCGTGGCGCGCTCTGGGCGCGTCGCCGCGCGGGCCGTTGCATCTGGTGATCGCGATGGCGGACCACTTCGAGCCGGCGATTGATCCGGAAAGCGGTCAGAAGCGAGTGTCACGCTCCGAGCAGGAACGCCGCCTGGAAAGTTGGAGCCGCGAATATCCAGAGGCGGTAGATCGCTGGCGAGACCACGATGGCCGGCCTTTCGTCCATACCTACTTCTATCCCGCTGAGCAATACGATAAAGGCCTGCTCCAGATGCTCGCCGATCACTGTCATGCTGGTTGGGGCGAGGTCGAGATTCATTTGCATCACGGCATGGCGCAGCCAGATACCGCCGAGAACACACGGCACGTTCTGACGGAATTTCGCGACCAGCTCGCATTTCGCCACCGCTGCCTCGCGATGGAACAAGGCTCCGATCGGCCGCGCTACGCATTCGTACATGGAAATTTCGCGCTCGCCAACTCGGCGAGCGGACGCTTCTGCGGCGTAGATTCCGAGATGAAAGTTCTCGCGGAAACCGGCTGCTACGCTGACTTCACTCTACCCACCGGTCCCCACCATCCTGCGCAGACGACCAAAATAAACTCGCTCTACGAGTGCGCGCTGCCGCTGGAGCAAGCCGCTCCGCACAGACAAGGAAACAACCTGGCCGCTGGGCGCACGCCGCAGACGTTTCCCGTAATTGTCCAGGGACCACTGCTGGGAGACTGGAAAGGCGGCTTGCGTTCGCCGGGGATGTTGCTCGAAACCAGCGCGATCACCCGCCGAAATCCGATGAGCCTCCACCGTCTGGCGCTCTGGAAACAGGCGCGTATTACCGTACAAGGGCGGCCCGACTGGCTTTTCATCAAGCTGCACTGCCACGGCATGGATCCAACGCAGAAAGACGTCGTCATGGGCCAGGCATTCCGCTTGTTTCTGGAAGAATTAGTGGGCAGTGCTGCAGAACGCAAAGAGACCTTGCACTTTGTGACTGCGCGAGAGATGACAAACATTATCTTCGCCGCTTGCGATGCCAGGGACGGGAACCCAGGCGAGTATCGCGACTATCGTTTCAAGCCGATTGCAACTCTGCCCGTGGCAGGGGATAAATGGAGCGCGCCTCCTGTCAGTGTGAAAGGATAGAAGCAGAACATGTGTGGAATCGCCGGAGTCGTAAGCGCAACCCGGGAGAGCAATATCACAGAGGCTCTGGTGCGCCATATGTGCGATCAAATTATCCATCGCGGTCCGGACGACGAAGGCATCTATGTCGCGGACGGCGCCGGACTGGGCATGCGGCGTCTTAGCATCATTGACCTTTCCGGCGGACACCAGCCGGTTTTCAATGAAGATCGCAGCGCCTGGATCGTCTACAACGGTGAGGTTTACAACTTTCCCGAACTTCGCCCGGAGTTGGAAAAGCGCGGCCATCGCTTCTATACCAAGACGGATACCGAAGTCATCATTCACCTCTACGAGGAAATGGGCGCCGACTGCGTGCAGAAGCTGCGCGGCATGTTCGGTCTGGCGATCTATGACAAGCACAAACGGAAACTGATTCTGGCGCGCGATCGGTTGGGCAAGAAGCCGCTGCACTATGCGCTACTCAACGGCAAACTGTATTTCGGTTCGGAGATCAAATCCATTCTTGCAGTCGCGCCGGAACTGGCGGAAGTGAACTCGCAGGGGCTGCTCGAATACCTGTATTACGGCTACGTGCCCGACCCCATCACCGCTTTTACCGGCATCCATAAGCTACCCCCGGGGCACTTGCTGGAGTTCGAAAAGGGCGAGGTTCGAGTCCGCCAGTATTGGGACCTGCCGGAGTTCGGCACGCACTCGCCTAACAGCGAGGAAGAATGTCTGGAAGAGTTGGAGCACCGCTTGTTTGAGGCCACGCGCATCCGGCTGATTTCCGATGTGCCGCTCGGCGCGTTTCTCAGTGGCGGGACGGATTCGTCCACGGTAGTTGCCTTGATGGCGCGCGCCAGCTCGGGCCCTGTCAAGACCTTTTCAATCGGTTTCAAGAAAGACGACTTTAACGAGGCCGACTACGCCCGCATCGTCGCTCGCAAGTTCGGTACCGATCATCACGAGATGATTCTGGAGCCGGACGTGGTGCAGACGGTCGAGCATCTGACCAGCTCGCTCGAAGAGCCCTTTGGGGATTCTTCCATGCTGCCTACCTATTACGTTTCGCAGATGGCGCGCCAGCACGTAACGGTAGCGCTTTCCGGCGATGGCGGAGACGAAATCTTCGGCGGATACGACCGCTATCGCATTCATTCGAACCGCCGCATCTTCGAGCACGTTCCCGAGTGGGCTCGCAAGTTCTACCGTGATCAGGTCTTTCCACGGCTGCCGAACAGCATGCAGGGCCGCAAATTCAGCTACAACATTTCGCTGCCGTGGCAAGAGCGCTACGTCGACGGCCTGTCATTTGTGCCGGCGTTTGAACGCGACACGCCGCTTCTCTCCGAAGATTTTCGTGAAATCCTTCGGCGCGGCGACGATCCGGCAAATGTTCTGCGCCGCTACTTTGCGAAGGCTCCCGCCCAAGATCCCGTCAGCCAGATCCTCTACGTCGATACCAAGACCTATATGGTCGCCGATATCCTCACGAAGGTTGACCGCATGAGCATGTTGAACTCGCTCGAGGTCCGAGTGCCGATTCTCGACCATAAGTTTGTGGAGTACGCCGCCGGCCTCACTGCGGACTGGAAGCTGCGCGGCAGTAAGCAGAAGTACATCCTGCGCAAGCTGGCCGATCGAGTTGGAGTGCCGCGTGAAGTTCTCTATCGCCAGAAGCAGGGATTCTCCCTGCCGCTCGTACATTGGATGAGGAACGAACTCAAAGACATGCTGATGATCCTGCTCGAACCGCGCACGCTCGAGCGCGGCTACTTCGTTGCCGATGGCATTCGCAAGCTGATGGACGATCACCTGCATCGCGGTCGCACCATGACTGGACGCCTGTGGCGGCTGCTGATGTTCGAGCTGTGGCATCGCAACTTCCTCGAGAAATTCGTCCGCCCTGCTGGATTGTTCTCTCTCCCTCTGGTCGCCGACTCGCGACGACAAGCACCGGGTCCGGCTCCAGCCCTCGCTTCCGCTCCGGTGGGAGAATGACCGGGTGGCAACCAGCGATGCCGCCAGCGTAGCGCCCATCCGGTCTGCGCATCTCCCCGCCAGCTTGTTCCTGATGATCAATAGCTTCGAGACGGGTGGATCCGAGCGGCAGTTTGCCGTCCTTGCTCAAAATCTCAACCCGGAAAAATTTCAACTTCACCTCGGTTGCATTCAGAGGGGTGGTCGCTTCGCGGACGGCTTCGGGCCAGTGCCGGAATTTGGTCTGGGTGGGAGTCTGTTTGGGTGGAAGTCGCTTCGTACCCGCCTCCGCTTGAGACAGCATTTGCGCCGCAACCACGTGCAGGTGGCTCACGCGTTTGATTTCTACACGAACCTGACTCTGATACCAGCGGCTCGGCTGGCGCGAGTGCCGGTGGTGATCGGTAGCCATCGCCAGATCGGGGATCTCATGACGTCCGCCCAGTTTCGAACCCAGGCAGTAGCGTTTCGCTGGTGTGACGCCGTTGTCTGCAACTCGCACGCTGCGGCCGAGCGGTTGGCCGCCGCGAGCGGCTTGTCTCGCGACAAGCTGGTCGTGATTGGCAACGCGTTGGCGGCCGAGGTTTTTGTGCCGGCGGTTCCCGCCTTGCCGCGGCGCGCCGGTGTAGTCCGGGTCGGCATGGTGGCGCGGATGAACGCGCGTTACAAAAATCATTCCGGGTTTCTGCGCATCGCGGTACGAATCCGCACAGCGATGCCGGAGGTAGAGTTCCTGCTGGCGGGAGACGGACCCCTTCGTCAGGAACTCGAGCGCGAAGCGCAGGATCTCGGCCTTGCCGGCTCCGTTCTCTTCCTCGGAGATTGCCGCGATATCGCGGCTGTGCACGCTTCGATGGATCTCGCAGTTCTGACCTCGGACTCTGAGAGTTTGTCAAACGTGATCCTGGAAGCGATGGCCGCAGGATTACCGGTTGTCGCATATCGTGGTGGCGGCAATCCGGAGTTGATCAACGAACAGCGGGGAGCGCTCGCTGTCGCAGGGAATGAAGGCGAGTTTGCCGATGCTGTTCTTCGGTTGCTGAGGCAACCTGCCCTTCGCGAACAACTGGGACGCAACGCTCGCCAGTTTGCGGAAGAGAATTTCGGCCTCGAGCGGGTACGGAATCGCTACCAGCAGCTCTACGAAACGCTTCTTCAGAAGAAAGGCCTGAGGAGTTCGGCGCAATGACAGCGCCCGGCGGCGAAAGCTTACACAAGCGACTCAAGGTCGTGATGGTAGCGCCCAGCTTGCGCTACGTCGGCGGGCAGGCAGTCCAGGCCGACTTGCTCTTGCGGTTGTGGCAGGGTGATCCGGACGTTGACGTCACCTTCATCGGAGTCGACCCACCCCCTCCGCGACTGCTGGCCTGGGCGGAGCGCATCCCCGGCCTGCGGACAATCCTGCGTGAGCCGATCTACTTTCTCAACTTGTGGCGCGGACTCAAGGATGTCGACGTCGCTCACATTTTTTCAGCGTCCTACTGGTCGTTCCTGCTGGCGCCAGCGCCTGCCTGGTTCTTCGCAAGATTCCGTGGAAAGAAAACTCTGATCAACTACCGCAGCGGTGAGGCCCGGGATCATCTCAAACGTTTCCGGTCGGGAGCATTTGTCCTGTCTCGCACTGATGCAATCGTTGTTCCTTCCCGCTATCTGGTGGATGTTTTCCGAGAATTTGGGTTGAAGGCCGTGGTCGTGCCGAATCTCGTGGATCTCTCCCAGTTTCATTACCGGGAGCGTAATCCGCTTCGGCCGCATCTCGTATGTACGCGTGGATTCTCCCCCTACTACAGCGTGGATGTGGTCGTGCGCGCGTTTGCCGAGGTGAAGAAAGAGTATCCGGAAGCATGTCTTGATCTGGTTGGAAGCGGACCCCTCGAAGCCGAGGTCCGCAATCTGGTGGCAGATCTGAAACTCAACGGCGTCAGCTTCATGGGCGTAGCTTCGCGACAGGAAATCGGGAAGTACTACGACCGGGCGGACATCTTCATCAATGCTTCGTGGCTCGACAATATGCCGGTGTCGATCATCGAAGCCTATGGAGCGGGGACGCCGGTGGTGACAACCTCGCCCGAATCCATCCCCTATCTGGTCGAGCACGAACGTACGGGATTGCTGTCAGCGGTTGGCGACGAAAAAGCGCTGGCTGCGAATGTGATTCGGTTGCTGCGCGATCCGGCCCTGGCCGCGCGACTGGCGAAGAATGCGTATCAGGAGTCGCGCAGGTATACCTGGGAGGTCGTCCGCGACCAGTGGGTGGATGTCTATCGCTCTCTGGCACGCTGAAACGGACGCCAACAGACTCGTGAGTGCTGGTTAAGCTCTATCTCGCTGAGACCAGGCGCATCTCCGGTTGCCCGATTTCGCCGTGCGGCTCACCCTCCAGGCAGATCCGGTGCCACAACTCCAGGTTCAGCAAACGCCAGATGCGATCATAATTATCGCGATGTTTGTCGCGATGCTCATTGAAAAGCCGCTCAATCGCCTCGCGCCGAAAATAGCCGCGATCGAGACTGCGCGGTTCAACCAGCATTTCGCGGATGGTCTCCAGACGCGGCCCGGCCAGCCAGCCACTCCAGGGTGTGGGAAATCCGAGCTTCGGCCGGTAGATGGTGGACTGCGGCAGAATATCTTCCACTGCTTTTTTGAGTATGGTCTTTCCAGCCAGACCTTTGATCTGCACTTCCCGTGGAATTCGAGTTGCAAACTCCACCAGCACGTGATCGAGGAAGGGAACCCGGCTCTCGATGGACGCAGCCATGCTCATGTTGTCCTGCTTCATGAGCAGTTCGACGAGATAGGTCTTGATATCGGCGTAGAGCAGCCGTTGCAGCATTTCGCCCGAGGAGTGCTCCCAGTACTCGAGAACGTTCTTATACGCAGTACTCGGCGCGAACTCGCTCACAAATTCGCTGGTGAGCAGTTCATTCTGCTCGGCCTCGGCAAACGCAGAGAAAAAGTTGTCGAAATAGAAAGAGGCCCATGAAGCGCCATCCTTCGCCAGAAACGTATGCTCAAGTTTCCGCCGCAGCGTGGCGCCCAGCAGGGACGAAGTGGCGACGGTATTGCGGAGCCCGCGACGTAGAGCACCCGGAACAACGCTGCGGTACGCGCGATCCAGGGCCGCGTTCTTCAGCGTGAAAGCATAGCGCGTATAGCCGGCGAGCGTCTCGTCGCTGCCTTCGCCCGTCAGAACGACAGTGACCCGTTCACGTGCCAGCTTAGCCACGAAGTAAAGCGATACGCTTGAGGGCCAGACAATAGGTTCGTCTTCGTGCCAGATCAGGTGGGGCAGGGCATTGAAGAAGTCTTGCTCGCTGACCAGCACTTCGCGATGCTGCGACTTGATATGGTCGGATACGATACGCGCGAACGGCAACTCGCTGTAGGTCTGCTCGGCGTAGCCGACAGAAAACGTCTCAATCGGCTCTCGGCGAATTTTGGTCATCAGCGCCGCCACCGCGCTCGAATCGAGGCCACCGCTGAGGAACACCCCGAGCGGTACGTCGCTCATCAGATGGCTATTGACGGCACCTTCCAGCAGTTCGCGATAGTTGCGGATGTAGTAGTTTTCATCGCGCGACTCGTGTGGCGACGACGCATCCAGGTCCCAGTACTGCCGGATCTCTGGCCCGCCGTCCAGACCGATTTCCATCGTATGTCCGGGCAGCAGCTTGCGGATCCCCGAGTAAAGAGTCTCTTCGCCGGACAAATATCCGAAGGCGAGAAATTCGGGCAGGGCCGCGCGGCAAAACTCAGGTCGAATTCCGCCGTGCGCCAGGATGACTTTGACCTCCGATCCGAAAAGCAGGCGTTCCGGCGTCAGTTGGTAGTAGAGTGGCTTGATCCCAAGGCGGTCGCGCGCAATGAAGAGCGCCTTCCTGTTGCGATCCCAGATCGCGAAGGCAAACATGCCTCGCAGGTGCTGCACGCAATCGCGGCCGTACTCTTCAAACAGGTGAATGATCGTTTCGGTATCGCTATGCGTGCGGTAGGAGTGTCCGCGCGCGATCAGCTGCTCGCGTAAGCTGAGGTGGTTATATATTTCGCCATTGAAGACGATCCAAAGGGAGCCGTCTTCGTTTGAAATAGGCTGGTGGCCGGTGGCGAGATCGACAATGCTCAAGCGGCGCATGCCGATGCCCGCCGGCCCGTCAGTATAAAAGCCGTCATCGTCAGGACCGCGATGTGCCATGATCTGGCACATGTTGCGCAGAGCGGCCGAGTCGGCCCGGTCGTCACGTCCGAATTCGAGAATTCCAGCGATCCCGCACATTCAGCGTCTCTCCACGTATGTCGAGGAAGGGTTCGAGGTCTCTGGCGGCGCGCCGCCCGTCAGGTTCTGAAATAACGGCGAAACTGAAAACTGGTCCGGCTCAGCATGCAGTACTGCGTCCTGCTTGCGCCACTCGAAAAACGCAGACGGCCCCGGCGCCTTGAGCAATTCTTGACCTTGCCACGCGACGTATGTCCCACCGACCATAATCAGGTGTACCAGTTTTTCTCCTTCGATGCGACAGTACAGGAACTCGGCATCGGAGAACCACGGCCCAAAATTCCATGGACGTTTATCGAGGGCGAAACAAAACCCATGATTCGTGTCACCGTCAACCAGTTCATACACCTGGACCGGCACGTGTCGCATGCTAACCAGATTGCCATTTTGCCGAATTGCAGCGGAATGAGACCGCAGCAGAATTGCGATTTCCGCGGGTAGGCGCAGACCAGCATGAGCGCGCGCCAGTGGCGTCGGCTGAAACTTTCCATAGGCGGGAGAGATCAAACGTCTGGTGATCTCCATCTGCCACTCGGTTTCGTCGGGCGCGATCATGCTGAGCGCCGGCCCCTCGCCTCCAGACTGCGAGGCCACTAGCATGTTCTTCCCAGCTTCGCGAACCTCAACCTCAGGACCGAAGTGCCACAGTATTTCCAGTTCGTGCTCTTTCTCACCAAGCGCAACGTCGCGCACCAGCGCAGGCCCCCCGTTGATCTGGACGACGTATCGGCAATGCGTTACGGGATCGGCGAGGCGGGCATATCCATCGTGTCTGCCTGCAAAGTAGCTAAAGGTTTTCCCGGATCTCCAGTTTTCCACTCGCGTAGTTGGAATCGCAGTCCAGGAAAACGGGTCGCCGGGCACGGCCTGGTCCAGGCCGTCCACGCGCATCGTGTTGTGTGCGGCGGTTCCTCGGAACGTATTGCGGTCGGCCGGGTCTGAGGAGATGTAAACGCCGCTGCCCGAGTCCACAAGCCAGCGTTGGCCGCCCATCGCGAGACACACGCTGAGCGCGTCCGCGTGGCCATGACCACAGCGGCCAACGCCCTGCGGACCGGCATCCACGACGATCTGCTGCGCAAAGGGTTGCGAGTCTGCCAGGACGTAGAGTCCGCCATCCGGAAACGCGGCCGAAAGCAGTGACGGATGCGCGTTCTGCCGTTGAAAAATCTCGATCGCCTGCTGTCCAAACAGCCAGATGGATTCCTCCGTCAGGCGAGTCGCCGAGAGATCTTCACGATCATAGAGCAACGTTCCGATGGCCAGGGGGTCGGTCATGTGCTCGGTGCGATTGCGTCGCGGGTCGAAAACCCTGCCGCCGTCGTCGTCCCCGAAGCCTTCCGGCGGTCCGGCCTGCGCGAGCGTCTGCACGACCGAAAGCATTCTGCCCAGCGTAGAGTCATACTCCGTCGGGATTTCCAATCCGTTCTTCGCAGCCAGCAGTCGTGCATGAAGAAAGAAGTCCAGGGCGTAAACGTGGTAGTGCAGCGACTGTTCGAAGTAAACGCCATCCGGACGCACCTGGCGCTGCGCGGCTTGCAGCACAACTTTCCACCCGGTTTGCTGCCAGCGCGATGCCGACGCGATTTGCGGATACAGGGTCCCGAGAAAGAACAGCGCAACCGCTTCGCCCAGCAGATGAGTGTTGGGCGAGAAATAAGTAGACAAGTAGCGCTCGATGTAGCGTCCGTGAAACGCGAGCGCCGGCAGCAGCTCCGCACGAAGCTCGGCATACCCGGTCGCGTCGCCCAGCATCTGGTCCACCCAGATCCACGACAAACTGCGTATGGCAACTTCCAGCGAACTTCCCCAATTAATCCCGAGCGGATAGGGGTTGGCTTTAGTCCAGCTATGCCATTGCGCAACCAACTCGCGGACATACTTCTCGTCTTTGCTAAGGAGCCACGCTTTGGCGAGTGTGACCAAGTGCTGGTGCCGGTTTAGCTCCCATGTGGTCTTGTGATCCCCCACAGCCGTGAACTCGAGAAAGGGAATCTTGAACCAGGGCTCCAGCGGCGCGCGCTTTTCGTGGACACGATCAAAATGCCAGTCGATCTCAGCGCCATAGTTAAGATCTTCGTAGCCCAGCAGCCGGAAATGATGGCGGCGGATATCATCGGCCTGGTTGAGGATTTCCAGGGCCTCAGCCGGCAAGTGCATACGCAGTAGGTCAGCACGTTCCTCCCCGCCACGGAAGAAGAATTCGGGTTGGCGCGATGGCGACGGCTCGAACTGAACTGCTCCCGGTGGTACGCCCATCCGATAGAGAAAGACGTCGCTCCGCTTGTGGACTTCCTGTCCCACCCGCGTGCGAACTTCGTCCCAGTTCATCTGGAACAAGCGCGCCAGCTTGTTTTGCCATTCCGACGCCACAGATTCCTCTATCTTACATTTTGGCCGCAACGCGACTTCCATGATCTCGCGCCCGTAAGCGAAAATCCCTTCCCTGCAAGTTGCTGTACGGACTCCTCCCGCCTCCCTTGGAGGTGCATCTACGGGCAAAGAAGTCTCCAATTTGTCCCATCTCGGTTCCATCGGGTGGAAAAACTTGTCCACTTTTTGCCAAGGTTGGACCGCCCGCGGTGAACGAGCAGTGCCGCAGGTGCTAAAGGTTGTATAATCAGTTAGTTGCATGGATCGCCTGCTCCTACCAAAACCTGGTGATGGTGAGCCGTTTGCTCTGCAATCAGGTTGGGTTGGTATAGTTTCAGAAACCCGGCTTTATAGAGATTTGTTGCGCCTTCCGGCGAGATTACAAGGAGAACCGCTTGGGTCGGTCTGTCAGTATTTTCGGGTTGGGATATGTCGGGTCGGTATCGGCTGCGTGCTTCGCCTCCATGGGGCACAAGGTGATCGGCGTGGACATAAGCCGCGCCAAGGTGGAGATGCTGGACTCGGGCCGCACTCCGATCGTCGACGCCGGGATGGCCGAGCTGGTTGCCGAGGCCCACAAGTCCTGCCGCCTGCACGCAACCACCGACGCGATGCAAGCAGTCCTGAATTCCGACGTTTCCTTCGTCTGCGTAGGAACTCCCAGCTTGAAGAATGGCAAGCTCGATCTGAGTCACATCGAAAACGTTGCCCGGGAAATTGGAGCGGCCATCCGGCAAAAGAAGGCGCCGCACGTGTTCGTCCTGCGCAGTACGGTTCTGCCAGGCACGACTGAAAACGTTGTGCTTCCAATTCTTGAAAAGGAAAGTGGCAAGCAGTGTGGCCGCGATTTCACGGTCTGCTACAACCCCGAGTTCATGCGCGAAGGTAGCGCCGTCGCGGACTTCCTGAACCCGCCCTACACTATCCTCGGCGCGAGCGATAGCAACCATCTGGCGCCGTTGCGCGAACTATACAAAGACACGCCAGGCACCCTCTACGAGACGACCATCCCTGTCGCGGAAATGGTCAAGTATTTTTCTAATTGCTATCACGCCTTGAAAGTCGGCTTCGCCAACGAAATGGGAACGATTTGCAAGCATCTGGGCGTCGATGCGCAGTCGGTTACGAAGATCTTCACTTCCGACACGAAGCTCAACATTTCGCCGGCTTATCTTTCACCGGGTTTTGCTTTCGGCGGTTCCTGTCTGCCGAAAGACTTGCGAGCCATCACCTACAAGGCGAAGGAACTCGATTTGAAACTGCCGTTGCTGGAATCGCTCATGCCCAGCAATGCCGAACACGTGGATCGTGCGGTTGAAATGGTCCTGAACACGGGCAAGAAGAAAATCGCGCAGTTGGGCCTGAGCTTCAAAGCCGGCACCGACGATCTGCGCGAGAGCCCGCAAGTGCAACTGATCAAGCGGCTCATGGGAGAAGGTCTCGAAGTGCGCATCTGGGACGAAGACGTTTCTTTGGGACGCATCGCCGGCGCCAACCGTCAGTACATCGAGGAAGTGATTCCGCACATCGGATCCGTACTCTCTGCCGACCTGGAGGGCGTGCTACGGGGCGCTGAGGTGGTCATCCTGGGAAACAAGTCGGCCACTCGTGAACAGTTGGCCCAGTATCTGCGGCCCGAGCAGATCGTGATTGACCTTGTCCATCTTGACCCGGCGCGGCGTCCGCAAGGCGTCAAGACCTACGACGGAATGTGCTGGTAAACCGGAGCGCTGCGCAGAAAATGAAGTTCGACCCCATAGATTTCAAAGCAGCCGACTGGAAGCATCTGGACAGCTTCGACGATCGGACCGTCTTTCAGACGCGAGAGTGGCTGCAATTTGTCAGCGAGTCGCAGAACGCGACGCCGGTACTCGCCGAACTGCGGGACGGAAATGAAGTTCTCGGATATTTCACCGGCCTGACCTTCTCGAAGTTTGGCCTTAAGGTCCTGGGCAGCTCTTTTCCGGGATGGACCACACCCTACATCGGCTTCAATCTCAACGCCAGTATTTCGCGCCGTGCCGCTCTCGAAGCGCTGGAGAAATTCGCATGGGACCATCTCAAGTGCCTGCATATGGAGATTTCCGATCCGCATTTCAACTTTGAGGATGCTGAGGGCCTCGGCTTCAAGGCGGAGTTTTACGGCTCCTACCGCACCGACCTGACCAGGCCCGAGGACGAACTGTTCAACAGTATGGAAAGCGCCTGCCGCCGCTGCGTGCGCAAGGCGGAAAAGAGTGGAATCAAGATCGAAGAAGCGCACGATCTCGCCTTCGCCGACGAATACTACGAACAGCTCAAAGACGTTTTCGCGAAACAAAGCCTGGTGCCGACCTACTCCGTCGAGCGCGTACGCTCGCTGGTGAGGAACATGGCGCCGGCAGGAAATGTGTTGCTGATCCGGGCTCGCGACTCGGAAGGGAAGTGCATTGCCACCGGAATTTATCCGGGCTTCAACAAGATTGCCGAGTTCTGGGGCAACGCCAGCTTCCGTGCTTATCAGAACCTGCGTCCCAATGAAGCGTGTCACTGGTACGCCATGCGTTATTGGAAGCAGCGCGGCGCGGCCATCTTCGACTGGGGCGGGGAAGGCACGTACAAGGAGAAATACGGCTGCGTTCCCCATCGCGTGCCGTGGTTTACCAAGTCGCGCTATCAGATCGTCGGAGCGCTCCGCAATGAGGCCCGCAACATGTTTGCGCGCAAGCAGAAATTCCTCGGATGGCTGCAAGGCAATCGCACCAGCGCAGACCGCCCAGCGGAAGACTAGAACTCAGCTCTTAATGAAGTCCCTTTGAGCATTTGCCGGCGTAATTGGTGATTTTTCGCCAGCTACCGCATCGTTTACGGTTTTCCGACCACTCGTCCACAAACGGTCGGAGCTACCGGTAGCTAATGAATCACGACCACGCACAAGGAGTATTGTCAAACTTTTATTGAAGTATTGAAGGATCTCTTGCGACCTTAAGAAGCAGCGACGGCGTGCCAGCCGCATGACTCCAAAGGCTGTAATCTTGCGACCCGAATATCCAGCCGAATATGAATAGCTTAACGCGCTGTATAAGAATGTCTCACATCCCTGCATCTTTTTGATCTCCTCGCCCGTATACCCCGGTAGCATGAACGCCATAGCTTACTGGTTCGTGAATGCGATGGAATCCGAGGCCAGCGCAATTGCTCGCGGTCTCCGTCGACGAGATCCAGATTTACTGGACCGTCTCATCGAGCAGTATCAGCACCGGCTTCTTCGTTATTTGGTCTACTTGTCTGGAAATCGTGAATTGGCCGAGGACCTCTTCCAGGAAACCTGGATTCGCGTGCTGGAACGCGGCCATCAATACGACGGCAAGCACGAATTCAGCACGTGGCTTTACGCGGTGGCGAGGAATTTGACCATCGATTATTTGCGGACGAAAAGGCCGCTCAGCCTGGATGGGCTGATGGAGGACGAAGAACACGCACCGCTCGAAGCGGCCGATACCCGGCCTATGGCGTGGGAAGTTGTGCAACAGCACGAGCAAGCCGAGCGCATCAGCGCGGCGTTGGTCAGCATTCCGGCGGAATATCGCGAGACCGTGGTGTTGCGCTTTCAGGAAGGATTAGCTTTGGACGAAATTGCCACGATAACTGGAACGAAGCTAGGCACGGTCAAGTCGCGGCTGTATCGCGGACTGAACATGCTGGTGTCGCAACTGAAGGGAGCGTAGGCGTGACGCGAGACACACATGACGAGGCAAGAGAGTTGATCGCTCTGGGTGAAGCTCTCTCGGATGCGCAGCAGGCCTGGCTGCGGGGCCACTTCGATGAATGCGAAGCATGCCGTCATTATGCGGAAGCAGCAAACGCGGTGGTTCGTACTTTGCGGTCGCTGCCGGTCGCCGCCGATTCCCGCCTGGTGCGAGCTACGCAGATGCGGGTGCGCCAGCGGGCACTTGAACTGCAGCGCCAGCAAGAACGGCTGTGGGTGATTTGCGTTTGCTGTATCGCTGTAACGCTGGGTACTGCCTTCACGACCTCCGTGCTGTGGCGCGGGTTGGCGTGGATGGGCCAGCAGGCGCGGCTTTCCGCCGCGGTTTGGCAGATCGGCCTGGTGGCGCTCGGTTTGATGCCGGCGATTGTGGCGGGAATCCTCCTGCTGGCTCGGGGGACTTATCTGGCCGATCACAAGGGGTCTTTTCAGGGTTGAATCAGCCAGGGTTGAGTCACCCAAGATTGAGTGAGCGGGCTGCGGAAACGGTACGAACGGTGCGGAATCAGGGGGTTTGATATGCCAGTCAAGAACGAAACTTCGACGCGATTTATTGACGAGGTCCGCATTATCTCGCCGTGGGCTTACTTGTTCGCAATCCTCGGCTTCTTAGCGCCCTTTGCGGCTATGGTGTATGCGACTCTTACGGGCAAGCCCCCCATGCCGTTGGTCGCAATGGTGCCGCTGGCAATCTTCGGAGGAACTGTTGTGGGGTGTTACGTTCTGCTGATCGGGTATGTGAACAGTGACGCCGGCCGCCGCGGAATGAGCCGCCTTGCCTGGACGTTGCTCGCGATCTTAATTCCCAACGCGCTCGGCATCGTGTTGTATTTCGTACTGCGGAAGCCACGCATCGCGACCTGCCCGCAATGCGGGAACGCCCTCCAGCCGGGATTCAACTTCTGCCCCCACTGCAGCTACAAACTGAGCCCGAGCTGTCCGCAGTGTCAGCGCGTGGTTGGCGTAAATGATGTGTATTGTCCGTACTGCGGAACTTCGCTGCGCAATCAGGCGGTCCCGTAGGTCTGACCGTCGAGATGAGCGAAGGGGTATCTCAGGAGACAGTAAGAAATCGAAGGAGAGAGGACATGAATTCAACCAAAAAGGCGGCAAGAGTCGCAGGATTACTGTATTTCTTGGCGAGCCTACCCGCTCCCTTTAGCCTCCTCTATATTCCCTCCGTTTTCATGGTGATGGGAGATGCCACGGCTACAGCCAACAAGATTAGGAAATCCGAGTTGCTTTTCCGTACCGGCATCGTAGCCGAACTCATCAGCGCGACGATTTTTATCTTCATGGGTCTGGCTTTCTACCATTTGTTGAAAGGGGTCAACAAGAAACATGCTTTGCTTATGTTGACACTGGTCTTGGTCTCTGTCCCTATATCGTTTATTAATGAGCTGAACCGAGTTGCTGCCCTGACGCTCTCGAACGGTGTTCATATCTCGGGAGCCTTGGACCAACGTCAGTTGGATGCGCTGGTTATGGCGTTCCTCCATTTGCATGGCTCTGGACTGCTTCTCGCCCAGATATTTTGGGGCCTTTGGCTTTTCCCCTTCGGCGTTCTTGTTTATAGATCGGGTTTCCTTCCCCGAATTCTGGGCGTCCTGCTGATACCCGCAGGTTTTGGCTATGTGGCTGCCAGTTTTACTTCGTTGCTCTTTCCAGCTTACGGACATTTTGTTTTCAACATTGCGGCGGTGCTTGGGGGTCTCGGGGAGGGGTCGACTATGTTGTGGCTTTTGATTAAGGGTGCAAAGGATCAGCCGTTAGCCGAGCCCTAGCCTTCGAGCTCCCTTCACCGCAAGACACGCGGAGGCGGATAGGGAGTAATCGCCCATGACTTCGCCTTTGAGACGTGGCAAGCTGCGCCTCAATCGGTCCTCGCGAATATCCAGGCTGACTAGAGCGCAGCCTCGTTCTTGGGCGGATCGGAAATTCCCATGCGCCCAATGTCCGCTGTTTTGGCCAGCGGAGTATATGTCTTGAGCCAAAGCTTCACGTCGAAATAAATTGGATACAGAAAGCCCATCAAGCTGACCGGAAAGCTGCGGTGATCTTTCTCCGCGGAAGTAAACAGCGCGTACCCCGTTTCCTGCAACCGATCGCCGATCAATCTTTCCACCTGCGCGACCTCGTCCGCCGACAGCACCGTCTTCCAGCGCCCCACCGGATTCGACTCTTTCTCCTGCCCGTCGCCACGGAACGATGAGTTGGGATCGACCATGGATCCCTGCGCGTTCTTCTGAATGCGGTCGTAATCGAGATCGTGTTCGATGAACATGCCGATGCGCGCCAACGCCTGGCGGGGCTTTTCAACCACGTCTTCGTAATGAACTTCAAGGTAGTCTTCGCCTATAGCTCGTCCGTACTTGCGGCCTTTGCTGACAATCCATTTCCAAAAGATTGCCGGAGCCAGCAACTTCCGCTTCCGATCCCACGAAAAGGGTTTGATCCAGCCGATGCGGTCGAGTGACACGGCCACGTCGCGGCCGTCGCGGATGATGTGAACGATCAGCGCATCCGGCAGGAGTTTCTTGATGAGAGGGAGATAGAGCAGATGCAGGGGCGTACACTCCGCCCATCGCTCAACACCCTGCTTGCGAGCGATAGTTTCCATGAGAATACGGAGAAAATCACCGCCATTGCGGCACTCCTCGAGGATCTTGGGCTCGATCTCCTCGCGGCTCAGGCCGGACCGGTAGAACAGTTTGCTCCGCAACCAATGGTCGAGAAGGTCCCGCCGATTTTCGCGCCGCGTGAGGCTTCCAAAGCGAAGGCCAATTAGATTGAAGGCGTTGCTCTCCGCGTGATACACGGCAAAACCGCCCGCCGAAAGCAGCGTGTGGTAAAGGAGTT
>Ga0209701_10000198_pt1 | contig 31772 bp, 31 predicted proteins | sample CZO8metaG_4_FD_188356 | JGI IMG/M metagenome (GOLD analysis project Ga0209701, IMG submission 188356) | Vadose zone soil microbial communities from the Eel River Critical Zone Observatory, Northern California, USA - CZOApr15con2H3.8 metaG... | ecosystem: Environmental > Terrestrial > Soil >... | reverse complement strand
TCTGACCATGGCGATCATCGGGCTCACCGGTTGGGTGGGAATCGCCCGCTTTACCCGCAATGAATTTCTCAAGATTCGTAATCTCGATTATGTTACCGCCGCGCTCGCCCTGGGCGTCTCCGACCGAAAGGTCATGTTTCGACATATATTGCCTAACGCCCTCGCGCCGATCCTGGTCTCAGTTGTGCTTGGCGTCGCTTCCGCTATCCTGCTAGAGTCGAGCCTGAGTTTCTTGGGCATCGGCGTGCCGGCCGACACGGTGACTTGGGGTTCGATCCTCAATGAGGCGCGGAGCAACACCTTTGCATGGTGGCTGGCCGTCTTTCCCGGAGCGGCGATTTTCATTACAGTCCTCGCCTATTATTCGGTTGGTGAAGGATTGCGGGAGGCTTTGGATCCCAGGCTGCGAGGCTTACGATGAAGTTGTTTTTTAATCGGGATTGCATTAACAGATGAGGCTATTCCGTAAAGCCTAGCTTATGGCCGAGCTGATTGAAGTCAAAAATCTGCGCAGCTCATTCTTCACTCCGGAGGGTGAAGTGCGAGCGGTGGACGGGGTGAGCTTCAACATTGGGGAAGGGAAAACGCTCGGGCTGGTCGGGGAGTCGGGTTGCGGGAAAAGCGTCACCGCGCTCTCCATCATGCGTCTGGTCCCATCCCCTCCGGGAAAAATTGTCGGGGGCGAGATCCTTTATCGGGGCCAGGATATTTTGAAGCTGAACGGAGCGGCGATGCGCAAGATCCGGGGCAATGAGATCTCGATGATCTTCCAGGAGCCGATGACCTCGCTGAATCCGGTCTTTACCATCGGCAATCAAATCGGCGAGGCGATCCATTTGCATCAAGGGCTGGGCAAGAGAGAGACCCGGGAGAAGACCATCGAGATGCTCAGGTTGGTCAAGATCGCCGATCCCGAGTCTCGAGTCGATGACTATCCGCACCAACTCAGCGGCGGCATGCGCCAGAGAGTGATGATTGCCATGGCCCTGTCCTGTAAGCCTAGCTTGTTGATCGCCGACGAGCCGACGACGGCGCTGGACGTGACCATTCAGGCCCAGATTTTGGAGCTGATAAAAGAATTGCAGGAAAGGTTAGGAATGTCGCTCTTGCTGATCACTCATGATCTCGGCGTGGTGGCGGAGCAGGCGGACGAGGTGGCGATCATGTACGCGGGCAAGATCGTCGAGCGCACTCAAACCAAAGCTATCTTCAACCGTCCGCTCCATCCTTACACCGTGGGGCTTTTGAACTCGCTGCCTGGGGCGGGGGTGAAAAAGAAAAAAAGGTTGGAGGCGATTGCGGGCGTTGTCCCCAGTCTTCTGGATTTGCCCAGCGGCTGTCGCTTCCGAGATCGCTGTCCCAAGGCCGCTGGGATCTGCGCCGAGGCCGAACCGGAGCTGGTGGAAAAGGAGCAAGACCATTGGGTGGCGTGCTATTTTCCGGGTTAAAGGGTTGAAGGGTTAGAAGGGTTCAAGGGAAAAAGAAGTGAGTCTGTTAGAGGTCAGGAACGTAAAGAAATATTTCCCCGTCGGCAGCGGGCTTTTCTCCCGGCGCAAGGGAGAAGTGAAGGCGGTGGACGGTGTCGATTTCACGGTCGAGGAAGGGGAGACACTTGGGTTGGTCGGCGAGTCCGGGTGCGGCAAGTCGACTCTGGGCCGGACCATCCTCAGGCTGATCGAACCGACGGAAGGTGAAATCGTCTTTCACGGAAAGAATCTCTTGAGCCTCTCTCCGCGCGAGATCCGGGACATGCGCAGAGAGATGCAGATCATTTTTCAAGATCCCTACGCTTCTCTTAACCCGCGCATGCGGGTGGGCGACATCGTGGGCGAGGGATTGGAGATCCACAAACTGGCTACCGGGAAGAAGAAGAGAGACCGGGTGATAGAACTCCTGAATCAAGTGGGCCTGAGGGAAGATCATTACGGTCGTTACCCCCATGAGTTCAGCGGCGGACAGAGGCAGAGGATCGGCATTGCGCGCGCCCTGGCCGTCAATCCGAAGTTCATCGTTGCCGACGAACCGGTCTCCTCTCTGGATGTCTCCGTCCAGGCCCAGATTATCAATCTCCTCCAGGAGCTTCAGGAGAAGATGCACCTCACCTACTTTTTTATCTCCCACGATCTCAGGGTGGTGGAGCATATCAGCCACCGGGTCGCCATCATGTATCTGGGCAAGATCGTGGAGATCGCGCCGAGTGAGACGATCTACCGTGACGCCAAGCACCCGTATACCCGGGCGCTCCTCTCCGCGGTGCCGGTTCCCGATCCGGGCCACAAGAAGGAACGAATGATTCTCCAGGGAGATGTCCCCAGCCCGGTCAATCCCCCCACTGGCTGCAGCTTTCACCCGCGCTGCCCGTACCGTGAGGATGTCTGCGATAAGGTGGAGCCCCAATTGGAATTCACCACGGACGGTCATGGAGTTTCTTGCCATGTCTTCGGCCCTGGGAAGAGGGTTTGAATAGTGTAAAAAAAGGCTGACATGACTGTTGATTTATTTCACAGGCGTTGGTAAACTTATCTTCGAATCGGCTTTGACGGATAAATAACAGCGAGAGCTGAATTTTGAGAGCCTCTCGGGAGATAGTTCCGAGGGGTTTTTATTTTTAGTTGGGGAGTGAAGTCATGGCAACTCAGGATGGCCGCGTTCCGATGACTTATCAAGGACACCAGCGCCTGTTGGAAGAGATTAAGCGTTTAAAGGGCGTGGAGCGCCCAAAATTGGTTCAGGAGATCGAAGAGGCTCGGGACCATGGGGATCTGTCGGAGAATGCCGAATTTCATGCGGCCAAGGAAAGACAATCCCTTCTCGATGTCCAGATACGGGAGATCGAGGACAAGCTCGCTCGGGCCCAGGTCATCGAGGTCTCCAAGCTGTCCGGAGACAAAGTCGTCTTCGGCGCCACGGTGACGTTGGCGGATGGCGACAGCGGAGATAAGGTGGTCTACCAGATTGTCGGGGACCACGAAGCCGAGCCGAAGAACGGCAAGATATCGATAAGCTCCCCCATAGCCCGCGCTCTCATCGGTAAATCAGAGGGAGATGAGGTCGAAGTCCGGACCCCTACGGGTATCCGCACCTTTGAAGTCCTCCGTTTAGAATTTGTAGATTAGACCTTTCTTCTTGTGCGGGCTGGGCCTTCTGAGGAATCATGTTCTTTTCTATCAGGAAGGCTGCTCTTACTCTTTTATTCTCCATTCTTTATTCTTTCTCCCCTCATTCCCTGCTCGGCCAGGAACTGACCCTCGAGACTCAGGTGGGTTTCCAAAGTCTGTTCCACCTGGGGCATCCCTTTCCGCTGACTGTCGAGATCGCGAATTCAGGCGGGCCTGCAGAGGGTCTCCTCGAAGTGAAGGTGTGGAAGGGAGGAGCGACCAAAGGGACCGACCCCTATCTGTTTCAACATCAGAAAGAAATCTCTCTCTCTGCTCAATCCAAGAAAACTATACAGTTTACCATCGATCCGGACTCCGTCAGTCGTCCCGTTACGGTGAGTTACTCAAGCCGGAGCCTCAGGTTGTCCAAGGAAGTCGATCTCCGCCGCTTTTTCTCGCCCACGCCCCTCGTCCTCTTGGTCACGGAAAATAGAACCCTCCCGACCCTTCCTCTTGTCACCGGTTCTTTAGGTCCTTTGGTTTCCGTGTCGGTAGGGGAGCTCCCCGACGACTCAAGAGCCTACCAGGGCGTCGCGACGATTATCTTTTACGAACAGTCACTGCGCGATTTCTCAAAGTCGAAGTTAGATGCGCTGGATCGCTGGCTCTCTTCAGGGGGCCGGCTGTTGATCCTGGGCAGTATCCGCTATGCTCTTTATCAGGAGCCGACCCTGAGCCGATTTCTTCCGGTTCGCATCTCGGGCCTGAAGGAACTCTCCGTTGTGCCGAGCCTGGAGAAAACTTACGCCAAGGGAAACTCCCTGCTGAAAAATCTGTTGGTGCAAGACTCAAAAAGAATTGACGGCACAGTCCTCATCCAGGAGAAGGGCACTCCCATTTTGGTCGAAGCGGCGAGAGGCAGAGGCCAGGTCTATTATTTATCGGCCGATGTCGGGCGTCCGCCGCTGTCGCGCTGGGAGGGATTGCCGCTTCTGCTCAAAAATCTGGTTCGTTCTTCGGTGGAGAGTGAATCGTCGCCGCAGACGAGTTGGGATGAGTCGATGTTCTCGCAACTCTTGCTGGAACCCTCTTTTCTTGCCACCTATGTGCCTCTCCGTTCCTTTTTTCTCTGGATGCTCGTTTACCTTGGAGGTTTGGGAGTCCTGGCGTGGCTGTGGCTCCAGCAACGGCTTTCGCGCCGGAGGATCGGCCTTGCGCTTGGCCTCTTGATAGCTCTTTCTTCTTTCGGCGGCTGTTTTCATTTTGAGCGTTCCAGCTATATCCCCGACGGCGTTCTCCTCTCTTCAACCCTCCTTGAAGCCCATCCCGACGGTTATGCTGAAGCCGAGTCCAACGCGGCCCTCTTCTCAACCGAGGTGCGGGAGTATGGCCTTCATGTGGGAAGCGGCTGGAGCGATTTCCGAACCATCCCTCGCCTGAGGGGCCCGCAAGACGGGACCTTGAGGCTCCGGGAGGAAGGAAGCTCCACTCGATTCCAGTTCCCGCTCCGGGAGTGGGATTACAGGCTTTTTAGGGTTCGCTCGATGAACTATTTCCCTTTTCGGGTTGAAATCCAGAATGAGCAAAATCGACTTGCGGTCAAAATCAGCAATTTGACTCCCAAGGACATCACGGGATGCTGGTTGGTTGTTTCGGGGCAGAAATTTTTCCTGGGGGACATTCCCAGAGGCACGACTCAGTCCCGAGAGATTCAACTCTCCCCTGAGAGAGTTTTTGAGCCTTCGGTCTCAAGCAGCCAAAATCGCAGCGCCTTGCGCGAGATTCCTTTTGGCGATAAGACGCAGGAGTTTCTGTTTCGCGCCTCCTTTTTTCCCCAGGATCAGACTATGGCGCCTTGGGATGGCGGGTCGGTTCTTGTCTTTGGTTGGGTCAAGGAGGCTCCCCGGCGAGTCTGGGCCGATGAGGTCCGGGTATTGGAGCGCGATTACACTCTTGTCCGTGCGGTTATCCCCTTGGGTGGGGAGGATGATCTGTGAAGGCCAACCCGGTTTTGCAGGAAGGGCTGCAGGTTTATTGGATCGAAGGGCATGCGTTCGTTCCCTATGCCTGCGTGCTGGCGCTTCTCGCGCCGATCGAGTTTCTGACTCTATTCCTTCCGTCGCTGGATCCGCAGGCATGGGTAGGACCGGCCAATATCTTCAGAGCCTCGTCGATCGCCGCGTTGGTCTTGATCGCCTTTTTCATTTTAAAGGTTGCGAATCAAGAGTTTGTCCCCTGGAAGTTTCAGCCCTTGAGACGGTGGCTGCGCCAAGAGGGGGTCACTCCTTCGCAGTGCGCCCAGGCTCAACTGGCGCTCCTCTGCGGCCACGCGCTCCTCTTCGTCCTTCTTGCCGCTCCGCTGTTGATCTGGGCCGGAGCGGTGGCCCGGGCCGGCGCAACCGTCGTCTTGACGACTCTTCTCCTTTTACTTCTCTACTCGTTGGCCTACGGGATTTGGGGGCTGGCGGCCGTTGCTCTATGGGATCGTAAACCGGAAAACCGGCAGGTGTTTATCCGCGTGCTTTTTGGTTTTTTCCTTTTCCTCTCCGCGCTGTTTTATCTCCCTCTCAACCCCATCGCCTACCTCTTGTCCTATTTGGGGAGAAAGGAGATGGGGGTGCTGGTTCTTGGCGGATGGCAATGGTCCGCGACCTGGGTCCACCTGTTGTTTCACTTTTTGCTTCTGACGTCCGGTCTAGCGGTGCACAGTTTTGGTCTTAGGAAAGCAGGTCGTCTTTGATCGAGCAGGAACAGATCGTTGAGAAAAAGATCTCCGAGCTTCTCGACTGGGAGTGGACGAAGCGGAGAGAGAAGGTTCTGATATCGAGCCTTTTTTACGCTATCTTGGTCTCCTCTTTTCTTCTCCCGGCTCAAGGGTGGCTGCCAGCCTGGCTCAACCCCTTCTCGCTGCTTCTATTGCTTTTTATAATTTTTAGCGCATTTTTCTTTCTGTCTCGCCCTTGGAGAGAAAGGGATTCTCAGCGGACTCTATGGTTCGTGGATAGCAGCCTGGATCTCGCGGCGAGGACGCTGACGGCCCGGGAGATTCTGGACCGCGAAGAAAGAAGAGCCACGGAACTCCTGGTGCTTCGGGAGGCTGGGGACAAGCTCAAGGGGGTCGATCCTAAAAGACTGTTCAAGAGGAAATACTCTTGGGATTTTTTCCTGACGCCGATTCTTCTCGTCTTTTGGTTCCTGTCGGTTTGGTTTGATGTCGGGCCTCAATTGGAGCACAGGCTGCAACAATCCAGCCGCCTGTCAACGGCCCGCAGACTCAAGGCCTTTTCCAGCGAGATTCAGGAAAGGTCCAAAGCGCAAGGGCTGGGCCAAAGTCTCCAGGCGGCCGAGAAGCTGGAAGATCTTGCGGAGAAAAATCTTGCGGGGAAGCTGAGCGAGAAGGCGCTGAACGAAAATCTTTCCGGGATGGCCGGCAAACTCGGCGAGATGGTCTCTCAGTCGGCGCAAGGGACTCCAACGCAGACCAACGGAAAAGAGCTTGGCGATTTGAGATCGGAGATCGACGCCTTTAAGGGGATGCTACCCGTGCAGCGGCAGGGCCAAGGGGAAGCCGGGCTCGCGCCCGAGCTGCTGGGAAAACTCGCCGCCCTTCCCCATCTCAGCGGAGAGGTCGAAAAACATTTTTCGCAGATTGACAGGATGGGAGATAGGGAGCTGCGCGATTTCCTTGAGCAGCTCGAGCGGAGCGTCAGAGCGCAGACGGACCGTCTGACTCTCTCGGAGATGCAGCAGTATCTGGAGCAGCTTCTTCAGGAAATAGAAGGCGAGACCTTGGAATCGACGCAGCAGGCGGGCAGAGCGATGCCGGGAAGTTTGTCTGAAGGAGAAAAGGCGGACGCAAAAGGAAGCGCCGTTGGAACTGAAGCGGGATCGAGAGGAGAAACCGAGTCAACCCTTCCGTCGTTTCAGGCCCGGGTTCCGAGGCAGCTCAAGGGGCAATTGGGAGAGGGAAAGAGCGCGAGTCTGCCGCTGAAAATAGAGTCGCCGCCGGGCAAGAGCAAAGTTCCGCAGGAGGAGATGATCGTGGACTACCAACGGCGAGCGGAGGAGGATCTCGCCTCCGAGAAGATTCCGGAGGGACTCAAGGATACCGTCAGAAAATATTTTCTCTCTCTGGGAAAGTCGGAAAAACAGAAATAGCCATCAGCTATCAGCCGTCAGCTTTCAGCAAAGACCGGGATACCCTTGATTGTTGAGCTGAAAGCTGATCGCTGACTGCTGAGAGCTGAAACAACGGAGTCTCTATGGAAGCTTTGGAAGAAATTCAAGAGAGAATGACGACTTGCCGCCGCGCCTTTGACGAGCTGAAGGCGGAGTTGGGCCGGGCTATCGTCGGACACGAAGATCTCATCGAGCATGTTTTTATGGCGCTCGTCTGCGGCGGCCACTGTCTCCTGGAAGGGGTGCCCGGATTGGGCAAGACGCTCATGGTGCGCAGTCTCGGCGAGATCTTGAATCTGAGCTTTTCCCGGATTCAATTTACGCCCGATCTCATGCCCGCGGACATCACCGGAACCAATGTCTTGACCGAAGATGGGTTGGGAAAAACGGTCTTCGATTTCCAGCGGGGACCCATCTTCGCCCACATCGTGTTGGCCGATGAGATCAACCGCGCGACGCCCAAGACCCAGTCCGCCCTGCTTGAGGCGATGCAAGAGCAAAGCGTAACGGTAGGGGGCAAGATCCATCGCCTGGAAAGCCCTTTTATGGTTCTCGCGACGCAAAACCCGATCGAGATGGAAGGGACCTACCCTTTGCCCGAAGCCCAGATCGATCGGTTCTTCTTCAAGTTGCTGCTTCGCTATCCGAGCCGCGCGGAGCTGGCGCGCATCGCCGATCTGACGACCGCCGCTCCCTCGCTCCCGCTCAGGGAAGTCCTGGATGGCGCGGCGGCTTTAAGAATCAGAAAGTGGGTCCGTGAAGTTCCGATCGCCGAGGCGGTCAAGGACTTCGCGGTCCGGCTGGTTCTTTCCACTCATCCCCAAGGGGAAAACGGTCTCCCCATGGCGCAAAAATATATCCAATACGGCTCGAGTCCGCGCGGACTTCAAAGCCTGATCCTAGCTGCCAAGGCCCGCGCTCTGCTCTCCGGTCGGCCGAATGTCTCTTTTGAAGACATCCGCGCTGTGGCGATGCCGAGTCTCAGACATCGGATCATCCTCAACCTGGAGGCGGATGCCGGCGGAGTCGGCGCCGAGACGATTCTCACGGAAGCTTTGGAGCGGGTGCCGGAGGTTTTGTAATCATGCTTTCGGCGGAGTCGGCGTCGTTCCTGGAACCTGAGTTTCTCAAGAAGCTTGAGCGGCTTAGGCTGGTCGCTAAAAGGCTCTCTTCGGCCGGGTTCAAGGGAGAACACCCCACGACGCGAAAGGGCTTCAGCCTGGAATTTTCCGACTACAGAAAATACCAGAGCGGCGACGATCTCCGCTACGTCGATTGGAACGTCTACCGCCGGATGGAGCGGCTCTATCTGAAGCTCTTCACCGCCGAGGAGGAGATGAACGTCTATCTCTTGCTCGACACCAGCCGCTCGATGGGCGAGGGAGCGCTGCGAAAAATCGACTATGCGAGGAGCGTGGCCGCGGCGTTGGGATATATCGGGCTCAAAAACCTCGATAAGGTCGGGGCGGCGGCCTTTTCCTCCTCTCTCTTCTCTCCGCTGGCGCTGGGAAGAGGGAGAAAGCAGATTCTGGCTCTTTTCAATTTTCTGGAGCATCTTCCCTGCCAGGGCGAGACCGACCTCAAAAATTCGGCTCACTCCTTCTCCTCTCTTTTTCCTCACCCCGGGCTGGTCGTGCTGTTGAGCGACCTCTTCGATCCGGAGGGGTGGCGCGCCGCGCTTCAGGAGATTCACCGAAAGAAGCATCAGCTCTTGGTCATCCATGTCCTGGATCGGCATGAAGCCGAAGTAAAACCCCTGGGCGACGTGGCCCTCCAGGATGTGGAGAACGAGCGGGAGAGGAAAGTTTTTCTTGATAGCGATTTGATGCGCCGTTTTTCCGAAGCCTTTAAAGGCTATTGTGATGCGATAGAGTCCTTCTGCCGCGACTGGGGGATCGATTATATCCGCACCACGACGGCTCTCCCGTTCGAGGACTTTGTCCTGCTTACCCTGCGCCAGATGAAAACCGTAAGATCCATGCTGTGAGCGGCGAGGTTTGGATGATGAGTTCTGAACTCAAAACTCAAAACCGGGAACGCAAAACTTTTCAGGGGTAAAACGGGATGCGCTGGGGTCTGCCGCTCTCCTTTCTGCTTCTCTCGGGTGTTATCCCTCTGATTCTTTTTCTCCACAGCCTGAGACCTCGAGGGATTCGGGTTCGAACCACAGCTCTGTTTATCTGGGAAAAGCTCCTCAAAGAGCGTCCCGTGGGAAAGAAGCTGGGTTGGCTGCTGAGAAACCATCTTCTTCTCATCCTCCAACTTCTCGCAGCCTCGCTGCTGGTCGCGGCGCTCGCCGATCCCTCGCTGCTTTACTACGGCGCGCCTGCGGGAAATGCGGTCGCCGTGATCGATTTGAGCGCCAGCATGAAAGCCAAAGGCCGCGCCGGAAGCCGCTTCGACGCGGCGCGCAAGGAGCTTCTCTCTCTCATCGATGGCATGGCTTCCGACCAGAAGATGATGCTCCTCGGGGCCGGCCCCGTGCCGCAGGTCTTGTTGCCTTTCACCGGGGACAAGCGAAAGCTCAGAGAGCTTGCAAGAACCTTGCAGCCCACCGACGCACCAGCCCCGGTCAAAGAAGCGGTTCTCATCGGCCACTCGTTTTTACGCCGCGGGAGCAACGATCGCGTGGTCGTCTTCACCGACACCGCCTTTGATGGCGCGGAAGAGCTGCCGTGGAATTCCGCCCAGCTCCGTTTGGTCCGAGTGGAGGGAGGGAATCGAAACGTCGGCATCACCGGTTTTGAGATCCGCCGCTTTACCGGCGGCTCCCGTCGCAGCGAGATCATGGTCCGGGTCAAGAACTTCTCCCCGGATCCGATCCGAACGCCTTTGACCCTGAAGATGGGAGAGAGGGAACTGGCCCAGGCCGAGCTCGATCTTGCCCCTCAGGAAGGTCGCGTTTTTATCTATCCTTATGAAGGTCCTTTGGAAGGCCGGGCTGAGGCTCTTCTGGGAATCGATGATGATTTCTCAACGGATAACCGGGCCTTTCTGGTCCTCTCCGAGTCGCCGCCGATCCGTCTTCTCTACGTGGGCAAAGGCAATCCCTACTTGGATCATCTTTTTCGCTCGCTCTCTAACGTTCAAGTGAAGCAGGTGGATCGGCTATCCCCGGAGCTTCTTTCGACACAGATTCGCCAATATGACGTTGTCCTTTTGGATGGAGTTCCTTCTCCGCCGGTCACCGAAGGTAACTTTGTGTTCGTCAATACCGTTCCCGAAGGGTTGCCCCTCAGCATCGGCGGAAAGATCTTAAGGCCGCAGCTCCTCCCTTCAGTTGTCCACCATCCTCTCATCGAGGGCGTCCGTTTGGATAATCTCTACATCAAAGAGGCGTTGCACTTGGTTCCCAATGGAGAAGGAGTGGCCTTGCTTCGCGCCACGGAGGGGCCGTTGGTTTTTGCGCTCGAGAAAGGCAGGTTGAAGGCATTGGTGCTCGGCTTTGACCTTCGTGCCTCCGACTTGCCATTTAAAATCGCCTTTCCCGTGCTATTCAATAATGCGCTCGACTGGTTTTATCCCAAGAGGGTGGAGTTCCCCGCGATCAGCGTTCAAGCGGGAAAGCCTTATCCCATTTACCTCCAACCCACCGACGATCAGGTTGAGGTCGAAACTCCCACGGGCAAGAGGCAGCTCCTGAAAGCCATCTTGAACCCCCTGCCCTTTGCCGACACTTCCGACGCCGGTTTTTACACCTTCAAAAGTAACAGCCGAGAAGGGCAGTTCGCCGCCAATCTCTTGAGCGAGAGCGAGTCTCAGATCAGCCCGCGTCTCTCGCTCCCGGCGGCCAATAGGGCTGACGCAAAGGCGAGAGGTGGAGGAGAAGAGGCGGGATTTTCTCTTTGGCCTGCGCTTCTCCTCGTCGTTCTCCTCTTGCTCGCAATCGAAGGCTTTTTAGTTTTCAAAGACGCGCATCGGCCTTTCTATCCCCTGGCTCTTCATGCCCTTTCCTTAGCGGCGCTCGGCTTGGCCTTGGTCAACCCGAGAATTTTTAAGCCGACAGAGGCTCTGGATGTCGTGCTCGGCGCCGATTTCTCGCGCAGCGTGGGACAGGAAGGAATGGATCGGGCGACTGAGATTCTGGAAAGCGCCCGGAAGATTAAAGGCCCCGATGCGCGCGCGGGCCTTGTGTTTTTTGGCCGCCAGCCCGCCTGGGAATTTTTTCCTCGGAGCGAATTTCCAGTCGGCGATTTTTCCGCCTCGGTAGACCGCGACGAGACGGACATTCAGTCCGCGCTTCAGTCCGCGCTCGCGCAGATCGGCGAGGGACGGCAGGGAAAGATCCTGCTCATTTCCGATGGCAACGAAAACCGCGGCGATGCCTTTCGCATCGTCCCTCTGCTCCGTTCCCGGGGAGTTCCGATTTGGGTCCTGCCGATCCATCCTTCCCGGGGTAAGAACGAAGTCTATCTGAGCGATCTTGTCCTGCCCCAACAGGTGGATAGCGCAGAGAGTTTTGAGGTGAGAGCGGCTGTCGAGAGCCTGCAGGATGCCTCTGCGCGCGTGCGACTCTTGCGCGACGGCGTGGTTCAAAGTGAAAGGCAGGTGAGACTCAGCTCGGGGACCAATTGGGTGAGCTTCCTTCAGAACTTGAGGGATCAGGGGAATCACACCTATGAGCTTTTGGTGGAATCTGCCGAGGACACTTTTGCCGAAAACAATCTCCTTCAGGGCATCGTGAACGTCAAGGGTCCGCCGCGAGCGCTTTACCTCCATGCCCAGGAAAGCCCGCAGCGCTTTTTCTCCAACGCGCTGGCGGTGCAGGGTTATTCGGTCGTCGAATCGACTCCGGAGCAACTGTCGCTGTCGCTGCCGGAGCTGTCGGCCTTCGATCTTTTGGTTCTGGACAATGTTCCGGCCTATCACCTCTCGCAGTCGAAGATGGAGGCAATAGAAAAATATGTCAGGGATCTGGGCGGCGGGTTGATTGTGATAGGAGGGTCTCAGAGCTACGGCGCCGGCGGATATTACCGGACTCCGCTGGAAAGGATTCTTCCGGTGGAGATGCGGCCGCCTTCACGCCTCGATTTTCCCCATCTCGCGCTTCTCTTTGTCCTTGATAAGTCCGGCAGCATGGCGGCAGGGCCTCCTGGGGCGACCAAGCTCGATTTGGCGAAGGCCGCGGCCTTCGCTGCTGCCGATCTGCTCAATCCCTCGGACCAGATCGGGCTCCTTACCTTTGATGCCGGCTGGGAATGGCTCCTTCCCTTCCGGCAGGTTGGGAAAGGTGAAATCATTTCCGAGCGGCTCTCTTCTGTTCAGTCTGACGGCGGCACCGATCTCTATAAGGCGATGGTCGAGGCCTACCGCGCCTTCTCGACCAAAGAGGCGGCGATCAAGCATCTGCTTGTTTTCTCGGATGGGCTGACCGACAAGGCGGACTTTGATTCCCTTGTGGCAAGAATGGCGCGGGATAAGATCACGGTCTCGACTGTGGCGATCGGCCAGGACGCAGACAGGGGCTTGATGGCCGCAATCGCGAAGAGCGGCAACGGCAGAGCCTATGTCACAGTCGATCCCCAGACCGTCCCGCAGATCTTCACCACCGAGACGCTCTTGATCTCGCGCGATCTTCTGGTCGAGAAGTTAACCTATCCCACGGTAGCGGACTCCTCAGGAGCGCTCAAAGGCTTCGTGCAAAAAAAGATCCCTCCGGTCCGAGGCTACGTCTTGACCTATTCCAAAACGAACGCCGACTTGATGATGCGAGTCGATAAGGATCCACTGCTGGTCTCTTGGCGCCATGGGCTTGGGCAGGTCGTCGCCTTTACCTCGGACCTAAGCGACCGGTGGGGGAAGGAGTGGGTGAAATGGCAAGATTTTCCGCAGTGGGCCGGCCAATTGGCGCGCAGCGCCATGCGGAGAAGTTCGGAAGAGAAAGTGCGGGTGGAATTCCATCAGGAACGAGACGGGGTCAGGGCGGTCGCGGATCTCTTGTCTAAAGAGGGAAACTTTATCAATCATTTGAATTTGCGAGGGAGCCTGGTGGGCCCTGATCAGAAAACGCAGGCGACATCTTTCCAGCAGATCGCCCCAGGGCGATACGAGAGCCGCTTTTCCGCTTCTCAGGGAGGGATCTATCTGCTCGCGATCTCCGAGCAGAAGAAGGACGAAGCGCCCATCGCGGCCGCTACGGCCTCTTTCGTCGCTCCTTATCCCCGGGAGTACCGCGAGTTGAAAGCGAACAGCTCTCTGCTCAGCCGCTTGTCCGAAGAGACCGGCGGCGAGGTTCTGGATCCGAACAAACTCGACGACGGCCTCAAGCGCCTCTTCACGCCCGATCCCGGCAAAGCCCAATCCGCGCAAGAAACCTGGTGGACCTTCTCTGGGGTAGGTCTTGGCTTGTTTCTTGTAGGTTTGGCACTGAGAAGATTGCCTGCGATGTTACAGAACGCCAAAGCGAGGCATACTTCCAACATTGACGCTCCGAGAGTGATGAACTAAGATTGATCTAGTTCGGAAAGGTTACCGGAGTGATTTATGAGTAAAAAACAGGAGATTCTGAATGAGATTGAGCAGATCCCAGAGGCGTCTCTCGAGATGGTTTTGGAATTCGTTCGATTTCTCAGAACGAGGGGAATGAGGGAAAAACTGGACAACTCCATTGCGAGCGAATCCTCTCTTAAAAAAGATTGGCTTAGGGAGGAGGAGGATGAAGCTTGGCGGGATTTGTAATCGGCAAATCAATTTAGGCCTGAGAAGCTCAAAGAAGTCATCGACAAAATAATCTCTGCTCTCCGACAATAAACCCCTACCTCTAAGTTTAACTGCTCGGAAAGGCTACGTACCTCTCTAATCAGCGGTTGGCTCGGCACTCGGAAGGTTACCCGCAGTGTTCCCCAGACTGAGCGACAAGGCTTGCTAGCAACTACCCCGATAACCTAGAATCAGGATAGTTTGTGAGCCCAGGTGTTTAGGGGTTTAAGAGAGAACGGTGACCAGTAGACGACATGAGGGTATTGCCGATATCAAAGGTTAAAGTAGACCTCAGCAGGATTGTTAGCATCATCGAGCAAACGCATGAGGCAGTTACGATAACTCGTAACGGAAAGCCTGTTGCTGTCCTTATGAGTAAGGATAAGTACGACGGTTGGCAGGAGACTCTTCGGATACTAAGCGATTCTGAATTTGTAGCGGAGGTCCGCAATGGGATTCGACTCCTCCGACGCACCAAGAAGCGCTACACTATCGACGAACTATTTGCTGACTAAGGAAAGCAGATCGTGCAGCAAGTGGAAGGCGGAAAGATACCTCCCTGGTACCTGCGTTGTCATTCATTCCGATGCTGTCGGATCTCTCGGTCACTGGGATTCTGAAATGGGCAAGTTAGCCGTAGGGTGAAGGAAAAGATCAAGCGCTTCTTTGCACCTAAAGCAGGTACAGGAAGATTCGCGCAAGAAATCCCCTAGACGTGGACTATGTTTGGGGAGGAAAGGGATGATGGATAAAAATTTTTAGAAGTCAGAATTCATTGACGATTGGGATAAGCTTATGGGTTGGTGGAATTTACAAAGGAAAGAAGAATGGCTATTCAGAGGACAGATATGCAGTAAATGGACATTTCAAACAAGTCTCGAGCGGGCGATTATAAGTTTTGGGACGGCGACCAAAAGGATTCCTAATAAGAGCGATGCTGACTATGAAAACAAACTGGCGGTTCTCCACCGAGAAATTCTTGGAGCCGGCCTTGAAAATTACAACGTTTCTAACCTCGAAAAAGGCCTCCTACGAAGATTTATGCGTCAATCCCATCACTATGTGACTACTCTTCCTTCCGAGGAAAATGTAATGGAATGGTTAGCACTGATGCAACATTATGGAGCTCCTACCTGTCTGCTTGACTGGACACATTCATTATTCGTTGCAGTCTACTTTGCAGTAGAGCAGGCTGATAGTGAGTGTGCAGTCTGGGCCCTTAACTTAAAATGGGTGGAACGTACGATCTACGATGTTCTAGATAAAGTTGCATCAGAGGCTTTAAAAGAGGATAGAAATGTAACAAAGAAAGAGACCTTCAAGCAGGTTTTCGACCACGGTCACGGCTTGGTGTGCCCTATAAAACCATATCGCTTTAACGAGCGATTAGTTATACAACAAGGAGTCTTTCTCGTTCCGGGAAACGTATCTATCCCTTTTGACGATAACTTAATGTCATTCCTTCAAAGATCGGATTCCAAAGGCATGCTTGTAAAGCTTATAATTCAAAATGACGCAACATTAAGAAAGACTATTCTCCAAAACCTGCATCATATGAATATGAATAGCGCTACTCTATTTCCAGGCTTGGATGGCTTTGCCCGATCCCTTAGAACGTTGTTGGTTTACCCTCATATTCTGCAGCCTTAATGTTGGATAAAGGCATAAGGAGGTGGAGACGGCACCTGGCTGTGGAATCTAAACCATCTTTTCCGGGGACCAAAGGATGAAAAAGATATACAGCACACAAGATCCTTTGATGATAGGTCATCTTAAAAATGTCCTTGAAACTTCCGGCATCGAATGCGTAGTCAAGAATATCTACCTCTCCAGCGCGGCGGGCGAGATCCCGCCGATCGAGTGCTGGCCGGAGCTCTGGGTGGTAGAGGATGCGAGATATGCCGAAGCTCGAGAGGTTTTACACAGAGCGCTCGCTCCCCTTCGGCCTATATCCAAACCTTGGAGATGTAGGAAGTGCGGCAGGGAAGTCGAGGGTCAGTTTGGCGAGTGCTGGAATTGCGGTAGTAGCCGATCCCTGCACAGAGGCATTTAACACAAGGCCGATGAAACGGGCAGGCGGTTCAAGCTTACAGACATGCTCCGAGGGTAGGGGCAAATGAATCCTTTATCGGAGATTGTTCAATTTCTAGCCACCTTTTGTTGCGGCTTGTTTACTGGGGCAGCTCTTTACGTCGCTCTTGTAGAGCACCCGGCCAGGATGGAATGTGGCACTGAGGTTGCGGCGACGGAATTTCCGCCGAGCTACAGACGAGCGGCAGTGATGCAAGTGTCGTTAGCGATACTTGGTTTCCTTTTCTCCATAGCAGCGTGGCTCACAGGCGGGGATGTCTGGTGGCTGGTTGGTGGTATGGTACTCGTCTCCATCGTCCCCTTTACTGTGGTTGTCATCATGCCAACTAACAAGCAGTTGCTAGATCCCGCCTTGGACAGAAGGTCAGACAAAACAACTCAGCTTCTTTCACACTGGGGACGACTCCATACCGTACGAACCATCCTCAGCATCCTTGCGCTGGTGATTTTTCTATACCTATTGGCGGCTAAGTGATGGAGTCTGAGAACGCATTTTCAGGTCGGTGCCACTGTGGAAATCTTGAGTTTGCCTTTGAAAGCAATCTGCCGTTAGATCAGCTCTCTGTTAGAGCCTGTTCCTGTTCTTTCTGCCGGGCTCACGGGGCGCGCACTACTTCTGAACCCTAATGGTCGCATTGACGGCCCGAAGGCGATGGATTAAGATTGACCAAGTTCAAAAAGACAAGGGTGATTTATGAGCAAAAAAGAGGAAATTCTGAATGAGATTGAGCAGGTTCCAGAGGCGTCCCTCGAAGAAGTTCTGGAGTTTGTCCGATTGCTCAAGACGAGGAACATGAGAGAAAAATCCGACAACTCTATTGCAAGCGAGTCTTCTCTTAAGAAAGATTGGTTCAGGGAGGGGGAGGATGAAGCTTGGCGGGATTTGTAAAGGGAGATGTTGTTGTAGTCCCTTTCCCTTTTTCGGATCTGAGCCATGCCAAGAGACGGCCGGCCCTGGTTGTGGCTGCATTTGAGGGTGATGATCTCCTTCTGTGTCAGATCACAAGCCAACGAATCAGAGATCGCTACGCTGTCGTAATAGATGAAGGCGATTTTGAAACAGGAACGCTCAGGCAAAGGAGCCATGTAAGGCCAAATCGGCTATTTACAGCGGATCGACAAATCATCCTATATCGAGCGGGCCATCTCAAGCCCGAAAAACTTAAAGAAGTCATTGATAGAATAGTCTCTGCTCTCCGACAATAAATCCGTATCTCTAAATTCAACGGAGTTCTTGAGAAGCCTAATCTCTGGGCGTTGGAGCGGTACTCTTCTCAGCAAAGGCAAGAAACCTAACCTTGGAAAATGATGGTTCGTAAATTTATATGGGCAGCCCCTTAACCATGGGAGTGAAAGCGTAATGGGGTCCCAATCCGCGACCTTTTTCGGTCGGTGCCATTGCGGAAACCTGGAGCTTGCTTTCGAAAGCAGTTTGTCTGCAGATCAGCTTCCTCTCCGGGCATGTTCGTGCTCGTTTTGTCGGGCTCATGGGGCGCGCACCACTTCTGACCCGAATGGCCGCGTGCAGATTACTGTTCGTGATTCAGATCAATTAATCCGATATCGTTTTGGATTAAAGACGGCAGACTTTTTGGTGTGCGGGCGGTGCGGTGTGTATGTGGCTGCTGTCCTTACCGCAGATGGTTCCTCTTTCGCTGTGGTGAACATCAACACGTTGGACTCCGCCGACCGTTTTACGCAAGCGGCTCGGGGCGTGAGCTATGAGGGAGAAAGCGAAGCAGAACGCATCAAAAGGCGTCAGGCGAACTGGACTCCGGCAGGCGTCGTTGTTGCGGAGGCCGCAGGATCAAGATAGAAAGATTCAATCTGCATGCGACGTTGCGAGTGGGCGAAGACGGAACTTTCCATCGCGTATCATGACAAGGAGTGGGGAGTGCCGCTGCATGAGGATCGAGCCTTGTTTGAATTCTTGATTCTCGAAGGGGCACAGGCCGGTTTGAGCTGGGAGACTGTCTTGAAGAAAAGGGCGAACTATCGCCGCGCCTTCGATAATTTTGACGCCCGAGCGGTTGCCAACTATAATCGAGCCAAGGTGAGCAAACTCCTCGCCGATCCGGGGATCATCCGCAACCGGTTGAAGATCGCCGCCGCGATTCAAAATGCCAAGAGCTTTCTGGCCGTTCAGAAGGAATTCGGCAGCTTCGATGGTTACATCTGGCGGTTTGTGAACGGCAAGCCTAAAAGGAATGGCTTTCGCATGCACAAAGAGGTTCCGGCGCAGACACCGGAGTCCGACGCGATGAGCAACGATTTATCGCGGCGCGGCTTCAAGTTCGTAGGATCGACCATCTGCTACGCATTCATGCAGGCGGTTGGAATGGTCAATGACCACACGGTCGGTTGTTTCAGGCGCGCGCAAATCAAATAGGCCTGTTCAAAGAAAATCATATCGGCTTAACATGTCACTCTCTCAATCCAATCCAGAGATCCCTTTCGAGGAAGTCCGTGAACGATTGCGAGACCCCGCCTTTGTCCTCGTGAATGTGCTTCCCAAAGAGGCGTTCATGGCGGAGCACATCCCCGGGTCCGTGAGTCTTCCGCTGGCGGAAGTGAGTCAGCGGGCTAGAGAAGTTCTCTCAGATTTGACTCAGGAGATTGGCATTTACTGCGCCAACTTCACCTGACCGCTTGGCGAGCAGGCGGTGCGCCTGCTGCACAGTCTTGGCTACGATAGAGTTCGGCATTACAAAGGCGGAATCGCTGAATGGAAGGAGCGCAGCGGACCCGTTGAGGGGACGGGGGTTGCCAGATCTTCTTCCGTCGAGCGTGTCCCTGTGGATACATCCGCTTGGGCCCGTCGCCGAGACTGGCTGGCTTTGATAGTCGATGCGTTGGGCAATCGTTCAATCGGACAGCTTCTGCTCCTCTGGTTGTGGATGATCGTCGGGTTCGGAGTTGCCTACTGGGCCTCCGGTCTTTGGAGCGGCGACAGTCTGCGCGTCGGTTCAGTCCCCGTGCGGGGCACATGGGAAGGAATGTTGACCGCGCTCTATTTTAGTTGCGTCACCGCCCTATCGATCGGCTATGGCGATGTCGTTCCCGTGGGCTTGGCCCGCCTCCTCGCCATCGCGGAGGGCGCGACGGGCCTCTTGATCTTCGGCTGTGTGATTTCGAAGCTTGTCTCCAGGCACCAGGAAGAGCTCACGGAGGAGATCCACCGCATCGCCTTTGAAGATCGTTTAGGACGGGTGCGGACGAACCTGCACCTTGTCCTGTCCGACCTGCAGGCGATCGCGAGGATATGCGCCGAACCGGGCGTTCAGCCCGCAAGAATGATGGCGAGAACAGAGAGCGTCGTTTCTGTTTTTGCCGGTGAACTTCGAACCATCCACGATCTCCTTTACCGCCCTCAACAGATTCCGGACGAGCAGGTGCTTGAGGCCATTCTGGCCAATCTGGCGGCGGGCATTCGAGAGCTGATCGATTTGCTCAGTTGCTTGGCGGGGGAACATCAGCATTCCGCGTCGCTCGAGGCCAATCTGCGCTCCATCACCCAGCTGGCCCAACAGATCTGCGGCGAATGCGTGCCCCGCTCCTATACTCCGAGGCTACGAAGCTCTATGGACACAATTCACGAACTCGCAAGCAGAATTTCCTGAATGAGGCTGGAGAGTGAGCAAAGAGTTCTTTATGATAGACTCGAGGCAGAAACAGAGACGGAGGGATCAAAAATGCCAAAGCCCAGCGCGGAGATTAAAGGCTATCACGCCCATATCTATTACGATCCGGGAACGAAGGATGCGGCGGCGCGGGTGCGCGAGGGGCTGGCTCAATTCAACGTCGTTCTCGGGAGGTGGCATGACGAACTCGTGGGCCCTCACCTCAAGTCCATGTATCAGGCGGCGTTTGCGCCGGATGAATTCGGCAAGGTGGTTCCGTGGCTCATGTTGAATCGCGAGGGGCTCGATGTGCTGGTCCATCCAGCGACCGGCGACAGCGCAGGGGATCACCTGATCCGCTCCCTCTGGCTGGGGGAGAAGCTCAAGCTTAAGATCGAGGCGTTGCGTCGGGCCGATGACGGTTCAACCTAATCGTCTCAGCTAGGACCAGAAGAGAAAGCGCAACAGCTTGCGCAGTCGCCGGCTCATCCGATTTCTTATCCCGATCCAGATCCCGAGATTGAAATTGCGGAAGAACCAGGCGAAAGAGGTGGAGGTGCTGATCCACGGATGATTGAACTCGAAATCGGCTTTGAATTTTTTTATTTCCACAGCCCTGCCGAATTTCCTCTTGAAGATCGGCCGCAGGCTTAAGGCGTGCCGGGACTCGGCGAATAAGATCAACGTCTGGATAGGGCGGCAGGTCTTGTCGTGCGCGATCTTGGCGGCCAGCTCCTCTTCGTTTTTGGCCGCGACTTGAACGACATGCGTGGCCAATTCCTCCCCGCCGAGGACGCGGCTCGCCAATTCTTTTCTCAACTCCAGCTCGGCCGCAGAATTTTCCTCGTAGGTGGCAAGGACGAGAACCGTGTTCGGTCTTGAGACCTGCATGGACCTTTGCCACTCCTCCAGGGCTCTCTCCATGGACTTAAGGGAAGCCGCGGAGAGGGTTTTGGAGTCGAGGCAGCCGTAAGGTATAGGCAATAGGACGATATTCGAAATGGCCGGCTCCCTTGCTTCTGTTCTCTGTATTGCAATCGTCGATAGGGTGCCTTAATCTTACACCAAGCTTGCCGCATGACAAAGCGAATTTTGGCTCTGCAGAAAGAGGTTAAGAGATCCAATGGGAATCATCGTTAAGACTTCTCTGCTACTCGTATGCTCAAACATCTTCATGACGTTTGCTTGGTATGCCCATCTGAAGAACTTGAATGACCGAAAATGGTACATCGCCGCGCTTGTGAGCTGGGGTATCGCCTTGTTTGAATACTTGATCCAGGTGCCGGCGAATCGGATCGGTTACACGGAGCTCAGCTTGGGCCGATTGAAGGTGCTTCAGGAAGTGATCACATTGGCGGTCTTCGCGCCTTTTGCGGTTCTGTATATGCGTCAGTCCATCAAGCTGGATTATCTGTGGGCCGGTGTCTGTTTGGTCGGTGCGGCCTATTTCATGTTTCGGTCCTAGGTGATTCTGCGACACCGGAGAGTGATCTCTGCATGAGCGTAAGAGAGCGGAGATCCAGGCCAGGCCTCTCTGCTTCTGAGTTCAGAAGAACATGCCAACCGAAATCTCCAACGACGCAAAACAGGAAGCTTCCGTTCACCGATCCGGCTATGTCGCTATCGTTGGCCGTCCCAACGTGGGGAAGTCGACGCTCCTGAACCAGCTTCTGGGAGAGAAGATCGCCATCGTCACCCCAAAACCCCAGACCACGCGAAATCGCATCATGGGGATCAAGACCGCGCCCAACTTTCAGATGATCTTCCTCGACACTCCTGGAATCCACCGGGCCCGCTCACTCATGAACCGGCGCATGGTTGACGTTGCGGTGAACACTCTGAACGAAGTCGATGTCGTACTCTGGTTGATCGACGCCCAGGACGGGATGCGCAAAGAAGACGAGGAGATCGCTCGAATGTTACAGGGATCGCACCCTCCGGCTCTGATCTTGCTCAACAAGATCGATCTGGTCTCTAAAGGGAGGCTTTTGCCGTTGATGGAGAGATGCGCTTCGCTTCTGCCCGATCGGGAGATTCTTCCCATCAGCGCGCTTCAGGGAGATAACATCGTCCTTCTTCTCGATCTTATAGAAAGGCTGCTCCGCGAAGGTCCGCGCTATTACCCGGAGGGCGAGATTACCGATCAAACCGAACGTTTTATCGCCTCGGAGATCATTCGGGAGAAGATTTTTCTTCTGACCCGTGAAGAAATTCCTTATGGCACGGCGGTCACTGTCGATGAGTTTACCGAAAAAGAAGAGAAGAATCTGATCGTAATCAAAGCCACGATCCACACCGATCGGGAATCCCACAAGCCTATACTGATCGGCAAGAAAGGGATGATGCTCAAGGAGATCGGGAGACAAGCCCGAGAAGAAATAGAAAGGCTCTTGGGGTGCCGGCTGTTTATCGAGCTTTTCATAAGGGTCGACGGGGGATGGAGTCAAGATCCCCACGCGTTGACGGAGTTTGGCCTTTAGGGTTCGCGACATGCGTTCAACTCTCCATCCGTCCTCCGGGCTGCCGGTCCTCGCTCTGGTGGGAAGGCCCAATGTCGGGAAGTCCACGTTGTTTAATCGCCTCGCCGGAGCCAGAAAAGCCATCGTGGATGATATGCCGGGCGTCACCCGGGATCGCAATTACAGCGAGGTGGAGTGGTATGGAACAAAGTTCGCCCTGATCGACACCGGCGGCTTTGAGCCGAACCCGGAAACGGGGCTCAAGAAGCAGATACAGGAGCAGAGCCGTTTGGCCATCGAAGAGGCCGATGTGATTCTCTTTCTATTGGACGGCAAGGCGGGGATCAATCCATTGGATCGCGACGCCGTCAACCTGCTGCGCAAGGCGAAAAAGCCGGTTTTTTTCGCGGTTAACAAAATCGATACGGAATCCAAGAGGAGCGGTCTTTACGAATTCTACTCATTGGGGATCGAAGAATTATTCCCGCTTTCGGCGGAGCATGGACTGGGACTTTCGGAGTTGATGGATCAGATGGTTCCTGCCTTACTGGCCGGTCAAAAAGATGTCGTAGAACAAACGCTGGAGGAGCGTGAGCTGCCATTGTCTCTGGCGATTGTCGGACGTCCCAATGTCGGGAAGTCCACCTTAGTCAATCGTCTTCTCGGCTACGAGCGCTCGGTCGTCGATGCTTCGCCTGGAACAACCCGCGACGCCATAGACACTCCTTTCATCTTCGGAGGCCAGCTCTATACTTTGGTCGACACCGCCGGGATACGGCGCAAGGCGAGAATCGTAGAGCGAATCGAGCATCACAGCGTCACCCGATCGCTCGCCTCGGTGGATCGAGCGGATCTCGTTATCCATGTGCTGGATAGCGTGGAAGGAGTTACCGACCAAGATGCGCAGATCTTGGCCTATGCTTCCCAGCGCGGGAAGGGATTGGTCTTGGCTGTCAACAAGTGGGATCTGCTTCCCAAGGAACGAAAGAACAGCAAGAGCTACAGCGAGGACGTCTACACGGAGCTTGCGTTCGTTGACTTTGCTCCGTTGGTTTTCATCTCGGCCATGAGCGGGTATGGAATCCAGAAGATGATGACAGCCGCTCGTCACGTGGCGCTCTCTTATCAGCGCAAGATTCCGACCTCGACTCTGAATCAGGTCTTGCAGGAAATCGTTCGGGGGCATGCGCCTGCTCTGTTACAGGGCAAAGCGGTCAAATTCTTTTACGGCACGCAGACAGGTGTGCGCCCGCCCACTTTCACATTTTTCGTGAATTGGCCCAAGGGTGTCACTGCCAGCTATGAGCGTTACCTCTTGCATCAGTTTCGCTCGATCTTGGGTTTGGAAAGTTCGCCTATTCGGCTGGTCTTCAAGGCGAGAACGCGGGAAAGGATGAAGGGTTCAAGGGTTAAAGGGTTTAAAGAACGGAGGTCAACGTGAAGTTTTTTGTCGATGTCACAGACGCAGGCGTTCGGGCTGTGCAGTTCGCAGCCAAGAGCAGGAAAAGGCCCGCTCGCTTTTACTGCGGGGATGTCGGCCGGCGTTGGCGGGCGACGGTCCAAGAAGAGCTTCGCGCCTATTTTTCTGGCAGGTTGCGCTCCTTTTCGGTGCCCTGCGATCTCGGCACTCTCCCTTTCTTCACTCGAAAGGTCTTGAGGGTTACCGCGAGGATTCCTTACGGCGAGGTGAGGAGCTATCAGTGGATTGCAGATCGCTTAGGCAAGCCCAAAGCCACGCGTGCGGTCGGTAATGCGCTGGCCCGGAACCCGATTCCCTTTGTGATTCCTTGCCATCGTGTGATCCGCAGCGACGGAAGCCTCGGAGGCTTTGCCTTGGGTCTGGATTGGAAGAAGAAGCTTCTCGCGCTGGAAAAATCTTACCGTTGACTTTACCCTTCTGATTTTTTCTTTTGCGTATCGAGTCATAATTTCCGGTCCCTGGAGTTTGAGTGGATTCTAGAATATAATATACAACTTCACTTTCGAATTTCAGCAGAGGTCACGGGTCTCTGGTTGATAAATGACTAAAAGATATGATTGAGCCGCTACGAGAGACGAGCGAGGAATTTGCCTTGCCTGAGTTAGAAGAGAATCAATATGCTCCTTGGCTGGCGTTGGCAAGGGTGAAAGGGTTGGGTTGCGCCGGCTTCAAGAAAGTGGCGGACCATTTTGGCGATCCTCGGAAGGTTTTTTCTGCCTCTCGGAAAGAGCTGGCCCAGGTCGACGGTCTGGATAAGCGAGCGATCCAAGGGCTCCTCACTTTCTCAGAATGGGAAGAGGTCGGGAAGGAATTGGAGCGCGCCGTCGAGGCGGGGGTCGGAATTGTTTCATATGCGGACAGAATTTACCCGGCGCGACTCCGGCTGATTTCCGACCCGCCACCGTTTCTTTATGTCAAGGGAGAACTCAAAGAACAAGATGGAAACGCTGTGGCTGTGGTCGGTTCGCGCAGCGCCAGCGAGTATGGGCTACGGATCACGCGCGATCTCTGTCAGGGTTTGGCCTTTTTGGGCTTTACGATAGTTAGCGGCATGGCCCGAGGGATCGATGGCGCGGCGCATCAAGCAAGCTTGGAAGCGGGTGGCAGGACCGTGGCGGTTTTGGGTTCGGGGGTGGATGTGGCCTATCCTTTAGAGCACGAAGGGCTTTATCAGAAGATCTCTCGGAACGGCGCGGTCCTATCGGAGTTGCCGATGGGCACCGCCCCTTTCTCCTTTCATTTTCCCGCGCGCAATCGCCTGATCAGCGGCCTTTCTCTGGGTGTCGTGGTCGTCGAGGCGACCGAAAAGAGCGGCTCCTTGATCACCGCCGGATTGGCGTTGGAACAAGATCGCGAGGTTTTCGCCGTGCCGGGCGAAGCGGGCGCGAGCCGGAGCCGTGGGACGCACCGGTTGATCCGGCAAGGAGCCAAGTTGGTTGAGAGCGTCGAGGATATCGTCGAAGAGATCGCCCCGCAGCTGCGCGAGCGTTCCAAAGGAGCGCAAAAAAGTCGCGTGACTTCTCTCCCCTCCGATATGAGCGTTGAGGCCAAGAAGGTTTTTGAGCTGATTCTGCAAGGCCGCTGTCAGATCGATGAGCTGATTCAGGCCGGCGCCCTATCTCCGGCCAAGGTCTCAGAGATCCTGTTGGATCTGGAGATTCGAGGCTTCTTGAAACAATTTCCGGGAAAAATATTCAGAGCTAACTAATGTCAATGTGCGAGTCTCGGATTTCGGATGTGAGATCTGAGATTTGAAATTTGAGATTTAACTTATGGCGGCAAAAAATTTAGTCATCGTGGAATCACCCTCCAAGGCCAGGACCTTGGAGAAATATTTGGGCAGGGATTTTCAGGTTAGGGCCTCGGTGGGGCATGTTGTCGACCTGCCCAAGAGCAGGTTGGGCGTTGATATCAAGAAGAACTTTGCGCCGGATTTTCACGTTATCCAGGGCAAGAAAAAGGTCATCGACGAGCTCAAGAAGGCGGCCAAGGGTAAAGAAAATATTTATCTAGCTTCCGACCCCGACCGGGAGGGCGAGGCTATTGCCTGGCATATCGCCGATCAGGTGGCGAAGGGCCACAAGCGAGTTTACCGCGTGTTGATCAACGAGATCACGCGCAAGGCGGTCCAAGAGGCCATCGCCAACCCACAGGAGCTAGACCGGAACAAGTTTGATGCGCAGATCGCGCGCCGGATCCTGGACCGGCTGGTCGGCTACCAGCTCAGTCCGCTGCTCTGGAACAAAGTGCGCAGAGGGCTCAGCGCCGGCCGGGTGCAGTCGGTGGCCGTGCGCTTGGTCTGCGAGCGCGAGAAAGATATCCGCGCCTTTGAATTGCAGGAGTATTGGTCTCTCACGGCGCTTCTAGAGGGGCGACTGCCGCCGTCATTCAAAGCCCGTCTGGTTCAATGGCAAGGGCGAAAGATCGACAACAAGAAGTTCCGGCTCGAAAACGAGCCGCGTGTCCAGCAGATCACTAAAGCTCTGGCAGGAGCTTCGTGGATTATCGGCGACGTCGAGAAAAAGGAGCGCCGCCGTTATCCCACACCGCCCTTTGTTACCAGCAAGCTGCAACAGGAGGCGGCGCGCAAGCTCGGTTTTCAACCCAAGCGGACTATGCAGATTGCCCAGCACCTCTACGAGGGCGTCGAACTCGGCTCCGAAGGTTCGGTGGGACTCATCACCTATATGCGAACCGATTCCACGCGCGTCTCTGCCGATGCTCTGAACACCGTACGACACTTCATCGAGGGGCAGTATGGCAAGAACTATCTGCCTAACAAGCCCAATGCCTATCGCTCCAAAAAAGGGGCGCAGGACGCTCACGAGGCGATCCGTCCCACGTCGATGGAGTACAGGCCGGAGCGGGTGCGGCGATTTCTGCGGCGCGATGCTTTTCAGCTCTATTCTCTGATTTGGGACCGCTTCGTCGCCAGTCAGATGGTTCCGGCGTTGTTCGATCAGACCGCCTTTGAGATCCCCGTGCGCGAGGCGGTTTTTCGCGCCACCGGGCAGCAGATCAAGTTCGACGGTTTCATGAAGGTGTATATCGAAGGCCGGGACGAACGGACTTCTCAAGCGAACGGCAGCGATGGGGACGAAGCTGAGGACGAGAGTCGCGATAACGAAGGAGTGTTGCCTGATCTGCAAAAGGGCGACCGGCTCAAGCTTCTCTCGATGGATCCCAAGCAGCATTTCACCCAGCCGCCGCCGCGTTACACCCAGGCCTCGTTGATCAAGGAACTCGACGAAAAGGGCATCGGCCGCCCGTCGACCTACGCCGCGATCATCTCGAATATTCTGGACCGCGAGTACGTGGTTCAGGATGAGCGCCGGTCGTTGGCGCCCACAGAGCTCGGATTCCTCGTGACCGATCTCTTAGTGGAGAGTTTCCCCGATATATTGAACGTCGAGTTCACTGCCGGAATGGAGGATGAGCTGGACAAGATTGAGGAGGGGAAAGAGGCGTGGACGAAGGCGATGAAGCGCTTTTATACCCCCTTCGCGCGCGATCTCAAGAAGGCCGAATCAGAGATGCGCGATGTGAAGCGGCAGGAGGTGCCGACGGATATCGCCTGTGACAAGTGCGGCGCCATGATGGTCATAAAATGGGGACGGAATGGCGAGTTTCTGGCCTGCCCCAGTTATCCGGAATGTAAGAATACGAAGAATCTCAAGAGAAACGAAAAAGGCGAGGTTCAGGTCGCCGCTGAAGAAGAGGTCAATGAGACCTGTGAGCAATGTGGGCGACCGATGCTGCTGCGCTGGGGGAAGTACGGAAAGTTTTTGGGCTGCAGCGGTTATCCGGAGTGCAAAAACATCCGTCCGTTGGAGAAACCGGTGGATCTCGGCGTCAAATGTCCGGAATGCAAAGAGGGTAACCTTAAAGAGAGAAAGTCTCGCCGTGGAAAGATCTTCTACAGCTGCGATCGTTATCCCGATTGCAAATTCGCCACCTGGGATCGTCCTGTGGCGGGAAGCTGTCCCCGATGCGGGGAGCCGGTTCTCGTTGAGAAGGTGACCAAGCGCTCCGGCCACATGCGCTACTGCCGTAAGAAGGAGTGCGGCTATAAAGTCCAGGTTGCACAATAGAAGACAGGCAAAGGCCAGTCCCAAGCGATTTGCTGCTATCGATATCGGGACCAACACCATCCTTCTCCTCATAGCCGAGATTTCACAAGGCAGAGGTTTCAAGGTTTTGGCGGATTTAGCCGAGATCACTCGCTTAGGAGAGGGGGTGGACCGCACCCTGCGCATCGGTCCGGAGGGCATGGCGCGCGGCGTGGAGGTTCTGAGAGGCTATCTCAAGAGGTGTGAAGACTTGAGCGTGAGTGAAATTGTGACCGTAGGAACCAGCGCTCTCAGGGACGCCCGCAATTCAGGCGAGTTCAAGGTCCGCCTTCGACAAGAGCTTGGTTTGGATCTTCGGGTTCTTTCCGGCCAAGAGGAGGCGTATTATTCCTATCTGGCAGTTCAGAGAGGGCTTGGCCTCAAAGAGAAAGGGCTCTTGGCCGTGGATGTTGGAGGAGGCAGCACCGAGTTGATCTGGGGCCGTGGAGAAAAACCCGACCGTTCGGTAAGCCTGAATTTGGGTTCCGTACGGCTTACAGAGCGATTCCTCCTCTCGGACCCAGTGCGACAAGAGGAAGTTGGGCAACTCGTCGCAACTGTCGATAGCGGGCTGGCAACTTCGCTCAACGCTTGGCGCGCGGAGGAATTTCCCCATACCGTCGTCGGTATCGCGGGAACGTTCACCACTTTGGCTGCGGTAGAAAAAGGGCTTGTGCGGTACTCTCATAGCGAGGTTCACGGATGTCATCTCACTCGTGCGGAAGTCCAGCGGCAGATCTCTCTCTTTGAGGCTAAGACGATCGCCGAGCGGAGGAAAATCCGTGGTTTGGAGCCAAAGCGAGCCGACGTGATTCTTGCCGGGGCTCTCTTGATAGAGAGGCTTATGGCTTTTTTTGGGACGGACCAGGTGACAGTGAGCGATCAGGGAATCCGGTATGGCCTGATGCACGAACGGCTCAGTCAGCAGGATGATTGATTTCGAGCTCGCGCGCTCCCCTGCCTAAGCGATGCCTTCCTAGCGTTTTTTTCTATTGACATTTTCTTTTGAATTCGGAATTATGGCCGCTGTTTGCGATCTTTGGGGCGGCGAATTTGAATATTACGGAAATAAAAATTTACAGGATGGAGGTGAAGGACTATGACCAAGGGTGATCTCGTCGATGCGGTGGCCAAAGGAGTGAGGGTCAACAAGAGAGTGGCGGGGGACGCCGTGGATGCAACTTTCGAAAATCTCGCCCGGGCGATCAAAAAAGACAGGCGTTTCCAGGTTCCCGGCTTCGGCACCTTTACGGTGCGCTCGCGCAAGTCGAGAAAAGGGAGAAATCCCCAAACCGGCGCTGAGATTATGATTAAAGCCAGTCGGACGGTGGGTTTCAAGCCTGCTCCGGACCTCAAGAAAGGACTGTAAACCCCAGATAACCTTTTCTGGGCCACCACTGAGGGCGTGGTGGCCTTTTTTTTCTAGCCCTTGATGAGGGTCGCCGAGAAACATAAAATAGAGGAAAGAGCAGCCCATGTTCGGCGACAGAGGATAGTTGATGTTATCGAAGAGCAAAAAAATTTGGTTTGACGGCGAGATGGTCCCTTGGGAAGAGGCCAAGGTCCATGTTTTGAGCCATTGCCTCCACTATGGAACCGGGTACTTCGAGGGTATCCGCTGCTATGCGCTGGAGGATGGCCGCTCAGCCGTCTTTCGTCTGGATGAACATGTCCGCAGGTTTTTCGATTCCGGTCACATTTTGGCCATTCCCCTTCCCTACACGGACGAACAGATCAAAAAAGCCATCCTCGACGTCCTTAGGGTCAACGGGCTTAAGGAATGCTACATCCGGCCCCTGGCGTTTCTGGGATATGGGGAGATGGGTCTTTACGCGCCCGATAATCCGCTGAATGTGATTATCGCCGCCTGGCCGTGGGGGGCCTATCTGGGAGATGAGGGGATCAAAAATGGGATTCGAGCCAAAGTTTCGTCTTTTACGCGCCATCACGTCAATGTGATGATGACCAAGAGCAAGGTGTCGGGAAACTACGTCAACTCGGTCTTGGCTAAGAACGAGGTTAAAAAGGCCGGCTACGACGAGGCGATTATGTTGGACGCCGAGGGATACGTGGCGGAGGCCAGCGGGGAAAATATCTTTATCGTACGCCAGCGGCGGGTCAAGACAACCCCTTTTACTTCCGTGTTGCCGGGAATCACCAGGGACTCGGTGCTGACGATTGCGCGCGACAACGGATATGAGGTTCAGGAGGAGCGCTTTACCCGGGACGAACTGTACACGGCCGACGAAGCTTTCTTTACCGGCACCGCCGCTGAAGTGACTCCGATCCGCGAGGTGGACAACCGAAAGATCGGTCTCGGTTGCCCGGGGAAGGTGACCTCGGATCTCCAGCAAACATTTTTCAATATCATTAAAGGAAAAGATAAGAAGTATGAGGGATGGCTCACCTATGTCTAGGCTTTGGTTTTTCACTCTATCCGATTCGACTTAACCCCGACTCTCAGCGGCTCTAAGACTTCGCCGACGATTCTGATCGCGTTCATGCGACAGCTCAGCTTAAGAGTGACCATGCTCCCTAGAGATACCAATGCGCGGGGAACTATCTTCGGAGGAGTGATCCTGAGCCATATCGATTTGGCCGGCGCGGTGGCTGCCCGTCAACATGCGCCCAGAAATTTTGTGACCAAGGCGATGCACGAGGTTGAGTTCATCGCGCCTGTCTACGTCGGCGATGTCGTCAGTTTCTATACCGATGTGGCACGGGAAGGAAGGACTTCCCTTACTATTCGCGTGGAGGTTGAGGCGGAGCGTTTCAGCGAGCCCGGGCCGCAGGTGAGGGTGACCGAGGCGGAAGTTGTCTATGTGGCGATCGATGAAAACGGAAAGACGACTCCGATCAGGTAAAGCGATGCGGAAATGCTTTGTTTTTCTCGGGACGTTGGTTTTTATCGTTCTGACAAGCCGGGCGGCTTTCTCCCAAGGTAACCCAAACCGAATCGGCAGAGTCGGATGTCCTCATTGCGTGAATGACGGCTCGCCGATTTCGCTCGGGCTTCAGAAAGCGGACGAGCTATACGGCCGCTTCAAGACCAAGGCTGCCCTTGAAGAGCTTCAAAATGTTCTTAAGTTGGATCCCCAGAACGCTGAGGCGTTTGCCAAGATGTCGCGGGTCTATATCGATTTTGGGGACATGATTTCCGAGTCTTCCGCAGACTGGCAGGCGAAAAGGCTGAAGCAGTACCAAATCGCCGAGGAATATGCCCGCAAGGCGGCCAAGGCTGATCCCAACATGCCTTGGGGGCACTTCTACGTGGCTGCCTCCTTAGGCAAAATGGCCGTGCTCTATCCCATCCCCAAGCAGATCGATCTTTCCCGGGAGATCCAAACCGAGGTGGAAAAGGCGATCGCCCTGGATCCAGAGAACGGGTTTGCCTATCACGTCTACGGGGTTTGGCATAGAAGAATGGCAGAGATCGGACAGATGAGTCGCATGGCGGCTTCGCTTTTTCTCTGGCGCTCCGTTCCCAAAGGAAGCATGGAGAAATCCATTGAATATTTGAACAAGGCGGTCTCTCTGAATCCTACGGTGATCTCGCACCGTCTGGAGTTGGCCAAAACCTATATCGCTCTGGGCAAGTGGCAGCTCGCTCGCAGCTCCCTTAAGACTACGCAGGAGCTGCCGATCCAGTTCTCCGATGATCCCCTCCACAAGGCGGAAGCAAAACAGCTTCTGCAAGAAATCAAGGAGCACTAACGAAGGTCCCACTGAATTCCTCGCCAAATCCTGTCCTGGCAGTCCGAAGATTTTCCACTGAACCCGTCTTGAAATTTCCGTTTAAATAGCTCTTGACAACCCCCCCCGGGGGTGATAGCGGTCGCCGCAAATCACGCATAGAAAGGAGTCCTTATGAAGAAGAAAAACATTTGCATAATAACGAGCTTGACCGCTTTCTTTGCTTTTCTCCTTCTGCATTCGGTGGGGGAGGCCGCAACAAAAACACTTGTTTGTAGCCCTACGGCAACGATTGGGGGAGCGCTCAAGACGCTCAAAGCTGGGGATACCCTTCTAGTGGCCTG
>Ga0209701_10000195_pt1 | contig 32016 bp, 28 predicted proteins | sample CZO8metaG_4_FD_188356 | JGI IMG/M metagenome (GOLD analysis project Ga0209701, IMG submission 188356) | Vadose zone soil microbial communities from the Eel River Critical Zone Observatory, Northern California, USA - CZOApr15con2H3.8 metaG... | ecosystem: Environmental > Terrestrial > Soil >... | reverse complement strand
GAACCCTGCGGGCAAGCCGCCTGAAGGCGGCTAAAGAACGGCGTCTCCTGCACTGCGCGTTACATTGACTGATAATGCATTGAGTCAAACTGAACCAGTGCTCGCTCGCTCCGACTCTTTCAATCACCAGCTCCTTTCGTTATAGTGGCGCGTTAGATCGGTCCAGGGCACGAATCAGGTTTTACCCGGAGGTGGATGATGCCATTCGCAATTGCACTCTTTCTGCAAGCTGACACGGGTGTGTTGGCGGGATTTCTCGGAATCCTTGTCCTTTTCATCCTCGGCATTGCGTTGCTGGTTATAGGAGCGAAGACGATCAGGATTGTGCCGCAGGCTTCGGTGATGCTGATTGAGAGGCTGGGCCGGTTCAACCGCGTAGCCGCAAGCGGCCTGAACATCCTGACGCCGTTTCTCGATAAGCCACGGGCGGTCTACTGGACCAACACGCGGCCTGGGCTGACGTCAATCGATTTGCGCGAACAGTTTCTTGATTTGCCGCCCCAGCCCGTGATCACGCGCGACAACGTGACCATCCACGTGGATTCAGTCGTGTACTGGCAGGTCACCGATCCGGTGAAAGCCGTCTATGAGATGAACGATCTCGTCGGCGGCATTGTGCAGTTGACGATTACCGGCATGCGCGCGGTGATGGGTGACATGGATCTGGATCACACGCTGTCGCAGCGCGATCAGATCAACGGCAAGCTGCGTCTGATTCTGGACGAAGCGACGGACAAGTGGGGAGTGAAGGTCACGCGCGTGGACGTGAAGAACATCAATCCACCCGACGACGTGCGGATCACGATGGAGAAGCAGATGACGGCTGAGCGCACTCGGCGCGCGCTCGTGTTGCAGGCCGAAGGCGAACGCCAGGCCGCAATCACTAGAGCTGAAGGCGAGAAGCAAGCGGCAGTGACTCGCGCTGAAGGCGAGAAACAATCGGCCATTCTGGCGGCGGAAGGCGCGGCTCAGGCAAGACTGCGCAATGCCGAAGCTGAGGCGCAGGCAATCGGGCAGGTCGCGAGTGCTATGGCTGACCATGGCAACCCGGCGCAGTATCTGATCACGACCCGCTACATCGAAAGCCTGCGCGACATGACCAAGAGCAACAACGCGAAAGTCATTTTCATGCCGGTTGAAACGTCGAGCATGCTGGCGAGCGTGGGCGCGATCAAAGAGATGATCGCCGAAACTGGTTCGACGAAGCATTCTGCCGATGATTCGCCACCGCCGCCGCCGCCGCGGCAGTTGCGATAATGGGAGCGCGGACATCTTGTCCGCCAAGCGCGCGCAGCGCGCTCAATCTGTTCGCGCTTCGCGCTCAATGCGGGCAGGGATGCCCGCGCTCCCAGGTTGGCAACTTGCGCTACGACATGTAAAATCTTGCGCTTGATTCATGAGTGAAATAGCTAACAGTGTGAGCGCTGAAGGATGCGCCGGCGAGCCGGACGGCGCGTTGGAGGACCGCATCTTTCGCTTGATGAGCGCGATCGTGTCGCTAGCCGTCATTGCCAGCACGATTCTGGCGCCGTGGCGGGTGACTGCGGGACTGTTACTTGGCGGCGCGCTTTCGATTTTGAACTATCACTGGTTGCGATCTTCAATCGAAGAGGTTTTGAGCAACGCTACCGAGAAGCGGCCGCGAGTCAAGCTTTGGCGCTACATTCTCCGTTACTTCGTGGTCGGCGCGATTGTGTTCGCGGCGTACGGACTGCGAATCGTTTCGCTGCCGGCCACCATCATCGGGCTCTCCGCGTTCGTGCCCGCGTTGTTTGTTGAAGCTCTCAGACAGTTTTACTTTTCCATCATTCATCGAGAGGGAACTTATTGATGTTCGCGTTACTGCAAGAGCAGGCCGCTGAAAAGGCTGAACAGGCGCCGATTCTGGTGCGGCTGGTCAATCATTATTTTGGCGAATGGGCCTACAACTTCGAGATGAAATACACCTATCCGAAGTGGAAATGGCTCCTCGCAAAATTTGGTGGGACTCCCGAGGCCGCGTTTGGCCAGTACACGCCCGAAAACGCGATCCCCTGGTACACAGTGATGTTCGTGATCGCGTGTATTCTGAGCATCGCTGTGATCTGGATTTTGAAAGGTAAGCTTTCAGAAGATGAACCTGGACATGGTCAGCAAACGCTGGAACTTGGGGTGCTTGCCGTGCGCGACATGATCGCCGACATCATTGGTCCGCAGGGCGCGAAGTATTTCCCGGTCGTGATGACGTTTGCGGTCCTGATTCTTATCTCGAACCTGATGGGCTTCTTCCCTTTGTTCATGTCGCCGACCGCAGCTACCAGCGTAACCTTTGCTTTGGGGATTTCCTCCTTCCTCTACTACAACTACATCGGCATCAGCGAGAACGGTATTCTTGCCCATCTGAAGCACTTCGCCGGTCCGATCTGGTGGATCGCGCCGCTGATCTTCACGATCGAATTGATAAGCAATCTTATCAGGCCCTTTACCCTGGGCGTTCGTCTCTTTGCGAACATGTTTGCGGACGAAAAAGTCTTGAATACGATCACCCATCTGGCGCCTCCGTGGACGATGTTCGCGGTGCCTAACGTTCTACTTTTGGTTTTGATAATGCCTTTGAGTCTGTTCGTCTGTCTGGTCCAGACGTTTGTCTTCATTTTATTGTCGCAGTTGTATCTGAGCGAGGTTTCGCATGTTCCACATGACGAGCACGAGGACGCTCAGGAGCACGCGGATGCCGCGCCCGAACCGGCGCTGGCCGCTGCCTGATCTTTTCTTAATTCGCTATCGAGCGACGCCGGCACCGCGCCGGCGCACGTTGAAGCGGCGCGTTGGTTAATGTTGGTTAATAAGGACGAGCTGCGGTCTTTCGGAATCGGAAACGGAAACTAATTGCTTCTCGGGTTAGGATGAGAGGCGCGAAGTCACGAATCGCTGGAGCGCCGTCGTACGTGGGGGCGGTGGATACCGGATTCGGACGAACTCATAAAGCCGGTTTTCGAATCTTGGCAGGCAGGCTCGACCTTTATTCAAGCAAGGTCGCGACTACAACAAATTCTGTGGGGCGCGACGTTGCTTAGGAGAACTAAATGAGAAAGACACTAATGCTGATTCTGGGCGCGCTCGCGACGATGATGTTCGCGATCCCGGCGTTCGCTCAGCCAGCTGCCGAAGCTGGCGGCGGAGCGTCAGCGTCTGGCTATAAGTACATCGCCGCGGGGATCGGCTTTGCCATCGCCGTGTTTGGCGGCGCTATCGGTCAGTCGCGAGTGGCGGCTGCGGCCTGTGAAGGTGCGGCCCGCAATCCGGGAGCGTCAGGCAAGATCCAGGTCATGATGATTCTCGGATTGGCGCTGATCGAATCGCTGGTGCTGTTCGCGCTGTTGGTCGTATTTGCAGGTCTTAAGCCGTAGATACGTCAACTCTCTTACCGAAAGATGCGAGCGAGGCTTCGGAATGCTTCGCTCGCATTTTTCTTGTCTTTGCTCGCCGCAAAACCTGTGTGCTACGCTGGCCTTAACCGAGAATGAAATACAACCAAATGAAGATTTGTCCCGCTTGTGGAAGAGAGTACCCCAATACGATGACGCTTTGCTCGGTCGATGCGGCGCCTTTGAAGAGCGTTAGCGATCCGCTGCTGGGACAGACGCTCGCCGGAAAATACCTGGTGGAAAAGTTGATCAAGCGTGGCGGCATGGGTGCTGTCTATCAAGGCAAGCACGTCTTGATGGACAAAACGGTCGCGATCAAGGTTCTGCGCCCGGCGCTGGCGGTCGACGATGACGTAGTCGCGCGCTTTTCCCGTGAAGCCAAGGCCGCTTCGCGCATTTCCAATCCGCACGCGGTTAGCGTGACCGATTTTGGCGAGTCGGAAAACGGAATCGTGTTTCTCGTGATGGAATATCTCGAAGGCCGCACGCTGAAAGAAATCATTCGCAGCGAAGGGGCGATGCCGCTCGCACGGGTCGTCGAAATCATTCGCCAGGTTACGGGCGCGCTCGACGCCGCGCACGGGCAGGGCGTCGTGCATCGCGATTTGAAGAGCGACAACATCATGGTGTCGCAGACCAACGGCGGCGATTGGGCCAAAGTTCTCGATTTCGGAATTGCGAAAATTCAGCAGCCGGCGAGTATTAAGGACGCTGATCTCACAGCGCCTAACCTGGTAATCGGCACCCCGCAGTACATGTCGCCGGAACAGTGCTCGCAGACGCAGGCGCTCGACGCGCGTTCAGATATTTATTCGCTCGGCGTGATCATCTACGAGATGCTCGCCGGGCGCGTCCCTTTCACGGGTGAGTCCGCCACGATGATCATGATGCGGCACGTGCAAGACCCGCCGCCTTCCGTGCTGGCGACGCGCCCTGATTTGCCGCGGGCTGTCGATGGAGTGATAACGCGAGCGCTGGCGAAAATTCCTGCCGATCGCTTTCAAACGGCTGGTAAATTATTCACGGCGCTTGCAACCGGTGCGGGTGAAGACGTGAGCGCCGCGCCGCGTTCGGCGGAAACTGTCGCCAGCGCGCCCGTTAGTCCAGTGGCAGATGATCTCGATGAAGAGACCGTGGTTCGTCCGCGCGAAACGCCTCAGTACGCGCCGCCTGCGCCGGCCCAGGATGCACTGACGAGTTTCAGTCCGTGGCGCATCATCGTTCCGTCGGCTATTGTTCTGGTCGTCGTTTTCGGCGTCGTGTTCCTGCTCACCCGGAGCCCTGGTCAGCCGCAGCCTAAGCCCACACCAGGACAAACGGAACTGGCGGCCGACCCGAACAGCCAGCCCGTCCAATCCACCTCGCCGCCTAACGGGGCCGGCGAACACGGCATTCAGCCGTTGAGCGACGCAAGTCCGGCAGTGAGTAGCACAAACGCGAACGCGAATCAGCGGTCACACTTGCCGCCCGATCTGCTGGGGAATTTTGGCGCGAACGCGAACGACAACACTTCCGGCCGCGGCAATAAGAATACTAATCAACCACGCGAATCTCCGACGCCAAAGTCCGTACCCGCTGACAGCATCAAGACCAGCACGCCGCCGCCCCCGAAGCCTTCGCCGAGTGTGAAAACCGTAGAGAAGGTAACCGCGACCCCGCCTGGCGAACGACGCTAGGTTTACTTGTCAATCGCGTCATCAATTAAGGCGAGGAACTTGCTTTCGCCTTCGATTTCAATCGCCACATCGACGACGTAGCACGGCATTTCAACTCTGAGTGATCGAAGTTTCACTTCGTCCTTGGCAGTTGTTAGCAGGGCGTGCGCGCCGCGTTCGGCCGATTGGCTGATCAGCGCGTTGATTTCTTCCTGGGTGTAGTAATGGTGATCGGGAAAAGCTCGGGCGTGGGAGAGTTGGTAGTTATCGCGGCGAAGCTGTGCGAAGAATGATTCGGGATTTCCGACGCCGCAAAATGCCGCCACCGGGCCTGATTTCAATTCATTCTCGGAAACCGGGCTGTCCTTCATCTCTCTGCTCAGTTTGCGCAATCCATCGATTCTCATTCGCGAAAGAAACACCGGACGGCCTTTGCTAAATTGATTAATTTCTGACTTCAACGTTTCGGTTTGACTGGCACTGTCGGCGCGCGTGATCACGATGCAATCAGCGCGCGCGAGTTGACGAGGCGACTCCCGCAAGGTTCCCGCAGGCAGCAGACGCCGATTGCCCCACGGATTCGTGGCGTCAATCGCGACGATGTTGCAGTCGCGAGCCAGCCGCATATTTTGAAAGCCATCGTCGAGAATGAATAAATCGGTGCCCAGGTTCTCGGTGGCCCAACGCGCGGCCGCTACTCGATCGGCGTCGCAAATAACCGCGGCCTCGCCTTTCAATTTCTCTGCCAGCAGCAAGGGTTCGTCGCCCGCGTCACGCGCGTCCGCAAATATCTCGCTGCCATTTGAGACCAGTACTCGGCGCCCGCCATGCTGACGACCATACCCGCGCGTCAAAATGCAGAGTCGCTTTTGCCGCCGTCCGAGCGCGCGCGCGATCCATTCCACCAGCGGCGTCTTACCGGTCCCGCCGGCGGTGATGTTGCCGACGCTGATTACCGGAACACCGGCTTTGTGCACGTGAAAGACTCCGCGCCGATACAGCGCGCGACGCGCCTTCATCGCCACGCCGTACAAGCCGCTCAGAGGAGTCAGCGTGACGATTGCAGCGCGATTCATTTGGTAGCAGTGACCGAAAGAGTGGAGAGAGGGGAAGCGGGATCAGCTATGGTCGTCTGCGAAAGTATCGGACTCAGCATCCGCATCGTGCGTGCGGTAGCGCCCGCGTTTTGTTTGCACACCTCGCGGGCGTGCAGACCCATTTCACGGCGCCTCGCTTCATCAGATAGGAGTTCTTTGAAAACAGACACGAGTTGAGTTGGCGCATCGGAAGCTGAGCCTTCGGGCAATTGAATCAGCGCCCCTTCGTCCAGGAGCGCTTTCGTGATGGCGGCGAAATTCTCAGTGTGCGGACCGGTGATGACGCAGGCGCCGGTTGCGGCCGACTCAAGCATGTTGTGACCGCCATGGGTCCCGATGCTGCCGCCGACAAAAACGATTTGGGCGAGCGGATACACGGCGCGCAATTCGCCAACCGTGTCCAGCAAAACGACGTCGCAGCTCTTGTCGGGCTCTCCGGGTTCGGCGGACCGGCGCGACCATGACAAGCCAGAGTCTTCCAACAGGGAAGCGACTTCGCCGAATCGTTCCGGGTGCCGCGGCGCAATCAGCAAGCGCGTGCGGCCGCGTTGGTCCGAATTCATCTGTTTCAGAGCTTCGATCGTGATCCGCTCTTCGGGAGTGTGCGTGCTGGCAGCCACGATCAGCGGCCGAGTGCCGTCGAAGCCGAAGCGTCTGCGAAGTTCCGCCGTTACGCGCTCGTCGATCGCAGTTTCGGCACTGTCGAATTTCAGGTTTCCCGGGAGAGCTATTCGTTCGCCGGGCAGACCAAGCTCGCGGATCCGCGCGGCGTCTTTCTCTGATTGCATCAGCGCGACTGTCAGATCGTTTAGCATGCGACGCATGAACGGGCGAATCAGCTTGTAGCGGCGAAAGGAAGTTTCCGAGATCCGACCATTGAGCAACGCCACCGGAATTGTACGAGCGCGGCACTCATGCAAGAGCCGCGGCCACAATTCAGTTTCCATAATTAGCACTGCGGATGGTTGCAGGATGCGCAGCACGCGGCGAACTACCCAGGCCAGATCGATTGGAAAGTAGAAAACGAGCGCGGCGTCGTTCGCGAATAGCTTTCGCGCCACCTGCTGCCCGGTTACGGTAGTAGTCGAGACGGCCAGACAATGTTTGGGGAATTCAATGCGAAGCGCTCGCACCAGTGATTGCGCCGCCTGCGTCTCGCCGACGGAAACGCAGTGAAGCCAGATGATCTGCTTGCCAGTTCGATTGATGACGGGAAGTCTTCCCAGGCGTTGACGCAATCCGGTAACGTACTTGCCGCTTCGCATTGCGTCGATCGCAAATCGCGGCAGCAAAGCGACGAAGCCAAGCGTCAAAAGCAAACTGTAGAAGAAATACACCGCTTAGAGTTCAAACTTTGGTTTGTCTTTCGGTGGAGCGCAACCTAAAGGTTGAACTCTGAACTGGGCCACTTTACTTGGCCCGTTCGATGTAACGCCCTTCGATCGGATCGACGCGAATGCGATCGCCTTCGTTGATGAAAGGCGGAACCTGAATGATGACGCCGTTCTCGAGAGTCGCGGGTTTGTTCACGTTCGACACAGTCGCGCCTTTCAAGCTGGGTTCCACTTGCGTCACGCTCAGTTCGAGCGCCGCGGGCAGGTCGATTCCAATCGCCGTGCCTTCGTAGAACTCGGCCTGGATTTTGAGTCCGGGCGCCAGCCATTGGGCCGCGTCACCCAGTTCGTCGGCGCTCAGGGCCACCTGATCGAAGGTCTCGGTGTTCATGAAGTGATGATGTGAGCCGTCGGAATAAAGATATTCCATCTGGTGCTGTTCGAGGTTCGCTTTCTCAATCGTATCGACAGAGCGAAAACGATGTTCGAAAGACGAGCCCGTGCGGATATTGCGCAGCTTGGTTTGAATCATCGCGCGTAGGTTGCCGGGTGTGTGATGCCGGAATTCAACGACTTTGCACGGCTCGCCTTCGAAAACTATTACCATGCCGCGTCTGATTTGGGTTGCTGAGATTGCCATTATTAGTTAATGAAATGAATCATGTCTCCTCTGATTTCAAAGTTGCGCGTGGATAGACGGCGCCACTCGTCTTTTCGCAAACTTCGTAGTCTAGCGGCTGGAACGGAGCATGTCCAGCGGGCACTTTTCGGTTTTTCGCGGGAATAGAAAACAGAGCGGGCAGGCGACTCATGAACGCATCAAACAATCACGCTCAATTGTTGCCTGCCCGCCCTCAGGAGGAGCCCACCTACCTGATTGAATAAACGTAGTAGGGGAGACAAAGTTCCAGAATCGTTGCAGGGACCCAAATGAAAAATCACGGGAATCCTATGCGGCACGGGCGCGCAACTCATGCCGTTTGCGCACAACCCGATCCAGCCATTGTTGGGCCTTGCGATAGGTTGGAAAACTCCGTTCTTCTTCGCGAAATGCCGGGGAGTGATAATAGCGCCGGCCATTGATTATTCGGGCGGGATGCTTTATGTGCAGCATTTCGTGGAAGACGATGTATTCGACGAACCATTCGGGAACGTCTTTCGAATCCAGGGTCTTGCTAATCGTAATGGTTTCGTGCGCCGCATCGTGATGGCCGAGGATGCTGCGGGCGCGCCGCTTTGACCACGTGAGCGCCGGCGTTGGGACTTGCCCGTTGAAGTAGAGTTGATTAACACGCCCGAAAATCTGCTCGAGATCGTAGACCTTGCCCTGCGCCGATGAAATTACTTTACGACCTCGCTGGCGGCGAGCGAGTTCCGACGCGCGCAGAACGTTCGGACTAAAGGCATAGGAGCGGTAGATTCGTTCCTGGGACGTCGGTGCTTTTCTTGAGAGCAGACGCGCAACCAGCAGAAACGCCAGAGCCCGCATTACTTCCGGCGGCGCGGCTTGAAAAAGATCCGACAGCCGCACATAAACACGACCGGCGCGCACCCGGATAGTGTGATGAAGGCCGGCGTATGGATAGAACTTGACCTCGATATCGCGGAGGTCCGGTCGAATGCGGCTCCGCCGTTCGCGATCGAACTGACGAAACGCCTCGCTGAAGACCCTCTGAAGATGGAGATTTGCCGGCGCCATGATCCGAATCCCGCAAGTCAGCCCATCTTATGGGCCCGCCCAGGGCTCGTCAATCCGCGTTCGCGTCGTTGGCTCAAAGCCCTTGTGATTGCTGGAAAATCCGGGGTGGACGGGCATGCGCGTGCGGATCATGCGGCAACGACCCTCAGGTAAGCTTCATGCCAGCAACGGCTTAGCTCGAACTTTGGGGCAAAAGGCTGGCCGGCTGGGCGGGGTTGGATCCTCTTGAACGTAGGATTTGCGGGGCATTTCTTAATTCGCTATACTCGCGGAGCCGTCTCGGAATCCAGTGATCGTTCGTGCGAGAGTCGTTTGCCACGGTTCAACTGGGCGACGATCGGCCTCAAAATTCAAGACCAATGACCAGTCGTATTTCAAGCTTACCCAGATCGACAGCAGCGCATCCTGGCTCGCGTGGCCAGGCCGTGCTCTCGGCGATAATCAAAGAGCATTTGGTTACGGGAGACGCAGTTGGGTCGCACGCCTTATCCGATCGGTTTGAGCATGCGGCCGGGTGGAGCTCCGCGACGATTCGTTATGTGATGGGTGAACTGGAAGAGGCCGGACTGCTCGAGCAGCCGCACACTTCGGCCGGCCGCATCCCCACCGATCAGGGATACCGCTATTACGTCGATCACATTCTGGGCGACGCGCGTCTCTCGCGAGGTGATCGCAGGGCGATTGAGAGCATCGGCCAGGTTGATGCGGCGCGCGCCCGGCCGGATCGTTTGATGGAGAGAGCTTCGCATGTCCTGTCGCTGCTGTCAGAGAATGTCGGGATCGTCGTGTGGCCCCCACTTGCTGAGAACCGGCTACAGCACATCAAGTTTTTGCGACTGCCAGACCAACGCATCCTCGTAGTACTCGTCTCTCGGTCGAACATCGTTCAGGATAAAGTCATCCGGCTCGATGAAGACTTCAGTCAGGACGAATTGGATCAGACGGCCCGCTACTTGAACACTGAATTTCGCGGCAAGAGCTTGCTGGCGATTCGCGCCGAAATCATCGCGCTGATGCGTGAGGAGAAGGCTCTTTATGATCGCCTGCTGCGCAACGCGATGTTGCTGTGCGAAGGCAGCCTGGTAGGTGAAGAAGAGGCTGCCGGTGAAGTCTACGTTGACGGAGCCTCGAACATCCTGAATAAACCAGAGTTTGCCGGCGGCGAAACAATGCGCGAACTCTTTCGCACCTTCGAAGAAAAGTCCCGGCTGGTGGCGATCCTGAATGAGTGCGTGGCCGGCGACTCCGGTCCCGGAGAGGTTAAGGTGGTCATAGGCCGGGAAAACGTCATGCCTTCGATGAAAGGGTGCGCCGTAATCACCGCCTCGTATCAAGTCGGCGACGACATCTCCGGAACGCTCGGTGTGGTCGGCCCGACCAGAATTGAATACGCGCGCATGATGGCTGTGGTAAACTATTTGGCGCGCTTCATCGAACGCGCGCTGTCACATGAAGCGTCTCTTCATTGAGCTGAATTAGCTTCGCAAGAGCCCCTCGGACCGAAGACAAAGACTTCGCAATTCCCAATGGCATCTGATCGAAAACAGAAGCAGTCGAACAGCATCCCGATTAGCTTTTTCGACGACGAAGAGTCGCGCGTGGCTGATGATTCGGAAGAATCGCGGGATGATGAAGGCGTGTCCCCGCCTTCGCCGGACGATCCGTCAGAGAAAGAAAGCCGCGCCACGGGTGAGGCGCGCTCTCCGGGTGAAGGTGGTCCGGCAGTGGCTGAACTGGTGGCGACTCGCGCTGAGTTGAAACGCTTACAGGCTCAGCTTTCCGAAGCGCTGGAGGCGTTGACGCGCCGGCAGGCGGACTTTGACAACTATCGCAAGCGAATTGAGCGCGAACGCGGCGAAGCTTACAACCGGATCGTCGCTGACGTGGCCGGCAAGCTGCTGCCAGTCGTCGACAACTTATCGCGCGCGCTCGAGGCTGAACGATCGGTCGAAGCGAGCGAGTCGGAAGAGTTCCGGCATTTTCTTCACGGAGTTGAACTGATTGGCAAGCAACTGAACGACCTGCTGGAGTCCTTTGCCATCCAGCCGATTATCGCCGTGGGCGAGCGTTTTGATCCTCACATACACGAAGCGGTCGTGACTGAAGCATCCGACGAGCACGAACCTGACACGGTTATTTCCGAAATGCAGCGCGGCTATCGCATCGGCAATCGATTGCTGCGGCCCGCGATGGTCAAGGTGTCAGCGCGGACCGCAGCACCGGATGATGAAGACTAAGAAGTTTGAGAGAGCATGGGCAAGATTATCGGAATTGATTTGGGGACGACCAATTGCTGCGTGTCCGTGTTGGAAGGCGGCACGGTCCAGATTGTCGCGAACAAGGAAGGCGGCCGCACGACCCCCAGTGTCGTAGGTTTCACCGACAAAGGCGAACGCCTTGTCGGCCAGATTGCCAAGCGCCAGGCGGTAACCAACGCCGCGAACACCGTCTATGCGGTCAAGCGATTGATTGGTCGGAAGTTCGACTCGGTTGAGGCGCGGCGCATGCGCGAGACGGTGCCGTTTGAAATTGTCGACTCGCAGAACGGCGACGCGCGCATTAGCGTGCAGGGGCGGGAGTATAGCCCGCCGGAGTTGTCGGGAATCGTGCTGCAGCGCTTGAAAGCAGCCGCGGAAGATTTTCTGGGAGAGGCCGTGTCCGACGCGATCATTACCGTGCCGGCTTACTTCGACGATACTCAACGTCAGGCGACCAAGGATGCCGGCAAAATCGCGGGGCTTCAGGTCGAAAGGATCATCAATGAGCCGACGGCGGCAGCGCTCGCTTACGGTCTGGGCAGATCTGAAAAAGAAAAGATCGCGGTTTACGACCTGGGTGGCGGGACCTTTGATATTTCGATTCTCGAAATGAACAGCGGCGTGTTCGAAGTCTTATCGACTTCCGGCAACACGTATTTGGGCGGAGAGGACTTTGACGAGCGGATCATGGACTGGATGGCCGAACAGTTCATGGGCGACACGAGCATCGATCTCCGGAAGGATCGGCTGGCGTTGCAACGCCTGAAAGAAGCCGCCGAGCGCGCCAAATGCGAACTCTCTTCGGCCACCGAGACGAATTTCAACTTGCCGTTTATCGCGGCCGACGCCACCGGACCGAAGCATCTCAACAAGACTCTGACGCGCGAAAAGTTCGAGGAACTCGTCAAAGACCTGGTACAACAAACAGTCGAGCCGTGCGAGCGGGCGCTGAGCGACGCCAAGTTGCAGCCGAAGGAGATCGACAAGGTGATTCTCGTCGGTGGCCAGACACGTTCGCCGATCGTCGAGCGCGCCGTCGCGGATATCTTTGGCAAGCAGGCTTCGGCCGAAATCAATCCGGATGAAGTCGTCGCTATGGGTGCAGCGATTCAGGGCGGCGTGCTGACCGGCGACGTGAAAGATATCGTGCTGCTCGATGTGCTGCCGTTGAGTCTCGGTCTCGAGACACGCGGCGGGCTGTTTACTAAAATCATTGAGCGCAACTCGACCATCCCCTTGCGCAACAGTCTCACGTTTACGACCGTCGTCGATAACCAGTCATCGGTGGAAATTCACATCTTGCAGGGCGAGCGCGAAATCTCCTCCGGTAATCGAAGCCTGGGTAAATTTGAGCTGGTTGGCATCCCGGCCGCGCCGCGCGGCGTGCCGCAGATCGAAGTTTCGTTCGAAGTGGATGCCAATGGCATTGTTTCGGTTTCGGCCGCCGACAAGGCCACCGGCCGCGAACAGCAGATGCGCATCACGCCGACTTCCGGTCTGTCACCCGACGAAATCGAGCGGATCATCGCAGAGGCGGCCAGCTCGATTGAAAGCGATCGCACGGAGCGCGAAAGAGTCAACTTGCAAGACAAGCTCGTGAGTTTGGTAAGAAATACCCAGCGCAGCTTTCTCGAATACGGTGGACTGCTACCCAAAGAAGGTCAGGAGGCGGGAGAGCAGCTTTTAGTCGAGGGGTTGGCTGCGATCAACTCGGCAGAAATCGGCGAAGTGAGGCTGGCGCTGGACGGAGTCGAACGCCTGGGCCGCCAGCTTACCGCCGCAATGATGAATGCCTCTGAGCCAGAGGTAGAAACACCTGAGGCCGGAGCGGATTGAGCGAATCAGATTAGTTTTAGTAGAATCCGGAAAGCGGTCAGTGGCTCTTCCAGTCAGGCTGGTTCATCCGCTGGCCGCTCGCTACTGATAACCTTAGATTAATCATGGCAACGAAACGGGATTATTACGAAGTTTTGAGCGTCGGCCGCTCCGCGAGCGAGCAGGAGTTGAAGAGCGCGTACCGCCGTCTGGCGGTGCAGCATCATCCCGACAAAAACCCGGACGATGCGCGCGCCGAGGACAAGTTCAAGGAAGCCGCGGAAGCTTACGCCGTTCTCTCTGATCCCGAACAGCGCCGGCGCTACGATCGGTTTGGTCATGCGGGGGTCTCGAGCGGTGCAGGTGCGGCGTGGGGCGCGCCCGGCTTCAGCAATATCGAGGACATTCTCGGCGACCTGTTCGGATTCGGTGACGTGTTTGGCGCCGGCGCGCGCGCGGGTTCGCGACGATCGGTGGCGCAGCGCGGCGCAGACTTGCGTTACGATCTCGAAATCACTTTGGAACAGGCGGCCGTCGGCATGACCGCGCAACTGCGCATTCCCAAGCTGGAAACTTGCGAGACTTGTAATGGTTCCGGCGCCGCCGCCGGCACGAAGCCGGAAACTTGTCGCACCTGTGAAGGCGCGGGCCAGGTTCGGTTTCAACAGGGATTCTTTTCGGTCTCGCGCACGTGCGGCGCCTGTCGCGGCATGGGCCAGGTGATCAATTCGCCCTGCCAGAGTTGCCGGGGCGCGGGGCGCGTCGAACAAGAGAAATCGATTGAAGTCAAAATTCCTGCCGGCGTCGAAACCGGTTCGCGGCTGCGGCTGCAGCGCGAAGGCGAGTCCGGAGCATACGGAGGCCCGGCCGGAGATCTCTATGTCGTGATACATGTCGCCGAGCACGAGCAGTTCGAACGTCAGGGCAACAATCTTTACGCGTCCGTGCCGATTACCTTTGCGCAGGCGGCCCTTGGCGCCGAGGTTCCGGTCAAGACGTTGAAAGATGATCAGTCGCTGAAGATTCCCGCCGGCACGCAGACCGGAACGGTCTTTCGCGTGCGCGGGCAGGGAATGCCCGTCCTCGGTGGTCGCGGCCGCGGCGATCTGTTTGTTTCCGTTTCAGTTGTGACGCCGACGATGTTAACGCGCGAACAGCGAAAACTTCTGGAACAGTTGGAAAAGATCGAGACAAAGGATTTGGAAGACAAGAACATCGCGGACAAAGTGCGGGACATTTTTGGCTAGGAGCAGGCGTTTAGAGTACCAACTTCAGTTGGGCTTTTCATAGTCAAATAAGACCCGACTAAAGTCGGTACTCTGAACTCGGAACAAGAAAGGATCTTATGAAATCCCCCTATAGCTTTGCTCGACTGTCAGTCCCGCTGCTATTGCTCGTCCTGTTCTCCGCCTTTTCCGCGGCGAACGCGCAGGATGAATACGCCGCCGTAAAGACCTGGGAGACGTACAACTTTGCCGGCCGCGCCATAACTACTGCGGACCTCAGCGCGCTTTCGATCGACGATCTCAAGCTCGTGCGCGGCATAGTCTTCGGCAAGCACGGGCGCGTTTTCAAAGATCCGGACATCAAGCGCTATCTCGACTCGCGTTCGTGGTTCAAAGCCGACGCCGGCTTTCAGAATTCGGCGCTGAACGACACTGAGCGAAGAAACCTGGATGTGATTCGCATTGCCGAAGCCGAAAAACATGAAACCGTGCAACCCGGCGACATGCGTTTGTATCAGGACCGCGCCTTGACGCGAAAGAAACTGGGGACGCACACCAACGCTGAGTGGACCGTGCTCGCTTCAGAGATCGAGGCCATTCACGGCAAACGATTCGACGGCACGCCCTGGCTCCAGCAGTATTTTGACGAGCGGTATTGGTACCACTCTGCCGACCATTACGATCCGAAAGGTCTCAGCGACGTCGAACGCAAGAACCTGCAACTGATCGACTTGATCCAGAGACAGCAGCGCCGCGTGGCCCTTTCGCCCGGCGACATGGAGCTGTTCGAGAACAAGTTGATCGCGGAGACGATGTTGCGCGGTTTGAGTTTGCACGAACTGCGTCTGCTGCGAAACGAAATCTATGCGCGTCACGGCCGCATCTTCAAAACGATGTGGATCCAGCAGTATTTCGGCGGCCAGTCGTGGTATGACCCGAAGGAAGATTTCAAAGACGAAGACATTTCCGGCAGCGACAAGACCAACATCGAGACGATCGTGGCGTACGAAAACAAGTTGCACGATCAGATCAGCAAGCGGCCTATCACGCGCGCTTTGCTCGCGGGCTTGTTCGTGGAAGACGTGCGCAAGATGCGCGACGAAATCTACGCGCGTCACGGCAAAGTCTTCAAAGATCCGTGGACGCAAAAATACTTCGCCAGCTTTGACTGGTACAAAGCCAACCCGAATTACAGTGACACCTCGTTAACCCCGGTGGAAAAGGGAAACCTCGCGGTCATCATCGCCTACGAAAAGAAAGCCGTTACGGCGATGTCTACCATAGAAGGTTGATAAGGCCACCTCGGGTCCCGCGTGCCGGGACCGAAAAAGCCAGGAGGCAAGCGGGCTTAATACATGCGCTATAAGCCTAATTCAAGTGCCTTACGCAACGGCCGTCCAAGATAAGGTCCGAGCCTAAGCAAAAATCATTACTAGACGGAGCTGCTGGCATTTCTTCACGCTCCGATGAAGACAGTAGGCAGTAGGCAGAAGGCAATAGGCAGTTTCGGAATCGCTTACCGCATCTAGTGAAAAGATTGGCATGAGGCATAGTTGGTGTTGGGTGTAAGCTCGATGTCTAGAACCAGATGGTTTATGAGATCGAATTCAAACCCCGAGCGCTGAAAGACCTGAAAGCCATTGACCGGCGCGACGCGCATCGCATCGTCGAAAAGATCAAAGCAATGCGGGATGATCTGGCGGGAGATGTCAAACACTTGACCAACTCCACTCCTGAATACTGACTTCGAGTAGGTGACTATCGTGCTCTGTTCGAAGTGGAAGGCGGTAAAGTGGTAATCTATCGAATAAGGCATCGGAAGGACGCATACTCCTGAGGGCTGGCGCGATGATTGAATTACACCCAGAGATTGTAGAAAAGGACGGCAAGAAGCAATTTGTGATTTTGCCGTACGAAGAATTCGCCGGAATTCAGGAAGCGCTCGCTGATGCCGACGACCTCGCCGCTTTAAGAGCCGCAAAAAAGGACGAATGCGACGCTCCTACCATTCCGCTCGATCAAGTTGTTGAAGAGTTGGAACTGACTAAACAGTAGATTGTAGAGAGATTCCTTCTCGCGGTCCCTGTGCTCTGATGGCATCGGGGGATTTAGCTGCGCAGCGACGCTCGCAGCCAGACCGAACCAAAGCAACGAAGTTGCAAATGCAATTACGACGAAGCGCGATGATTTCGTCATGGGCAGATAATAAGACAAACAAGCCCTGGCGTGAAGGGTCTTGGGGCTGCCGGGAGGCGCTACGTTCAATTGTGGCACGCGCATCTTGCGCGTGGTTCACGGGCGAGACGCCCGTGCCACCTACCCCAACGAGTCGATCCGGTTTCGAATTGTTTCTAATCGGCTTCGAAACTCGTCTTCATCGATTGCACTGAGGTGGCCGCCGCGATAAATTTCTTTTCCCGCCACCATTGTCAACACCACATCGTGGCCCGAGGTTGAGAAGACCAGTGCGTCTGCCGGATCATGCACGGGTTGTTGATGAGCGCCATTGAGCGAAACTACCGCGACGTCGGCCCGCATTCCCTCGGCCAGGGCGCCAACTTGATTCTCAAGACCAAGCGCGCGCGCGCCGCCGAGAGTGGCGGCGAAAAGGGCGTCGTGCGCGGTCACCGGGGCAGTAGCCCGCGCGTCAGCAAGGGCGTCCCCGGTGTGTACGCCCTCCCTCACGGTCGGGCTACTGCCCCGATCAAGACGCGCTAGCAAGGTCGCGAAGCGCGCTTCTTCAAGAAGGTCGCAGGTGTTGTTGCTGGCGACTGAATCACTGCCCAGCCCGACTTTGATGCCGTGCGCCAGAAATCTCTGAAAGGGTGCGCGGCCGTGGCCGAGTTTGGCGTTTGACTTAGGGCAGTGCGCGATGCCGGCTCCGCTCTGTTTAATGAGTTCCAGGTCAGCGTCGTCGACGTTGATGCAGTGAGCGAGCAACGGTCGCGTTTCCAGAATTCCATGCCGCGCCAGGTATTCGACGGTCGAGATTCCGGGAGCTTGCCACTCAATCCCGCGCGCCTTCAGTCCGTCCGCGAAACGGCCAAGTCCATCCAACATGAAAGACTTCTCAGCTTGTGACTCAGCCGCATGCATCATCAGCGGCAGCTTCTGATCAATCGCCAGCCGCGAGATTAGTTCGAGCTGTGATGCGCTCACCGTGTAAGGCGCGTGCGGTGATACGCCCGCGCGTACAAAATCGTTTTCGTCATCGCGCATCTCCGCGATCTGTTCACGAAGTCTTAAGGCATTCTCGGCGGCAAGTTTCGGATCGGGGCCAAATGATTCCTGATAAACAATGCCGCGCAAGCCAACATCGCGCAGGGCCCTCATGACATGGGTTGCCGACGAACTTGAATCCCCGAAACACGTAACGCCGGCGCGGGCCGCTTCGCTGGCGCCGCAGGTTGCCGACACCAGGAGATCTTCGCCCGTCATCGCCATCCTTGCGGTGGTCAGCTTTCGCAACCAGGCTGCGAACTCGCCTTCTTCGCTTTCCAGAAACCCGCGCATGACGGTCAGCTCGAGATGCGAATGCGCGTTGATCAGACCCGGCAGAATCGCCGCCTGGCCAAAGTCAGAAACGCTCGCCTCGGGAAATCGGGAAAGGACTTCGACCCGCGGACCTGCAGCAACTATTTTGGATCCGTCGACAGCGACGGCGCCGTCTTCGATCGCAGGCGAAACGATCGGCAGCACCCAACGCGCGGAGTAGATTGTAGTCATCGATCTATCTCCCCGATTGCGGAGTGGCGCCTGCCGGCGCGCCAATGCGGGATGACTTGAGGCGGCGATAACGATCGAGAATCGAGGCGACGTAGGCGCGGGTAGAAGGGAAATCGATGCGAGTTATGAACTCCTGTTCAGTCAGTGGTGGCGCGCCTTCGGCCACGCGACTCCAGTCGGCTGCTCGTTTTGGGCCCGCGTTGTAGGCTGCCAGCATACGCGCCTCGCGGCCCGGCGCGTCGCGGTACTCATCGCTGAACTTCTCGAGATACCAGCAACCGATTTGAATGTTTCGTTCCGGATCGCGTAACAGAATCGCTGAGTCCTCGGTAGTTCGCTGATCGGTGTCTGTCGCCCAGTCGTGCGCGACCGCAGGTCGAACTTGCATCAATCCAATCTCGCCGTCTTTGCCGTTCTTCCACGGACTGAAATAGCTTTCTTTGTAGGCGATGCTCCAGACTAGATCCGGATCGATGTGATGAGCAGCGGCTTCGCGGGCAATCAGTGAGTCGTACCGGTGGATCCAGTATTGATCGAAGAAATAGACGCCGAGCACCAGAACCAAAAGCGTGAGGATGATGACCAGAAATCGCTTCATTCAATCAAAGCATGGGCGGGTTCTTCTTCAGAATCAAGCGACCGGAGGGCTAATTGCTCCGCGAGAGACGCGACCAGAAACTGGTCATCGAGAAACTCGTGTCCACTCCTTCATAGCGGAGCTGCAAGGCCTGTTGGTCAAGCACATGACCCTGGAGCCATACTTCAGCCGACAGCGTTGCGCCGACTTCAAGCTGGCCGCCGCTGAGCGCCCGCGCATTAACCAAAACCTCCAGCCTGAGTTTTTCCAGATCGAGATGGATCCAGTAAAGCTCGCTGCCCGAGAGGGGATTGCGAAGCGGCTTGAACGCCAGAACTCGGCCGCGCAGACTCCAGTCGTTCTCGTGCGCGGCGCGCGAGGGCGCAGATTGCTCCAGTGGCAGCCAGCGCGAGTTCATTTCCCGAGCGCAGACTCTCGCACGGTACGCCAGCCCGCACAATCCAACATGCAAAGCCTTTGCGCGGAAACCGGCGGCCCCGACCTCGGTCAGGTTTTGCAGCTCAAACAGGACTTCGGTATCGCTGCCATCGCAGTAGCCGTGCACGATCGCTTCGCCTTCTTCATCATATTCAGTCAGCGCCCATGGCGCGATCCGTTGCATGTAACGCGCCCGGAATCCGGGGCGGCAGTTCGCATAGAACACGTCGCCCGTGCCCGATTCGTACAGCACGGTCCAGACTTCCAGGCCTTCGCCCAGTTTCCAGCAACGGCCGTGCAGAACCGCGCCGCGCCGCGACAGTTGCGTGGGCTCGCCCTGATTTTCGGCCCGTTCAGCCAGAAAGTTGATGGCTTTCTCGCTGGGAACTTCCAGACCAATAGTTTCAAAGGTAGCGTCCATCATCTTTGGGGAGTGCTTACTTGGCGGCGCGGCGTCGTGGTCGCGCAGTCAAATCGTCAGCTTCGGGTTCGGGCTCGCGCGGCGGCCGTTTCTTGTAGCCGCGAATGTTTCGTTCGGGCCCGTATGCGGGTTGCGTTCCGGTGCGAACCATTTCGGTAAACAGATCGACATCGTAATCCGCCTCGCGCGACATCGTTTCGCGAATCTCATGCAGGATGGCCAGGAATTTAGGTTTGCGATACATGGGATAATCTGAATCTGAATTCTCAGATCTGAAATTTGAAATCTCGAAGTTGGAATCTGAAAAATTCTAGAACGCCTTCTCTTTCTCAGTACCTTCGGAAACCAGAAACTCCGGAGTGACGATCATCGGCACAAAGAATCCAGCCGCCGTATTGAACAAACGAATGCGCGCTTGCCGGCGCACGTTCGCCAAATGACCAAAGTTCCATGTAACTAGATAGTCGATTTTGTGAAATGAAGCAACTGCCACATGCAACGCGTCAGCCATGTACTTGCGATGAAAGATGCCGCGCGAGATGTAACCTTCGGCAAGAATCGCTGCTTCTTCAGTGAGTTCGACCTGTTCCAGATTTCGGATCAGATTCAGATAAGCCGAACGATGCGGCTCAGACACGCGCTCAAGTTCGCGGGTCACCAATGGCGAAATCACGGCGCGATATTCCGACAATTCGTGTTCCCACCAGCGGATTGTGAGGTCGCGCCGGAAAGGCTCGCCATTATCGAGGTAAGCGCCGACTACCGATGTTTCCAGATAAGTACTTTGCTTCATCGCCGAGGTGTGGTCGCTTCCGGCCGGGGCGCGTTTTCATTCAGCACGGTACTGCTCTCCAGCGGCTCAAGCCGCACGATGCCGCGCTGAAAATCAAAGACGACGCGAAAATATCTCAGGAAGTTTCCGCCGAGGATGCCGCTTTGCTGAAAGCCCGAGGTTTCGTTCACCGGTTCAAGATCGAGGACAGCGGCGTCGATGTTTTGGCGCGTGTATGTTCCGACCGCGAGCTTCGGCAACAGAGCCATCTTTACGTTTTCCGCAATTCCCGCGGCCCCAACGACACGCATTCGGCCTTTCTGAATGAATCCTTGCGCCTCGTCGAGGGCGGCCAGTTTCTCAGACAAAACGGTGGTGGTAGCTCCGGTGTCGAAAATGAAATTAAGCGGCCTTTGGATTCCTTCGATGGCCACCTCGCCGCTGAGAAAGCCACTCGAAGTAGTTCGCATCGGAACCTCAACTCCCGGGCGTGCCTCGGTCGGGGCGCTATTATCATTCTTGCCGGGGCGGTTGATGACGGTTGCGAGATCAGCCGTTTCGCTACTACGTTGGCGGTTGAGCGTCAGGCGGCGCGCCCCATAATCAACTGTCGTTATCAGGCGGCCCAGGGCCGAGATTCCCAAGTATCCGTCCACCGGCTCGCGTTCTTCATAAAAATGTCGAATGTAAACGGGGACGTTTTCTATGTGCACTTCGCCAACGTCAATCGAAGTGAGATAACCGTATACAATCTCGAAACGACCTCCGCCGCCAACTGCCAGCGCGTAACCTCCTCGCGCCACGGCTCGGACCCCGACTTTTCGCGCGGTCTCTTCTGAAAGCACAGACATCCCCGATCCGGTATCGAGAACAAAACGCAGTTCCTTTCCGCCGTTGATGCGAACCTTGATAATGGGCCGATAATCGACAGCGTCGAACGGGAGGACCGACCGCTCAGCGCCGCCAAGGGAGTAGAGGTCGCCTTGCTGGCCGAGGTAGCGCAAAAAATCAATCCAACCCAGGAGGCGCGCCCGGCGATTCTCGTCAGTGCGTGGCGCGATGACCAGGAACCGCTCATATGCGTCCGCCGCTTCCTTGTATCGTTTCAGCCGCGCCGCCGCCTGACCCAAATCGAAAAAATAATCGGGCTCGTCTGGATCGATGCTGATGGCCCGCCGCAAACCTGCGACACAGGCGGCCGTTCGATTCTCGTAGAAATCGATCATCGCCAGGCCGGCAATGGCCATGGCCTGGTCGGGGTTCAGACTGAGGGCCGTGCGAAACTCTTCAACTGACAGGTGAAAATCTCCCGTGGCCAGCACGACCGATCCGAGCAGGGCGTGCGCTTGGGCTGAGAGCGGATCGCTCGCAATCGCCCGCGCGGCATGATCGAATGAATCCTGAAGGCGTCGCTCTTTTAGCAAGGCGTGACTTAGCCCCAGCCGCGAGTCAAGGTCTTTTTCATCCTTCGCCAGCAAGTCGCGATAGATCTTTTCCGCCTTTTCAAAATCTCCGGCACGCAAAGCCTTCAGCGCTTTGTTGCGGGTCTTCTCGTTATCAATCGGCGAGGCTGCGGCCGCGCCGGCCAGCACGAGACAGATTGCCATTGCCGCGCACCCGCGGACTGCCAGCCGGTAGATTACCAATATGTTTCGCGGCAACTTCATAAGCGCGCTACTTCAGAATCTCTCCGGTCTTCATCGACCAGAACAGCAAATCAAGTTCGTCAAAATCGATGCCGATCCTGTTGGCAAAGCTTCGCATTCGCGCCTCGGTTTCCAGATAGCGGCTGCGGGTGGCCGGCGGTTTCGGCGAATCAATCACGCTCAATTCGGCCAGACAGCGCACGATGTGCTTGTCCAGAATTGCATAGCCTTTAAAGCCGATGTTTCTGAGAAAGTGACTCGACTCTTTGTAGCCGAGGCCTTTGATCCGGCGTTCGCCCGCCAGCCAATCACGCCGTTCGACCGGATCGCGAAAGCTCTCAAGTTGATCGCGCAGCCGCATTGCACATGACGCGTTGAGATAGTCCCGTGTCGCGGCGACGTAATGCGGGCGAGCGTTCGGGAAACGGTGGGCGCCGGCGGCCACCAGAGCCCGCGTCATCGCCCCTGGCTTTCCGTTTTTCAGCAAAGGCCGCACAGCTTCGACCGAACGCAATCCCATTTTGGCCGACGCTCCCGCGGTGAAGATGCAATAGACCAACTCTTCCCACAAACGCGCATCCGACCCGGCGCGCCAAACTTCGCGAAACTCTCGCAACCGTTTGCGAATTTCCGCGCGCCGCGCGTCGTGCGCGAAGCGCAACTTCTCAACTGTCACTGGTTCTGGATCACGAGGCATGGAATTCATCTCACTGAAAAGAATTCTATGGGCGCGATTATGAACATGTCAACGAAGTTGCGGAGCGTAACGACGGAAGTCAGCAACTTAACGGAGTGCATCTCGTCATCAGGGCAAAGGCATCAAAGCTTCGTCGGGCGCCGAAAGGAAGTCCAAAAGAGGAGCTTCTTTTCATGATATGATGCGAAAGGGAAGTGCCGAGCGGTCTGGCCGGACGTTACCGCTGAGATTGATGAGTATGAAGAGAACGGTGATCCAAACAACTGCGGCAATCGCATCGATTCTGCTAGCCGCGGTCCACACGTTCGGGCAACAAGCTGCGCCGGCCGGGCTGAGCCTTCCGGCGGCTGCATCGGAGTCAAAGACAACTGCGCAACCGGCGTATTTGACGCAGATTCGCGGACTGCAGGGCGTCTTGGCAGAAACGCTCGATGGGTCGACAGTTGCCGCGCAGGCGGTGGATGAGAAATTCAATCCGGCATCTTCGATCAAGCTGGCAACGGCGCTGGCGTCTCTGAAAACCTACGGGCCGGAGCATCGCTTCCTTACTTCCCTTTGGGCCACCGGCAAGATCGATCAGGCCACCGGCACGCTAAACGGAGACTTGATTGTCGCCGGACGCGACCCGTCGTTTCATTACGAACACGCCGTGATGCTGGCGCGAGAATTGAATGAACTGGGAATTCGCGCGGTCAGCGGCAACCTAATTGTCTCGCCCGGCTTTACCATGAACTTCGACTGGTCCACGAACCGCTCGGGAGAGCAACTGCGCGACGCGCTTGACACGACGCGCCGCTCGACGGTGGCCATGCAAGCCTGGACTGACGAGCGTAAACTCGTGAATGATTCTGACAGCTTGCGCACAGTTCCCAGTGTCGTCGTGCTCGGAGCAGTGGCGGTTGGCGCAGCCCCGCCCGAAGCCTCCGCGCTGCTGGCTCACAAGTCCAGTAAGCTGGTGGACATCCTGAAGGTGCTGCTCTGCTATTCCAATAATTTTATGGCCGAGCGCATTGGGGACACCGTCGGCGGTCCACAGGCGGTGCGCGCGATGGTGCTTGAGAAGTTGAAAATCGACGCGGACGAATTCTTCATGTCCTCGACCAGCGGGCTGGGTGCCAACCGGGTGACGCCGCGTGCCATGATGAAAATACTGCGCGGGCTCAGCGAAGAGTTGAAGCATGACAAACTTTCGCTCTCGGATATTCTACCGGTGGCCGGGATCGATCCGGGCACGCTGGAAGACCGATTTACTACTGACGTCGCGCGCGGCAGCGTCGTTGCCAAGACGGGAACTCTGGCGCGCACTGACGGCGGTGCCAGTTCGCTCGTCGGTCAGATGCAAACCAAAAGCGGTCGTGTCGTACTCTTCGTGATCCTCAACGAGCACGGCAATGTGCTTCGCTTTCGGCAGAACCAGGACGACATCGTCGCGGCGATTCAGAATTCGTTCGGGGGCCCGGCGCCGTTTCCTTATCACCCGATTACCCCGGCAATGCGCCTCGCCGATTCGGATTACACAGCCGCGAAAGGCCGTGGTGAATACGAGCCGCGGAATCAGCGTTGAAAGCCTCCTGACAAATGGTCACTGTGAAAGCGGCTATGGCGAGAGCGGATGCGGTTCTTTCTGCTCCCATCAAATGCAGGCCGGGAGACCGTTTTGGTTTAGGTTCGCGGCGTATTCTCAAGCTTGACACTCTTGCGCGTCGCAGTGAATGATGAGCGCAGGCGGATCGCCGCGCCTGTCGCCATTCATGCCTGACATTCTTCTCGTCGAAGACAAAGAGAGCTTGCGCCGCGTTTTGCGTTTGACGCTGGAAAACGCGGGCTACTCAGTCACTGAGGCCGCGGACGCGCGCGCAGCGATCAACGAAATCGGCCGCGTTCCTCACAAGGTCGTGCTGACGGATCTGCGCATGCCGAACGGTACCGGCCTCGACGTTTTGCGCGCGGCGCGCGCCGCCGACGGTGACGTGCCGGTGATCGTGATGACCGCGTACGGCTCGATTGACGAAGCGGTGCAAGCGATGAAAGACGGCGCGCACGACTTTCTACAAAAACCTGTCGATTCAAATCATCTTCTGTTGCTGGTCGGTCGCGCGCTGGAGCAGTCCCGCTTGCGCACGGAAAACATGTTGCTGCGCGAGGAATGGTCGAAGCGTTACGGCTTTCCGCGGATTATCGGAGAGTCGGAAGCGATCAAGAGAGCGGTTGCGGAAACCCAGCGCGTCGCCCAAACCGAAGCTACCGTTCTGTTGCTCGGAGAGTCGGGCACCGGCAAGGAGCTCTTCGCGCGCGCGGTCCATCATCTATCCAATCGCCGCGACAACCCCCTGGTGGCGATCAACTGCGCCGCAATTCCTGAGACGCTGATCGAAAACGAGTTGTTCGGCCACGAACGCGGCGCATTCACCGGCGCCGGCGATCGCCGGCTCGGCAAATTCGAATTAGCTTCAGGCGGAACGGTGTTTCTCGACGAAATCGGCGAGCTGCCTGTCGCAGTTCAGGGCAAACTCCTGCGCGTCATCGAAGAGAGATGCGTCGATCGCATCGGCGGGCGGGCGCCCGTACCAGTTGATGTTCGCGTCGTTGCCGCGACGAACAAAGACTTGCGCACCGCCGTGGACAAAGGCGAGTTTCGCGGCGATCTTTTCTTTCGGCTCGCTGTTTTTCCAATCGAGATTCCACCACTGCGTGATCGCGGCGAAGACGTGGTTTTGCTCGCGCACCATTTTGCCGCGCAGCTCGGCAAGGAAATGCGGGGCAGGGAAGCGACGCTCAGCGACGCGAGTGTCGCAGCGCTGCACACACGCCGCTGGCCGGGCAACGTGCGCGAACTCGAGAACGCGATCGAGCGCGCGTGCATCCTGGCGGATAGTTCGACTCTCGAACCTCGCGACCTTGGCTTGATCGCAGAGACAAGCGAAGCTCAGTTGTCAGGCTTTGACGCGTCGGGAACGCTGAGCGAAGCAACCGATCGGGTGGTGCAGATTGTCGAGCGGCGCAAGATCGCCGAGGCGCTCGCCGCGCACGACGGTAACAAGACGCGCGCGGCTGAAACTTTGGGCGTGAGTTACAAAACGCTCTTGACCAAGATCAAAGACTACAGTCTCTAAAGCCACGATGAATGACGAGCAGGACTCAGGTTCCAAGTCACAGATCGCGGGTTCGGACTCCCAGGGCGGCACTTCTCAGTCCTCAAATACCGATACCAATCAAGACACCGCCAGCTTCAACCTTTCGGTAAACGCGGCCGAGATCGCCGGCGAAACTGTTTCCGTCATTGGCGAAGCAACCGGTCGCTTTCCGCGGTCCCTGAGCGTGGAACGCAGCGAGCATGAAAGCACCGGGAAGCATGCCTTCATGGTCGGCGCGGGCATTCTGATTAGCCGGATTATCGGGGTGATTCGGCAGCGAGTCTTCTTGCATTATCTCGGCATTGGGGACGCATCCGGTGCCTTCACCGCCGCGTTTAGAATTCCAAACTTCCTTCAGAATGTCTTTGGCGAGGGCGCGCTGTCCGCGTCGTTCATTCCGGTTTACGCCAATTTGTTAGCGCGCGGTGACAAGAAGGAAGCCTCGCGCCTGGCAGACGCAGTGCTGACGATGTTGGCGCTCGCGACTTCTGTGGTGGTACTCGCCGGAGTTTTGACAACTCGCTACTTCGTTGGCCTGTTTGCCTATAGTTTTGACGACGCGACGCGTGAACTGACGATCCATTTGGTGCAGATTCTCTTTCCCGGCGCCGGCCTGCTCGTAATGTCGGCGTGGTGCCTCGGCGTACTTAACAGTCATCGCCGATTTTTTCTCTCTTACACGGCCCCGGTTATCTGGAACGTCGCGATCATCGCCACGCTGATTTGGTTTGGTAGGCGTACGGACGAATTTCATCTAGCCCAGGTTACTGCATGGGGATCCGTCGCTGGCAGTGCCTTACAGTTCGGCGTCCAATTGCCGACCGTTCTGAAATTAATAAAACGATTGCGTCCAGTTTTTGATCTGGCGAGCACGAACGTTCGCGAAGTGCTGAAAAACTTTTTCCCTGTTTTTGTCAGTCGGGGAGTGGTGCAAATTTCGGCTTTTATTGACGCGATGTTGGCTGGGCTAATCAGCACCCACGCGGTCGCCGCGCTGAATGTCGCGCAAAGTCTCTACACCCTGCCGGTTAGTTTGTTTGGAATGTCGATCTCTGCCGCCGAGTTGCCGGCCATGTCTAGCGTGGTGGGAACGACCGAGGAAATCGCGTCTCAATTGCGCCGGCGTCTCGACGGAGGGCTAAGCCGAATCGCTTTTTTCATCGTGCCGTCGGCGATGGCGATGCTGGCGTTGGGCGATATGATGACGGCCGCCCTCTATCAGACCGGCAAGTTCACCCAAGACGCCACAGTTTATGTTTGGGGAATTCTGGCGGGGTCGACTATAGGGTTGCTCGCTTCGACGCTCGGCCGGATGTACGCATCAACCTACTACGCGCTTCATGACACACGGACTCCACTTCTCTTCGCTGTCATCAGAGTTGCCCTCACGACCGGCCTCGGTTATCTGTGCGCGATTCCGCTGCCGCACGCGCTCGGGATCGATCCAAGGTGGGGCGCGGCCGGATTGACCGCCTCGGCGGGCGTGGCCGGCTGGGTCGAGTTTGCGCTGCTGCGACGAACGCTGAACCGGCGCATTGGTCGCACCGGACTGTCGTTGGCTTATGTGACGAAGCTTTGGATTGCGGCCACGAGCGGCGCTGGTGTCGGCTGGGCGATCAAGCTGGTAATTGGGCAGCGCCATCCGGTCATCGCGGCGGCGCTGGTGCTGGTGCCGTACGGTCTGACCTACTTTGCCGTCTCCTCGGCTTTGGGGTTGCCGGAGGCGAATGCGGTCGTAGGACGCGGATTGAAGATAATTGGGCTGAAGAAGCGCTGAACAAGCAAAATAGCTGGTCAGTCTGTCAGGATGACCGAGTGAGTTCAGCTCTCCCAGCAACCGCGGCGGACCCACAAAAAAACATTTCTGGAGAATTCAGGACATTGCTTCTTTAGTTGATTATCCCGAAAAGACGGATAGGTTGGAGCAGCGGCAGGCGGCGGGGGAAACCCCCTGAGCCGCTTTTTCATTCATGCAGGCCGCGCCTTTGCGGTTTTCACCCTCTCACCCCAACTCCTGATTGACCCGCCCTTAACCTCTCTCTATCATCGCCTTATGCAACCTGTTCTTTCGTCGGCCCAGATGCGCGAGGTCGACCGCATGACGATTGAGCGTAACGGCACTCCGTCGTTAGTCCTTATGGAAAACGCTGCGGCGGCAACTGCGCGAGTTGTGGCCGAGCGCTCGTCCGGTGCCGTAGCGGGGAAATCGATACTGGTGTTATGTGGTCGCGGAAACAACGGGGGTGATGGCGCGGCGACAGCTCGAATGCTCGCGCTTGCTGGAGCGAACGTCGACATAGTCCTGCTGGGAAGGGTGGAAGATACCCGGGCAGACGCACGAACAAATTTTGCGAGCCTGCAAGATCTGGCTATCGGTGGGTCCATCAAGTTCTTCGAATGTTGTTCGGATGACGACTGGAGCGCGCTAATAAACAATGAATTGGGGAACGCTGAATTTAAGGAACCCTACACAGTAGTGGTTGATGCCTTATTCGGCACCGGACTGACGCGGCCACTAGAAGGCGTTTATAGGGAAGCCGTCAGATACCTGCGCCAGCTTTGTGAACCCGGCAACGAAAGTAACTCGAGTCCTACCGCCGTAATCTCGATCGATATTCCCTCCGGACTGAATTCCGATTTGGCCCAACCGGTGGGCGAGGCAGTCCGTGCGGACGTTACCGTTACGATGACGGCGCCAAAACCTGCGAACGTTTTGCCTCCCGCCGCCGGCTACAACGGCAAATTGATCGTGGCGGATATCGGTTCGCCGGTTGAAATAATCCAGGAAGCAAGGTCCAGACTCTTTGTGACGGAACCCGGTGATGCGCGCCGCTGGTTAGTTCAGACCCGCTACACGCCTGATTCTCACAAGAACACGCACGGTCATGTGCTGGTGATCGGCGGCTCGCGCGGGTTTACTGGAGCAGCCGCACTTTGTGGGAACGCCGCCATGCGTTCCGGTGCCGGTCTTGTGACGGTAGCGACCCCCGTGTCCGTGCAGCCTTTGGTGGCCGCGCAGGTAATGCCGGAGGTGATGACTGCATCCCTCGCAGAAACCGATCGCGGCGCGGTCAGTGATACCGCACTCGACTATGCTAAGAAATTGGCGACGCGCGCCAATGTGATCGCTATCGGACCGGGATTGTCGTCGGAAGATGAGCGCACGCGTAAATTTGTGCGGACCGTTGTTGAGCAGCGAGACACGCCGGTTGTTATCGATGCTGATGGATTGAACTGCCTGGCACCGTGGCCAGACGGACTGCTCGGATCAAGTGATCTTCCAGTTATCCTAACGCCGCATCCGGGTGAAATGTTGCGCTTGATGGGCACGGATGATAGGTCGCTCCTCGATGATCGCGTCGCCGCCGCGCGCGAGTTTGCTGTTGCTCACGAAGTGATCCTGGTTCTGAAGGGAACGCGCTCACTGATCGGTGCGCCGGACGGGCGGGTTTTCGTCAACCCAACGGGGAACGCGGGCCTCGGTACCGCGGGCGCCGGCGACACGTTGACGGGAATAATCGCAGGTTTTCTGGCACAGGCTTATGCGACTTTGCGAAGCAAGGCCGACGCCCTTGAGACAATCATCGCCGCCCTTTACATCAGCGGTTTGGCGGGCGATCTGGCGGCGCAAGAAATTGGGATGCGTACGATGGTCGCTTCGGATATTCGAGAACACCTCAGTGCAGCGATCTCTTCCCTCGATCCCAGAGGCGAATTACCAACCTAACAATGTTCGTTGGCTTGGATGGTGACCATGACTGTGACCGGACCATCAATTATCACCGGGGAATTCGTTTCGACAACCGAACGCGAGACTTTCGACCTGGGCGCCAGTATCGGTGCAGCGCTTACCGGTGGCGAGCTCATTCTTCTCAACGGCCCCTTGGGCGCCGGCAAGACGGTCCTGGTGAAAGGTATTGCGCACGGGCTCGGCCTGAGGGAAGAAGACGTCACTAGTCCATCGTTTACTTTGGTTAATCCTCACCAGGGTCGGCTACTTCTTTACCACATCGATCTCTATCGCCTGGAGGCGGGCGCGGCGGCGGCATATGCGGTTGATCTCGATGAGATCCTGACGGATGAAAAGGCGGTCGCAGTAATCGAATGGGCCGACCGTCTGGGACATTATCCGCTGCCGCCAGGAGTCTGGCGAGTCTTGATTTCAGGAGATGGCGACTCAGCCCGCGACCTTTCAATTACACGGCTCTGAAGCGAACCTGTGGAATTCTTAATCTGCCATCTCGCGGAATGCGGCACCCACAGCAAATAAACCGAACATCAGTCCTAGCGACCTGTCACAAAGACCGAACCCGCCAAATGCCGACCCACCCAGTGACGGCTCACCTCAGAGCAGAGCGAAACACCCTAAGAAAAAGCTAAAGAATCGGCCGTTCAAAAACAAAAAACAGGTGGCACGGCCGTTGCTCTAAGGGCACTCGACCGTGAACTGTGCTCCCTGGACCAGTTTCCGGGTTTGCGAGGCTAAAAAAGGACGAAAATGAGCAAAACAAATAGAATCAAACGTTATCGAGTCGCCACGTGGCTGACCAGTCTCTCGCTTATGGTTTCGTTGTGCTTAGGCATCCTGGTAACCGACCGGGCCAGCGCACAATCGACGCCGGGCGTATCTCCGAGCACTAATCAGTCGGCGCCCCCGAACCAGGTAACCTATCCGGAACTCGCACGGTATGCCACCGATTTGACGGAACTGGCACGTGCCGGCCGCCTTGAGCCGGTCATGGGACGCAATGCCGAGATTAGCCGAACTATATCGATTCTATCTCGAGACATCCATCAGAACCCCGTGTTAATTGGCGAAGCGGGTCCTGGGGTTGCGGCGATTGCCCAGGGTCTGGGGCTGAGAATTGCGACTGGAGAAGTTCCGGAAAGCCTGAGCGATAAGCGTTTGTTCAGTCTCAGCCTTGATGCCCTGGCTGCGAAGGCGAAGAATAGTGATGAGTTTACCGCTCGCCTGCAAGCCGTCTTGGCCGAAGTCGAAAGCGCCGACGGCCAGATAATCCTTTTTGTAGATCAACTTCATCAGTTCGTTGGAACTTATGCTGCACCCATCGCGACAGATGCCGTGCGGGCAGCGCTTGGGCGAAGCCGATTGCGGATCGTGGGCGCAACCACATCTATCGCCTACGCCGAATATATCGCCAGCGATGCTTCCATCTCGCGCTTTTTCCAGCCGGTGCAGGTCAGTGATGGTGTGAACGGTGCGGACAGCACGGATGCTCAGAAGACTGCCAACGAGGGTAACGACAACAGCGACAACAATGACCGGCAGTTCAAGGGAGCCAAGCTCTCACCCGATTTACGCGAAATGATCCAGAACGCCGGCTCACGCGATCGCGTCAGCCTGATTCTTCAAGCCGACGACCTCAGCAGGCTCGGCAAGCTCCTGAAGACCAACGGCGTGCGTGTGGATGCAAGTTATCCGCAACTCGGAGCGGTCAAGATCGAAGCGCCTGTTGGCGTACTTGAGAAGTTGGCGGCGAATGGCAATACCCGTTACTTGTCTGTGAACCGGCAAGTTCAGTCGCTGGGTCACGTCACCGCAACGACTGGCACAGACCAGGCCCGCAGACTAACGACGGCGACGACGACGATTTCGTCACTGGGTGTGCCCATGACGACTACTACGACTACCGTGTTCGACGGAACTGGAATCGGCGTCGCCATACTTGATTCCGGCATGGAAACCAGTCATAGGGCGTTTCTTGGGAAGGACAATCAATCCCGCATAGTTGTCAGCCAGGATTTCACTGGCGAGAACCGCGTCGACGACCCATACGGTCACGGAACCCACGTTGCTTCAATTGCGGTAGGCAACGGCCGAATCGCGATGGGCGCATACACTGGTATCGCGCCGAACGCAAACATTGTCAATCTGCGCGTATTGAACTCTCAGGGCCTGGGCAGCGTGGCAGGAACGCTGGCCGCGCTCGATTGGGTCTTGAGTAATCGCACGACCTACAACATTCGTGTAGTCAATATGAGTCTCGGTACGCCGGCAGTTGATTCCTATTCAAATGATCCGATATGCCGCGCGGTTCGTCTGCTGGTTGATGCCGGGGTCGTGGTTGTTGCGGCGGCCGGCAACAATGGCAA
>Ga0209701_10000194_pt1 | contig 32017 bp, 20 predicted proteins | sample CZO8metaG_4_FD_188356 | JGI IMG/M metagenome (GOLD analysis project Ga0209701, IMG submission 188356) | Vadose zone soil microbial communities from the Eel River Critical Zone Observatory, Northern California, USA - CZOApr15con2H3.8 metaG... | ecosystem: Environmental > Terrestrial > Soil >... | reverse complement strand
GGCCTGCACCCGAACAACACTTTCCTGGTCAAGGCGTCCTACTGGTTCAACCCGTAGCACGGGGCCGCGCGCTCAGCCGCTAGGGCTTGGGCGGAGCGCCTGCGCCGGCCCGCGTCTCCGCCCCGAGCGCCGCCCCAGCCGGCGCCGTGCGATTCTCGTACGGCGGCCGCTTGGGCGTCGCCACAGGGCGCTGCCCCAGGAGTCGGACGACCTCCTGGATGCCGGCCTCGAGCTGCTGGTCCACCCCCTTGGCGAGCTGCGCCGGGTCTTCGACGACCGGGATGTCGGGATCGACGCCGTGCCCTTCGGCGAACCATTTCCCCTGCGGGTCGTACTGGCGGAACGTGGGCACGGTCACGAAGCCGCCGTCGATCAGGCCCGGCACGCCGGTAATCCCGATGATCCCGCCCCAGGTGCGCTCGCCCAGGAGCGGCCCGAGTTTCGCCTCCCGGAAGAACGTCGGGAAGGCGTCCCCGCCCGACCCACTCCAGCCGTTGATCAGCATCACCTTGGGTCCGACCACGGCGGCGGGGGGCCACTGCCAGTCCGTGCCGTCGCGCACGGCGTAGTAGGCGAACGGGGGCCGGTTCAGGAGCTCGACGAAGCGGTCCGGGATCTGACCGCCCGAGTTGAACCGCTCGTCGACGATCAGGCCGGCCTTGTCGATCTGGGCGGCGAACTGGCGCACGAGCTCGGTCTGGCCGTCGAGCCCGGTACTCGGGACGTAGACGTAGCCCACGCGTCCCTTCGTCACCTCGTCCACGTGCCGCCGATTGGCTTCGATCCAGGCGAGGTAGCGCAGCCGCCCTTCGTCGGCAAGCGTCTTCACGAGCACCGTACGCGCGCCCTCGAGTGCGGGGCGGCTGTTCACTAGGAGCTTGACCGTCTGCTCGGCGAGCCCGTCGAACGCGGCCCAGGGATCGAGCGCCGGGTCGAGCCGCAGGCCGTTCACGGCGAGCACGTAGTCCCCTTCTTTCACGTCCACCCCGGGGGCGCGCAGCGGCGAGCGCACCTCGGCGTCCCAGGGAGCGCCCTCCACGATGTGCTTGATGCGATACGCCCCGTTCTCGAGCGCCCAGTCCACGCCCAGGAGGCCGATCCCCCGGTGCGGCGCCATCTCCTCGTCCCCGCCTCCCCGATAGGTGTGTGACGCGCTCAGCTCGGCGATCAGCTCCCCGATCGCGAAGTTCACATCCGAGCGCGTGACGGCGGCGTCCAAGAGCTTGGCGTAGCGCGCGCGCTCGGCGTTCCAGTCGACCCCGTGCATGCCCGGATCGTAGAAGTAATCGCGCTCGAAGCGCCACACGTCGTTGAAGATCTGGCGCCACTCGGCGCGGGGGTCGACCAGCGTGACGAGCTCGGCGGTGCGAAGCGGTTTGTCGAACTTCTGTCCCGGCTTCAGGTCGACGATCGCGAAGCGCGGTGGCTGCGGCGGCTGCTGTTGCGCCACGAGCAGCTTCTGCCCGTCGGCCGACAGGACCGTTGCGCTCGCGTCGTCCAGCACCAGCTCTTCCTTTCGGTCCTTCAGATCCCAATAACCCACCGGGCTCTTCTTATCCGACGCCCCTGTCCGCGGCCGGCGCCGGAACACCACTTTCCCTGGAGCGGCGCCGAGCTCGGCATAGTTGCCGGGTTCGGGGGGCAGAATGACGACGCGGCTTTCGAAGCCCGCGAGATCGATGTCGACCGCAGTCGCCGGGCCCTTGGCCGCGGCCTTCGCCGCGGTCGAGTCCGGCTTGGCGGAGTCGCCCTTGGCGGCCTCCTCGTCGTCCTGCGGGGCCAGCGGTCCGGGGTTGTCGCGGCGCAACGGCACCGCCGCGATCTGCGTGGCGTTGGGGTAGATCCACGTGTTGTCGAGATCGCTGTAGATCGGCGCCAGGCTCCGGTTCGTGAGGAAGTAGAGGTACTTGCCCTCGGGGTCGAACACGGGCGCGGCGTCGTTGTAGTAGCCCGCCGTGACCTGGGTGCGGCCGCCCGTCTTCAGGTCGAACACGAAGATCGCGTGATTGCGGTTCTCGAGATCGCGCGCGTAGGCGAGCCAGCGGCTGTCCGCGGACCAGGCGAGGCGGACGCCCGTGAGCTCGCCGTGGTACATGAACAGGCCCTTGTCGACCTTCGTGGCGCGCTTCGACTCGCGCTCGACCACCCAGATCGTCATCGTCTGATCGATGAAGGCGAGCCGCTTCGCGTCGGGGGACCAGTACGGGCGGTAGCGGAACCCCGGGCCGAAACTCGTGAGCTGCTCCTCGGCGCCGGCGCCGTCGGCGGCGCGCACCATCAACTGGTAGTCGCCCGTGCGGTCGCTCCAATAGGCGATCAGCTTGCCGTCCGGCGACCAGGCGGGCGTGCGCTCGGCCACGCCCGGCGTGCGGGTCAAGTTCAGGACCGGGCCGTTCTCGGCCGGCACCGTGAACAGGTCGCCGCGCGCTTCGAACACCGCGCGCTTGCCCGAGGGCGATAACCCGACGCCCGTGATGCGCGTGCCGACGGAATCGAGATGCGGCTTCACCGTGCTCAAATCCGTCACCACTTGCACCCGCACCGGGTGGGACTGCTGGGTGGCGAGGTCGAGCAGGTACAGCTGGCCGCCCGCCTCGAACACGATGTCCGCCGGGCCGATCGCGGGGAAATGGATGTCGTAGTCGGTGAAGTGGGTCACTTGGCGGACCGAATCGGTGTCGAGCGCGTAGGCCCAGATGTTCGCCCGCTGGCCCGCGCCGCGGTCCGAAAGGAGGTACAGGGTGCGGCCGTGCCACATCGGCTGGCTGTTGTTCGCATCACTTGGCGCCGCCTGTTTCGAGGCGCCGGTCTCCAGGTTGTAGAGCCAGATGCGCGAATTCCAGCCGCCGCGGTAGCGCTTCCAGGTGCGGAAGTCCTGCGTCTGCGGCACGTAGGCGAGCCACTTCCCGTCGGGCGAGATGGCGCCGAACTCTCCATAGGGCACGGGCAGCTTCACCGGCAAGCCGCCATCCTTGGAAACGCGGTACAGCTGGAAGTAGCGGTCGCGACCGCTCTCCATCGGGGACGCGAACAGGATCGAGCGGCCGTCCGGGTACCAGCCGAGCATGCGGTCAGGCGCCGGGTGGTGGGTGACGCGGGTCGGCACGCCGCCCACGGCCGGCATGACGTAGATGTCCTCGTTGCCGTCGTAGTCGCCGGTGAAGGCGATGAGTTGCCCGTCGGGCGAAAACCGCGGGAACAGCTCGTCCCCGCGCGACGAGCTCAGGCGGTGCGCCACCCCCCCGGTCTTGGGGACCACCCACACATCTCCCGCGTAGAGGAACGCGATCTGGGTGGCCGAGACGTCGGGCTGACGCAGCAGTCGGGCGTCGATCTGGCCGGAGAGGGTGGGGGGGAGGCTGAGGGGGAGGGCGAGGGCGCCCAGGACGAACAACGCGAGCGCGCGGAGCGGCGGTCGAGTGTGGAGCATGCGGGCCTCTTCGCAACGGCCAGGGGACTCTTCAAGAGAGCGACGGCGGGAACGCGCTTAGCTTGGTCGCGGCCCACGGCCGTGTCAAGCCGCTCGGGGCTCAGTGAGCCGCCACGCCGTCGAGTACCAGGCGCACGGCGGCATCTTTCCAACGCTGCCGCAGCGCCGGCTCGTCGGCACCGAGGGGCGGCGCGCTCGTGGCGATGAGCGACTCGAGGCCCAAGTAGGCGACCATCAGGACCAGCGCCTGCGCCGCGGCCAGGTGCGGGTCCACGTCGTCGCGCACCTGGCCGCGCCCCTGCCCTTCGGCGAGCAGCACGACGAGCCGCTTGATCGCCGGCGCGAACGGCCGCGCGTCGGAGCGGCCCGCCTGGCTGAGGAGCGCCACGAGATCGGGATGGCTGGCGAGGAAGTCGAACTGGGCGGCGAGCGCGGCGCGGATCTTGTCGCGCGGGCCCGCGCCGCCGGCCGGGAGCTCGGCGAGCGCGCGCTCGAACTCCGCCGCCCCGCGGGCGAGCACGGCGGCGAAGAGACCGCGCTTGGAGTGGAAGTAGTAGAACAACAACTGCTTGTTCACGCCGGCGCGGCGCGCGATCTGGTCCACGCGTGCCCCCTCGAAGCCACGGCGGGCAAACTCCTCGCGGGCCGCGTCGATGATGCGTAACGCTCTGGTATTAGCGAGCTTGGGCTTCACGGGGTCATTTTCTCAACCGATTGGTTGATGAAAATGTAGCACCCCCTCGCTCGAACGCCAGGTCCGCTGGGACGCGAGCGAGCCCTTCCTTAAGGAATTGGATCAGGAGGTGGTTCACTTCGTCGGGGGCTTCCTCCTGCACTGAATGCCCAGCCGGCACGGTCAAGAACGCCGCGTGCGGAATGCTCGCGGCCAAGAGGCGCCCGAGCGCGATCGGAACCCAGCGGTCCGCTTCACCCCACACCACGAGCGTGGGCGTGGCCACCCGATCGACCCCGCCGACGAGACCGTCGAACTGGAATTCCCGGAGCACCGCGTGCAGCGCCCGGCCGTACTCCGGCTCCGCGACCGGGGCGTAGTACTGGTCCACGTCCGCCGGGCTCACCTTGCGCGGGTCGAGGTAGGTGGACTGCAGGAGGCGCTCGGTCAAGCCACGCCCCCGCAGCGCGAGCACCAAGGGGCCCAGGACCGGCCAGCGGCCCACGCGGAGGATGATCGGCTCGCGGACGCCCAAGCCGGCCGAGCCGATCAGGACGAGGCCGCGCACGCGGCCAGGGTGTTCGAGCGCCACCGCGGCGGCGATTGCGCCGCCCATCGAGTGCCCCACGAGGACCGCGTCGGCGACATGCAGCGAGTCGAGCAGGGTCACCGTGAGGCGAGCGTAGGTGGCGTTGTCGTAGCCGGTCGGGGGTTTGTCCGAGAAGCCGAACCCCCGGTGGTCGAGCGCGATCACGCGAAACCCCGCCGCCAGGACGGGAGCGAGATTCTTGCGCCAGGCGTACATCGAGGCGCCGAGGCCGTGCAGGAACAGCACCGCCGGCCCGCGGCCCGCATCGATGTAGCGGATCCTCGTGCCCTCGATCGTCACGGAGCGCGCGGTGAACTCGGTCCCAGCGGGGAAGCGGCGCGCGGCGGGAATCGCGGCCGCGCGGCACCCGGCGAGCAGCAGGACCCAGCCGAGCGACCGAGTCACGGGGCTGGCCCCGCCCCGAGCCCCCCGAGCGCCAGGCGCACCGCGGCGGTGAGCGCTGGGTGGGAGCTCCAGATCCCCGTGGCCGCTTCCCCGGTCCCGGTCGCCAGCACCACGTGGGCCGCGTCGATCAGGAGCAGCGTGGGTGTCTCCGCGGGCGCGCTCGCGGCGCCGAGCGCGTGGGCCTCGGCCGGCACCTCGCCTGCGACGCGGAGCGCGAGCGTCGTGCGTTCGCGGGCCCGGCGCCACGCCGGCAAGGTCGGCCGCACGAGTTCGGCGGCGAGCACGCCCTCCACGCTTCGCTCCGCCCGGGCCACGAGTTGCAGAATCACGTTGGCGAGCGCCCGGGCCCCCGCGACGCTCCGCGTATCCGGCTCGGCGGGCTCGCTCGCCTCGCGCAGCGCCCGGCTCAAGCGGTCGAGCGCGTCGCCCTGCTCGGCGGCGAGTTGGGCGAGTAGCGCGCGCGGGTCTGCGGCGCGGTAGCGCGCGGGACGGCCCGCGACGCGTACGGCGGCGGCGCGGCCGACCAGGCCTTCCAGCGCGTGGTAGGTGTTGGCACGGGCGACCCGGGTCGCATGGGCGACGCCGTAGCCGGTCGAGGGGCCGAGGCGGAGCAGCGCGCCGTAGACCAGGGATTCGGTCGCGGTAAAGCCGAAGGGCGTGAGGTCGGCGGCGGTGGACATGGCGTAGTAGCGTTAACTACTACGCTCGAGCCCTCCGATACACAAGAGTGGGCCGGTTACCCCACGGTGACCGGGATGCCGAGCAGCCGGGCGATCAGCGCGAGCCGGAAGGTGATGTCGGTCTGGCGCTGGGCGGGGCTCCGGCCCGCCCCCTCGAGCGGGTAGGAGTGCGCCGTGAGCGGGCTCGTCGCCTTGGGCATGGCGCGCAGGCTCTTGGGGCTCCAAATCCCCTCGTCGGTGCACTCGCTGAACAGGCGCGCCAGCACGCGGCTGGCGCTCGGGATCTGGCGCACCAGGCCCAGGCGTGCCATGAGCTCGAGCCAATACGCGGCGAACGGGACGTCGCTGATGTGTCCCTGGGCGTCGGAGCGGAGCGGGTCGCCCAACAACTCGAACACCGGCGGCAACAGCCGCTTGCCGGCGAGGATGAAGAAGGCGCGGCGCGGCGCCGGGGTCGAGAAGTACTGCCCCAGGCGGTCGATGAACCCGGCCCGCTCGCGCTGCACCGGGGGCAGGAAGGCGAGCAGCTCCACCGCGAAGATCGTCGGCGGCATGGCGAACGGCTCGAGCACCGTCTTGCCGTGGGCCTTCTTGAACGGCTTGGCGGCCAGCTCGCTGCGCAGGTATTGCGAGATGTTGCTGGCGACCGTGTGGGCCGTGCCGCGCACCCGCGGATCGTCGTCGTGGCCGCCGCGTGCCAGCGTGCACGCCGCCCCCTCGCGACCGATGCGGCGCGCCCAGCGGGCGAGCCCGGGGTCGGTCCGGGCGGGCTTCTGGAATTCGACGAGCAGGGCCTGGGCCCGATGGGCGATCGTCGGGTCCGGGTCGTCGGGCTCGATGCGCGACAGCAGCTGGAAGAGAAACCGGTCCGCGTCCCGCAACGGCCGCGACCCGGGCGGCCAGCCCAACTCGACCAGGCGCCGGTATTGATACGCCGTACCGATCTCGGTCCAACCGTGGGCCTTGGAGGGCCGCGGCGCGAGCACGTTTCCCCCCCACAGCCCCGTCGCTTTCTGCTTGCGGGCGATCGCCTGCGCCGGCTTGTAGGCGCGGACCGATTGGGCGAGGGCCGCGAGGCGCTCGGGATCCCGCTCCGCTTCCGGCACGACGTCACGGTAGGCGCGGTATACCAGCGGTGGGCTGGCTGCCTCCACGAGCCAGGACAGCGGCAGCCGATGCGACGTGGGGAGTTCCAGGTGTTCGCTCCACGAGGTTGCGGGAGGGATGCGCGACGGTCAAAAAGCGCGCGCAAACTTATGCGGCTCCGACGCGCTCGGCCAGAGGACCCTCCAGCCGATCACCCGCTTCCGGTGTATCGCCTTTTCGCACCGCCTGTTACACGTCGTGCAAGGACTTGCACTTAGGGCCGTAGCGTGGGGCTTCGTTGGAACTCGGCGTAGGGGAGCCATTGCGGCAGCGCGGGTGCGTTGGCGACCGCGAGCGCGACTCGGAGCGCGACGCGCACCTCCTGGGCCATGCCCGCGTAGGTGAAGCTCGCGCGATATTCGTCGCTCGGCTGATGGTAGCGCTCGCGAATGTAGCGCTCCTCCTCGTCCCGACCCCAGCCCGTGGGCCGGCCGACGAAGTCGACGCCCGACTCAATCGAGAGGGCGGGCACGCCGGCCTTGGCGAAGGGGAAGTGGTCGGAGCGGTAGAATGCCCCGCGCACGTCGGGCCGGTGGACGACGGCGAGCGATTCCGCGCTGGCCGCCGCCTGGAACAGCGGCCCGAGCGTCGAGCGGTCGAGCCCCAACGCGTCGATGTCGCGGGTCGCCCCGCGCACGTTCGCCACGTCGATGTTCACGACAGCCGCGGTCTGGTCGAGCGGCACGAGCGGGTCGTCGACGTACGCCCGGCTGCCGAGCAAGCCGCTCTCTTCGGCCGTGGTCGCGATGAACAACACGCTGCGGCGGGGTCGCGGCTCGACCTGCTCGAGCGCCTGGGCGGCGGCGAGCAGGGCCGCCACGCCGGACGCGTTGTCTTCCGCGCCGTTGTAGATCGAGTCGCCGTTCACGACGGGACCGATCCCCTTGTGGTCCCAGTGCGCGGTGAAGACCACCGCTTGGCGCGCCAGCGTCGCGTCGCTGCCCCGCACCCGGGCGACGACGTTCTCGGACTTCACATGCCGCAGCGCGCTCGCGATCTCGACCGCCACGTGGAGCCCGGTCGCGACCGGGCGGAAGCTGCGCCGCGCGGCCGCCTGGGTGAGCGAGTCGAGGCTGAGCCCCGCCGGCGCCAGCGCGGCTTGCGCGGCGTCGTGTGTCACCCAGGCCGCGAACGCGAGGCTCGGGGCCGCCGCCCGATCGAGCTGGAACTGCTCGACCGACCACGAGCCGCGTACGACGTCCCACCCGTACGTGGCGCTCGGCGTCGTGTGCACCAGGATCGCGCCCAGGGCGCCGCGGCGCGCCGCTTCCTCGAGCTTATAGGTCCAGCGCCCGTAGTAGGTGAGGGCGCGGCCGTTGAACACGGTCGAGTCGACGAGCCCGGGCGTGTTCACGAGCATGAGCAGCACCTTGCCCCGCAGGTCGGCGTCCTTGTAATCGTCCCAGCGCCACTCCGTCGCGGTGATCCCGTAACCCACGAACACCACGTCGCCGTCCGCCACGATGTGGCTCTCGGGCCGCTCCGCCCAGGCGACGAAGTCGTCGCGATACTTGAGCGCGCGCGGTGCGCCGCCCTTGCCCCACACGAGCGACGGATGCGGCATGAGGCCGACGAGCGCCACGGGCTGGAAGTAGGAGCCGTCGGGCCCGGCCGGCTCGAGACCGAGCGCCTCGAACTGAGCGGCGATGTAGGTCGCGGCGAGACGTCCGCCGCGCGTCGCGGGCGCGCGGCCCTCCAGCAGGTCGTCGGCCAGGTACTTGAGATGCGCGTCCATCGCGCCCGTGTTGAGCGGCGGCAGCGCGCGGGCCTCGGCTCCGGGCTGAGACGCTGGCGCCGCGGCGCCCGGCGGTGCCGCGGGGGCGCAGGCCGCGGCGTGGGCGGCGACGGCGGCAATGAGCAGCGGGACGATGCGCATGGCGTGCAGTCCTCATCGGGTGAGGCTCGCAAGAAATCCGCTTGCTCGCCCTCCGGCAAGGGGTGATCTTTCGCGCATGCTGGCGGCGTTACGGTCGCGCACGGTCGAGAAGCGGCCCGAGCAGGTGCGGTTCACGGGTCGCGTGTTGCTCTTGGCCGAGGACGCGGCGCTCGTGCGGCGCCAGCTCGACGGCGAGGACCTCCAGTGGCGTCCCGGGATCAAGCTGCGCGATGACATCTCGACCGACGAAATCACCCCCGCTTACATCTGCTACTACTACGACGCGACGCTAGGCGATTTCCCCTATCTGGGGCTCAAGTGCGGCGACGAGTTCCCGGTCACGCGCGGCGCGGTGAAGCGCGGCGGCTTCGTCGCCGCGGTGAGCGGCAAGCGCCGCGGCAAGGGCTCCTCACGCGAGCAGTCCCCCTACGCCGAGATGTGCGCCGGGATCAAGCTCGTCGTGGCGGAGAACATCGAGCGCATCTATAAAGAGAACTGCCAGAACCTGGGCGTCCTGACGACGACCGACTTCGCGATGCTCGAGCGGGTGCGGCGGGGCGAGCCGATCCCGCTCAGCGCGTTCACCGCCGGCGAGGGCGAGATCACCCGGGGCATCATCGAGTACGGCGGCCTCTTCAACTTCAACGTCGCCCGCCTGCAGGGGAAGGTGGTCCTCACCCCGCCCGCGACGCCGCGCCGCCCGATGACGCTCGGCGAGAAGGTCATCGCCCGGCATTGGGTCGTGGACCCGGCGCGTGGTGCGGTCGGCGTGCCCGCCGTGCAGCCGGGGGACGAGGGCTTCGTCGTCACCGACATCCGCTTCAGCCACGAGTACGTGACGCCTATGGCGGCGATCTTCTTCGAAGAGCTCGTGGGAGCGGACGAGAAGGTGTTCGATCCGGACTCGGTGCTCCTGTTCCGGGATCACCTCACCTTCCTCGGCGAGGCGATGACCCCGGAGCGGGTCAAGGAGGGGTTGCTCGACGTGGCGCTCGAGCTCGAGAAGAAGCAGCGCGCCTTCGCCCAGAAGCAGGGGATCAAGCTGTACGGCGAGCTGCGGCTCGGCCACCACGGGTCAGAAGCGATCTGTCACTCGAAGATCCTCGAGGGCCACGCCGAGCCGGGCATGATCGTCATCGGGAGCGATTCCCACACGCCCCATGCGGGCGCCGTCGGGTGCATCGCCTTCGGCGTCGGCACGACGGCGATCTTCAATTCGTGGATCACGAAGGACGTGCGGCTCACGGTGCCCGAGACGGTCAAGGTGGTGGTGCGGGGGACGAAGCCGGACAACGTGACCGCGAAAGACTTCATGCTCGAGATCCTGCGCCACCCGTACGTGAAAAGCGGCCGGGCGATCGGCAAGCTGGTGGAGTACTGTGGCGATGCTGTCGAGTCGCTGTCGGTGGATGAGCGCGCCACGATGACGAACATGACGGCGGAAGTGGGCGGCTTCACCGGCTACGTGGCCCCCGATGAGCGCACGGTCGAGTATCTCATGGCTTACCGCGGCATGGCGCGCGCCGAAGCCGAGCGGCGCTGCGCCGACTGGGCGAGCGATCCCGACGCCCGCTACTGCGAGGTGATCGAGATCGACGCCGCCCGCGTCCGGCCGATGATCGCGCTGCCGGGCGATCCCGGGAACGGGCGCGCGATCGAGGAGTCCGAGCGGGTGCGCGTGGACATAGCGTACGCGGGCTCCTGCACCGCCGGGAAGAAGGAAGACATGGACATGTACGCCCGGGTGCTCCAGGCGGCGGCGGCACAGGGCCAGCGCGTTGCCCCCTGGGTGCGGTTCTATATCCAGTGCGGCTCGCAGGACGTGAAGCGCTACTGCGAGGAGCGGGGCTACCTCGAGCTGTTCCGCCGCGTGGGGGCGACCTTCCTCGAGCCGTCCTGCGGGGCGTGCATCAATGCGGGGCCGGGGGTCTCGAAGACGCGGGACGAGGTCACGATCAGCGCGATCAATCGCAACTTCCCGGGCCGCTCAGGGCCGGGCCAGCTCTACCTCGCCAACCCCTTCACGGTGGCGGCGTCCGCGATCGCGGGCCACATCATCGAGTGGCAGCCGGGGATGGCGTTCGCCACGCCGGCCGCCTAAACCAGGGGCGCGGCCGGGGCTAGCGGCTGCTCGGCGTGTTCGCCACGTCCGCTGGCGCGGGCGCGTCGGCGCCACTCAGAGCGTGTTTCGGCCGCAGCGCGCCGCGCTGGTACACGCTGCGCGGGTTCCACAGCACCCACGACGTGATCCCCAGGTCTTCGGCCGCCCGGATCTGCTCGCGGATCTCGAATGGGGTGTAGCGCGGCAAGCGGCGCCCGAGTGTGAACGCCTGGAGGAAGGGGCGGATCTCGGCGGAGCCGGGCAGCGGGCGCGAGCGCTCCAGCGCGTCGACGAGGGCGCTGCGCACCACCCGGTACGGCTGGCCGTTGGGCCACGCATAGCCGAACGCGCCGCGATAGTAGTGGCTGGGATACACCATCGGCAGCACCACGTCCGCGACCCGCACGAAATCCTCCCACACCTGCCCGATCCCCAGGTCCCCGGTCGCCGATGCCGTGAGCCCGAAGATGTCGAACGTGACCGGCACGCCGAGCGGCCTCAGGCGGTCCGACAGGAGGGCGACATGCTCGCGCACCGCCTCCCGCTGGGTTTGCCCCGCGCGGTGGGCCGGGAAGATCGCCGTGGCCATGCGCTCGCGCGGCTCGTCGGGGAAGCGCACGTAGTCGAACTGCACTTCGCGGAAGCCCATGCTCACCGCTTCGCGCGCCAGCTCGGCGGAATAGATCCACACCGAGTCGTTGTAGGCGTCCACCCACGCGCTGTGGATCCGGTCGCGCCACTGGCCGCCCGTCTCCTTGTCCTTCACCGACCACTGGGGCTTGCGGACGGCGAGGAGCGGATCCTTGGCCACCACGAGGCGGGCGATCGCGTAGACGCCGTGCGCGGCCAGCGTATCGAGCCGCGCCCGCGCGTCCTTGGCGCGCGCGCACGCGCCGGCGCCGATCTGCAGCGCCGTGGGCACGGCCGAGGGATAGAGGAGGCAGCCGGTGTCGTCCTTCACGTCGACGACGAACGCGTTGATCTCGGTTTCGTCGGCGAGCCGCACGAGCTGCCACAGCTTGGGCGATCCGAACGCCCAGGCGTTCACGTATAGCGCCTTGATGCTGCGCGTGGCGGGGAGGAGCACCGCCTCTTGCTGGACGTAGCGGATCTCGACCGGGCGGAGCAGCACCTTCACCTCGTCCGCCGGCGTCGCCGTGAGGGCGGCCGGGACCTGCTCGAGCGTGTCCGGAGCGGCGGCGGGAGCGGGCGGGGGGGCGCCGCCATCCTGTGCAAAAAGGCCGCGACTCATTACGAGCGCGGCCAGCAAGAGGGCGACTCCCGGCCGGACGACCGTCATAGGGGGGTACACGATAGGATCACGCCCTACATCCGACAAGAGACGGGCGTCACCTTACCGCGGGGTCAGTTGCCAGCTACCGGGGGGTCAGTTGTAAGCTGTTGAAAAGCAAGGGGTAAGTCGCGATGCTCTGGCCGCGGTACTGCGGCCGAAAGCCGAACAACACCACCCGACCGGCCCCGAGCTTCGTCACCACCAGGGCCGCCCGCCCCGCGACGCGCTCCGGGTGCTGCACCCAGCCCGAGAGCAACACCTTGGTGGGATCGCTCGGATAGCGCGCGACCACGCGCGCGGCCGTGGTGTCGAGGATCTCGAAGGCGGGACCGCTCTCGTACCAGGCGATGCTCTGGGCCGGCATGCCGCGCGCGATCGGATCGCCCGCGTCGAGCTCGAGCCGGAAGATCGATCCCGGCGCGTAGAACTCGTCGTCGGCGACGCCCTCGAGCACGTTGCGGACCGGCAGGAGCAGCTGCTGGACGGCGAAGCGGCTGGCGTCGTTGAGTGCGACGAGCGTGCCGCCGGCGGTGACGAACTGGCGCAGCGCCTGCACGCCGTCCGGGCCCAGTCCACCCGCGTAGGGGGGCGGATACTGGCGGGGCAGCCCGTCGAGCAGCTCGTGCGGCGATTGGTCGGGAAGCACGATCACGTCGAACGCGTCCGCCAATTTCCCCGCGCGCACCACGGAATCGACGACCGACACATAGGGCACCTTCCAGGTGTCGAACACCCAGCGCGTCCACCCTTCGTCGAGCGGGCCCGCGTACGAGCGATACAGCCCGACCCGCGGCGCGGCCGGCCCTGCGAGGCCCGCAGCGCCGGGGCTCGCCGGCGTCGGCTCGACCGGGGGCGAGAGGCCGATCTTGAGCGAGTCGCGTGTCGGGACCGCCAGCACACCCATCAAGAGCGGCAGCGTGTGCGCGGTGACGTCGTAGGGCGGGAGTGGCGGACCCGCGGGATAGAGCCGCAGGTCGGGATAGTGCTGCGGCTCGAGCAGGGTCTTCGCAAAGGCGGCGTACGGCTGGCGCAGCACGACGACGTAGCTCCCGGCCGGGTAGCGCTGGCCCCCGAGCGCGATGGGGTGCAGCGCCGTGCGCAGCTCGACCTGGCCGCGGCGCAGGATGCCGAGCAGGGTGGCGAGCCCGACCGAATCCGGGTGCTCGCGCGGAATGACGTAGGCGTAGGGCCAGCCCCGCCAGCCGTGGACGGCGTGGCTCTCAACCGCGAGAAAGTTCGTGAGCCAGCGGTCCTTGTAGCGGGCCGCGTTCCGGAGCAGCGCATACGCCCCGTCGACCTGGTAGGTCAGGATGTCGCGCAGCGTCCAGCGTCCGCCCAGCCAGGGGTGCGCGAAGTTCCAGGAGCGCTCCCGCGGGTTGAAGCCGCGCGCACGGGTCGCCAGCTGCTCGAACGGCACCTCGATGGGCGAGGCGAGATTGGCGCTCGCCGCCTCCGACAGGATGCGCACGCCGCCGTGGTAGTGCTGGTAGGCGCGGGCCGGCGTCCAGGCGTCGTAGAGGGCGTTGATGACGATCCCGGTCTTCCCTTCGCCCGCGAGCTCCCACGCCATCGCCGTCCCCAGCGCGTTCACGCCGTCCACGAGCAGTGGGTCGACGTTGGGCTCGATGGGATCGAGGTACGGCGGCAGGAACAGCCGCGATCCGTCGCTCTCCTGCTGGTGGAGATCGTGCACGATCTGCGGGTGCCACACGTTGTGGATCGAGTCCACGACCAGCTGGGTCTCGACCTGCGTGAACGCGTACCAGTCGCGGTTGTTGTCGTGTCCGACGTAGTGATGGTACAGCTCGGGCGGATCGGTGCCCTCGGCCGGGGTGCCGAGCGTGCGGTTGTACCAGCGGGTGACGATGGTGACGCCGTCCGGGTTGAGCGACGGCACGAGCAGGAGGATCACGTCGTCGAGGATCGCACGCGTGGCGGCACTGGTGTCGCTCGCGAGCCGATAGGCGAGCACCGTCGGCGACAAGTGTCCCCCCACCTCGTTGGAGTGGATCCCCGAGGTGATGAGCACGATGGCCTTCCCGCGCCGAAGCGCGTCCTCCGTCTCCTGCGGGCGCTTCACCGTGCGGGGATCGGCCAACTTCGCGTTCAGCTGGCGATAGCGGTCCAGCTGCCGCAGGTTCGGCGGGCTGGAAATGGTGAGGGCGATGAGTGGTACGCCGAGCGTGGTGCGCCCCAACTCCCGGTAGCGTACCCGGTCGCTGGCCTTGGCGAGCGCCTGGTAGTAGCGGAGCAGCAGCGGCCAGTCGGCGAGCTTGCGGTCGTCGCCCGGTTCGAACCCGAGCAGGGTGCGGGGTGCCGGGATCCGACTGCCGGTCGCTGGGGCGGCCGCCGCGGCGGGCGCGGCCCGACGGCGCGCGGGTGCCTGGCGGGGGCGCGGTTGTTGGGCCGCGCCGGACGAGGGCGCGGCGCTGAGCGCGACGAGCAGGGTGAGGAGAACGCGGAGCCGGAGCGGGCGCGGCGTCATCGGCGCGGCGCGCCGCTGGGCGTCGAGGGGCATCGCGGGACGAAAACTATCGAGCCGGGGCGGACAACGCGAACGGGCGGACCACGCGGTCCGCCCGTCCACGCCTCACCCCATCCGTTACGGCAGCTTGTGCAGTTCGACGCGGCGGTTCTGCGCCCGCCCCCCTGCAGTCGCATTGGGTGCCAAGTAACCCGACGCGCCGTACCCCTTGGACACCATGCGGGCGGGGATCACGCCTTTGCGGGCGAGATAGAAGCGCACGGCCGCGGCGCGCGACTGGGAGAGCCGCAGGTTGCCGAACTTGGTGCCCGTGCTGTCGGTGTAGCCCGCGATCTCGATGCGGATCTCCGGGTTCGCGAGCAGCGAGGCCGCCACCGCGTCGAGCACCACGTAGGAATCGCGGGTCAAGGCCGACCGCGCGGTCTCGAAGTTCACGCCGGTGAGGATCAGCGTGGGCCGGGGCGGCGCGCCCGGCACCGCCGGGCGGACCGCTTCGGGCGTGAAGAGCACGAGGCAGCCGTTCGCGTCCACCTGACTGCCCGGAGGCGGGGGTGGGCACTTGGGCGGCGCGGCCGCTGCGACCGGCGCGGAAGGTGGCGGGGGAGGTGGCTTCACCGCCTCGATCGGCAGCGGACAACCGACCGCGTCGACCTTCGTCCCCGGTGGCGTGTTGGGGCACTGGTCGATGCCGTCCGGCACGCCGTCGCCGTCGGAGTCGATGGGGCAGCCCTTCGCGTCCACCACGGCGCCTTTCGGTGTGTTGGGGCACTGATCGATGCCGTCGGGCACGCCGTCGCCGTCGGAGTCGATGGGGCAGCCCTTCGCGTCCACCACAGCGCCCTTCGGCGTGTCGGGGCATTGATCGATGCCGTCGGGCACGCCGTCGCCATCGGAGTCGATGGGGCAGCCCTTGGCGTCGACCTTGGCGCCGAGCGGCGTGTTGGGACACTGGTCGATGCCGTCAGGCACGCCGTCGTGATCGGAGTCCATCGGGCAGCCGTGCGCGTCGACGGTGGCGCCGCGCGGGGTGTCGGGGCAGAGGTCCTTGTCGTCCGGGACGCCGTCGTGGTCCGAGTCTTTGGGCGGGCCGCCAAGGTGAAAGACCGACAGGCCGAGCGTCGCGACGTAGTGCTTCGGATTGGAGCTGAAGGTCGACTTGGTGCCGACGGTGTAGATGGCGCGTCCCTCGAGCCGCAGCGCCACGCGCTCGGTGAGGAACAACCGGACGCCGGCACCCCCGTGGGCGGCGTTGTCGGTGAAGCGGTAGGGAGCCCGGGTACCGAAGTCGAGTAGGGTGTAGCCGCCGAGCGCGTACACCATGAGGCGGCGCGCGTGCACGGCGTTCAGCACGAGCGAGACGCTGCCGATCAGCGGCTGCATGGTCACAGGCGTGCCGCTGATGGGCGTCACGGTGTATTCGGGCTGAAACAGCAGGTCCCCTTCGACGCCGACCAGGTCGCCCACTAGGTAACCCAGCCGGATCCCGCCGCCCGGCCTCTGGGCAAGGCCGAAGCTCGGATCGTAGCGGGTATAGGAGCTGAAGGCCCCGGCCTCCCACTGCCCGGCGTGCTGACCTGCGAGGCCGCGCCCGGCGAGCGCCAGGATGGCGGCCAGCACCATGCTGCGTCTCATGTCGGCTCTTTCGCTTGGGACCCGTCCTACGGTAATCATTCGGCCCGCGGTTTGAAACCCCACAGGCGGCCCGAGGTGACGGGCGTCACGCGTTTCCGGCGCGTCCGTCTTCTCCGCGGACGAAGCGAACGGCAGTGGCGAGGTTGTCGGCGAGTGCGGAGAGCTCGGTGGCGCCTTTGGCGAGCCCGTGGATCGCCTGCATCTGCTCGGCGGCGGCGGCGGCCACGGCTTGCGCTTCCTGGGTCGAGGACTCGGCCCCCGCCTTGGCCTGCTCGAGCGAACGCCCGATCGTGGCCGCCCGCTCGGTGATCTCTCGGGCCAGGTCGGCGACCCGCTTGCCGGCGCGCGCCGTGCCGGCGGCGGCCTCCGCGACGCGGGTCAGGTCTGCCACCCAGTCGCTCGAGCCCTGTACCACTTCGCCCAGGTCCCCGCGGATGCGCTCCAGGAGCTGGGCCGCGCGATCGAGCGCCCGGCGGGTTTCTTGGGCTGACTTCCCGACGTTGCGCGCCTCGCGACCGCTCTCCTCGGCGAGTTTGTGGACCTCGTCGGCCACCACGGCGAAGCCGCGGCCGTGGACCCCGGCGCGCGCCGCCTCGATGGTCGCATTGAGGGCGAGCAGGTTCGTCTGGTTGGCGATGAACCCGATCGTTTCGGAGACCTTCGCGACCTGCTCGGCCACGTCGCGCAGCCGGCGCACCTCGCGCGCGCTCTCTTCGGTCGTCACACCCAGGTCCCCGAGCCGGCGCACGGCGGCCTGGGTGGCGAGGCGGATCTTCTCGGTCGTCTTCTCCATCTCCGCGCCCGACTCGCGCGTTTCGTTGCCCGCGGCGACGGCGTCGCTGGCGTGCTGCGTCAGCCGTGCCGAGTCGCGCGCCAGCGCCGTGACGAGGCTCGCGGCCTGCGCCGCGCCCTCGCTCGCCCGGCGCGCCGAGGCCGCCACCTCCTCGCTCGAGGCGTGGATCTCCTGGGTCGTCGCCGTGAGGGTCTGCATGTAGGCGCTGGTGCGCTCCGACGCGCCCACCACTGGCTCGACCGCCCCCTCGATCGCGAGCATCAGCGCGAGCTGCGGGGCGAGCAGCGCGAGCACGTCGCCGTCCGAATCGCGGTAGGCGCCGGCATCGGAGTGCCTGACGCTCCACAGGCCGACCAGCTGGCGCGCGTGATACAGCGGCACGAGCACCTCCGAGCCCGGCTGCTCCCGCCCCGGAACGACTACCTGGTCGCGCGTGAGCCCGCGCGCCACCACGGGACGCCGCATCCGCACCGCTTCACCCGTCAATCCCGCGTTGGCGTTGTAGCGGAACTTGCCGCCGTCGCCCGCTGCCGTATCCGCGATCAGCTCCATCTCGTTCGTCGCGGCGTCGTAGCGGGCGAAGCCCATGTGTTCCCACGGCACCAGCCGGCGCGCCAGCTCCTGGATGCGCGGGAAGCTCTTCGCCAGACTGATGTCCCGCGCGATCGCTTGCGATAGCTCCTGGATCAGCCCCAGCTCGTCGGCGCGCACGCCCCGGCGGATGACCGACCCGCTCATCACCGTCGCGACCGCGAGGCCCGCGCCGATCACGACGAAGCCGGTCGTGTCGAGGTGGGCGTGCGCGACCGCGAGCCAGCCGAGCGCCAGGGCGGCGGAGCAGGCGTACACGACCGCTTCCCAGCGCGTCGTGAGCCGCGCGTCCACCCAGGCGAGCACGTTGCCCAGGGCGAGCTCCAGATAGAAGGTGCCGTTCACGATGCAGGGAAGCAGGACGAGCAGCACGACCAGCGGCCCGAGATTGCCCGCGCTCAGCGCGTCGCCGCCCGTTGCCCCCCCGAACCGCTCGTACACGAGCCCCGCTACGGCGCCTCCCGCCGTGAGGTGGGCCGCGTTGTCGAGGGCCGCGACCGCGGGCAGGCGGCGCAGCCCCACGTCGCCGGCGAGCATCGCCACCGGGCCCACCACGACGGCGAATGGCCAGCCGCGGTCGAGGGTGGCGTACACGAGGACGCCGAGGATGTAGGAGGAAAAGCCGTTGCCCGGTAGCGCGATGCCGAAGCGGCGCGCCAGCGCGCCGGCGATCGCCAGCACGACGGCCTCTTCCGCGACGTCAACGCCGAGCGCTGCCCGCCCCGACACGTAGGCGCCCGCGGCGGCCACGAGGGCCGCGACGGCGCCGAGCGCCACGAGCGCCCGCACGAGCAGGCCCGGGGACGTCCTGAGACGGGAGAGGGAACTCATGGACAAGCCCCGAGCAAGGTCGGCCCCTTGGCGCGGTGTGTCAAGCGCGACTATCGTTTACGCCATGCGTGTCACCATCGAATACTGCGTCGTCTGAAACTACGAGCCCCGGGCCGCCGGTCTGGCGGCGGAAATTCGTCAGACGTACCCGCACGCCGACGTGAAGCTGATCCAGTCCTCCGGCGGCGTGTTCGAGGTCGAGGTCGACGGGCGCCGCATCTTCTCCAAGAAGGCCCTCGGCCGCCACGCTGAGCCCGCCGAAGTGCTCCGACTGATCAAGCAAGTGGTGCCGCCGCCGTCGCGTTGAAGATCGCCATCTCGAGTGGCGGCGTGGATGCCCGGGGCACCCGCCCCGCTCCCGTCGGACACGGAGTGACCCGCCCGGGGGACACCGCTTGCGCCGCCGTCGCCGCCCCACGCGCAGCGGGTAAGTCCCGGTGCGCGAGCGCGAGTAGCGGGACGCGAGCGCTCCTGGCACGACCCTTCCAACACGCCATGGGCAATTGGGAGGTGGCTCATGAACCGATTCACTGTGGCATTCGGCGTGGCGCTGGCGGTTGCGGCGGTCCCCGCCGCTCCCGCAACGGCACAGACCCGCGTCGCCGTCATGCTCGGTTTCGCCCTGCCGCGACCCCAGGTGTCCGGCGTGATCGTCGTCGGTCCGCGCTACGGGTACGACGCCGAGTCGGACGTGCTCGTCGTGCCCGCGCCGCGGCGGTACCGGTATCGCCACCCGTTTGTCGTGGAGCGGGGCGAGTTCGGATGGGAGCGGCGCGAGTACCGAGGCTACCCTCATCACCGCCGTCGTGTCGACGGTCAATACGATGACGAGCACGGCAACCACGAGCACGGCGACGAGTGATGCGCCGCGGCCGTCCGCTCCGCCGTCGAGCGTGCCCTGAGCCAGTCCGGAAGCGGCGACTGACGCTCTAAGCAGTGTCGCCGGTACGGTCGTGGAGCGGGGGGCGCGCTCGCGCGCCTCCCCCTTGCTCCGCGCTCCAGTTCCCCGGCGCCGTCCCGCTGCCTGCGCGGGCTGATGGTGGGCGGCCTCCGCCACCCTCGCCGATCTATATTCCGACCGTGCGACCGTCCCGCGATCATTTCCTCCCTCCCGATCCCACCGCCTTCCTCGCCGCCGAGCCTGCGACGGGGCGCATCATCGTGATCGCCCCGACCCGCGCCGCGTGCGAGACGATCGAGCTCGCGATGGGTCTGGACATCGACACCCTGCTGGCCCGCGAGCACGGTGACGACATCCGCCGCCTCGCCGGGTCGGGCCAGGGGTTCGGCATCGTCGCGGCCACGGGCACGGGCAAGACGCTCGCGATCCGCTCGATCGCCATCACGGTCCTGGGCGGGGCGCCCCTCAAGGTCGGCGTGGTGAACCGCGAGCGGGAAGCGACGCCCGAGACGCCGACGTGGAACGTCGTGATCGTCACGACGGGGATCGCGCGCCGCTGGTTCGAGGACGGGCTCATTACGGCGCGCGACACGCTCGTGGTCGACGAGATCCATCAGACGTCCGCGGAGCTCGAGCTGTGCCTCGCGCTCGGCAAGCGGGCCCGGTGCCGCTTCGTCTGGCTCTCGGCCACGGTGGACCCCTCGTTCTACGCGCGCTACCTCGAAGCCGCGGAGGTGCTCGAGACCCGCGCCTTCGACCCCGCGAAGGCGGCCCGGGTCCGGGTGCTCGCCCAGCAGCCGCTCCAGTTCCTCGATGACCGCTTCATGAAGCGCGTGCTGCGGGAGCGGCGTGGCGTGGCGGTGTTCGTGCCGACCAGGGCCGAGGTCGAACAGATCGCGCGCGAGCTCGGGAACCGGTGGCAGGGAGTCGCGACCGCGTTCTACCACGGGGGCGAGCCGATCCGGGTGATCCGGCCCTTCCTCGATGGCGAGGTGCGGCGGCCGTTCCTCTTGGCGATGACCGCGGCCGGACAATCCGCCCTGAACATCCGCGGCCTCGATACGGTGGTGATCTACGACGCGCGCTACACGAACGTGGTCGAGCGGGGCCGCAACGTGCTCACCCGGCTCTACCTCGGCGCGAACGAGATCCTCCAGATGGCCGGGCGCGTGCACGGGCGAGTGGACGCGGGCGAGGTCTACATCCTGAGTGATCGGGACGTCGTGTTCGAGCGGCTCGAGCCGACCCCGCCCGAGTTCCAGCTGGCGGGCGATGCGGAGCGCGTCGCCATCACCTGCGCCGCCCTCGGCGTGGACGCGCGCGACTTGGAGCTTCCCGTGCCGCTCGATCGCCGGGCGTATCGCGACGCCGTCGACCTCCTGACCGAGCGCGGCCTGATCGAGCACGGCCAGCTCACCCGCTACGGGCGCGAGGTGGAAGCGATGCCGGTGGAACGACCGTGGGGTGAGCTCCTGTACCACGCCGATACCGACCTCGTGCCGATGGTCGCCGTGGCCGCCAACATCGAGTCGCTGCACCGCATGACGCGCGAGGAGCGGGATCTGCGCGGGCTGATCGTCTCGGGCAGCGATCACCTCACGGCGTACAACGTGTATGCCGAGGCGGTGAACAAGCACGGCTACCCGGGCGAGGTGTACGGGCTGCCACGCCACCTGTTCCGCGACGCCATCGATGACTGGGCGCAGGGGCGCGGTGTGCTCGTCAAGGCGATGGAGGACGTGGCGCTCGGCACGGCCTCGGTGTACCGCCAGCTCGAACTGCCGCTGCCCGAGCGGCTGCCCTACGCCGGGGACAAGACCCTGGCGGCGTTCGCGGATCTCGTCGCGAAGATCATGCCCTTCGACTTGGTGATCGACGAGGAGACGGCCGACGGACGCGAGGCCCGGGTCAGCCGCGGCTCGGTGAGCGGCAGCTGGGGCGCCGTCGCCGGGACGCTGCGCTACTTCGCGGACCGCTTCGGGGTCCCCCGGGCGAGCATCGAGGGGACCCAGCTCCCCGAGCGCGCGATCCGGCGCTACGCCCGGCGCGGCCCGCCAACGGTCGTGTTCGAGCGCCAGCGCCGCCGCGAGGGCCTGATGACGGTGCACACGGTCAGCTACTTCGGGTTTGTGCTCGAGCGCGACAGCGAGCCGCTCGCGAACCCCTTCCCCCCCGAGCTGGCGGACGCCGCTCGCGGGGCCCTCGTCCAGGCCCTGCTCGCCGGCGAAACCCCCCACCCCGACCAGGGCCGGATACGCCAGGCGCTCGAGCGCTTCGGCTTCTACTGGCGCCGCTCGGGTGGGCGCCTCGCCCAGGCGGCCACCGACCAGGTGGCGACGCAACTTGGGACGCAGCTCGGGCGTATTGGCTCATGGGAGGAGTTCATCAACACGCGCCTGAGCTTGGACCCGGAGGCGGCGATTCCGGAGGGCGTGCGGCGCGAGCTCGAAGCGCTGCCCTCCTCGCTGCACCTGTACGGAGACCGCGTGTCCGTCGACTACGAGGTGGAGCAGGGGGTGGGCGTGGTACGGTTGCGCTTGAAGGAAGGCCAGGCGCGGCGGCTCGAGCCCGCCGATTTGCCGCGCTTCGATCGGCCGGTGCGCTTCACGGTGGTGCGGGGCAAGCGCGACGCGGTGCGATCGGACTCGCTCGACGGGCTGCGCCAGGCGTTGAGCGGCCTGTCGAAGGACGAACGGCAGCGGTTGGTGCGGGGCGGCCGCGGCAGCCGGCGCGGCCGGCGCCGCTAGTGCGGTGACGTCGCCGCGTCGATTGGTCCGGTGTATGGCTGCGCTCCAGTGCGGCACGGTGGCTGGAGAATCCCGCTCGGCAAGGATGTATGGCCGCGAGAGATAAAAACCTCAATCTGCCGCCGCAGCAGACGCTCGCGCCCATGAGCCAGGCGGTGCTCGAGACGCTCGACGAAGGCGTCGCCGTGTTCGACGCGCACGGCCGGCTGTCATACGCCAACCAGCGGGCGCGTCGTGTGATCGACGGGTTCGAGCCCGCCACGGCGTCCCGCACCGATGAGCTGCGCGAGCGCTTGATGGCGTTGGGCGGCCGGGCGCGCCCGCTGAAGCAGGGCGCGACGGAGCTCGGGGAGGTGGTGTTCCTGCCGGGTGGCGACCAGACCCGGACGCTCGCGGAGCAGGAGCGCCAGGCGATCCTCGATGCGCTCGAGGTCACGCAAGGCAAGCTGGCCGAGGCGGCACGCCGACTCGGGATCAGCCGCACCACGCTGTGGCGCCGGCTGCGGGCCTACGGGCTGCGGCCCGGCGAGCGGCCGGGACAGGGCTCCCCCGTGCGCGCCTAGCGCTCTCCGCGATCCTGGCGTCGCCGTTTCGCGCCGCCTAGCTTCCCGCTCGGCGCCCACGATTCGGGAAGCGATGCCGGCCACTCCGTTCATCATCGAGGAATACGTTCGCTGGTCTGACGTGGACTTCGCCGGCATCATCTTTTACGGGTCCTACGTCCGCTTCTTCGAGATCGCCGAGACCGAGTTGTTCCGGGCGTGCGGCCTCGCCTATGCCCAGCTGTTCGACCGCTACGACATCTTCCTTCCCCGGAAGGCCGTCCACAGCGAGTTCTACTCCCCAGCGCGTCTCGACGAGCGGCTGCGGGTCGCGACCTACATCGGGCGGGTCGGGACCAAATCGATGACGCTCAACTTCGACGTGTTGCGCAATGATGCACCGTTGCTCCGGGCTGCGGGGTGGATGGTGCTGGTGTGCGTGGACCGCCGGCACCTGAAACCGCAGCCGCTGCCCGCGGGGCTCGTGGCGGCGCTCGCCCCCCACACCCTCACCACGCTCGCCGCGCGCGCCCTGCTCGGCGTGCCGTCCCCGCCGGCCGGCGGGCCGCGCTCCTGACGCCCACGGCGGCCCGGGCGGCCCGGGTGGCGCGCGCCGCGCGCGGAGTGCTCGCCGCGCTCGTGCTTGCCGTCCTCGGTGCGGACTGCCGCGGTGCGTTCGCGCGGTCGGCGCGGGTGCGTGTGTGGGTCACCCGCCCACCGAGGGACACGGTGCGGTTCGAGACGCCGGCGCGCGCGCGGCGTTGTAGTGGCGGCCGGGGCGAGGGCGGTGGCATCCTGCTCCAGGGCGCGAGCGGCGGCAACGGGGTGGCGGTGTGGCTGCGCACCCCCGACTCGATCGCGAGCGGTCCCTGGCCGCTGTTGCAGCGCGGGGACACGGTGACGGCCCGTGGCGCGATCGTCGCCGTGCGCTACAGCGTGGCCGAATACGCGCACGGCACCTCACTCGACAGCGGCACGGTGCGCGTGACGCTACAGGGTGGCGTCGTCACGCTCGTGGCGCGCGGCAGCGGATTGGACGCGGTGGGGGGCGGGCGTCTGGCCGTCGGGGCCACGTTCGACGCCGTGCCGCTCGCGGCCGATACGATCTCCTGTCGCTCCGGGCTGTGACCCTCCGGGTCGGCGTGATCGGCACGGGGTTCGGGCGCCGGGTCCAGCTGCCCGCGCTCGGCCTCGTGCCAGGAGTCACGGTTACGGCGGTCGCGAGCCGGAACCTCGAGCGGGCGCGCACCGTCGCCCGAGAGTTCGCGATCCCGCACGCGTTCGGGAGCGGCGAGGAGCTGGCCCGTGCACCCGACGTGGATCTGGTCCTCGTCTCCTCCACACCGAACCTGCACGCCCGCCACGCGATCGCGGCGCTCGAAGCCGGCAAACACGTGCTGTGCGAGAAGCCGATGGCGCTCGACCAGCAGGAGGCGGAGCGCATGCTCGCGGTCGCCCAGAAGAGCCCGGGCCTCGCCCGCATCGATCACGAGCTGCGCTACGAGCCCAACCGCCGCCACGCGCGGCAGCTCATCCAGGGCGGGGCGATCGGCCCGGTGCTGCATCTGGAGTTCGTGCTTCGTCCCTACCTGCGGGGGGACGGCCGCGCGCAGGCGGTCGATGCGCCCTGGAGCTGGTGGTACGACGCCGCCCAGGGCGGCGGGATCCTGGGCGCCGTCGGCTCGCACCTCATCGACCTGTGCCGCTTCTGGACGGGCAGCGACGTGGTCGAGGTGAGCGGCCGGACGGCCACCTTCATACCCGAGCGCTCCGACGAGCACGGCGCGACGCGGCCCGTGACGGCCGACGACTATGCGAGCTTCCTGATGCGGCTCGCCAGCGGCGTCATCGCGACCGTCACCCTGACGTCGGTTGGGGGACACGGGCCGGGGCATTTCACCCAGGTGACGGGGCACGACGGGACGCTGGTCCTGACCGGCGAGACGACGCTCGAATTGGGCCGCCCCGGTCGGCCGCTCGAGGACGCGAGCGTCGCGGACGAGCTGTGGGAGCGCACCACCCCGAACAACATGTGGGCGCGCTCCTTCGTGCGGCTGATGCGGGACCTAGCGGGCGTCGTGGCCGGAGAGCCCGCGACCGGGGAGCCGGCGACGTTCCGCGACGGTTGGGCGGTGCAGCGGGTGATGGACGCGGTCCGCGCCGGCTGCGGTGTGCGGTTAGATTGAGCCGCGTGGAGCAAACCTACTTTCGCCGCGGCTTCGGGCTCAAGGGCAACATCGAGGGTGCCCTGGCGGCGGACTACCACAGCCGCGTGGTCGACCGCATCCGGGCCCAGGACTACGTGCTCTCGGTCGGCGACCTGACGTTCAAGCTCGCGCGCGAGTTCGGGTTCTGCTACGGCGTCGATCGCGCGGTCGAGTACGCCTACGAGACCCGCACCAAGTTTCCCGACCGGCGGGTACTGCTGGTCGGGGAGATCATCCACAATCCCCACGTCAACACCAAGCTGCGCGCGATGGGCGTCGAGTTCCTGTACCGGCCCGACGACGGCGAGTTCGACTTCGCCCAGATCACGCCCGCCGACGTCGTGTTGCTCCCCGCGTTCGGCGTCACCGTGCGGGACTTCGAGCGGCTCCGCGCGATCGGGTGCGTGCTGGTGGACACGACCTGCGGGTCGGTCTTGAACGTATGGAAGCGCGTCGATTCCTACGCGAGCGCCGGCTTCACGGCCATCATCCACGGCAAGCACCATCACGAGGAGACGAAGGCGACCTCGAGCCAGGTGACGAAATACCCGGCCGGGCGCTACCTGGTGGTGCGGGACATGGCCGAGGCGCGCGAGGTGTGCCGCTACATCGACGGCGCAGGGAGCCGGGACGAGTTCCTGGTGCGATTCGCGGGCAAGATGTCGCCCAACTTCGATCCCGATCAGGACCTGGTGCGTATCGGCGTCGCCAATCAGACGACGATGCTCTCGGGCGAGTCGCTCGCGATCGCCGCCGAGCTGCGCACCAGCTTGGCACGGCGCTACGGCGAGCCGGCCGCGGCGGACCACTTCCGCACCTTCGACACGATCTGCTCCGCCACGCAGGACCGCCAGGACGCCGTCTTGAAGCTCATCGCCGACCATTTGGACCTGATGGTGGTGATCGGTGGCTACAACTCGAGCAACACGACCCACCTCGCGGCGATCTGCCAGGAGCAAGTCCCCACCTACCACATCGAGGACGCGGCGGGAATCGAGCTCGAGGGCGGCGCGATCCGGTTCCGCCCCGTGGGCGTGGTCGAGGAGCGGCGCGTCGGGGGGTGGCTGCCGCCGGGCCCCGTGACGGTGGGGGTGACGGCCGGGGCCTCGACGCCCAACAACAAGATCGGGGAAACGATCGAGCGGATCGCGGCGCTGCGCGGCACGACGTTGGAGGCGCTCGTCCCCTAGCTGGTTTCGGGAAATCTTCGCCATATTTCAGGCATGCCGCTCTCGGGTTTCCACCCCGCCACCGCACGCTGGTTCGCGTCCCGCTTTCGCGAGCCGACTGAGCCCCAAGCACGCGCCTGGCCGCTGATCCAGGCCGGCCGCGATGCCCTGATCGCGGCGCCGACCGGCTCGGGAAAGACATTCGCCGCCTTCCTGACCGCGATCGATTCGCTCCTGACCCAGGGGCTCGACGGGACGCTCGGCGACGGCACGCAGGTCGTGTACGTCTCGCCCCTGAAGGCGCTCTCGAACGACGTCCAGAAGAACCTGGCCGAGCCCTTGGCCGAGATCCGGCGCACCCTCGTCGAGCTGTGCCTCCCGGACGTGGCGATCCGCACCCTGGTGCGGACCGGCGACACGCCGGCCGCCGAGCGCCAGGAGATGGTGCGCCGGCCCCCGCACATCCTCGTCACCACGCCCGAGTCGCTCTACCTGATCCTCACCTCCGAGCGCGCGCGCGACATGCTGCGCGGCGTGCGCACGGTGATCGTGGACGAGATCCACGCCGTCGCGCGCGACAAGCGAGGCAGCCACTTGGCGGTGTCGCTCGAGCGGCTGGCGGCCTTGACCGGCAAGCCGCTGCAGCGCATCGGCCTGTCCGCCACCCAGCGCCCGATCGAGGAGATCGCGCAGTTCCTCGTGGGCAGCGGCCGCGCGCTGCCGGCGATCCTCGATTCGGGCCACGCCCGCACGCTCGATCTCGCGATCGAGATTCCGTCCTCGCCGCTCGAAGCCGTCATGGCCGCCGAGGTATGGGAGGAGATTTACGAGCGGCTGGTGCAGCGCATCACCGAGCACCGCACGACGCTCGTGTTCGTGAACACGCGGCGGCTCGCGGAGCGGCTCACGCTGCACCTCTCCGAGCGCCTCGGCGCGGACCAGGTCACCTCGCACCACGGCAGCCTATCGAAGGAGAAGCGACTCGACGCGGAGACGCGCCTCAAGGAGGGGAAGCTCAAGGCGCTCGTGGCCACGGCGTCGCTCGAGCTCGGGATCGACATCGGCGCGGTGGACCTGGTGTGCCAGATCGGGTCCACGCGCTCCATCGCGACGCTGTTGCAGCGGGTGGGCCGCTCGGGCCACCACCTCGGGGCCGTGCCCAAGGGCCGGCTGTTCCCTCTGTCGCGTGACGAGCTGATCGAATGCGCGGCGCTGGTGCGGGCCGCCCGGGAGCGCCAGCTCGACCGGCTCCACATCCCCGAGCATCCGCTCGATATCCTGGCGCAACAGGTGGTCGCGGCCGTGGCGTGCGAGGAATGGCAGGAAGACCCTCTGTACGAGCTGGTGCGCCGGGCATACCCCTACCGCGACCTGGCGCGCAAGGACTTCGACGCCGTCGTCCAGATGCTCGCGGACGGCTTCACGACGCGCCGCGGGCGGCGCGGCGCCCACGTGCACTACGACGGGGTGAACCGGCGGCTGCGCGCGCGGCGCGGCGCCCGACTCGCGGCCCTGACGTCGGGTGGGGCGATCCCCGACATCGGCGACTACCGCGTGATCCTCGAGCCCACGGAGACGTTCGTCGGCACCCTGAACGAGGACTTCGCCATCGAGAGCATGCCGGGCGACATCTTCCAGCTCGGCAACAGCTCCTATTTGATCCAGAAGATCGAATCGGGGCAGGTGCGGGTCGTGGACGCGCACGGGCAGCCCCCCTCGATCCCGTTCTGGATCGGGGAGGCGCCGGGACGCACGGCCGAGCTGTCGGAGCAAGTCTCACGGCTGCGCCAGGACGTCGCCGACCGGCTGAGCGATCCCGCGGCTGCCATCACCTGGCTCGCGGCCGAGATCCCCGCGCTTCCCGAACCCGCGGCCCGCCAGATCGTCGAGTACCTGGACGCCTCGCAGCGCATCCTGGGCGTGATCCCAACGCAGCAGACGCTCGTCTTGGAGCGCTTCTTCGACGAAGCGGGCGGCATGCAGCTGGTGCTGCACGCGCCGTTCGGGAGCCGGGTGAATCGCGCGTGGGGCCTCGCGCTGCGCAAGCGGTTCTGCCGCAGCTTCAACTTCGAGCTGCAGGCCGCCGCCACCGAGGATGCGATCGTCCTCTCCCTCGGGCCGCACCACAGCTTCCCGCTGGAGGACGTGTTCCAGTACCTGCAGCCCGCCACGGCCGAGCAGTTGCTCGTGCAGGCGATGCTCGTGGCGCCGATGTTCGGCAGCCGCTGGCGCTGGAACGCGACGCGGGCACTCGCGGTGCTGCGCTTCCGCGGTGGTCGCAAGGTGCCCACGCCGCTGCAGCGCATGGAGGCCGAGGACCTGGTGGCCGCGGTCTTCCCCGACCAGCTTGCCTGTCCCGAAAACCTGGTGGGGGAGCGCGACATCCCCGATCACCCGCTGGTGCAGCAGACCATCCAGGACTGCCTGCTCGAAGCGATGGATTTCCCCGGCCTGAAGCACGTGCTCGAGGAAATGCAGGCCGGGCGCTGCCGGCTCGTGGCCCGCGACACGACGGAGCCCTCGCCCTTGTCGCACGAAGTGATCAATGCGAAGCCGTACGCGTTCCTGGACGACGCGCCGCTCGAGGAGCGCCGCACGCAGGCCGTGATCACGCGCCGTGGCCTCGATGTGAAGACCGCCGAGGAGCTCGGCCGGCTCGATCAGGCGGCGATCGATCGCGTCCGGGAGGAGGCTTGGCCCGACGCGGCGAGCGCCGACGAGCTGCACGACGCGCTGCTCGTCATGGGCGCGGTCACGGAGCGCGAAGGCGTAGCGGGAACGAGGACGGAGGGGACGGGGGACAGGTCGTGGCGGCCCTATTTCGACGAGCTGGTGCGAGCGGGGCGCGCCGCGACGCTCGGGCAGGCGCCGCGGCTCTGGATCGCGGCGGAGCGGCTGCCGCTCCTCCAAGTCGTGTTCCCCGGCGTCGACCCCGAGCCCGCCGTGACCGCGCCCGAGCGCGACCGCGCCCGGAGCTGGACCCGGGAAGACGCGCTGCGCGAGCTCGTGCGCGGGCGGCTCGAGGTGGCGGGTCCGACGAGCGCGAGTGCCATCGGGCGCGATCTGGGCGTGGCCGGTGCGGACGTCGACTTCGCGCTCGGCGCGCTCGAGCACGAAGGGTTCGTGCTGCGCGGTCACTTTACCCCCGGCGTCCCGGAGCTCGAGTGGTGCGAGCGCCGCCTGCTCGCGCGCATCCACCGCTACACGCTCGATCGGCTGCGCCAGGAGATCGCGCCGGTCACCGCCGCCGACTTCATGCGCTTCCTGCTCCGCTGGCAGCGGGTGACCCCGGCGACGCAGGCCGAGGGCCCGCAGGGGCTCGCCGCGGTGCTCGAGCTGCTGGACGGCTACGAGGTGCCGGCCGGGGCGTGGGAGACGGAGGTGCTGCCGGCGCGCGTGAGCGAGTACGATCCGCTGTGGCTCGACGGGCTGTGCCTGTCGGGGGAGATCGCCTGGGGCCGGCTGTCGCCCGCCGGGCCGACGAGCGGTCATAAGTCTGGCCCGATCCGGACGACGCCGATCGCGCTGTTCCGCCGGGAGCGGGGCGAGGTGTGGCGCGCGCTGGCGGCCGCGGCGGATCCAGCGGCGCTGCCGCTGTCGCATGCCGCGCGCGCGGCGCTGGACGTGTTGGACGCGCGAGGGGCGTCGTTCTTCGGCGACCTCGTCAACGCCACCGGGCTGTTGCGCACCGAGGTCGAGCGGGGGCTTGGGGAGCTGGTTGCGTGGGGGCTCGTGACCGCGGACAGCTTCGCCGGGCTGCGGGCGCTGCTCGTGCCGTCCGACCGGCGCCGCCCGATCGGCGGCTTCCCGCGGCGCGGCAAGATCGCGCCGTTTGGCGTGGAGACGGCGGGACGCTGGTCGCGCGTGCCCCGCGCCGCCCCGCTCCCCGAGGAGCCGGTCGCCGAGGCGGTCGCGTGGCAGCTGTTGCGCCGCTACGGCGTGGTGTTCCGGCGGCTCGCCACCCGCGAGACGCTGCTCGCGCCGTGGCGCGACGTGCTGCGCGTGTACCGCCGGCTCGAGGCGCGCGGCGAGATCCGCGGCGGGCGGTTCGTGGGCGGGTTCTCGGGCGAGCAGTACGCGCTGCCCGAGGCCGTGGGGCTGTTGCGCTCGGTGCGGCGCGAGGAGCCCGCGGGTGAGCTGGTGGCGGTGAGCGGCGCCGATCCCCTGAACCTGCTGGGCATCATCACGCCGGGCGAAGTCGTCCCCGGCCTCGCGGGCAACCGGATCCTGTACCGGGACGGGATCCCCGTGGCGCTCAAGGCCGGTGAAGGGCGAGGCGAAGCGCTGCTGGTCGAGGCGACGCCGGAACAGGCGCAAGCGTTCCGGGCTGCACTGGTGCGCGGCCGCGTCGCGCCGCTCGTGCGCACCTACCTCGGCAAGACCCGCCTCCAGCCCCGCCCCCGGCCCGGCGCGCCCGCCGGCCGCTAGAGAGACCCACCCCTCGCCAGCGCTCGCTCCGCCCGCGGGCGAGCCTCAGGCCATCGTTTGCAGCCGCTCGGCGAGCCGATCGAAACTCTTCGTTCGCCTGAGTCAGTAGCTCACGAAGCTGATCGCTTGTCGGATCACCGCGCGCGCGGGCTGGCCGTTGCTCTGCGCCGGACGATAGACCGACCCTCGTACCACTCGCAGCGCCTCGGCGTCGAAGCCGTGATTCGGGCTCTGCACGAGCCGCGGCGACGCGGGCTCGACGTGACCCGTCAGATCGAGCGCTGCCTCGACCACGACGGTGCCGTCGACCTTCAGGGCAGCGAGCTCCGGCGGATAGTGAATCGGCGGATGGGAGAGGAGCACCGGCTGCTCATCCACGGCGCTGACCGCCGTGGGAGCCGGCATGTCAGCACGCGGCCGCTTGGGCTTCGGACCGCTCGCGCGCACAGAGTCCGCGAGCCGCCGCACGAACGGCGCGAGATCGATGCCGCGCGCCCGCAGGTCTTGATACAGTGCCAGGCCGTCCCGCAGGTCGACGCGGGCGGCGCTGTCACGACTCGAGCGCCCCACGAGCCCCCGCACCAGCAGCGCGTACGCGCGCTCGCCGTCGGTCGGGTGCGTGAGCGCGGTGTCCAAGGCCAAGTCGAGCAGGCTGAGCGCGCTGTCGCTCCGGCCAGCGGCGAGTTGGCTGCGCGCTTGCGTGACCAGATCGGTGGCGGCGAGGCGCGGCGGGTGGACGCCCACCGCCAGCTGCACCATCACCCGCACCGCCGCCCCCTTCAGGCGCCCGGGTGAGAACTGGGAGGCGAGCATCCATTGCTTCAAGGGCGCGATCAAGCCGGAATCGGGCGTCGAGAGCACCTCGACCGACGTCAGCTCCGCGCGGCCCGCGGTGTCGATGATCGCGCTGACCTCGACCATGCCTTGGACGTGGCGCCCGAGCAGGCTCGACGGATACGCGACCGTCGGACCCGAGAGCCGCCGCGGCGGGTCGTCCACCTGCCCCGAGACGTAGACGAACGCTTGCCGGGCGGCGGAGCGCTTTTCCTGCTGGAACAGCTGCCCGAGCACGGGCGACACGCCATCGAGTCCCTTGACGTCCAGGGTCGAGTCGAGCGCGAGCGCCTGCCGGAACGCCCCACGCGTCGCGGTCGAGTCACCGCCGAGGAACTGCACGATCCCCTGCCACACGAACGCGTTCTCGCGCTCGCCCCGCGTCGCATGGGCGCTGGTGTCGAGGGCGAGCCGGAGCAAGGCGGCAGCGCTGTCCAGCTGGTGCGCGGCGACTTGCCGGCGAGCCGAGTCGACGAGCTGGGCGGTACGCGATTGGCCGGGGAGCGCCGCCGGCAGCACGCCCAGCGTGACGAGCAGAAGGGCGCGCGCGACGGGTACGACGTGGCGCGTCGCGGAAGGTCCCATCGCGGCGGTCGCCACGAGTCAGCCGGACGCGTGGCGCCCGAGCCGGCGGTGTTCGGGCAGGAGATACAGGACGGCGAG
>Ga0209701_10000185_pt1 | contig 32594 bp, 27 predicted proteins | sample CZO8metaG_4_FD_188356 | JGI IMG/M metagenome (GOLD analysis project Ga0209701, IMG submission 188356) | Vadose zone soil microbial communities from the Eel River Critical Zone Observatory, Northern California, USA - CZOApr15con2H3.8 metaG... | ecosystem: Environmental > Terrestrial > Soil >... | reverse complement strand
GGAACGGTACGGGCCGGGGGCGCCCCTCGCCCCCCCCGCCCCCAGCGCTTTCTCGCGTCGGAGCGTCTCATGCGGGTGTTGATCGTCGAGGACGACCCCGAGCTCGCCGGTCTGTTGCGCGACGGTCTGCGTGCCCAGCGCATCGACCCCACCATGGCCGCGACGTTTGCCGAGGGCCGCGACCAGGCGACGCTTGCGACCTACGACGTGATCATCCTCGATGTCCGCCTCCCCGGCGGTAGCGGGTTCGAGCTCTGCGCCGAGCTCCGGCGCCAGGGCGTAACGGCGCCCGTCCTGATGCTCACAGCCCTGGACGCCGTGGATGACCGGGTGCGCGGGCTCGAGGTCGGGGCGGACGACTACCTCACGAAGCCGTTCGCGTTTCGGGAACTGTTGGCGCGACTCAAGGCCCTGGCGCGGCGCCGCCCGGCACTGGTGCCGGCCGTGCATCGGGTGGCGGACCTGGAGGTCGATCTGGCGGCGCGCCGGGTGCGTCGCGGCAGCCGGCCGCTGAGCCTCACGGCCAAGGAGTTCGCGTTGCTGGAGTTGTTTATCAGTCGCCCCGGCCAAGTGCTCGACCGCCCCACGATCACCGCCCACGTGTGGGACGACAATCACGACCCGTTCACCAACGTCCTCGACGTGCTGGTGCGGCGCCTGCGCCGCAAGATCGACGACGGGTTCGAGCCCAAACTGATCACCACGCTGCGGGGCGCGGGGTATCGGTTCGGACCATGAGACCGCGCTGATGCAACCACTCGCCCGGCTGCGGCTCCGCCTGACCCTGTGGTACGCGGGCGTGTTCAGCCTGGTGCTGCTGCTCCTCGGCGTGGGGCTGTTCCTGGCCATCCGACACCAGGTGTCCGCGCAGCTCGACGGATCGCTTCGCGCCGCCGCTCAGGCGCTCGAGCAGGCGGCGCGGATCCGGGAAGCGGAGCGCGACAGCGCCCAGGGCGCGGTGGTCGACGCCGTGGACGAGCTCCATATCCCCGATCGCTCGCTCTTCCTGCTCGACGGCGCCGGCGAGCCGATCAAGCCCGCCCAAGTACCCGAGTGGATCCGCACGGCCGTGCGCCAGGTGGTCGCGACCGACATGGGGTACCGCGACGTGGAGGCGCCGACCAATCGCGAGCTGCGGCTCTATGTCGAGCGCTTTAGCGGGACGCACGGGACGCCGTACGTGGCCGCGGCCGTGGCGGATCGCCTGGAGCTCGAGGACGAGTACGCCTCGCTCGTGGAGGCGTTCGCCGCCGCGGCGCTCGCCGCGCTCCTGCTGGTCTCCGCCGGGAGCTACATCCTGGTGCGCCAGTCGACGGCGCCGATCGAACGCTCGATGCAGCAGATGCGGCGGTTCATGGCCGACGCTGCGCACGAGCTCCGCACCCCCATCACGATCCTGCGGACCCGGGCCGAGGTCGCCCGCGGGGAGGAGCGCGAGCCCGCGCGCGACCGGGCGACGCTCGAAGCGATCGAGCGCGAGGCGGCGCGGCTCGGCGCAATCGCCGGGGACCTGCTCACCCTGGCCCGGGCCGACGCGGGTGAATGGCCAGTCGCGCGGCAGCCCCTGTACCTCGATGACGCGGCGGCCGCTGCGGTGGACACGGTGGAGGCGCTGGCGCGGTCGAAAGGAGTGACGCTCGACGTCGGGGCGTTCGAGGAGGCGCCGATCATCGGCGATCCGGCGCTCGTGCGCCAGCTGCTCCTGGCCGTGCTGGATAATGCCATCAAGTACACGCCCAGCGGTGGGCACGTGCGGCTCGATGTGTCCGCCCAGAACGGCGCGGCTGTGGTGGCGGTGATGGACACGGGAGTCGGGATTCCGCCCGACGCACTGCCGCTCGTGTTCGAGCGGTTCTACCGCGCCGAGCCGGCGCGACGCCAGGTCGAAGGCGCGGGCTTGGGGCTCGCCATCGCCCGCTGGATCGCCCAAGTGCACGGTGCCCGAATCGACGTGACGTCGACGCTCGGGCAGGGCACGGGCGTCACGATCAAGTTCCCGCTCGGCCATTAGCGTCTGGCGCGGGCGCTGGCAGAAAGCGGTCGCCGTGGGACGCGGACAGCGGTGCGGCCAGACCGGCTCCGCTCGGAGCCGGCCCGTCCGCAGCCCACTGCGCTACTTCGCCTCGTGTTCGACGCTGACGACCTTGCCCGTCAGTGCGTCCACGTTGACTTCCTCGATCCCCGGCTTCCCGGCGACGGTGAGGTCGACAGACCAGACCAGGCTGCCGTGCTCTTGCTCGAGCTCAACCTCCGTGACCGTGGCATGGGGCACCCGCGCGAGCGCCACTGCACGCGCGGAGTCCTCGGTGACTTTCGCCTGCGCCAGGAGCTTCGCCGGGACCTTCCGCGTATAAGCTGCGGCTGGTTGCTGGGCGGCGGGTTGCTGGGCGCTGAGACGCGCGGCGGGGGCGCCGCTCGCGAAGACGAGAACGGTGAGACCCATGGCTCTATGCATCGGGTTCATGTGTGCTCCTTGAGGGTAAAGTCCCGGCCCCGAATCGCGACGAGCAGGATCGGGACCGCAAACAGGGTGATCGGCGTCGACAGTGCCAGCCCGCCGATCACCGCGAGCGCGAGGGGACGCTGCATCTCGCTCCCCGCGCCCAGGCCGAGTGCCAATGGCAAGAGGCCGAACAGCGTACACAGGGTGGTCATGAGGATGGGGCGGAGCCGTACCCGCGCGGCCTCACGCATCGCCACCTCGAGCGCCACGCCCTCTGTCTGCATCCGCAGCCGGGTGAAGTCGAGCAGGATGATGCCGTTTTTCACGATCAGGCCGACCAAGAGGATCAGCCCCATGAAGGACGAGACGTTCAGTGGCACGCCCGTGCCGAGCAGCAGCGCGAGGGCGCCCACGAACGACAGCGGCGCCACGAGCAAGACGACCAGCGGCTCGACGAACGACTCGAACTGCACCACCATCACGGCGCACACGGAGAGCACCGCGATCGAGAGCACCAAGAGCAGCGCCCGAAACGCGTCCTGCGCGCTGGCGTACTGACCGCCCAGCACGACGCGCACCCCCGCGGGCGCCGGATGCGCCGCGAGCACCTGCCGCACGTCTCCCATCACCGCGCCGAGCGAGCGCCCGCTCACGTCGGCCGTCATCCCGATCATCTGCTGCTGGTTCTCCCGGTCGAGCCCGAGCCGGGACTCGGTGGGCTCGAAGCTGGCCAGCGAGCCGAGCGGCGTGATGCGGCGGGCTCCCGGGCTCACGACGGGCAGGGAGCGCAACCGCAGCGGGTCGAACCGCACGAGATCGGGCGCGCGCACGCGCACGGCGACCGGGCGGTCCCCGAGGCGTACCTCACCTGCTGGCACGCCCAGAAACGCGGCGCTCACGGCGGCTCCCACGTCCGCCGGCGTCATCCCGATGCGGTCAGCCTCGGCCTGATGCAGCCGCATGAGGAGTTCGGCCGAGGGCTCGCTCACGCCGTTATAGAGATCGTGCAGGCCGTCGATCCGCTGTAGGTCGGGGGCGAGCCGGCGGCCGTACGCCTCGAGGGTGTCGAGCTGTTCGCCGAACAGCTTGATCTCGACCGGCCGCGCTGCCCCAGCTAGGTCGTTGATCACGTCGGAGAGGATCTGCACGAACTCGATGTGCAGCCGCGGCACGGCCACCGCGATCTTGGCGCGCAGCTCGTCCATCACTTCGAAGCTGGTCCGCGAGCGCGCGCTCGGCGCGCGCAGCCGCGCCACGATGTCGCCGCGATTCTGCTCGGTGGCGAACAGCCCGAGCTCCGCCCCGGTGCGCCGCGAGGTGCCCGCGATCTCGGGCGTGGCGGCGAGCAGCCGCTCGGCGATACCCACTTCCCGGTTCGTCTCTGCGAGCGCCGTCCCGCCCGGCGTGAAGTAGTCGAGCACGAACGCCCCTTCGTCGATCTCGGGGAGGAAGCCCGTGCCCACGAAGCGCCACAGCCCGAGCCCGGCACCGACCAGCACGACGGCGGCGAGCGCGACGCGGCGCGGGTGATGGAGCGTGCTCGCGAGCGCGCGCTCGTACCAGGGGCCGAGCCGGTCGACGCCCCGCTGGACCCGAGCGAGGAACCCCTGGGCCGCGGTCGCCGCCTCGTGCGCGGTCACGAACTGCTCGGCGAGGAGGGGAATGATCGTCAGGGCGAGAACGAGCGAGACGAGCACCGCGATCGTCAACGTGGTGGCAAGCGTGGCGAAGAACTGGCCGACCACGCCCTGTAGAAGCCCGAGCGGTAGGAAGACCACGACCGTCGTGATCGTGGACGTGGTGACCGGCCAGATCAGCTCCTGGACGGCGGCGCGAATCGCCGCCGCGCGACTCGCGCCGAGGGCCAAGTGGCGCGCGATGTTCTCGGTGATCACCACCGCGTCGTCGATCACGAGGCCGATCGCGATCGCCATCGCGCCCAGGGTCATCAGGTTGAAGGACTGCCCGATCAGACTCATCACGAACACCGTGATCGCCATCGTCAGGGGAATGGACGTGGCGCTGATCGCGGTGATGCGCGCATGGCCGAGAAACAGGAGCAGCACGAGCACCGCGAGGGCGGCCCCCACGAGCATCGCGTCGCGTACGGCGCGGACGGCGTCGCGCACCAGCGCGGCTTGGTCGTACACGGGCTTTAGGTGCACGCCGGGCGGGAGGCTCGGGGCGAGCGCGGCGGCGATCGCGGCCACGCTGTCGGCGATGGCGAGCGTATTGCCACCCACCTGGCGCGTGATGTTCAGGAGCGCCGCCGGCTTGCCGTCGCCCGCGATGATCCGCACGTGGTCCTCCGTGCCGAGCTGGACGGCGGCGAGATCGCGCACCCGCAGGCCGTTGCGCACCACCACGGCGCCGACGTCGTCCGGACTGCGCGCTTCCTGGTCCGTGACGATCAGGTACTGGCGGTAGTCCTGGGCCACGCGGCCGACGGCCTGAACGGTGATCGCCTGGCGGATCGCGTCGGCCACGTCGCGATAGGTCAGCTGCGCCGCCGCGAGTTGCGCGGGGTCGGCGATGACCTCAACCTCGCGCACGTCGCTCCCCTGTACGTCCACCCGCCCCACCCCGGGGACCCGGGAAATCAGTGGCTTGATCTGGTAGCGGCCGATGTCATACAGCGTCGCCGGGTCTCCGCCCTCGAGGTTGTACGAGACGATCGGGAACAGCGAGGGTGCGAGGCGCTCGACCTGGATGGAGAGCTCGGGCGGCAGCTGCCCCTGGACCTGCGTCACGCGCGCCCGCACCAGCTGCAGGACATACGCCATGTCGGTGGTGGGCGCGAACGTGATCTGTATCTCGGCAGCGCCCCGGATCGAGTGCGACCGCACCCGCGTCACTCCCGGGACGACGCTCACCGCCTCTTCGAGCGGGCGCGTGACGCTGAACACCACCTGCCGCGCCCCCAGGGTCGATCCCTCGGCGACGACGGCAATACGGGAGAAGTTGAGCTCGGGATAGATGGCCGACGGGAGCTGCAGCGCCGCCCACACGCCACCGGCGCTCAAGAGCGAGATGACCAGATAAATGAACCGCCGCTGGCGTGAGAGGACGTCGAACAGCGTCACGGCGGCGTCCGCGTGATCCTTGCGCCGTCCTCGACCCCGTAGGCACCGGTCGTGACGACAGACTCCCCGGCGGCGAGCCCCTGCACGATCTCCACGAGCGACTCGCTGCGCTCCCCGAGCGTGACCGGCCGAGCGTGCGCCACCCCCGCGCTGTCCACCACGAAGACCTGATAGCCGTCGCCCGCGGGCACCAAGGCCGCGACCGGCACCACCACCGCCCGCGGGTGCACGCTCGTGACGATGCGGCCGAACACCGACTCGCCGATCCGCAACGGGCGAGCCGGATGAGCGATCGCCGTGCGCACGAGGACGGCCCGGGACGCCGAGTCCACCCCGGCGCCCACACTCGTCACCACGCCCGTCCCGAGGGCCTCGCCCTGCTCACCCTCCCCCGCTGTCACCACCACCGAGTCGCGCGCCCGCACCGCGGCCGCGGCCCCGGGAGCCACGTTGAACACGGCGTCGAGCGTGCGCGGATCCGCCACCGCCACGAGCGGCTGGCTCGCATCTACCGCGGCGCCCAGCACGGCGTTCATCCGGGTGACGACGCCCGCGAGCGGCGCGCGCAGCGTCGCCAGCTCCTGGGCGCGATGGGCCGTGACCGCCGCTACCCGCGCCTGCGCGAGGTCGGCGGTCGCCTGGTCGGCATCCTTTTGCGGCAGGATGCCGGCCTTCACCAGCCGGAGGGCGCGGGCGTACGCATGCTCGGCGCTCGCGAGCCCGGCATCGGCGCTTTGCGCAGCCGCATCGAACGGCGCCCGCTCGAGCTCGACCAACGTGTCGCCTTGCGCCACCCGCTCGCCCGCCGCGACGCGGATGCGCGCCACTCGGCTCGGCGCCGGGGCGGCGAGCTCCGCGAATCGGCCCGGCCGCGGCGCTACCGTGCCGATGGCGCGCACCACCTGCGGAAACGGCTGCACGTGGGCCACGGCGGTCGCCGCGGCCACCGTGGCCTGGGTATCGGCCGCGGCCGGTGTACCGCGATCGTCGCTGTCACCGTGTGCCGCCCCGTGGCAGGCCCCGACCCCGACCCCGAGCGCGAGGCTCGTGGCGAGGAGGAGGCTCGACGTCGGGGCCGCGACTCTCATGGCGCGGGCACCGTCGCACTGAGGAGCACGAGCGCCGCCGCGACGTCGTCCGCCGCCGCCACGTCGTCGATGTAGCGACCCAGCGCCTCGCGGGCGTTGCGTTCGGCCTCGAGCACATTGGGGAGGGCGACGGCGCCCTCGGCGTAGGCCTGGAGCGACATGGCGGCCACACGGTCGGCGCTCGCCAGGAGGCCGCGGTCACGCGTCAGGCGCGCGCGTGCCGCCAGGAGCTCGCGCCGCGCCCGCGCCACGTCCGCCTCGGCCGTGCGCGTGACCAGCGCGAGGTTCGCCTGGGCGCGATCCCGCGCGGCGCGCGCTTGGGCGACTTCGCCACCGTTGCGGTTGAAGAGTGGCAATGGGAAGGACACGCCGACGGCCGGCAACAGGCCCGGCGGCCCGCTCGGATCGCCTTGATCGAACCCGAGCTGCAGGCTCGGCGCCGCGAACAGGTTGCGGTGGGCGAGCCGCAGGGCGTCCTCCTGCGACGCGAGACTCGCACTCGCCGCCGCCACCCGGAGCGGCTGGCCGGCGGGAACCGACACCGAGTCCGGCGGAGGGAGGAGCGAGTCGGCGAGCGTGAGCGTCGGCTCCTCGGCCGGATCGCCCATCACGAGCTGGAGCTCGAGCAGGGCCTCTACGGCGCTGAGCGAGTCGCCCGCCGCCGTATTCTCGAGCTGTCCTGCATTCACCGCGGCGAGCCGCACATCGAGCTCGCTCACGTCGCCGACGTCCCGGCGCAGCTCGGCCATGTGGAGCAGGCTATCGGCATCGCGCGCATTGCGGCGCGAGAGCCGCGCGTGGGCGAGCGCGGCGAGCGCGCGGGTGTAGACGGTGTCCGCCTCGAACGCGATCGCCGCGCGCTCGAACCTAAAACCGTAGCGCGCCGCGTCGCGGGCCCAGCGAGCGGCCCCGATCCGCGCCGCGCGCAGCCACGGCAAGTCGAGGGGAATGCTGCCGAGCACATGATAATGCGGCACATCCTTCGTATAACTCGCCGCTACCGACGGGTTGGGATAGAGCCGGGCGCCGTGCAGCACGCCGGCCGCGGCCGCGGTGTCGGTGCGGGCGAACGCAGCGCGGGGCCCTCGCTCGAGGGCGGCGGTGATCGCGGCGGCCCGCGTGATGGGCGCTTGGGCGCCGAGCACTCCCGCGAGCGCGACGGCCCAGAGACCGAGGGCCAGGAACGGAAGCGACAGGCGGGCGGACATGGTGGGCGTGACCTCAAAACTAGACGCCCAACCTGTCACCAAGCTGACAGGCCGGAGACCCGCGTCGGCTACACCACCGGCGCGTCCGTCGTGTCGCGGCGTGGGCTAGCGACGCCCTTCACGGCGGGGGCAGCTCGTAAACCGCGATATCTCGGGTGGGACGGTCAAATGCCCGTTCCCCTGACCCTAAGTCCACCATCCCGACATGCCAGGGGAAGAAATACACGAGTTTCTTGTTCCATACGACAAACGACGACGGCCAGGTGTCGAGGACGATATGACCGATCCGTTGCCCGCTCGCGGCGGCGTACACCGTGAGCGCGTACATGAACGGGTTCTGGGCTCCCGCAATCTGGCACCCGCTCAGCACGTCATGCCAGTCAAGGGATGCAGAGAGGCTACAGTCGTTCGCGCGCCGTTTCGAGACAACGACGTCCGACAGCGCTTTCCCGCCGCGCCGGCGACGCAGGAGCAGCATGGTCGCCGTTCGACCCACGGCTCGCACCAGCGTCACCCGGACCCCGTCGATCTCAAATGGTCCCCACTCAGACCCACCCGCGCGGTCCCGCTTGGTTGGGACCGTCCGGTCGGCGAAGGTCTCGCGCGTGGGGTGCATCGTTGCAGCTGCCAGATCGACTTCCACCACTCCGCTGTCTTCAGGCTCGCGCTCCGTGAGTGGTCTCGCGAGCTTAGGCGGCGTGGCCCCTTGGACACGCCGCTGCGTGCGGTAACGCCATATCAGGAAATCACGACCGCCCTTGGAACGGCCCTCGAGGGCAAACCAGGCTTCGCTTCCTTGCCCACCCACATACGTCAACGGGCCCCAATGTGGGATCTTGAGCGTCGGGAGCTCGGCGACGATGCGCCCGGACTCCGTGTCCAGGAACACGAGCTTGGCGTCGTTGCGTCCCGGGAAACGGCTGGCCAACGCCAGCAGACGGGCGCCGCGCGCCACCAACGGCACAGTCGCCATGGTATCATGCCAGCGCACCTGGCCGGTCTCGACCGCCACGGCATCGATGCCGCTGGCGGGGTCCGGGAGGTAGAGCGTCGGTGACGGGTTGAGCTGGACGATGACGCCCTGCGCCAACTGCAGGGACGCCTGCCCCGATTCCGGCCGCCCGATCGTTTGCGCGACCGCGCTACTCCACACGACAACCGTGAGGGCCGCCCACACGACGGATCCGCCGGAGCGATCGACAGGCTTCACACGCTCGCCCCGGGCTCGCCGGGCTCGCGGTTCCCGCGTTCGGCGAAGCGGAGCGGTCCCGCGAGCGCGATGGCCCAGAGACCGAGGGCCAGGAACGGAACGGACAGGCGGGCGGACATGGGGGGCGTGACCTCAAAGCTAGCCGGCCAACGTGTCATCAAGCTGACAAGACGGACCACCCCATAGGTCGGTTTGGCCAGGGACGTGGGCCGCTCCGTCTGCTGCGTTGGCTCCGGCGGGCTCGGAAGCCGCCATATTAGGTCCCGTGCAGAATCCCATCGAGTGGTTGAAGACCGCGCTGGCCGACCGCTATACCATCCAGCGTGAGCTGGGCAGCGGCGGCATGGCCACCGTATACCTCGCGGAGGACCTGAAGCACCACCGCAAGGTGGCGATCAAGCTCCTGAAGCCCGAATTCGCGGCCGCTCTCGGCCCCGAGCGCTTCCTCCGTGAGATTGAGATCGCGGCCGGTCTCGCCCACCCGCACATCCTTCCCCTCTACGATTCGGGCGAAACGGCAGGCTTGCTGTATTACGTGATGCCTTACGTTGCCGGCAAGAGCCTGCGCGATCGCTTGAACCGCGAGGGACCGCTCCCAGTTGCGGACGCGGTCGAGATCGCTCGCAGCGTTGCGAGCGCGCTCGCCTACGCGCACCACCAGCACGTCGTGCACCGTGACATTAAGCCGGAGAACATCCTCCTCGAGTCTGGGCACGCCGTGGTGAGCGACTTCGGGATCGCCCGGGCGATTACGACCGCCGGCGGCGCGCGCCTGACCGAAACGGGGGTCGCGGTTGGCACGCCGGCCTACATGAGCCCGGAGCAGGCGGCGGGAGGCCGGCAACTCGACGGCCGCAGCGATATCTACAGTCTCGGGTGTGTGCTCTACGAGATGCTGGCAGGGGAGCCGCCGTATACCGGCCCGACCGCCCAAAGCATCGTGCACCAGCACCTCGCCGCACCGCCGCCACGGGTCACGGCCATGCGCTCAGGCATCCCACCAGCGGTTGACCACGCGATTGAGCGCGCCCTCGCCAAATCGCCCGCAGACCGGTTCCCCACGGCCACGCGGTTCGCCGAAGCGTTGGATACGCGAGCAGGGCCGCCGCTACGCCGCTTTCCGCGGAGCTGGCTTCGCACAGCCGTGATCGCCGGACTGGCCGTCATCGTGGTGACACTCGGTGCGCGGTGGGCTTGGCAGCGTTGGCCGAGCATTGGGTCCGGAATGCCGGTGGGCGACGGCTTGGCGCCGAACAGCGTCGCCGTCCTCTACTTCGACAACCTCTCGCGTGATACCGCGGATGCCTACCTGGCCGATGGGCTCACGGAAGAAATCACCGCGCGCCTCGGGCAGATCGCCCGCCTCGTCGTCAAGTCTCGGAACGCCGTGAGGCGTTACCGAGCCGTGGCCATCGATCCACCGACCGCGGGTCGTACGTTGGGTGTGGCTCATCTGGTGAGCGGCAGCATTCGGCGAGCAGGAAGGCGTCTCCGGGTGACCGTGGAACTCGTGCGCGCCGGGAGCGGTGATCGCCTCTGGGGCGACCAGTATGATCGCACCGATGCCGACGTGCTCGTGATCGAGGAAGACGTGGCTCGCGCCGTGGCCAGCGCGATCGCCGGTCGACTCTTGCCTGCGGAGCGGGCCTCGCTCGCCACGCGGCCGACCCAAAGCCCGGTGGCCTACGACCATTACTTGCACGGCAATTACTACCTCGCGCAGCGCAGCGGCCGCGTCGCCCGACTGGCGATCGATGCGTTCGAGGCGGCCGTGCGCGCCGACTCCGGCTTCACGGCCGCCGTGTCGCGCATCGGATACACGTACGCAATCGCCGCCGGCTGGGAAATGGATGTCGGGGGCCTGGCGCTGGACACCATCCTCGACCGCGGCCTCGCCGCCGTGAATCGCGCGCTGCGGCTCGACTCCGCGAGTGCAGACGCGTGGTTGTCGCGCGCGTATCTGCTCAGCCACTGGAACCCCTGGACGCTCGATGGCGTGCGCCCGTCGGTAGAGCGGGCCCTGACGCTGGATCCGCGCAGCGCGGAGGGACACCACGTTCTGGCGTGGTACCATTTCCTCCTGGGCCACGACTCCGCGGCCACCGCGGAGTACCGGCGCGCGCTCGCGATCGAGCCCGAGCGGCCAGTCACGTACTGGTGTCTGGGCCTGATCGCCTACCGCGCCCGTCGCTATGCCGACGTGCGCCGTCTGGCCGACAGCGTCCTCGCGTTGGATCCCCGGTTCGCCGTTGCTTACGCACTGCGCGCCTCGGCGCGAGCGCGCCTCGGCGAGCTCGCGGGCGCTGGCGCCGACGCCGACCAGGCGCTGCGCCTCGCCGACCCTGGTTTGCCCGCGGCGACGGCCGAGATCGCCCGCGCGTTGGTGGACCGGCTCCGGGGGGACTCAGCGGCTGTGCGACGGCGGGTCGAACACTTGCGCACGGACCCAGCGTGGACACGGCCGTTCAGGGCGCGCGTCCTGGCGCTCAGCGCCCTCTACGGCTTCCTCGGTGAGCCGCAGCGCGGCGTCGACGTCCTGGCCGACGTGCGCCACCATCCGCGTGGCTTGAGCTTGTGGAGCTTCGTCGACACGCCTGACCGGGATCCACTCCGCACCCTACCGAGCTTTCAGCATCTCCTGGACGAGATCCGGCCGCGCGACACGGCGCCGTGAGTTCGCCAGCAACACAGCGAGACGGTGAGGAACTTCTGCTCAAGCGGCTGAGGATCCGGCACCAGGATCCAAGGGGTCACCGGAATCGCGGACTTCCCCGACCCCATGCCGACGTCGCGGTCCTACTGCGGCGTGTCCAGCGGATGCTTGCCCCGCTCGTAGAACTCATTTTGCAAGCGCAGGCTCTCCTGGTCCGCTTTGACGGCGCGGATCGCCTGCGCGATACCGTTGATCCACGCCCTCGCCTCGAACTCGCCGAGCTCGCGCGATGCCACGGCACCTTCGCCGGCATAGTGATTGGGGAAACGCGCGTACCACCAGATGCCGGTGTACAGCCCTTCCGGCAGCTTCAAGCGCGCCTGATCGGCACCCGATTCCTGCGGCGCGCGATCCAGGTGCACGAGGTCAGGCCGGGCGATCAGGCTCATAGACGTTTCGCTTTCGCCGGCATGCATATCCGTCGCCGGGTTTGACTTGTGCTTCGGCTCGCCCTGCCCGCCGCGCGTGATTCCCAGCACGTACACCACGTATTCGTGCGGCGCGTCGAGCTGCGACTGCGCGAAATAGGGAAGCAGGCTGTTGTTGCCGCCGTGACCGTTCACGATGATGATCTTCTTGCAGCCATTCCGAGCCATCTCGTCGGTCGTCTCCTGCAGCAAGTCGAGCTGCAGTCGCCGGCTGTAGGCCACCGTGCCCGGTTGATGTTTCGCCTCAAAAATTTGCCCGAAATAGTATTCGGGAAAGACGATGGCGTACTCCTGCTGGGCGGCATTGAGTGCCACGTATCGCACGTTGAGCAGATCGTTTCCCAATGGCAGATGCGGCCCGTGCTTCTCCAGGATGCCGAATGGGAGCAGGCACGTGCCTTGCGCACGGGCGATGGCGTCGCGGAACTCGGCCGCCGCCAGTTCCTCCCAGTGCACCGAAAGCTTGCTTTGTGCCGACGGTTGCGAGGGTGCCGGCGAGGATGCAGGTGACTGCCCCCACACGATCGAGGCGCAGAGTGCGTTAATGGAAAGCAGCAGTGATTTGTACAAGGGTCCCCCTGCGATGGTTTCGAGCCGCGTGTAGACGTGACGACGGCTCCGTTGGAAAGGCAGCGCTGTTGCCGTGGATTGGTCCCTGATGCACGTACAGGGAGTCGGCGCGGGGCAGGTCGTTCCTCCGGTAAACACTCGGACAAAGCGGTGTCTAATCACAGAAGGCGGAGTCGGATAGCACTGTGCGGCGGCTGACTAATCCGCGCACCGCCTCGGCACTTCCTTGGGCTAGCCTGGTTCCCCGGTCCGGCGTGCGGCGAATCGGAGCACAAACGCTCCGCCCACGAGGCCCACCGCGATCCACACGAGCCACCGCACGGCCAGCGCCATGCCCGCGAGGCCGACGACGAGCCCTGCACCCGCGAGCGCGGCCTTCCAGACGAAGAGCCGCGTCATTTCTTCAGGAACGCCTGTAAGGCGGCCCGGAAGTCCGGGGTCGTGCGGCTCACGGCGTTCACGTCCGCGCCGAGCCGGATCCCTGCGTCGAACGACAGCCCGTCGAGCTGGTAGAACTGCTGCTTCGTGAACGCGAGCGCCGAGCCGCTCGTGGCCGCGAGCGCGCGCAGCACTTCGCCCGCTTGATCGTCGAAATCCGTGTCCTCGTACACACGCGATACGAGCCCGAGGGCCGCTGCCTCGCTGGCGCCGAGCAGCCGTCCCGTCGCCGCGAGATCGAAGGCGACCTTCTCACCCGTCGCGCGCTTGAGCAGGGTCATCACGATCGCCGGCACGAAGCCGCGGTGCACCTCCGGATAGCCGAAGGTGGCAGATTCGGCCGCGAGCACCAGATCGCACGCGGTCGCGAGGCCACAGCCACCGGCGAGCGCGCGCCCGCGGACCAGGGCGACGATCGGCTTGGGGAGGCGCCGCATCCGCAGGAAGATCTCGCCGAACCGCAGTGCCGCGTCGCGGTTCTCTTCCACGCTCCGGTCGGCGGAGGCGAGCAGCTCGTTCAGGTCCATGCCCGCTGAGAAATCGCCGCCGGCACCGCGCAGCGCCACGACGCGCACCCCGGCATCAAGATCGGCGCGCTCGAGCACCTCGAGCAGGGCGTCGATCATGGGCGTGTCGATCGCGTTCTTCTTCTCGGGACGATTGAGCGTCGCGGTGAGGACGCCGGCATCCACCGTTGCAACCACCCGGTCGGTCATCGCGGCACCTCCACTTCCATGCGCAACAGCGCCGTCGAGAACACCTTGCCCTGCGCGTCGGTCTTGAGCGAGACCGTGCCGCCGCCATCGAGCGCGCCATGGAGCAGGAAGTTCAAGGCGTACAAGTTGGGCAGCTCGAAGCGCTCGACGGGTCCCGTGATCATGCCCTTAAAGTGGCGGGCGACGCGCGCCGCCGTCACCTGCCGGACGAGGATCGGGTAGTCCTCCGGCCGCAAGGCGATCAAGCCGACGTTCGCCGTGTCGCCCTTGTCGCCCGAGCGGGCATGGGCCAGCTCGACGAGCGCGACGCGCCGCCCGCGCCTCCGCGCCTTCCCGCCGCGGCGCGCCGCCGGCGTCAGACGTCCACGAACTCGACGCATGGCTCCACCATGTGCTTCGCGAGCAGCGCGGGCCAGTAGGCCACGATCTCCTCGGGCTTGGGTCGCCCGCCCGCAAATCCCGTCACGCTCGGCGGCCCGTTGAGGATCAACGGCGCCAGCTCGCGAGTGAACCGCTCGACCGCGGCCTTGTCGGGTGAGCGCACGCCGACGCGGAGCTGCACCTCGGGCAACTCGTCGAACGACCGGCCGACGCGCGCCAGCGGCCCGTGCGTCGCATCGGCGCCCACGAACTCGGTCAGGATCGCCTCGAACGGGAGCCCGAGGTCCGAGAGCCGCTGGCGCAGAATGCGGTCCGCCGCGCGCGCCTTCTGGTACGCCTCGGGCCAGGCGTAGACGAGCGTGCCTACCGCCTTGTAGCCGTAGAAGTAGGCCAGCGACACCTTGAGCTTGTCGGTGGCGGGCTTCCCCTTCACGCCCGACACGCGCACCCGGTCTTTCCCCGCCTGCGCGAGCTCGATCGTCGTGAAGTCCGCGATGCAGTCGGGTGTGATGTACGCGGTCGGGTCGCCCATCTCGTAGACGAGCTGCTCGGTCACGCCGGCGACGCTGATCCGCCCGCCCGTGCCGGGATGCTTCGTCAGCTCGAACGTGCCATCGGGATGGGCCTCGACGATCGGGTAGCCGACGTTGGCGAGATCGGGGATCGTGTCCCAGGCCACGAGACAGTTGCCTCCACTCGCCTGGGCCCCGCACTCGATCGTATGGCCGGCCACGGTCCCGGCGGCCAGCAGGTCCCAGGCATCGGGGCGCCAGTCGAACGCGTGGATCATGGGGGCGAGGGTGAGCCCGGTATCGGTGACACGGCCGGTGATCACGACATCGGCCCCACCGCGCAACGCTTCCACGACCGGCCCGGCCCCGAGGTAGGCGTTCGCCGCGAGCACGCGGTCGCGCACGTCCGAGAGCGGTCGACCGGTGTCCAAGTTGCGGAGGTCGTGGCCCCGCGCCAACAACCCGTCCAGCCGAGCGAGCAGATCATCCCCCGTCACCACGCCGATCTTGAGCTTGCCGCCGAGCTTGAGCCGGCGTCCCACAACGGCGACGGCCTGCGCGCACGCCCGGGGATTCACGCCACCGGCGTTCGCGATCACCTTGATCCCGCGCGCCGCGACGATCGGGAGGATGCGCTCCATCAACGGCACGAAATCCGTGGCGTAGCCGAGCGCCGGATCGCGCGATTTCTGCTTCTGGAGGATCGACATGGTGACTTCGGCGAGATAGTCCATCATCAGGTAGTCGACTGGCCCGAGCGTCACCTGGCGATACGGTGCCTCGAGCCAATCGCCCCAAAACCCCTGACCAGCGGCGATGCGCACCGTGCGCCCCCCGCTCCCCCCGCGGCGCGGCGTCACCGATGCAGCACCACCCGCCGCACGGCGTCCGGCCCGGCCCCCGCGAGCGGGCGCACGCGCAGCTCGACGAGCGGGCCGAAGCCCTCGGGGAGCGCCAGCTCGCCCGCGGACGGCGCGGCGGGGAGCCGCACCGCGGTGCGCCCACCGGTCGCCACACTGACGTCCGCGCCTCCGCCGAGCGGCCGCGGTTGCGCGAGGAGGAAGCGGATGCGCACGCTGGCGAGCCACGGGTGGACGCCGTTCTCCCGTGCGAACGCGGGGAACAGCTCGACCGTGAACGGGTGACCCCGGAGCGCGGGCGGCACCGCGACCGCGTGCCGGCCGAAGGCGTAGTTCAAGGCGCCCTGCCCCAGTTGCTGGCCCGTCGAATCGAAATCGGTGACGCCGAAATCGGTGAAGTCATTCCACTGCTCGCGGGGCATCGCGACGTCCACCACGGCCCGGCTCGCCCAGTCGGGCACGCGGACCGTCACGCTCTCTGCCGGCGCGCCGCGCGCCGCGATCGCGATGGTGCGCTCGGCCCCGACGAGCGTCGCACTCGAGCGGCCAGCCGCCGTCTCGGGCCCGGCGTTCGAGGCCTCGAGACGGCCGTCCGCCTCCCCGAGCGCGACCGCGGCGAGCGCGGCTTGCACGCTCGCCGTGACGCCCGCGAGCGGCGGCGCGACGACATCGAGCTCGTACACGCCCGGCACCAGGTCTTCGGCGGACACGACGATGCGCGCGGTGCCGGGCGACGTCCCACCCAGCGACAGCACGGAGTCGTGCCCGGCGCCCCGGAACGGCGCGCCGTTCGGCTCGAACAAGTACGCCGTCGCGCTCTGGGTCGCCGAATCAGGCAGCGTCACCGTGGCGTGGAGCGTGGCCCCCGCGGCCTCGACCCTGAGGAAGTAGCGCTGCACGCGCGCGGGAGCGATCGCGCGACGCGGGTCGGCGAGCGGCTGCGCGGCGAGATCGTACGGCACGACGACCGTGTTCGGGAGCGTGAACAGCGCACCGGCGAGCGTGTCGCTCGCGTTCCAGGCGGTGACCGCGCCGATGTACACGCCCGGTGCCGCGAAGGCGGCGCCTTCGTAGCGCACGGGGATCTCGGTTTCGCGCGCGCCCGCGGTCACCGCGGGCGGCACCGTCAGCCAGCGGGCGCTCGAGCGCAGGAGGAATTCCGCGGCCCGCAGGCCGGCGACGTGGCGCACGTGGAACACCTGCAGCGTGTCTCCGGGCCCGGCGAGCCCCGCGCGGCGGAGGGCGCCCGAGACGCCGCCCGGCGTGCGCACCTCGTAAGCCGACCCCTGGTGACCGCCCAAGAGCCAGCGGTAGGCCGCTTCCAGGTGTGGGACACCGGCCCCCTGATCGAGGACCGTCTCCCCCCGGAACCCGACGGCCGACGCGCGCAGCGCCTGCGTCACCTCGGCCGCGCTCACGCGGCGGCCCTCCTGCGCCATGGCGGACAGGAGGCAGGCCGCGAGTCCGGCGGCGTGGGGCGCCGCCATGCTCGTGCCACCCTTGATCTCGTCCCCGGTGTTCCAGCGCGGGACGGTCGAGAAGGCGACGCCGGGCGCGACCAGGTCGGGCTTCGCGAGCTCGCCGCCGCGCGAGCTCCACCAGCCCATCACGTCGGGCGGCGGCGGCGTGCCCGGCTGGGCCGGACGCGCGAACACGCTCGGATAGGACGCACCCACCGCGAGCGCCAGGTCCGCCGACGCGGGAAACCCCATGGTCGAGAGGCCGGGCCCGTCGTTCCCGGCGCTGATGAGGAAGACCACGTTGGGATGGGCCACGAGAAACGCGTTCACGAGCGAATCGATCACCGCGCCGCCTTCGATCTCGTTCCCGACGCCGAAGCTCAGGTTCAGCACGAGCGGAAGGTTGTGCCGCTCGGCGTAACGCGCGGCGTAGCTCATGGCGCGCTGCATGCTGCCCGTCACCGAGACCCCACCCCGCGCCGCGTTCGCGATCTTCAGGCCCAACAGCTGGGCGCCGGGCGCCACGCCGTCGAACCCCGCGACGTTGAACAGGCTGTGCCCCGCCGCAATGCCGGCGACGTGCGTGCCGTGCCCGCCGGTATCGAAATAGAAGTCGAGCACGGGCGCCCCGTTCACCTCGCTGAAATTGGCGGCGAGCGTGATCGGCTTCGACCCCAGGGCGATGGTCTCCCGCCCCTCGCGATAATCGTGCAGCGGCATCTCGTCCTCGAACGAGCCATTCAGATTCGAGTCGATAAACGCCACCCAGCCGTCGGTCGCCTTGACGACGATCACCGGGAAAACGTCGGTGTTCGTGCCGTTGCCGTTCAAGTCGGCGCTGGGCAGCTTGCCGAGCGGCAGCTCGCGCAACGCCCCGGCGTACCAGGTGGTCGCCGTCGTGAGCCGGCCGATGCGACCCGCCCCCGCGAGCGTGTGGCCGGCGACGGCGACCGTGCCGTCGCCAGCGGGGGTGACGGGGGTGAGCGCCACGCGGCCCTCAGCCGAAAAGTCGCGCAGCTCGATGACCTTGGGCGCGCCGGTGCTGGTCGTGATGAGTCCGTCGACGCCGGGATCGACCCCGGTATCGAGGATCGCGATCAGGACCCCCCGGCCGTCGTAGGTGGGGTGTTTGGCCCGGAACTGGTCCACGCCCGTGCTCCGCAGCGGCATGAGGCCCGCCATGAAGGCGACCGGGGGCGGCACCACCGGGGTGGGGGCCGGTGCGGCGCTCCCATCGGCCGCGGCGGGCGCGGCCGCGACGCTCGGGCGCCGGCGGTCGGGGACCGGCGCCGTGGCGGGACGCGCGGCCGTACCGCCGCAGGCGGTCGCGAGCAGGCTCAGGACGACGAGATTGCGATCGAGGGTCATGGGGTGCTGGGCAAGGTAAAGGGGCCGAGATGGGGCCCGGGGAATTCGCTCGTCACCTCGAGCAGGAAGGCCAGGGTGGCGCGCGTGTCTTCGGGCAGGAGGATCGCATCCACGAAGCCGCGGGCGCCCGCGAACCGGGCGTCGAGCTGGTGGTCGTAGTCGCCGCGCATCGCCTCCACGGCGGCCGCGTTTTCGGGCTTGGCCACACCGCTCCCGAACACCGCCTGGACGGCGGACTCGCCTTCCATCACCCCCATCCGCCCGGTCGGCCAGGACAGGATGAAGTCGGGATCGAACCCCTGCCCCGCCATGGCGTAATAACCCGCCCCGGACGCGTGGTTCACGGTGAGGACGAGCTTCGGGACGGTGGCGGTCGCCATCGCTTCCACGAACCGGGCACCCGCGCGGATGATCCCCGAGTGCTCCGCTTCAGTGCCCACCATGAACCCGGACACGTCTTGCACGAACAAGAGCGGCAGCCGCTCGCGGTTCGCGTTCTCGATGAAGTACGCCACCTTCTCGGCGCTGGCCGTGTAGATGATGCCGCCGATCTTGGGCGCCGCGCCCGGCTTCCCCTTGATCACGCCACGCGAATTGGCGATCAGCGCCACGGGGCGGCCGGCGATGGCGCCGTGCCCGCAGATCATCTCCGGCGCGACGTCAGGCTGGAACTCCGCGACCGCCCCGTCGTCGAGGACGCAGTCGAGCACGGCGCGCACGTCGTAGCTCATGCGGTGGTCGGCGGGCAAGAGCTCGTACAGGTCCTTCGGGTTGCGCTTCGGTTTGCCGCCGGGCGCCGGCGGGCGGAGCGTGCGCGGCAGCCGCGCTACGTACTCGCGCATCTGCGCCAGGCAGGCGGGGTCATCAGGGGCGCGGTAGTGTGCCACCGCGCTCACCGCGGTATGGGTGCGGGCCCCGCCCAGCGCTTCGGCGTCCACCGCCTGCCCGGTCGCGCCTTTGACGAGATTCGGGCCGCCGAGGCCCATGAACGACGTGCCCTCCACCATGAAGATCACGTCCGAGAGCGCGGGTAAGTACGCGCCGCCGGCGATGCAGGGCCCCATGACGGCGGCGATCTGCGGCACGCCGAGGTAGTGGCGCATGATCGAGTTGTAGTAGAAGATCCGCGCGGCGCCGAATTGTCCCGGAAAAACCCCGCCCTGGTAGGGCAGGTTCACGCCCGCGGAGTCGACGAGGTAGATGATCGGGATCCGCTGGCGCATCGCGATCTCCTGGGCGCGCAGCATCTTGCGGATGGTCTCGGGCCACCAGGAGCCCGCTTTCACCGTCGCGTCGTTCGCCACCACCACCACCGGGCGACCCGCGATCCGGCCGAGCCCGGTGACGACGCCTGCCGCGGGCGCCTGACCGTCGTACTGATCGTAGGCGACGAGCAGCCCGACCTCGAGCCACTCGGCCCCCTGGTCGAGGAGCGCTGTGACGCGCTCGCGCGCCGTCAACTTCCCCTGCTCGTGCTGGCGGCGCACCTTGTCGGGCCCGCCGCCCTGCTCGAGGCGCGCCTGGAGCTCGCGGTACTCCGCGCCGAGCGTCTTGAGACGGCTCAACGGCGTGGGCGGGCGCCGACGCGGGCGCGGCCGACCGGATCAGGCGGAGGCATGCGCCGCGGCCCAGTCCTCGATGTACTTCACGAGCTCGGTGGTCGGTGTCCCCGGTCCGAACAGCTTGCCGATCCCCTGGCGCTCGAGCGCCGCCATGTCCTCGGGTGGAATGATGCCGCCGCCCGTGACGAGGACGTCGTCGCGTCCCGCGGCCGCGAGGAGCTGCTTCACGCGGGGAAAGAGCGTCAGGTGGGCGCCCGACAGGATCGACAGGCCCACGACAGCGACATCCTCCTGAATCGCCGCCTGCGCGATCATCTCGGGTGTCTGATGGAGCCCGGTGTAGATGACTTCCATCCCCGCGTCGCGTAGCGCCGCCGCCACGACCTTTGCGCCCCGGTCGTGGCCGTCCAATCCGGGCTTCGCGACGAGCACCCGGATGGGGCGTTTCGCGCCGGCCATCAGCGGCGGAACCGGAGCAGTGCCGCCAGCCCGTCCACGGCGCGGCGAGCCTTGTCGTCGTACAGCACGTCCACCTGCGCACGCTGCCGCAGCGCCTCTTCGATCGCCTCGTCGAGCCGGGGATCGTCGTTGTTGCCGTCGGCGAGCAGGGTGCGGACCTGGCCCCGGGCGAGCGCCTTGAGCGTGGGCTCGATCCCGTTCACCGCCCAGCCGGTGCCGACGCCGTCCTTTACCGCCGCGGCATGGGCGCGCTCCCAGGCGCGCTCGCGCTCTTCGCGCAAGGCCAGCGTGGCCTCGCGGACCTCGGCCGCCGTGACGCGCTTGGGGTTCAAGCGCACGACCCCGAGCACCAGGTCGTGGAGGTACGTGTGGAGGTGCGGCAGCACGGCCCCGCCGTCCACGCCGATCCCCGCGAGCACGAGCCCGGCGAGCGGACGCTGGGTGTGAATCTGGAAGATGTGGTCCGCCACCTGTGCGTAATGCCGCTGCTTCTCCTCGCGGATCCGCATGTGATAGTTGTGCTCGCCGAACCCGCCCGCCAGCACGCTCCCCTTCTTCGCCTGCCGCTCCCCGTGGAACTTCCCAGGCCGGGTCGCGAGCGCCGTGAGGCTCGACAGCTCCACGATGTCATAGGCCGTCACGGCGAACAGCCGCGCGCCCGTGCGGTCGCAGGCGGCCACGAGAATCGTCCCGAACTCCTCCTCCAGCGCGAGCAACTCACGTACCAGTGGCACGGGCGCCACGGCGAGGCGCGAGCGGTGCACGTGCGGCAGCTGCAGCACGTCGAACACGTCGAGCGGGCTGCAGGCGAACAGCGCGATCCCGCGGGCCGCGGGGAGCCGGCTCGGCTCCTCGAAATAGCGCTGCACGCGCTGCAGGTCGGCCGCCCCGGCCTCCCGCACGGCGCGCTCGAGGCCCTCGCGCGCCAGCGCGGCGAGCGCGTCGCGTACCCGATTCTTCATCTTGATCAAGTACTTGGCGCGGGTCTTGTCGCGCGGCTCGAGCTTCAGATAGCAGGAGACCACGAGGTGGGCGCCCGGCTCGAGCCGCGCGAGGCGGTCGACGGCGGCGCGCACCGCGCTCTCCGAGGCGGCAATCGGGAGGGCGCTCACGGGCTAGAAGAACACCGGCTCGCGGTAGGCGCCGTAGACGCTCTCGAGCGCATGGCGGATCTCATACAGCGTGCAGTACGCGCGCGCGCAGTCGAGCATCGGTCCGATCACGTTACGGTCCTCCAGCGCGGCGCGGCGCAACGCCCCGAGGCGCTCGCGCACCACGGCGCCGTCGCGCTCGGCCCGCAACCGGGCGAGGCGGCGCCGCTGGCTGCCCTCGGCATCGTTCGAGACCTTGAGGATCTCGACCGGATGATCGTCGGCGTTGGTGAACTCGTTCACGCCGACGATGACCTTGCCGCCCGCCTCGACGTCGCGCTGGAATGCCTCCGCCGCGCGCGCGATCTGGCGCTGGAACCAGCCGCCCTCGATCCCCTTCACCACCCCGCCGACCGACTGGATCTCGGCAAACAGGGCCTCGGCCTCGCGCTCGAGCTGGTCGGTGAGGGTTTCCAGATAGTAGGAGCCGCCCAGCGGATCGATCACCTCCGGCACGCCGGTTTCGTGCGCGATGATCTGCTGCGTCCGCAGCGCGAGGCGCACCGCCTCCTCGGTCGGCAGCGCGAGCGTCTCATCGAGCGAGTTGGTATGCAGGGATTGCGTGCCCCCGAGCACCGCGGCGAGGGCCTGGTAGGCGACGCGGACCACGTTGTTCATCGGCTGCTGCGCGGTGAGCGTGACGCCGGCCGTCTGCGCGTGAAACCGCATCATCCAGGAACGCGGGCTCTTGGCATGGAAGCGCTCGCGCATGTGCCGCGCCCAGATGCGCCGCGCCGCGCGCAGCTTGGCGATTTCCTCGAAGAAGTTGTTGTGGATGTCCCAGAAGAAGGAGAGGCGCGGCGCGAACGCATCCACGTCCAATCCGCGCGCCACGCCGCGCTCCACGTAGGTGAAGCCGTTCGCGAGCGTGAAGGCGAGCTCCTGGGCCGCCGTGGCGCCCGCCTCGCGGATGTGATAGCCCGAGATCGAGATCGTGTTCCAGAGCGGCGCGTGCGTGGCGCACCACTCGAACATGTCCACGATGATCTTCAAGGCCGGCTCGACAGGATACACCCAGGCGTGCTGGGCCATGTACTCCTTGAGGATGTCGTTCTGCACGGTGCCCCGCAGCCGATCGCTCGATACGCCCTGGCGCTCGGCGGCCGCCACATAGAAGCAGAACAGCATCGCCGCCGGCCCGTTGATCGTCATCGACGTGGAGACCTGGTCGAGCGGGATCCCGCGGAACAGATCCTCCATGTCGGCGAGCGAGCTGATGGCGACGCCGCACTTGCCCACCTCGCCCTCGGCGCGCGGGTGATCGGAGTCGTAGCCCATCAGCGTGGGGAAATCGAACGCGACCGAGAGGCCGGTCTGGCCGTGCTCGAGCAGAAAGTGATAGCGGCGGTTCGTGTCCTCGGCACTGCCGAACCCGGCGAACTGCCGCATCGTCCACGGCCGACCCCGATACATGGTCGGGTGGATGCCGCGGGTGAACGGGTAGTGCCCCGGCGCCCCCAGGCGCCGCGCGGGATCGAACCCGGCGAGGTCGGCCGGCGTGTAGACGGGCTTCTGGTCGTTGCCGCTCATCGCACCGCCGCTGCCTTCACTTGATCGAGGATCTCGGCCGCGACGTCGTAGGGACTCTTGCGGCCGTCCGCCACCTCGTCGAGCCGCTGGGCCAGGAGCTCCTCGGCGCGGGTGGCCTCGGCGAGCCAGCGCTGCACCCCGCGCTCGAGGACGGCGCGGGTGCGCGCCGCGAGCCGCGCGCGCCGCCGTGCGACCAGCGTACCGCTCGTCTCGAGATAGGCGGCATGACGCTCGAGCGCGGCGGCGAGCGCGGCCACGCCCTCCCCCGTCACGGCCACGGTGCCGAGCACCGGCGCCTCCCACCCCGCGGCCGGCGCGCGCGCGGCCCGGTCGGGGACGCGCGGCGCCGTGCCGTCGGGACGGTGATGCGGCGTCACGTGCCGAAACGCGTTGCCACGCCGGATGCCGAGCATGACCTCGACTTCCTGGCGGAGCTTGTCGGCCCCGGGCCGGTCACTCTTGTTCACGACGTAGATGTCCGCGATCTCCATCACGCCGGCTTTCAAGGTCTGGATCCCGTCGCCCGACTCGGGCACGAGCACGAGCACGGTCGTCTCGGCACTGCCGGCGATGTCGAGCTCCGTCTGGCCGACCCCGACAGTCTCGACCAGAATGCGCTCGAAGCCGAACGCCTCGAGCAGATCGGCGACTTCCTCGGTCGTGGTCGCGAGGCCCCCGTGCGCGCCGCGCGTCGCCATGGAGCGGATGAACACCTGGGGATCGAGGCGCGCCGACTCCATCCGGATCCGGTCGCCCAACAGGGCGCCGCCGGTGAACGGGCTCGTCGGGTCGACCGCCACCACGCCGACCGAGCGCCCCTCGGCGCGGTAGTGCTGGATCAACCGCTCGGTGAGCGTGCTCTTCCCGGCGCCCGGGGGACCGGTGAGGCCGACGCGCCGGGCCCGGCCGCGCTGGCCGATGAGCGCGTGCGCATGCGACAGCACTCGCTCGAACCCGTCGCGCTGGTTCTCGACCAGAGTGATCGCGCGCGCCAGCGCCGCCGGCTCGCGCCGGCCGAGTCCCTCGAGGATCTGCTCCACGCTCATGTAAAGTAACTAGCCGCGGGGCCCGGCTTCACGTCCGCTCCTCGGGGCGATCGAGCGGAATGGCGCGCACCGGGCCGGGTCGCACCGCGACGCGCTCGACCCGCGTGGCGGTGGCGGCGAGGATGTCGAATTCGAGTCCGTGCAGCGTGAATCGCTCGCCCGGGCGCGGAATGCGCCCGAGGGCCTGCACCAGGAGCCCACCGACCGTCTGGACCCCGCGCGGCTGGGGCGGCGCCCCGAGCGCCTCCCCGAGCCGGTCCGCCGGAGCGTTGCCCTCCAGCTCGAGGATCTTGGGCGGTGCTTCGCCCGGCACGGCCACCCCCCCCGCCGGCTCGAAGATCTCCGCCACGAGATCGCGCAACAGATCCTCCAGCGTCACGAGCCCCGCCGTGCCCCCGAACTCGTCGAGCACCACGGCCAAGTGGCCGCGGCCACGCTGCATCTCGAGCACCAGGTCAGCGGCCCGCGTCGTGCCGGGCACGAGCAGCGTCGGGCGCACGGGGACGGGCGCGTCCGGTGCGAGCCGCAACAAGTCGAACGCATGGGCGACGCCCACCACCTCGTCGAGCGAGCCACGGTGCACGGGATAGCGGCTGTAGCCGGATTGCATACACACGTGGGCCACCTCCCCGGCGAGCAGGCCTTCGGGGATCGCGACGATGGCGGTGCGCGGCGTCATCAGCTCCTTCACCGGGCGGTCGGCGAACGCGAGCACCCCGGAGACCACGGCGATCTCGTCGGCCGAGGCGAGCGCGTTGGTGTCGGCACTCGTCAGCACGGCGGCGAGCGTGGTGCGGCGCGAGGGCTCCCGCCAGGCGACCAACGGCGCCAGCACCCGGCCCCATCGCTCGAGCCGCGGCACGGCGTGCGCCACGATCGGCTCCGCCCAGCGCCGACCCAAGACGCGCGGGACTAGGTATGCCGCGCTCACGAGCAGCGGCACGCCCAGGGCGACGGTGACGACCCCGAGCGTCGTCGGCGTGGTGCGGGCGAGTAGCGCCGGGATCACCGCGGCTGCCGCCACCGTGCCGATGGTCGTGAGCGCGTTCGCGGTCGCGAGCACCCGGCCGGGATTCTCGAGCACACTCGCCACCCCGCTCGCGCCCCGCAGCTTGTAGGACACCCAGCGGGTCAACTCGAGCTGGCTCACCGCCGCGGCCGCCACCCCCACCGCCGCCGACAGCGCCGCGAACAGTAGGCCGCCCACGAACAACAAGATCGCGAGTGTCACGGCTGCCTCTGCACCACGACGCGGGTCACCCGGCGCCGCTCGACGCGCTCCACGACCACCCGGTAGCCATCGAGCGTGAGCTCGTCGCCGGCGCGGGGCACACGCCCGAGCACGGAATACACCAGGCCACCCACCGTCGAGACCTCGGGATGCTCGAACGCGCGGCCGAGCACCTGGGACAGATCGTCCAGCGTGACGCGGCCGTCCACCCAGTAGCGATCGCCCTCTTGACGGATCGCCGCCGGCTCACCGACGTCGTGTTCGTCATGAATCTCGCCCACGATTTCCTCGAGGATGTCCTCGAGCGTGATCAAGCCCGACGTGCCGCCGAACTCGTCCACCACGATCGCGAGATGCGCCGGCCCACGCTGGAAATCGCGCAGCTGGCTGTCGAGCGTCTTGGTCTCGGGCACGTAGGAGGCGGGTCGCACGAGGGGCTGCCAGCGCGTCGGAACGGCGGCGTCCCCCGCCCCCCCTGCCCCCGCTGGCCCCGCTGCCCCCGCTGCGTTCGCCGCGCCCTCCATGCCGAGGGCGACTGGAACGAGATCCTTCGCAAACACCACGCCCACGATGTTGTCCGGGGTGCCGTCGTAGACGGGGAGGCGGGAGTGCTCGCTCTGGCGGAACGCGTCCACCACCTCCTCGGTCGCCGCGGCGAGATCGACCGCGATCATGTCGAGGCGCGGGGTCATCACCTCGTCGACCCGCGTATCGGCGAGCGTGAAGACGCCGAGCAACATGTCGCGCTGCGCCACGCCCAGGGTGGGCTGGAGCGGCCGCGGCGTGGCGACGAGGCGATGCAAACCGCGGTCGAGCCACGCGAGCACCCAGAGTAGCAGGCCGAAGGGGACGAGGGTCCGGCGTGCGAGCGGGAGGGCGGCGCTCGCGAGCTCGGGCGCGATGTGGGCCACGCTGCGCGGCAGCGCGTCGCCCACGACGAACAGGAATCCCACCGCCACGCCCCAGGCACCGAGGGCCGCGGCCCAGGGCCGGGTCCACCAGCCCAGCGCGTCTCCGGCCGCCACGGCGGCGAGCACGAGCAACGCGAGCCGCGCGACGTGCAGGGCGCGATGCAGGGGCACCCGGCCGCCCACCGTGGCCGGTGGCGCGTCCCCGAGCGTGTGGAGCACCTCGCCCACCGCCGCTTCCTCGCCGAGCGCGAGGAGCCCCGCCCACAAGGCCGCGGCGGCAGCGACGAGCGCGCCGACGACGGTGACCGCCGCACCCACCAGCATCACCGCCCCCGCGCGAGGAGGCGGCGGACGTAGCGCTCCTGCCGCCGCCACATCGCGGAGCGCATGCGCCCGGGCCCCTCCGGATGGTCATAACCCAGCACATGCAGCGTGCCGTGCACCGCGAGGCGCACCAGCTCCTCCGCCACCTGGCCCGGCCGGCTCGCCGGGCCGACCCGCGCGGCGCTCCGCGGCTGACGGTGCCCGTTGTCGACCCAGCGCGTGGCAGCGGCGGGGCAGATGTAGACGTCGCCCAGGAGCGTGCCGTCGGGCTGCGGCAGGGCGAACGAGAGGACGTCGGTCAGCGCGTGCCGACCGGTGACGCGGCGGTGCAGCCGGCGCATGGCGGCGGCATCGAGCAGCGTGAGCTCGACCCGCGCGCCGCGCGCACCCTCCCAGGCCAAGACGCGCCGGGCCGCGCGCTCAAGCCTTGACTGCGGGCTGCCAGGTCGCCGTGATACCGCCACTGGACTCCGGATAGTCGATGCGGGCGTGGTACATCCCCGAGATGATCCGCAAGAACTCCTGCTTCACCTGATCGATCTGCTGCAGCGTCATCGGCGCCTCGTCCAACTGCCCGGCGTTCAGCTTGGTGCGCGCGATGTGATTGATCACCTCGGCGATCTTCTGGGGCGTCAGGTCCTCGAGGACGCGCAGAGCGGCCTCCACCGAGTCGGCGAGCATGCTGATCGCCGTTTCGGCCGAGTGGGGCTTGGGTCCGGGATAGCTGAAGTCGGCCGCCACGGCCGAGCCGCCGTCGCCGCTCTTCTTCGCGCGGTCGAGGAAATACGTGATCTCGGTCGTGCCGTGATGCTCGGGGATGAACGCCGCCACGGGCTCGGGAAGCCCCGCCTCGTCGGCCAAGGCGATGCCGTCGGTGACGTGCGCCTTGATGATCTGCGCCGATTGGTACGGCTTAAGCCGGTCGTGCGGGTTGTTGCCGCGCGTCTGGTTCTCGACGAAGTACTGCGGGTTATTGATCTTGCCGATGTCGTGGTAGTAGCACCCCACCCGGCCGAGCAGCCCGTTGGCCCCGATCCGGTTCGCCGCCGCCTCGACCAGGTTCGCCATCGCGACCGAGTGCGCGTAGGTCCCCGGCGCCTCGAGCGACAGCCGCCGCAACAGGGGTCGGCTCGGATCGGACAGCTCGAGCAGCGTCAGGTCGGTCGTGATCCCGGTCAGCGCCTCGGCCACCGGCAGCAGGAAGAAGGTGAGGCCCGCCGAGACGAGGCCGTTCACCGCACCCCACACGCCGCGCGCGCCGATCTCACCCACGCTCCAACTGCCCGCAAGCCCGAGCGCGAGGGCGGCCGCGAGGTAGCCGAGTGCGATGATCAGCACGGGCCCGTAGAAGTTGCTGCGGCGCCGGAGCCCGCGGACCGAGAGCGCCGCGGTGACCCCGCCCATGACGCACAGGAAGAGCGCGGGCTGATCGTGAAACACCGGTTGCTGGCCGATCACGATGGCCAGGATCATGGCGGCGATCATGGAGACGCGCCCGTTGAACAGCACCGTGAGCGTCATCGCCATGAACGGCAGGATGATGATCTCGGCGTGTTGGGGCACGAGCCGCGCGGTGGCGGCCGCCTGAACCAGCACCAGCGCGAACAGGCTGCCGATCAGCGTCACCTGGCGGCGGTCGCGATAGGTCTCGCGCCGATAGAATACGAGCAGCACCCAGAAAATCGCGAAGATCAGCCCGTCGCGCAGCACCGGCCCGAACACGCCGCCCGCGGAACGGCTGGTCGCGGCGCCCCGGCGCACCAGGTCGCTGTGCAGCGCCACGAGCTTCTCGTGTGCCTCGTTGGTCACCACCTCGTGGGCCCCGACAATGCGGTCGCCGGCACGGACGATGTACTTACTGGGATCGACGCTGCGCCGCAGCTCGTCGCGGCGCCGCTCGGTCTCGAGCGTGTTGGGGATGAGGGTGGGTCGGAAGAAATGGCCGGCGAGCCGGACGTAGAGCGCGTCGCCGACGCTCGACCCCTTGTCCGGGTGGATGGCGCGCGCCCGCTGGAGATACTGCGCGTAGGACAGGACCTGGTCGCGCGCCACGGATTGCTCGCCCGAGCGCCGTCGCACGATGAGCTCCGGCGCCTGCTCGACCTGCAGCACTCCCGGACCGGTGACGCCCAGCGCGAGCGTGCGATCGAACAGCTCGCCCAGCGCCAGCTCGAGGCGGTGGCGCCTGCCCCCCTTACCCAAGTAGGCGGCCTCGGCCGGGGCCAGCGGGACGCCCCGCACCTTGGCCGCCTGCTGGATCGCAACCGCCCCGCCCGCATCGGCCGCCCCCTCGAGACTCGAGACCAGCGCGTGCATGGCGGTCTTGGCACTGTCGACCGCGCGGTCCTGGAACTGATAGATCGGCTTCACCGTCGCCGCGAGCTCTTCCGCCTCGCGCGCGAGGTCCTCGTCGGACTTGTTCACGGGGAAGGTGAAGGGCGCGATCACGTCGCGGTCCGCCACCGCCCCCGCCGGGAGCTGCGGCGCCACGGTCGCGCTCGAGGGGAAGGCGAGGTCGGCGAGGATCGCCAGCCCCACAACCCAAGCCCAGCGGCTGCCGTGATAGCGCAGCTGCACGACGGTGGGGAGCCTCATGTCAGCCCTGGGCGTCCTCGGCGTAGGCACGGATGATGTCGCGCACCAGACGGTGGCGCACGACGTCGGTGTCCGCCAAGTAGCAGAAGCCGATCCCGGCGATCCCGGGCAGAATGCGCTCCACTTGCAACAACCCCGAGTCCTCGCGGTTGGCGAGGTCGATCTGGGTCTTGTCGCCGGTGATCACGGCGCGCGAGTTCACCCCCAGGCGCGTGAGGAACATCTTCATCTGCATCCCCGTCGCGTTCTGGGCCTCGTCCAGGATCACGAACGCGTCCGCGAGGGTGCGGCCGCGCATGTAGGCGAGCGGCGCGATCTCGATCGTGCGGTTCTCGATCGCCCGCTGCACGCGATCGCGCGGCATCATGTCCTCGAGCGCGTCGTACAGCGGCCGCAGGTACGGATCCACTTTCTCGTGCACATCGCCCGGCAAGAACCCCAGACGCTCCCCTGCCTCGACGGCGGGCCGGGCCAGGACGATCCGGCGCACGCGCTTGCGCGCCAGCGCGTCCACCGCCGCGGCCACGGCCAGGTAGGTCTTCCCCGTCCCCGCCGGCCCGATGCCGATCACGATGTCGTGCTGGGCGACCGCCTCCAGGTAGGCGCGCTGCCCCGGGGTCTTCGCCTGAATCACGCGCCGCAGGCCGGGGAGGATGATCTTGTAGTCCCCGCCCGCCGGGCCGCCGGGCGCGCCGGGGGCGCCCGGCGCGTCGTCCGCCACGGCGCGGTCGACGTCGCCCACGTCGAGCGGTTCGCCGATGCGGGCCCAGTCCACCAGCGTCTGCGCCACCTGCGCGGCGCGCTCGACCGCCGGCAGCGACCCCTGCAGCATGAGGGTGTCGCCCCGCAACGAGACGCGCACGCCGAGGCGCTTCGCCAGCTCGAGCAGGTTGCCGTCGTTCACGCCCGCCAGCGCCAAGGGATCCACGCCCTCGGTCGAGAGGCGATGGGTGATGTCGTCGCTCATCGCTTGACCTCGATGTGCAGCGCCGCCAGGTCGGCCGGGTTGGCCGGCGCCGGGGCACCTTCAAACAGGGCGCGCGCCGCCGTGGTCTTCGGGAACGCGATCACGTCGCGCATGCTCTCCGCCCCGGCGAGGGCCATCACGACGCGATCGAACCCGATCGCGAACCCGCCGTGCGGCGGCGCCCCCGCGGCGAGGCCGTTCAGGAGGAACCCGAACCGGGCGTCGACGTCGGCGGGCGCGAGGCCCAGGTGCGCGAACACGCGCCGCTGCACCGCGGGGTCGGTGATGCGGATCGAGCCCGAGCCGAGCTCGTTGCCATTGTAGACGGCGTCGTAGTGCTGCGCGCGGCAGGCGAACGGGTCGCTGTCGAAGCGCGCCACGTCGTCCGGGTGCGGCGCCGTGAACGGATGGTGCGCGAACACGGGCCGCCCGGTCTCGGGGTCGGGCTCGAACAGTGGAAAGTCCAGCACCCACAGGAAGGCGTGCGCGAGCTTGGGGGCAGGCGCGAGCCGGCGGATCACTTCCTGACGCACGCGATCGAGCACGGGCGAGGTGACCCGATCCGGGCCGACCGCCACGAGCGCCGCGTCCCCGTCGCCCACCCCGAGCGCGCCCAATGCCTCGACGGTGAAGTGCTTGGCGACCGAGCCGGACAGCTGCTCGCCTTGGCGTTTGACCCAGGCGAGACCCGCCGCCCCGAGCTGCTTGGCGAGCTCGGCCAGCTGGTCCACATCCTTGCGCGACAGGACGCCCCCACCCCTCACCGCCAGCCCGCGCACGCGCGCGCCGTCCGTGAGCGCGGGCTGGAAGAACGGCACCGCGAGCGGCCGGACCGCGCTCGTCCAGTCGGCGATCGCCAAGTCGTAGCGCAGGTCGGGCTTGTCGGTGCCGTAGCGCTCCATGGCCTCGCGCCAGGTGAGCCGCGGGAAGGGGCGGGCGATCCGGTGTCCCCCTGCGTCCCACAAGGCCACGAGCACCGTCTCGACGTAGCCGAGCACATCCTCCATCGTCACGAACGACGCTTCGAGGTCGATCTGGGTGAACTCGGGTTGGCGGTCATTGCGCAGGTCTTCGTCCCGGAAGCAGCGCGCCACCTGGAAGTAGCGGTCGAACCCGGCCACCATCAGCAGCTGCTTGTAGATCTGCGGCGACTGCGGCAGAGCGTAGAACTCGCCCGGATGCACCCGCGCCGGCACCAGATAGTCGCGCGCGCCCTCGGGCGTGGGCTTGGTGAGCACGGGGGTCTCGATCTCGACAAACTCGAGATCGGAGAGGGTCGCCCGCGCGCGCTGCAGGAGCCGGTGGCGCAACAGCAGGTTGGCCTGCATCTCGGGGCGGCGGAGGTCGAGGTGGCGATACCTGAGCCGCAGCTCCTCGGCCGGCAGCTCCTCCCCCTTGCCACGCGCCACGGGGATCGCCGGGGTCACGGCGGGACCGACTACCTGGAGCGCGCTCGCCTGAACTTCGACCTCGCCCGTCGCGAGCTCCGGGTTGGTCATGTTCGCGGGCCGCCGCGCGACCTGGCCCTCGACCTCGACGACTGTCTCGCTCGAGAGCCCGCCCGCTACGCGGCGCACCGCTTCGGGTGCCCCCGGCCCGACCGCCACCTGGACGATCCCCGCCCGGTCACGCAGGTCGATGAACACGATGCCGCCCAGGTCGCGCCGGCGGTGCACCCAGCCGCCCAGGCGCACCCGCTGGCCCACGTGCTGAGCCGACAGCTCGCCGCAGCGCAGTGTGCGCCGGGATGTGGCACTGACCGGGTCTATGGTCCCTCCGCCTCGCACAGCACGCGGTAGAACTCGTCGGGCGTGCGGGCGCCCAGGAGCTTCCCCCGCACCGGCTCGCGGCGCACCAGCCGCGAGATGCGGCTCAACGCCTTCACGTGGGCCCCGGCAGCCGATTCGGGGCCCGCGAGCAGGAAAAACAGCCGCACCGGCTCGCCGTCGATCGTTTCGTAGGGGACCGGCGCCGGCGTCGTGCCCGCGACCACAACCAGCGCGGCCAACACCGGGGTCTTGCCATGAGGCACCGCCACCCCGTACCCGATCCCCGTGGGGAACTGCTTCTCGCGCTCGAGGATTGCCCCCAGCACCTCGTCTGAGGTGCCCCCGTTCCCGGGCGCGGCGAGGGCCACGAGCTCCCGCAGCACCCCGGCCTTGTCAGTCGCGTGCAGGGGGACCCGAATACCGGCGGGCGTCAACAGCTCGGATAGGCGCACGATGGTCGAAATGGTCCAAGTGTCCTAAACACTTGAAGATAGTTACTTGGCGACTCGATTTCACGCCGGGTCCTGAGGGGTGCTATGCCATTGGGATTGTTGGGCGTACGTACCCTCGC